>Ga0209075_1001425_pt1 | contig 22451 bp, 20 predicted proteins | sample Stecom2011_FD_187523 | JGI IMG/M metagenome (GOLD analysis project Ga0209075, IMG submission 187523) | Agricultural soil microbial communities from Utah to study Nitrogen management - Steer compost 2011 (SPAdes) (version 2) | ecosystem: Environmental > Terrestrial > Soil > Agricultural land...
AGGAAAAAGATCGTTTTTTCTTTAAAACTCCAGGATTAAGGAATGTAGAAAAGACCTACCCATACTTTCATGATGGTTCTGTTGATAGTTTAGAGGATGCTGTTAGAATCATGGGAAAGCTACAAATCAACAATGAATTAAGTGAAGAGGATGTTCAAAGCATTACCACATTCTTAAAAGCATTAACAGCTGACATTGATGATGAATACAAACAGTAATCACTCTTGATTTATTTCAATACAAAGGTGCAATCTGTAAAGGTTGCACTTTTTTTTGTACCCTGTTGCATCTAATTTCAAACTAAACACATTAGCACGGAGCGGGTAAACCAATGAATTGTTTTTGGTGAAGCTTTAGTGAATTGCCGGTCTTAACTTTATAAAACCTGCAATTGCAAATCCGACAACGAAAGTCAAATCTGCACAATGATAAACCCAAAACTCATCCTCTAAAAGCATAAAGCTCGCTTTGGTTTCTATTGTTTGAACAACATAATACAAATGGATTAGCCATCCGGGGAAAAAAGCAAAAACGCTTGCAATAACAAATGAATTAAAAGCTTCACCTTTTTCTAACCCAGAAGTTTTTTTACTTTTATTTAGGGTGGAAAGCATTGCAAATGTTACAATCAATAAAACCAAATACACCAACTTCAAAAATGCTGGCTTTGTGTAATGAAATGCTGTACCTGTAAAGTAAGTCACCACTTGTTCTGAGGTTTGATCAACATAAAAGAGGAACAAACCAAAAACGAGTGTTAGAATAAGTCCTAGGCGGTATTCTTTTTTAAATAGGAAAGTCAATACTTCTATGTTTTACGTTTTTTCTTCTTCGCGGCTGGAAAAAGAACGTTATTTAAAATCAAACGGTAACCTGGAGAGTTAGGATGCAGACTCAAATCTGTATGTGGATCCCCTACTCTGTGTTGGTAATCCTCTGGATCATGTCCACCGTAAAACGTCCATGTTCCATTCCCCAATTCACCATGTAAATACTTCACAGTTTCTAAGGATTTTGTCTCTCCCATCACCGTCACCGAAGACTTTATATAGTCCTTCACAAAATCAGTTGTTTGACCATAAAAGTTTTTAATGATTTGCGTATGATTTTGCGTCAACATCGTAGGTACAACATCCCATTTGGCTGAAAATTCAAATAAAGTAAAGATGTCATCTTTTTCTGCTACCCTTCGGTGCCTATCCGTTCCATCTATAGTAGAATATTCATATTCCATAGGGTTTTCTTTAATTTCGAAATTTTCAAAAGCCAAAGTGTTACTAAAGTCCAGTTTAGATCGATAATTGGGATCCATTCCGTCTCCATCAAACATGTGTTCAACAATATCTGTTTCATGTGCTGCTAAGGCAATATCGAAACTATCCGTACCACTGCACATTGTAAATAAGAATCCACCAACGAAAACATAATTTTTAATTGCTTCTGCAACGGCTAATTTCATGTCTGAGACTTTGTTAAATCCTAAACTTTTAGCACTTGCTTCCAAAGTAGCAACTTGCTCACGGTACCATGGTGCATTTCGATACGCTGCATAAAACTTACCATATTGACCTGTAAAATCCTCATGGTGCAAATGCAACCAGTCATAGTCTTTTAAACCTCCAGCAATTACAGTACTGTCATATACTTTATCATAAGGAATTTCGGCATACTCCATCACTAAAGTCACCGCATCATCCCATGGTTGCTTTCCTCCAGGAGTGTATACCGCAATTTTTGGAGCCACTTCCAACTGTATCACTTCCTGATTTATTTCAGGTGAAGAAATGTTTCGTTTAATTGAATTCACTTGTCCATCTGCTACAATCTCGTAACTTACCCCTCGAATCACCAATTCATTTTCTAAAGCTACAAGATGAGGCAATAAAAAAGATCCTCCACGGTAATTCAAAAGCCATTCCAATGATACTCCGTTTTCAAGCGCATAATATGCTATACCGTACGCTTTCAAATGATTGGTTTGACTTTTATCCATAGGCACAATAATTTGAGCTGCGTTCAATTGCAGTGACAAAAAAAGAGCGAATAAAGTTGTTATAATATAACGCATAAACAATGTATTTTTTTTACCGATTGAATTTTTCTTTGCAGTCCTAACGTTTATGTTTGATTTATTATGCCAATTTGAAATTCAACACTTAAGCTTAATTAACTTATTATCAAGTTGAACACAACAAAGTAATAAATTATTATTGACTCAACAATTAAAACGGCGCTTCATCCACATCCTCGTGAGATATATCAAATCCATCATCATCAATCTCATCCATTCTACTCGATTTAATCATAAAGCTTTCAGGTGGCGAGTTATCAAAATCATGTCCAACTGGCAACGCGCCTGGTTGTTGCACTTCATCGTCCATTCCAAAAGATTCTACGTTATCAAACTTAGCGAATTTCCCGACGAATTTCAATCGCACAGTATCTGTAGAACCGTTACGGTGCTTAGCAATAATGATGTCTCCCATCCCTTGCGTTGGCCCCTGTTCGTCTTCAAGTAAACCGTAATATTCAGCACGGTAGATAAAAGAAACGATATCAGCATCTTGCTCGATTGCTCCAGATTCACGTAAATCTGACAGAATCGGACGCTTATCACCACCACGTTGTTCAACCGAACGACTCAGCTGAGATAAAGCAATTACTGGTATATTTAATTCCTTTGCAATTTCTTTAATCGAACGAGAAATTTGTGAAATTTCCTGCTCACGGTTTCCTCCTCCTTTATTGGTTCCTGCAGTCATCAACTGAAGGTAGTCAATGATCACCAATTCAATATTGTGTTTTTGTTTCATTCGACGACACTTCGCACGGAGTTCGAAAATTGAAATTCCTGGGGTATCATCGATATAAATTGGCGCTTTAGACAAACGTGCAATCTTGGAGTGGATCATTTGGAACTCATGGTCCTCAATATTTCCTTTTCTTAATTTTTCTGCATCAATTTGGGCTTCTGAAGAAATCAGACGTTTTACCAGCTGCACACTTGACATCTCTAAAGAGAAAAATGCAACTCCCATGTTGTAATCTACCGCAGTATTTCTGGCCATTGACAGTACGAAAGCTGTTTTCCCCATTGCAGGTCGCGCAGCAATAACAATCATATCAGAACGTTGCCAACCTGATGTCATACGGTCAAGTGCTTTAAAGCCAGTAGGAACTCCCGAAACACCATCTTTATTTCCACGTGCACTTTCAATCTCTTCAATCGCCCCTTTCATTGCAGTCTGCATGGTATCGTAACTCTTCTTCATGTTGTTCTGAGCAACTGCAAAAAGTTCTTCCTCCGCTTTTGAAAGGACACTAAAGACATCTTTCGTTTCGTCGTAGGCCTCTTTTAAAATTTCACTGGAAATCCCAATGATTTCACGTTGAATATATTTTTCAATTATAATTCTACTGTGGTGTTCAACATGGGCAGCAGAAGCCACCTTATTGGTTAAAGTTGACAAATAATAAGCGCCTCCTGCAACTTCTAAACTTCCCAATTTCCGCAGTTGTTCACTTACGGTTAATAAGTCAATAGGAGTTGTCGTATTGTACAGCTCTGCCATTGCTTCGAAAATCAGCTGATGCTTAGGATCATAGAAAGCGTCTTTGGTACGAAGAATATCAATTACGTTATTCATTGCTGTTCCGTCAATCATCATCGCCCCCAAAACAGCTTGCTCTAAATCAATCGCTTGAGGTGGAATTCTTCCAACATCCATCGGTCCCTTACCTCCACGATTACTTCTGGTAACTGCAAACTTCCCTTCTTTTTTATCTTCCTTCTCCATGGTACAAATATATTCAAAACCAATTCGATTTTCGGTTTTAAAGCCGTCATCTTTTCATTATGTGTAAAACTCAAATACTGTGGATAACTTTTATGTGGCTATAGCCTTAGACTGTTCAATTTTATCGACTTTTCTTAGAGAAAAAACAGCAATAGTTTTTAACATTCAAAGATACAACAAGGAAATGGTAATAACGAGAAGTAGAAATCATTTAGATCGTTTTTCACAATTAAGAGATTTGAAGATGAAAGCTTTTAAAAATCCTTATTCCCTCATTCTTGAACAGTAGTAATCAAACTGAAAAATTACTTTAGATTTGTGCTTTCGTACGAAACTGAATTAATGATATGCCACATCGTGATAAAGGCTTAGAAAGCCATAGAATAAGAATAGATGAGATCGATGAAGATATTTTAGACCTGCTTGCAGAGAGAGCTAAAGTTGTTCAAAGTGTGATCAAAACAAAAGTTGAAAAACAACTTCCAGTATTTGTTCCTAAAAGAGAGGAAGAAAAAACGGAAGACTTTAAAAAATTGGCTATTCAAAAAGGGATTGATCCAGAATGGGCAGAGGACTTTTTACGCATGATAATGACAGCTTCTCGTGCCTCACAGTCTTTAGAGAAATTCCCTACTGCAACAGCAGAGCCTAAACACATCTTGTTTATAGGTGGCGAAGGAGGAATGGGGAAACTCTATAAGCGCATTGCTGAACAAACAGGTCACCATACCTACAGTATTGACAAATCAAATTGGTATGAACTCGAAGAGATTTCTCCAGTATTAGACTTAGTAGTTGTTACCGTTCCAATTAACGTAACCAATTCGGTGATTGAAAGATTGAAAGGACGCCTTAAGAAAGATACAATACTGGCAGACTTTACCAGTAACAAAACCGAACCGATTAAATCCATGCTGGAATCACACGAAGGTCCGGTTGTTGGGCTTCATCCAATGCACGGTCCGGATGTTCAAAATGTATCCAAGCAATTAATGGTAGTTTGTGGTGGAAGAGATGCAGAAAAAGCAGAATGGTTTACCAAACAATGTGAACTGTGGGGAATGCGCGTTGTAAAAGCAGAACCTGAAAAGCATGATCACGTAATGCACATGGTACAAGGACTGCGTCACTTTGTAGCTCTTTTACATGGTTCTTTTATGCAGCACTATGACTTAAAACCAAGTGACATGTTAGAGTATTCGAGTCCAATTTACAGGGCTGAAATGATGATGACAGGTAGAATATTTGCTCAAAATGCCGAGCTTTATGCAGACATCGTGTTTTCTACTCAAGAGCGCCGACAATTGCTCTCAAATTTCTTTGAACACCATAAAAAACTGGCAGAATTGGTTGAAAATAATGACAGAACAGGATTCATCAAAGAGTTTGAGCAAGTGACAGACTTTTTCGGGAAGTTTGCAACACAAGCACTTACAGAAAGTGAATATTTAATCAATCGACTTGCAGATAGGTTTGTATAAATTGCAAGACCTTTAAAGCATTTTAAAGCGACATATAATTGATTGGGTAAAGAAATAAAAGACCATGAAACGAGAAATTATTGAGACCAACGATGGCTCAAAAACAATTCACTTGCCAGAATTAAATGAGAGCTATCATTCCACGCACGGCGCATTGCAAGAAGCAAAGCATGTATTTATCAAGAGTGGATGGGATGAATTGAATTTGGATTCATGCGCTATTTTAGAAATTGGATTTGGCTCAGGATTGAATGCTATTCTTACCTTAATGAATAGTCAGCAGGTCAAGCGAAATGTACATTATACAGGATTAGAGGCCTTTCCAGTTTCAGGTGAAGAAATTGAAGCATTAGGTTATTCCGAAATTGAGGATTTCTCAGCTTTTAAAAATGAATACGCATTACTTCATTCTTCCCCTTGGGGAAAGGATGTTCAAATTACAGAATATTTTACACTTCTAAAGTTGGAACAAGAAATGAAAGACTTTTCTCCCAAAGCAGGCGCATACGATCTTATCTACTTCGATGCTTTCGGTCCGCGCGTACAACCTGAGATGTGGGAAAAAGAAATCTTACAGAAAATGTACACTGCTTTAGCACCCAATGGAATATTCGTTACCTATTGCGCCAAAGGAGAGGTCAGAAGAAATTTAATAAGTGTAGGGTTTGAAGTTGAGAAAATCCCAGGACCACCGGGTAAAAGAGAAATGCTTAGGGGCGTGAGAAAATAATCTAAATCCGGAGCCTTTACATCAACCCAAAAAGTCTATGAATTCGTTTCTATATTGACTAAAACGTATGTTTTAAGTATGCTTCTGTCAATTATTGATGTTCAAAACCTTTAGAAATGCTTACATTTGTAATTCAGAAAAAGCACATTATGATTAAACAAATATTTTTTTACGTTCTACTTATTACAATGGTAGCTTGTACTACAAAAGAAGAATCTGAAAATGATCAATTCTTTGTAAAGGAAGAACAAGATTCTGACTTAAGTCGACTTCAACAACTTTCTGATACTTTAGAAAAACACCCAAACAACATTAGTTTATGGATTGAGAAAGGGGAACTTTGTAAAGAAAACTTAGACTTCGACTGTGCTTTAGACGCTGGAGCAAAAGCTTTTCGTTTGGATTCTACAAATATTCAAGCGCGACAATTATATGCATGGACACTCATCAATAAACCAAACGCTCCAATCTCTGATATTGAACGTGCGCAAAGACATTATCAATATGTTCTTTCCACTCAACCCAACGATCCGCGATCACTTGTTGAATTGGCCAACACTTACTCCTTAACAGGAGACTTTAAAACAGCAATAAAATACATTAACGATGCTTTAAAAATCAATGACCGATACAGAGACGGTTATGTATTAAAAGGATCAATTTATAAGGTGCTGGAAAAAAATGACATCGCATTATCAAGCTACCAAACAGCAGTTCAAATTGACCCTGATTTCTTTATGGGTCATTTAAATACAGGCTGGCTTTTAACAAGCATGGGAAATCACAAGTTAGCGTTAGAGTATTACCAAAACGCTGTTGATTTAAAACCTGACAACTTAAATGCTATTTATGGTGTTGCTAAAAGCTTACAGGACTTGGGACAGTATGAAGCTGCACTTGAGGAATATAGAAAACTAACAGCTTTGAAGCCTTCTTTTTACATTTCCCAATTCAACCAAGCATACATTAAGCAATACCATCAAAATGAGCTTGACAGTGCTACCTATTTTTATGAAAAAGCATTGGATCTTAATCCTCGGTACACCGACGCTTGGTTTCAATTAGGAGAAACTTATAGAATGCAAGAAAGAAATTCTGAAGCTGCACATGCTTATTCTGAAGCAATAAGAATAGATGGTAGTTATACACCAGCACGTAAAGCAGCGGAAAGTTTGAGAATGTTAAGTAAATAGGTTGTAATGAATCGTTTAAAATTGGTGAATGCAATAGCAGAAGCTGTGATTCCTATAATGGGACTCTTATTTTTTGATTGGGGCATCTATTTTATTCTACTTTTCTATTTTATTGATTTGGTTGCAACTGAGATGTTTGTTTATATAAAGGTTGCAAAAATCATTGACTTCCAAAAAATAAAATTCCCTTTTAATACAAGGTATGGTCGACTATTGATGAATACCTTCTTAATGATCAGCTTGGTTTTTGTCTCACATTTGGCAGTCTTCTTAATTGTTCCTGAAATTAATTTCCTTCATCAAGTCAATGAGTTTCTGAGTTATGAAGAAGCCGGACTTCCGATTGCACAAGGTTATATCTTACTTCCATTGGTGATATTGGGGAACTATCAACAATACAACACACTCTTTGTAAAGACAAAACAATTCCAGAGAATTTCTTGGAAAGTTTTAATATTCTCAAGAAGAAAAGCGCTTTATATCGCACTTATTGGTGGAGTTGCAGCGATTATAATTGGCTATTTTACAAACCTCCCAGCCTTTGTTTATATAGCAGGGGTTATTGCTGTAAAATTCTACATCGATTTATACCAAACCAATCATTAGTATTCAGCTGAGCCGTTTCAATCATTGCAGTTTGTACAGAAACCATACACTGAAATGATAGAACAGCGTCTTTAGCAATAGAAAGCAAAAACGCTGCATGATTTCTCACACAGCGTTTCTAAATTCGTATATCTTATATAAAACCTTCGTTTTAAAAAATCAACACCTTATAGTGTTAGAATAGATCTTATTTCCAAGTTTCCTCTTCATTGTACAAACGAGGTGGAACAATTTGCTTTTCATTAAACACAATTCCATAATCTTCCAATTCTTTTAAAATAGGCCCATATACCTCTCTGTGCGTAGGAATTATAACTCCTGTCAGATCAATTGTTCCGTTCAATATCTTTTTAACACATGCTCCCAATGGAAGACCTACAGTATTACTCATTGAAGTAAATACTTGGTCCTCACCAATATTTACCATTTCTGAAGTAATTTCTTTAAGCTCACCTTTCAATTTATAAACAAATTTGTGATACATCACAATCATGTCCTTATCGTTTGGTTTTAAGCTCCACTTCTCCTCAAGAATTTTTTGTAACATTTCTGCTGGAGTAGCATTTTTTAATCCATGCTTTATCGTATCATCAAAGATGTCTAACCACACCAGTTTATCCCAAAGAGAATCGTCGAGGTCAATCTTCATATAATGACGCAGTTTCAACTCTACAGTATCGCTGTGATTGTATGGTAAGAATGAGTTGATGAAGTCACGGTTGCTCATGTGCTCACTTCCCTCCAAGGTGTATGAATCATCTGTCAATCCCAATTGAACAAAAACATCCCAAGCCCTTGAAAATCCAACCCTGCGTAAAGTACCACGGTAAATCGTTGGAATTCCTTCCAAACCGTATAGCTCTCTATACATCAGTGAGTTTCTATTCGCATACCCTTCAAATCTTCCGTAACCTTCAATATCTATAATTTCAGTACGGCGAAACAATTTATAATAAGGAATATACTTGTAAAGTCCTTCTTGAATAAACTGAGCTGCTCCTCCTTGCCCTGCTAAAACAACATTTCTTGGATTCCATGTAAATTTGTAATTCCATGGATTATCGTCACTTTCTGGAGCGACTAAACCACCCGTAAAAGATTCAAAAATTTTCATCTCTCCACCAGCGTCTCTTATCGAATCAATCACGCGCATCGCACTCATGTGATCAATTCCTGGGTCTACTCCGATTTCATTCATTATGATAATTCCAGCAGCTTTGGCTTCTTCATTCAAAGCTTTCATTTCGGGAGAAACATAAGAAGGAGTAACCAAGTTTTTTTTCAGTTCGATACAATCTTTTGCAACATCCACATGGAAACGTGCCGGCAACATACTAATTACAATGTCTGACTTTTCGATTTCTGCTCTTCTAACCACAGGATCTAATGCATTTATAACCAGCGCTTCGGCATACTTCGATCCATTGATTTTTCTTTCAACCGCCTCTTTATTTTGATCTACAATCTTTAGATGCCATTGTTCTTTTTCGGCATTTTGTAAAAGATAACGTATTAGAGAGGAAGATGATAACCCTGCACCTAATATTAAAATATTTTTCATTGTTTGTAAATTTTCATCCTGCGTTTACTTAAATATAAGACACTATAGTCTAGTTGGAATTCAATATCGCATTCAGCATTTTGTATAAAGCAAAGCAACTAAAATTCATTAAACTTATCAAGTTATTTGACGCTTAGTTTTGCATTTATTAACATGTCTTTTATGAAAAAAAATAAATAGGTGTTTACAAACATTTCATGGACAGTAAAGAAAATATACTTAGAAAGTATAAAGCCCCTCACTCTTAATCCATAGCAGATTATTATTCTGAGATTTTACTTGTACCCATGTTTTATCCTTAAAGAATTTAAGGATAATTAACCTACTTCCTAAATCTACCTCATCTCGAATTTCCACACCATTTGGGGCGATATAGAACTTTGTTTTATCACTTTTAATGATGGCAAAACGTTCTTGGGTAAAATGTTTATTGGTAGTATAAATACCATAAAAAGAAATTGCAAACAATAGAATCGCGGGGATCATCAATCTTACACACCATTTTTTAAGTGGTGACTTTGCATTTGCTTTTGTTTTGGATGTAACATTGAAAACAAGAAGACCAAGGAAAACTGAAGTGATGATTACAAAGATGAGCCATATATCGATACCAAAGCCCAGTAAAACACGATCCATCCAAGGATAAGGATGACTCCAAACTTGATCTTCACTTAATTTTTGAGTAGAAAACGCAGCATTGTATTGCGCATCACCATTCAATGGTTTATATTTTAAAGCAGATTCAAATGCCCACTTGGCTTTACTCCATTCTTGCAAACTTCCTGATGCAATTCCTAAATTATAAAAAGATGAAAATGAAGGGTTTTTTAAAGCATCGTTAAGGAAATCTGATTGTGCTTTTTGAAAATCAGCTTCAAGCATTTTATCTAAACCCTTAAGAAAAAGAGAGTCTCTACTATTTCCTAAAAAGGAAAAAGAAAACAAAAGGACAATTGACAATATAACTGTTCTCATTATTCAAAAGAATTAATAATATGTGCTACTTCATCAATCAAATGGCTCACATCAGAGTTATCGATACTTCCACCAAACTTTGTTGCATCCAATTCATCGAAAACTTGAATGATTGACACAATGATTTCTTCGGGAACTTCACTTTTGGCCTTTTCTCTTAAGAACACGCGTGTTATCTCACCGTTACTTACTTTAAATTGATTGGCCAAAAACCGAACTATGATCTGACTCAGTGCATCAATCCTTGTTTCGTTATTCTCGTCATCATTCAGCAAGCTCAATTGATAGAGTGCATCTGTTTTATGTTGAACCAATGTTTGCTTTGCCAAAATACTTTCTTTGCTTTGCTTTTTAACACGCACAAGCAAACCTAAAACGAATCCAAACATAATTGGAGAACACAACAATAGCGCTCCTTTCCAACCTGTGAAAATGGTGGTTGGAGACTGCCCTCCTACAATACGCTCTGTGATGTATGGCTGCATAGTGGGCTCTTTTATTTCTTGAATTTCCTCCTCTATTTCTTCAGGCTCATCTTCACCTGATGATTTCACATGTAAAGTTTTCACCTTACATACAGAGGTTTCATATTTCTCCGTTTTTGGATTAAAATAAGCTATTTTTATTGGACTAAGTTGAATACTTCCCCCCCTATTCACTTGAATAAAATAAGTGAAAGTTTTACTTCCTTCAGCACCCTTTGCGGAATAGGTAATTGAATCTACAATCTCTGGATCTCCATAGAATGTTAGTCCATGAGGAAGTCTAACCTTTGGTTTTTGAATGTTGTGAAGGTTTCCTTTTCCAGAAATTTTTAATTTCAACTCAACAACCTTACCTTGATCAATATGAGGATTCTCTATGTTAGCCGTTAATGTAAAGTTTCCAACAGCGTCGATAAAATACTTAGGTACACCAGACGGAAGTGGTTTTACAACGATATTCGCTTCATTTGAAACTACTTTTAAACGTTCAGGGAATATTTTTCTTCTGTCATTGTAAACAATCGTGGTTTCAAAAGGCTTAATTTTATATTCTCCTGGCTTTTCTGGAAAAACCAATGTTTTGCCAATTTTAAAGGTTTGTAAATTCTTCCCATTGATTACTTCATAAGCTGTGGAAACCTGACTTGATGCCACTAAAGAACGAGAGTCTGATGGTCCATCAAATGTAAAAGAATGAAAGTCTTCCACTTGTAGAATTTCAACTTGAGAATAAACCTTTCCTTCAAAAACAAGAGGCTCTCCTTCATAAATTTCTTTTTTCGACTGCTCAATGATACCAAAAACAATTTGGTTCAAATTTTTCGCAGGATTGTCACTGATCATGTTTTGACGACTGGTGACTTTAACTGTATAGTCTTTAGACTTATACTCTTTAGTTTTCGCTGATACTTTAACAGGTCCTAATGAATAAGACCCTGCATCTTCAAAATACCCTGTAAATGTTTGAAAACTATAGCGCATAATACGCTGTCTTCCACCCACATACTCGATGGAAGAGGACATCCCAGATTGCATGGCTCCAGATTGAATAAACTCGTCTGGCAAACTCATGTCCAGATCCCCATTAACATTTGTTTTTATAGTAATGGTTATGGATTGACCTACTTCAACATTTTTGGGTTTAATTTCTAAATCAACAAACTCATCTTGTCCAAAAACATGTAAGGACAAAACAAAAAATACAATATGTAGAAACAGCTTTCTTACCATCGCTTACCTGATTTTACTTGTTGTTGGTTTTTATCTGATTCAATTCCTCTTACTTTTCTTTTAGTTTCCATTTCTTTTTTTAGCAAATCTTCAAGCATACGGTCAGTCTTTCTATCTGAAAGCTTTCCTTCAGAGTTTTGAGAAGCATCACCAGCTCCTTCATTCCCATCTGTACCCGACTCCTGATCTTGCTTATTCTCCGCATTGTCAATTTCATCCTGACTGCTTGATTGATTCTCACCTTGGCTATTATCATCTGAATCAGATTGCTCATCTTGATTCTCATTTTGACCTTTATCTTCCTGTTGTTCTTCTTTCTTTACCCTTCTCTGTGCTTCAGCTAAATTGTAACGTGTTTTTTCATCATCTGGGTTCTTACGTAAAGCATTTTTATAACTTTCTACTGCTGCTTTGTAGCTTTTTGCTTGCATTTGACTGTTGCCAACATTATGCCAATGCTTAGATTGCTCTAAACCGTCTTCAACATTAGATGCAGCAGCACGAAATGCTTTTTCTGCCATTTCATAATCTTGACTCCTATACGCTGCATTCCCAATATCTTGTGACAAATCAACTTCAGCTGGAGCCAATTTCTGAGCCTCTAACAAACTTTGATATGCTTGTTCATAGTCTCCATCTTGATATGCTTGTTTTCCAGCACGCAAAGAATCCTTCCAAGACTGGCTCTGCACAAAGCCCATCGAGAATAAGACAACTATAAATAAAACTGCACTTTTCATCATTAATTGTGTACGCGTTTAGGTGCAGCTTCCCACACCATCAAAATAAGTAAAGACAACAAAGCAAAACCTAACGGCCATTGATATTTATTTTCATTTACTTTAAATTCCAAATCTACTGTGTTAGTCCCTGAACTTGTGTTAATTTGAGTTAAAAATTTAGAAACATTTGGAAAAGATTCGTTTGACAACAAAACTTCTCCATTTAGTTCTTTAGCAATCTCTTCAAGCATCTGATAATTCACTTTAGAAATCACAGATCTTCCCATTTCATCTTTTAAAGACAATGCATTCGGAACTTCACTTTCTGGTACAATCCCACCTTTTTCAGTTCCAATTCCTAAAACGAACACATTTATATTTTTCTTTTGAATGTCTGCGTATGCTTTTTCCATTCCTCCTTCATGGTCTTCCCCATCTGTTATTAAGACTAAAACCTTCTTTGACTTCTCCTTTGAAAAGAAATTACTTGCTTCTTCCAATGCCGCAGACATATTGGTTCCTTGATTAGAAATAAAAGAGGTGTTCAATTCATCGATGTACATTTTTGCAGCTTCTTTATCCGCAGTAAGTGGCAATTGAGGATAAGCATTTCCAGCAAAAATAAGTAGTCCCACGCGAGAAGCAGTAGAATTGTTGACCAACTGATTCATCGCACGCTTTGCTACTGTAAGGCGAGTTTCCCCTCCCGTAATATCACGGGTATTCATGGAGTTTGAAATATCAACAGCAAAAATTAATTCCACTCCACTTGAAGTTCCCTTTAATGTTTTTGTACCAAAGGCTGGCTGCATCAATGCAAAAACAGCAAAAACGAATACATTTCTTATAAAGAAGTACCGAATAAATACGTTTTTCGTTGAGACAGTGCGCATAAATGTACGCAATGTCTTCATGTTGCCTAAACCCTCTACTAATTGATTGCGTTTATAAAGTTGATAAATAAAGACTCCCATAAGAAAGGGAACTATCAAAAACCACCAAGCATATTTTGGATATAAAAACATCAGATGCTCTCCTCCTTCATGTGAAGAGAAAACGCCAAATATTTTGAGCATTTGCCATGCAAGGAGCCAAAAAGCCAATTCCAAGATAAGGACTGAACTCAAGAAGAGTGGCATACGATATTTGAATGTTTTACTAGGCATTTTTCTTTAACAATATTTGTTCTGTGGCTATTCCAATAAAGACAAGTAACAAGCCAAACAATAAAAGTTTTTCTGGTTTATATGGTGGCTCTCTTTTTATTGTATTTCCTACAACCTTCCGAGTTTCCATTTCATCGATGGTTTTATAAATAGAGCGAAGTGAATTTTCATCCGTCGCTCTGAAATATTCTCCACCAGTGAGAACAGCCATTCTTTCTAAAAGTTTCTCATCAATATTCACTTGTGTCTCTTGGGTAATTTGGCCAAAAGGAGTATTGATTGGCATTCTTACAATTCCCTTTTTACCCACTCCAATGGTATAGACTGTAATGTTCTTGTTTTTTGCTAACTCAGCAGCTGCCATGGGCGAAATATCTCCTTTATTAGATTCACCATCTGTAAGCAGAATAATTACTTTCGAACTCATGGTGTCGCTTCTTAATCGCGCAACTGCTGTTCCCAATCCTGTTCCGATAGCTGTTCCTGGCTCAATCAATCCAGATTGTGCTCTGTCTATGGTCTGTTTTAGATAATCATAATTTCGGGTTGCAGGACAAGCGGTATAAGCTTCACCTTCAAAAACTACAAATCCAATGCGATCCGATTGACGGCCATCAATGAATTCTTTTGCCATTGTTTTGGCTGCCTCTAATCGATTTGGTAAAAAATCTGTTGCCATCATACTTCCTGAAATATCCATAGAAATAATGATGTCTATCCCTTCATCGAACTCCTGTTCGTCATCATCTGAAAAAGGCAAATAAGGCAATGCCATAGCAAGAACAAGAAAACAAGATCCGATTCCAATGAGCAAGTACACCCCTGAAATCAACCACTTTATTGGAGCATATGCAAACGACTCTAATTCTGAAGCCGGTCGGGGAAATTTAATTATTCCTTCACTTTTTTCTAAGCGATAATAGCGGAATATAAGTAAAATAGGAATCAACAATAGCAACCACAACCATTGCGGTGAATAGAATTCATATTCCCAAAACCTGATATGGAAGATCATCGAATTATTCATTGTCTAAATCTGCTATTTCATTAACTACCTTTCGGGCATCGTTAGTTACGGCTTGAATCTCAGCTAATCCCGGTTGAGATTGCGCGAATTTAACCATATCCGATTGCGTCAATAATTGACGGGTAATTTTAATCAACACTATGTCCAGGCCATTTTTGGATAATATTTCTTCTATTTCAGCTGTCGTTTTATCTAAAACACGTTCTTGATAATGCGCAGCAAAAAATCTTCTTAGAATTAAAGATAAATCAAAATAATACTCCTTAAGATTGCTTTCATACCCCTTGCTTTTTTCCAACAAGTCGATTTTCAACAAAGTTTCTTCTCTCAAACTCAAAGGCACAGGAGTTTTATGTTTTCTTTTCTTCAAGTAAAGAAGGAGAAGAACTAAAGCTACTGCGATTAATAATAACCACCACCAGTTGGACAATACAAATTGGACCAGTTCCGAATCTTCGTCTGGCAAGACAGTAAATGCTTCGTTAATATCATAAATGGGCTTACTAGGATCAGCCATTGGACTAATTACATGAATTAATCCAGGAGGAAAAGTATAAATACTGTCGCCGATAGAAACATACTCAGGTGGAACAATCACATAAGCACTATCCCATCCAGTCAATCGGTAGCTTCCTCTCCAAACAAATTGCTCGCCTTCTTTATAGCTGGTATCAACAAAGGAACTTAAAACTTCTAATTCATAAGGAACATTTACGGCTTCCTCATCTAAAGTAGTGCTCTTTTTAGCCTCAAAAAGAGATTTTTGTGCGTTGTAGGAAAATGTATCCAATGCCACATCGCTAACAATGGAATATGTCAATGTAAAAGGCTCACCGATTAAGATTTCCTCTTTATCAATAGAAATATCCAATTGCTGTCCGAAAGCTCCAAACACAATGATAAAAACAATGATATTTAAGATCCACCTCATTACCTACTTCGCGTTAAAAAGAGTTTGTTCAATTCTGCTAAATACTTTCCTTCTGTCGAAAGCGCTGCATAATCAACCCCCGATCGTCTAAACGTTTTTTTGAGGTCTCTTTCCATTGCTAAATACTTTATTTCATAATTATCACGCACTCTTTTAGATCCGGTATTTACCCATTTCACCATCCCTTTTTCAGCATCGAACATTTTAATTAAACCGAAGTTTGGCAATTTCTGTTCTGCAGGATCATACAAACGAAGCGCAACCATGTCGTGTTTACTGTTTGCAATTTTTAAGCCTTCAAAAAAGTCATTTTCATCATAAAAATCACTGATTAAAAAGCAAATACTTCGTTTTTTCACCACATTTCTAAAGAAACGCAATCCTTCATTCAGATGCGTTTCTTTGCTCTTGGGTTGAAAATAAATTAGCTCTCGTAAAATCATCAATGCATGTGAACGTCCTTTTTTGGGAGGAATATATTTCTCTACATTATCGCTTACGAAAATCGCCCCTACTTTATCATTATTTGACACTGCTGAAAATGCAAGAACTGCTGCAACTTCAAGCATGAGTTCTTTCTTTGATTTTAATTTGGTTCCAAAATTATTAGAACCAGATATATCCAATACCAAGAAAACTGAAAGCTCACGTTCTTCCTCAAACACCTTAATAAAAGGTTCATTGAATCGGGCCGTAACATTCCAGTCAATATTCCTAACATCGTCTCCGAATTGATAGTTTTTAACCTCTGAAAAAGTCATACCACGCCCCTTGAACGCAGAATGGTATTCACCTGAAAACACTTGTTTTGTGAGTCCACGCGTTTTGAGTTCAATCTCTCGTACTTTTTTCAGAAGCGCTTTTGTTTCCATCCTTGGGTATTCTTTAAGGAACTTCTACTCTTGCTAAAACTTTCTCAACAATATCTCTTGCATTAACACCTTCCGCCTCTGCTTCATACGTTAATCCAAGTCTATGTTGAATGACATCAGATGCAATGTTTCTAATATCGTCAGGAATCACATACGCTCTTCCTTGTAAGAATGCATTTGCTTTTCCTGCTAAAGCTAAATTAATGCTCGCTCGAGGAGATGCACCAAAAGAAATCAATGGCGCTAAATTCCCCAAATCGTACTTCTCAGGATTTCGAGTCGCAAAAACAATATCAATAATATATTTCTCTATTTTTTCGTCCAAGTAAACTTCTCTTACCAACCCTCGTAAACGAAGAATATCTTCAGGACTAATAATTACATTTGCTTTGTCTAATCCTTGACTTCTAACATTATTTCTAAGGATTAACATTTCCTCTTCAGGATTTGGATAATCTAAAGTCACCTTCAACATAAATCGATCGACTTGTGCTTCTGGCAATGGATAGGTTCCTTCTTGCTCAATTGGATTTTGAGTTGCCAAGACTAAAAATGGACTCGGCAATTTAAATGTCTCGTCTCCAATTGTGATTTGCCTTTCCTGCATTGCTTCCAACAAAGCAGACTGCACTTTTGCGGGTGCTCTGTTGATTTCATCTGCAAGGATAAAATTAGCGAATATCGGTCCTTTGGTTACAGAGAACTCTTGTGTTTTCTGATTATATATTCTAGTACCAGTAACGTCTGCAGGCAACAAGTCAGGCGTAAACTGAATTCTACTGAATACCCCACCAACTACATCGGCTAAAGTTTTAATGGCTAAGGTTTTTGCCAAACCAGGAACCCCTTCTAATAGTATATGACCATCAGCAAGGAGTGCAATTAATAAACGCTCAAGCATTTTGTCTTGACCAACAATAACTTTTGATAGTTCTTTATTGACTAAGTTAACAAGCGGACGTTCATTCTGTATTTTTTCTGTAAGTTCCCGTATAGCATCAGCGGGTGTAAGTGAGGATGAAGTGTTTTCTTCCATAGTTTATCATTCTTTTTGCACAAAACACAAAGATGTTGATACTTAAGCCAAAGACGACGTTAGACATGTTAAATATTGTTAAGCAATTAGATGCGTTAGATTTAGCACAGTTTTCAAAAAACACTTGTAATTTCTTTCTAAAATTATAGTAAAAGAAACAAACTAGAGATAGAAAGCAGATATAAAGCCGGACCCATCGGGCATTAATATTTATGTTTTTTAGCATCTAATAACATTTTTTTAAGATTGACTTTTTGATGGATTGTTTAAGTTTATGCTTTGAGCTGTTATTTCTTTAGCACTCAATCTTAAAATACTCACCCTATTAAAAGTAAATCAGAATGGCATTATTCGGAAACATAATTAAAGGACTTATTGATTTCAAAGGTTACATCACAAACGAAGTTGATCCAATAAGTGCGCAACAAGAAGTCCTTAAGAACATGCTTACTGAAGCTCAAAACACTGAATTCGGGAAATATTACAAATTCAAAGAGATACTCAACGCCGAGAACATGGAGGAAGTATTTTCTAATTTTGTTCCTTACTTTGATTACAATAAAATCAATGAAGAATGGTGGCATCGTTACCACAAAGGGGAAGAGAATATAACCTGGCCAGGAGCGCCGAAATTTTTCGCATTAAGCTCTGGAACAACTGGAAAGACAAGTAAACGAATTCCCATTAGTGACGAGATGATTGATGCGATTAAACAGGCAGGAATAAGACAAATTGTTTCCTTGAGCAATTTCGATTTTGAAGCTGACTTATTCGAGAAAGAGATCATGATGTTGGGGAGTTCTACCAACTTAAAACAACGTGAAAACTTTGAGGAGGGAGAAATTAGTGGAATCAGTGTCAAAAACATACCTTTTTGGTTTAGAAACTACTACAAGCCGGGAGAAGAAATTTCAAAAATTGAAGACTGGGAGGAACGCATACAAGCAATTGCTGAAAATGCTGAAAAATGGGATATAGGTGCGATCAGTGGAATTCCCACATGGATTGAATTGATGTTGAAAAGAGTGATTGAACATCACAACCTAAACAACATTCATGAAATATGGCCTAACTTTCAAGTGTTCACATCGGGTGGCGTCGCTTTCGGTTCTTATGAAAAAAGCTTTAATGCACTGCTTGGCCATCCCATTACAGTAATTGATACTTATTTTGCTTCAGAGGGATTTATTGCTTCGCAAACGCGTCCCGAAACTGATGCTATGCAATTGATTGTAGACAGTGGAATTTACTATGAATTTGTTCCTTTTTTACCTGAATATATTCAAGAGGATGGGTCATTAAACAAAAACGCCCCATCAATAACATTAAAAGATGTGCAGCTCAATCAAGAATATGTACTGATCGTTAGCACTGTGAGTGGAGCGTGGAGATACGAAATTGGGGACACAATAGAATTTACTGATATTGAAAGAGCTGAGATCAAAATTACTGGAAGAACTAAATTCTTTTTGAATGTGGCAGGCTCTCAGTTATCGGTAAATAAAATGGATGATGCCATGAAGCAGATAGAATCTGAATTTTCAACTCAAATTACTGAATATACGGTATGCGCTAAACGAGCAGAAGATGGTGAGTTCTATCATTATTGGTACATCGGAACTGAAGACGAAGTAGATGCTGAAAAAGTAAGTGAATCAATTGATGCTTATCTACAATCGGTAAATAAAAACTATAAAGTAGCACGTGGTAAGGCCTTAAAAGGATTGAAAATTAAATTGATTCCCACCACAGTTTTTCATGAATGGAATGCTGAAAACAAAAAGAAAGGCGGTCAAGTAAAAATGGAAAAAGTGATGAGTGAAAAGAAGTTTGGGAAATTTGAAGAATTCTGTAATAATGGTAATGCGATAAAATAATTACGAATTAAAAAAGAAATTACGAATTACGAATTGGAAGAAATTACGAATTTTTCGGATGACATCATCTATCGCAAAGTAATTCGTAATTGAACCAATTCGTAATTAATCTGGAACAATTCCATCGCGCTCATTCACGATTTCCATGATCTCCTCTGGAGAAAGATAGTACTTCTGAATTCTTAGTTTATAAGAGGCTGTTATTCCTGCATTGTTTAAAATGAAATCTTTTGTCTTCAGGATATAATCTTCCATTCCATGCTGAACAGCGTAAGTATCTGCTGCACGCTCGGCTTCAACAATATGATTCGTTGAAAATACATACTTCACACCAAACCAAATGAGATTTAATTTACTTCTTTCTTGATAATCCATGATATGCCCCAACTCATGGCCTATCCAACCAGTTAATACATCAGTGGGCACATCTACAGTTGAAAATTCTTTGTCTGTAATTTTAAACTTTTCACTTATTAGAATAATGTATTTCCGTTTGCTCTTTCTTCTAAAAAAGCTACCTACTTTTGGTCGAGCTTGCATCGTAGACTTCTTTATGTTCTTTTTAAACTTAACCTCAATGTTTACCTCCTTCAATTCCGGATAAAAGCTCAAGGCAGTTTGCGTTTCGTTTTTTATTATTTCAGGAATTATTATTTGGGAATGGCTTGAAAAATTGGACATAAAAAAATATAAGATTAAAATTGTTCTAAAAAGCATAGCAATTTGAAATTTGAACTGTTTATCTCAACTAAGAACCTTAAAACAAGGCTGCTTAATTCAAATCAAGACAATGCATGTAGGTAATGAACACCATAAAACAACTATTGTTTCATAGACAATGCCTACACATAATTTAATGGATAGTTTGTTAAGTTTTTAAGCTAAATATTCCCTACACGCTTGCTCGCATTTACGACATGCTTCTGCACAATCCTTACAGTGTTGAGCTTCGTGACTTCCACATTCATCGGCACATTCTCGGCAGATCTGCTGACAATATTCTACTAATCCACCCACATTCGTATAGCTGATGGATAAAATGTTTTTCAAAGCAGTACATATTTCTGCACATACACGATCGGTACGGATACAATCCACCATGTGACTTACATTTTTCTCATCCAGACAAGCATCTGCACAATGGTTACAATGGATTATACAATTCTCTAATGCTGATATCAATTGTTTATTTCTCATGACCTATAGTTTTGATTAATAAAAGACCGTCAATCCAACCAATTAATACTGAATTAACGTACTAGCATAAAGTAGGGGTTTTTATTTTTTCCACAAAAATTCAGGTGAATCTTTAATGTTTATTAACGCTTGAAAAAACTCACAATCTATAAAAGTCAAGAAATTATAAGTAAATAGAGTTTAGTTTCTTATTTTTACATACGAATGAAAACAGCGCAACTCATCATATCAGCATTATTAATTTTTGGTTATTCCATCGGACTAACCAATAGTCTAATGCCACGTTGCAATAACGAAGTAGAACATCAACAACATATTGTTTCCATTCATGTCAATCATTTTCATGGCTCTACAGACAACACTCATGAAGAAGCACACATTGGACACGAAGATCATGATGAATCTTCCTTGATCAATATTCTACAACATCTTTTTGATGACATAGAAAATCCTAAAGAAAAATGTGAATTTGGATTCTTTGCAAGCATTCACAACTTTAATGCAGATGTAAAAACACCTGCTTTAGTTCCCTCATTTAGATCTCCAGATTTCTTTATCCCACTACTTGATGAGTCTACTGATTCGTTTGTATACACTACCCCAAATTATTCTCCACCTGACTTTAGGAGTCAGCAGCAGCGTGGACCTCCATTTTTTCTAGTGTAGTCTTTAAAAGAAAACGTCAAAGACTAAGAGTTGTGAAAATCAAATACATTTCAATTGATTTCCCAGCTTTCAATTAATAATTTGTTGAACTTTTTTTGTTCAGCAATAAAGGAAATGCAGTTCTGTGTTTCCAAAGATTTTAATTAAATACAGAAAAAATGATTTACAGAATTATATCATTTTCCATAAATAACAAATTAGTTATTGGGATAATGACCTTGGCCATCATTGGCTTTGGGATTTTTTCCATGCGTACCATCAACTTAGGTTCAGTTCCTGATATTACCAACAATCAAGTTCAGGTAATGACGGTTTCTCCTAATTTATCCACAGAAGACATCGAGCAATTCGTGACCTATCCTGTAGAATTAGAAATGGGAAACCTTCCAGGTGTAGAAGAAATCCGTTCGATTTCTCGGTTCGGATTATCGGTGGTAACTATTGTTTTTAAGGAAGACGTCGGAACCTACCATGCCCGACAATTAATACAAGAAAAACTGATTGACGTTCGTCAAAACATCCCCAGTAAATTTGGTGCTCCCAGTATGGGTCCAATTACAACTGGTTTAGGAGAGATATATCAATACTATATCGATGTTGAACCAGAATATGATTCGCTGTACTCCCTTACAGAACTGAGATCCATTCAAGATTGGATTATTGCCCGACAATTGACTTTAATTGATGGAGTTGTTGGAATAAATGCTTTCGGAGGAAACATCAAACAATACGAAGTCAGCATAGATCCTGACAAACTAAAAGCGATGAATGTTACGATTAGTGATGTTTACAAAGCGCTTGAAGAAAACAACACCAATACTGGAGGCGCTTATATTGAGCGCAATAAAATGGCGAACTTCATTCGTGGAGAAGGATTGATTCGCTCATTGGATGACATT
>Ga0209075_1001426_pt1 | contig 22448 bp, 20 predicted proteins | sample Stecom2011_FD_187523 | JGI IMG/M metagenome (GOLD analysis project Ga0209075, IMG submission 187523) | Agricultural soil microbial communities from Utah to study Nitrogen management - Steer compost 2011 (SPAdes) (version 2) | ecosystem: Environmental > Terrestrial > Soil > Agricultural land...
TGTATCCTTTCCCTGAAAAGCAGTTTGACAATTTATTAAAGTCATATAAGAATGCTGAAAACCTTGTGTGGGCACAAGAAGAGCCTGAAAACATGGGTGCTTGGCGATATTTGAAAACTACCACAAAACAAGCAGAAAGTTGGGAGCTCGTTTCAAGGCATTCGAGCGCTAGTCCAGCTTCTGGATCATCAAAGGTATTTGCAAAAAGACAACAAGCGATTATCGACAAGGTACTAAAGTACTCAATGGTTAAATCGTAAGTAATTAGATAATTAAGAATTATATTAAAATGGAAGAAGTAAAAGTTCCAAGTCCAGGAGAATCAATTTCAGAAGTAGATATTGCATCATGGCTAGTTGCCGAAGGCGATTATGTAGAATTGGATGATGTGATTGCAGAAATTGATTCTGATAAAGCAACTCTTGAGTTAATAGCCACTGCAAGTGGAACCATAAGCTTAAAAGCGGAGGAAGGCGATACTGTTGAGGTTGGTGATGTGGTGGCAGAAATTGACACTTCAGCTGAAGCTCCAGTTAAAGACGAAAACGAAGAAGTTGAGGAGAAGAAAGAGAGCAAGCAAGAACAAGATAAGGCACCAAAAGAAGCGGAAACAAAAGAAGTAGATTCTTCTAAACACGCTAAGGGGCATCCTTCTCCTGCTGCTAAAAAGATGCTAAAAGAAAATCAGATTGCCACCAACCAAATACAAGGTAGTGGTAAAGGTGGTAGAATATTAAAGCAAGACGTTGTGCAGGCAATATCAGCTGGAATATCGTCAGAAGCTGTACAAGGATGGGGTGGAACTCGTGAGAAGAGGAGTGAAAAAATGTCTGCTTTGCGCAGAAAAGTTGGAGAAAGATTGGTTTCTGTGAGAAATGAAACAGCCATGCTTACTACATTCAATGAAATTGATATGGCTCCAGTAATGGAATTGCGCAAGAAGTATAAAGATAAGTTTAGAGAGCATCACGATGTTAACTTAGGCTTCATGTCATTTTTTACCAAGGCAGTAACCGAGGCATTGAACTTGTTTCCCGATGTGAATGCTATGATTGATGGCACTGAAATTGTTTATCATGATTATGCAGATATTGGTATAGCTGTTAGTAGCCCAAGAGGATTGATGGTGCCAGTAATTCGAAATGCCGAACAAATGAGTTTGGCAGAAATAGAATCAGAGGTAAAGCGCTTGGCGATAAAAGCAAGAGATGGTAAGATAACCTTAGATGAAATGACTGGTGGAACCTTCACCATTACCAATGGCGGAGTTTTTGGTTCGATGATGAGTACGCCAATTATAAATCCTCCACAATCGGCTATTTTGGGAATGCACAACATTGTTGAACGCCCAGTTGCCATTAATGGAGAGGTTGTAATTCGACCTGTAATGTATGTTGCCCTCTCTTATGACCACCGTATAATTGATGGGAAAGAGTCAGTTAGTTTCTTGTACAAGATCAAGGAAATGATTGAAAATCCAACTAAGATTATTTTTGGAGGTAAAGACCCTGAGGCAATTTTGTTAGGGTTGTAAATCATATAAAATATTCGAAAAGCTGCTTTAGTGCAAGAGGGTCTAATCCTCTTCACTGAAGCAGCTTTTTTATTATTAGGTTTTACGCTTACTATAATCGATTGTAAGCTATACTGGGTAATTTAAAAATAGAATAGTTGGTTATTCAAAATAATTATTTTTAAAAAATAATTGAGCTCGCTGAAAAGGATTAAACTTTGTATTTATTATCCCCTTGATATTTCGTTTCTTTGTAAAAAAAGAAATGAATATACTCATTCTTGGATCAGGAGGTAGAGAACATGCCATCGCTTGGAAAATAAAACAAAGTAGTGCTGCAAATAAAATATTTGTAGCTCCTGGCAATGCTGGAACAGAAGAGCTTGTAGAAAATATTGAATTATCTTCTACAGACTTTAAAGGAATTTCGGAAGCAGTTTTAAAGTACAACATTAAAATGATGATCGTTGGTCCTGAAGCGCCTTTGGTTGGTGGGATTGTAGATTATTTTAAGAAAAAAGAAGTTCACCGAGACTTGCTCATTATAGGACCGTCTAAATTAGGCGCTGTACTTGAGGGGAGTAAAGATTTTGCTAAAAACTTCATGCTTGAATTTGGTGTTCCTACTGCAAAACATCGCTCTTTCAATAAAAAAAATATTGCAGAAGGAGAAGCATTTTTAGAAACACTCCAACCACCCTATGTGCTTAAAGCTGATGGTTTGGCAGCTGGGAAGGGTGTTCTTATTTTAGAAGAGATAGAAGAAGCCAAAAAGGAATTGCACAAGATGTTGGTAGATGAGAAGTTTGGCGCAGCTAGCAGTAACGTTGTGATTGAAGAGTATCTGGATGGAGTTGAGATGTCTGTTTTTGTTTTAACTGATGGCAAAAGCTATAAAATTTTACCAGAGGCGAAAGATTATAAAAGAATAGGCGAAGGGGATAGTGGCTTAAATACTGGTGGAATGGGTGCCATATCACCTGTTGCATTTGCAGATGAAGTTTTAATGAAAAAGATTGAAGAGCGAATAATTAAACCTTCTGTAGATGGTCTTCATAAACGAGAAATAGACTATTGTGGCTTTTTATTTATAGGATTGATGATTGTAAAAGGTGAGCCTTTTGTAATTGAATACAATGTAAGAATGGGCGATCCTGAAACAGAGGTGGTTGTTCCTAGAATTAAGTCAGATTTTTTACAGCATTTAAAAGCTTGTGCTGAAGGGAATTTAGAGTCTGAGGAGATTGTATTTGAAGAAGCTACAGCTACAGCGGTAATGCTAGTTTCTGGGGGCTATCCTGAAAGCTATGATAAGGGGATAGAAATGAGTGGTTTTGAAGATGTTACTGATGTCTTGCTTTTCCATGCAGGAACCAAAAAAGAAGATGGTAAAATATTGACCAATGGAGGCCGCGTGATTGCAATAACTGCAATGGGAGAAAACAACAAAACGGCTTTGGCAAAAGCTTATTCAAATGCAGAACGAATTCTTTTTGATAAGAAATACTATCGAAAAGACATTGGTTTTGACCTAATGGAGTGTAAGCTATAGACCCTCTAGTTTATTCTTTTATTCCGGTTTTTAAAGCTTCTTTATGGTATTTTCTAAGCTCACCTAACCAATAAACAAAAGCAGCAAAAATTATAGCAATAAAAATAATATTTGGGATATTACCCAATGCGGGAAGTATTACAAAGGTTGCTTCAATTAAGTCACCTAATCCGTACACAATTTCGTTCCAAGTCATTTTTAAAAGATTATAATAAGTTTTACAAAGATATTAAATAAAAGAAGTTAAAGGGAGCATTGATTTTATAAATCACTATATTTTATAGAATCATTTAGCTTTGTGAAAATAAAAAGCGTTTTTTATACAGAGAAGCATGAAAGGAAAACAGACTTCCGTTAGTATTATTTTAAATACAGCTTTAATTATAGCTGCTTTTACTTTTATTATATATCAGTTGTTTTTTGCAATTGAAAGTCTTCCTGAAAACACTACTTTGATTCCTTTAGGGAGTTGGCTCCACCCCGTTCTCTCAAAAATATTATCAATAGTAGTTGTAGCTTTATGTTATTTAATTTGGTTTCAATTTATAAGAAAGTATAAGTTTATAGAAGAAATGAAACCAGGATTACTGCCCTTCTCTTTGTTGTTATTGGCATTAAATCCCGTCTTTCTTGTTGAACTAGAAAATGCGGCAGCTTTGTTTTGTTTGACATTGGCAATTTCTTATATACTTACAATTAGTAATCAGGCCAATGTGTTGTTGCCAATTTTTTCAGCTTCTTTAGCTTTAGGATTAAGCAGTTTATTTTTTACGCCTACAATATTGATGCTGCTCTTTTTGTGGATAAGCATTGGAATTTTACGGGCTTTTGAATGGAGAAACTACGTCATCACTTTCGTGGGATTTGGAATGCCCTTTTTGTATTTATATGGTATAGCCTACCTCTTAGCGATACCACTACCACCTTTTCAAATTAACATTGATACAACGGTACTAAAAGATGTACAGATGCTTTCTTCCATTTTATTGTACATTCTGATTGTGTTGATATCGCTATTTTCCATTTCTCGCTTGTTTTCTCATCAAACAAAAATGGTTGTTCATCAGCGCAAGCAGATGCAAATAATGGCAGCATTTATATTGTTTTCTTTGTTGCTTTTCTTTTTTAGTTCATCGGTAAAACAAACCATTGTTTTTGCAGCATTTCCATTAATGATTTTTTATGGCTTTATGTTGCAGCAGACTTCAAGAAGGTGGATTGTTCAATTTATTTTGTTGTTATTTTTTGCAGCATATCTTTGGGAGGCTGTATTTGATGATTTTCCCTTCTTATAGAGGGGGTGTTTCCCTTCTTTTTATGTACTTTTGCATAAAATTATATGACAATGAAGTTTGGTGTAATTACTTTTCCAGGGTCCAATTGCGATCATGATACTATTGATGTTTTGAGTAGAGTGATGGGTTATGATGTTGTTAACCTATGGCACAAAGATAGTAGCCTACAAGGAGCAGATTTTATTATCCTCCCTGGAGGATTTTCTTATGGAGACTATTTGAGGTCTGGAGCAATTGCTAGCTTTTCGCCGATTATGAAAGAGGTGATTAAGCATGCTGAAAATGGCGGCTATGTTATGGGAATTTGCAATGGCTTTCAAATCCTATGCGAATCTAAATTGTTGCCTGGAACACTTTTACACAACAACAATCAAAAGTTTGTTTGTAAAAACACCTATATCAAAGCAGATAATAATGCCTCTCCAATTAATCAGGATTTAGATACCACAAAAGCTTTTAAAGTTCCTATTGCCCATGCAGAAGGAAGGTATTTTGCAACCGAAGAAATGCTAAAAGACTTGAATGACAACAAGCAAGTGATATTTAGATATTGCGATGAAAATGGCGTTGTTAATGGTGCTTCAAACCCAAATGGCTCATTGGAAAATATTGCTGGTATTTGCAATAAAGGAAGAAATGTATTTGGAATGATGCCTCATCCTGAAAGAGCTGCAGATTCTGAATTGGGAAATACAGATGGCTTTGATATTCTTAAAGCTATGATTGATGCGATTTTGGTGAAGTAAAAGAAGTAAGAAACTTAACTTTTTTGTTAAGTGTTTGAGGAGATTGCTTTTAAAAAGCTTCAAACTCAATCAACAATTGGTTTTTCTCAACCGCTTGACCTTGCTCAACTTCAATAGACTTTATTGTAACATCAGTAGGTGCTTTTAATACATTTTCCATTTTCATGGCTTCTAAAACAACCAATGTTTCGTTGGCTTTTATTGATTGGCCTACTTTTACATCAATAGACAAAACAAGACCTGGCATTGGTGCTTTAAGTTCGGTAACTCCAGCTGCAGCTAAATCCTCCATGCCCAGCTCTTGAAGCAGCAAGTCAAAACGATCTTCAACATTTAGATGATAAACATTGTTGTTTACGCGAATCTCAAAACTTTTTTCTTCATAATTAGCCGAAAGTACTTCTGCTGTATATGATTTGTTGTCTTTTATCAGGTGAAACTTATCGCCTTTCAGTTGAATAATATCAACTTCTTTTGCCACTCCATTTATCGCAAATTGCTCATTTGCTATGGATTCCACTTTGTAGGATTTGCCTTTTTCTACTTCAACATTCAATTCGCTCATAATAAAGCAAAAGTACTATTAAAGAAATGAAACCTACAAATTGAAAAGCGCTTGTTATTAATGATATTTTATAGGAGTTTTGATAACCTAATAAAAAATTCATGAAAAAGTTATTGTTTCCTTTCTTTATAGTTTGTAGCATTTTGATATTTGAATCTTGTAAAAGCAAAGAGGCAATTATAGAAATACCTACAAAGGAAGTGCATTTGGATACCATTGTAATTGATTCCGACAATCAGCCAGTCTACAATCCGTCAAGAAAAAGGGAGAATGACTTACAGCATACCAAGTTAGAGGTTTATTTTGATTGGGATAGCACCTATCTTTATGGAAAAGCCAACTTGATTTTCACCCCCTATTTTTATCCAACAGCTCAGCTAGTGCTTGATGCAAAGGGCTTTCAGTTACACGAAGTGGCCATGGTAGATAGTATTGGTGCAAAGCAATCTTTGGTTTATGCTTACGATGGTGAAAAGATTAAAATTAGTTTGGGAAAAACATATCATAGAACAGATACTTATGAGATATTTATCGATTATACTGCCATGCCAAATAAGCTTAAAGAAAGTGGCAGCGCAGCAATAAGTAGTGAAAAGGGATTGTTTTTTATCAATCCCGATGGTAGTGAAGCTGGAAAGCCTCGCCAAATATGGACACAGGGAGAAACTGAATCAAGCTCTTGCTGGTTTCCAACTATTGATGCACCTAATGAGCGCACAACACAAGAGATTTATATAACTGTTGATACTGCATACAAAACACTCTCCAATGGAACACTTATGTTTCAAATGGATAATGGAGACGGAAGTAGAACAGACTTCTGGAAGCAAGATAAACCACATGCACCATATTTATTTATGATGGCTGTTGGAGATTTTGCAGAAATTAAAGATCAATGGAGAGGAATGCCGGTGCATTATTTTGTTGAGCCTAAATATGCAGACATTGCCAAAGAGATTTATCCGAATACTGTTGAGATGCTTGAGTTTTTTTCAACCATTCTTGATTATGACTACCCTTGGGACAAGCTTCATCAAATTGTTGTGAGAGATTATGTTTCAGGCGCAATGGAAAATACAGGAGCAGTTGTTTTTGGGGACTTTATTCAAGGAGACAAACGTTTTTTGATAGACAATTCAGGAGAAGATATTGTTGCTCATGAACTAATTCACCATTGGTTTGGAAATTTAGTGACTTGTGAATCTTGGTCGAACCTACCTTTAAATGAGGCATTCGCCACCTATGGTGAGTACTTGTGGTTTGAACATAAATACGGCAAAGATCGGGCTGATTATCATGGCTATAACGACATGAGGATTTATTTTCAAACGGCACAAATGTCCAAACAAAAAATGATTCGATTTGAGTATAAAAATCAAATGGAAATGTTTGATGCCACCACTTATCAAAAAGGCGGTAGAGTGCTTCACATGCTACGAACTTATGTTGGAGATGATGCTTTTTTTACAGCATTAAATTATTATTTGAAAGAGAATGAATACCAGGCTGTTGAAATTCACAACTTGCGTTTGGCTTTTGAAAAAATAACTGGCGAGGATTTAAACTGGTTTTTTAATCAATGGTTTTTGAGTGCAGGGCATCCTGTGCTAAAGGTATCAAAAGAATTTATTGATTCTACAAACACCTTAGAACTTACAGTTGAACAAACACAAGATGGCGAAGATGTGCCAGCTATTTTTAAACTACCCACTACAGTTGAAATTGTAAAAGCAAACGGAGAAATAGAGTTAAAAGAAATTGTTATTGATAAACGAAAAAACACCTTTAGCTTCAGTTATAACAAGGCTCCTCTCTTGGTTAACTTAGATGCTGATAAAAGCATGTTGGCTGAGATTGATCAGCACTTTAGTATTGAAGAAGCTGCTGTTTTGTATCGCAAAGGAGAGAATTATCTAGACCGTTACAATGCTATAAGGTTGCTAAAAAGAAAGAAGGATTCATTGTCTAATATAGTTAAAACAGCTGCATTGTCTGATAGGTTTTGGCACGTTCGTGAGAGTGCCATTGAAGGGATTGAAAGTTTAGTAGAGGAGAATCCTACTAAAAGTCGTGAAAAACTTATATCCATGGCAATTGGAGATTCAAAATCTGATGTTAGGGCAAAAGCCATTGCTTCTCTTTCCAAGTACTTTAGTGATGATATAGAAACATCATTATTTAGAAATGCGACCGTAGACTCTTCTTATTTGGTAGTTTCTTCAGCCATTAAAGCTTTGTATAAAAAAGATCAACTTGAAGGTCTTAAGGCTGCTAAAACTCTTGAGAATATTGATAATGATAAAATCCAAATGGGCATTGCAGACATTTATACAGAAGATGGTTCTGCTGAGCACCTATCATACTTTCAAACTCAGTTAAAATCATTAAGTGGTTTTGGATCATATGTTGTAAGTATGAAGTTTGGAGATTTTCTTGAAAACCAAGATGCAGCTGTGGTAAACGAAGCTTTGCCAACCTTAGAAGAGCTTGCTATAAATAAAGAAATATGGTGGATGCGAATGGGTGCGCTTAGTAGTATTGTACAGCTTAATGATCGTTTTAAAAATGCAATGAAAGAACAAGAAAAGCTGTTTGATAAAGAAAATCCTGAAAAAACTAAAGCGACAGTAAAAGAAGCCTTTGCAGAGAATGAATCGATGTATGAGAAAACGCAAACTGCTTTAAAATCTATTCGCGAAGTAGAAAGCAATAGCAATTTATTGAGAATGCTTAAAAGCAATATAGATGAATAGTTAAGGTGTATTTAATTAAAACAGACTTCCCTCGGTGGTTGGGTTTTCAAAACCTTCATCAATTTGAAGGTTTTTACCCTCTGCAGCTTTTACTGCTAAATAATCACAGCGTTCGTTAAATTCGTTGCCATCATGTCCTTTTACCCATTCAAAACGAACATTATGCTGTCGGTATATTTTAAGAAAACGCTGCCATAGATCGATGTTTTTCTTTTTGGCAAAACCTTTCTTTTCCCAATTAAAAAGCCATCCTTTTTCAACGGAATCTACCACATATTTTGAATCAGAAATTACAACTACCTCAGAAGGTTTTTGTTTGAGTTGTTCTAAAGCGACAATTACTGCGAGTAGTTCCATTCGGTTGTTGGTGGTTTTTCTAAAACCAGCAGAAAGCTCTTTGCGATGTTGATTGGAAAGCAATACTGCGCCATATCCTCCATTTCCAGGATTCCCTTTGGCAGCGCCATCTGTGTATATTGTTATTGCCGTCACTTTATATTTTTTACGAAAATAAACATAAGTTTTAGACAGAACTAATGCCCCAAATCATACTTTTGTGAATAAATTTAAATTATATGCAAGCACATAATTTATTTTATCTTAAAGAGACAGCCTATGTAGATGCTTTGGCATTTCAAGAAGGGCTTTTTAATTTGGCTGTAAAGCAAAAAATGGCAGGCGAAAAAACAAATGATTACTTGATTTTTTTGCAACATACGCCTGTTTATACCCTTGGTAAATCTGGAAACATCAACAATTTAAAAGTAGATGTAAATGAAATTGGAGCTGAGTATTATAAGACCAGTAGAGGGGGTGATATAACCTATCATGGACCTGGACAATTAACTGGATATCCGATTTTTAATTTAGACAATTTTCAAATAGGAGTTAGAGCATATGTAGAAACCATGGAGCGTTGTATAATTGAATGTTTGCGTTTTTTTGGCATAGAAAGTGGATTGTTAAAAGGCGCAAGTGGCGTTTGGGTATCTCCTACAACCGAAAATGCTCGGAAAATATGTGCCATTGGAATTAAAGTAAGTCATGGTATTTGCATGCACGGTTTTGCCCTGAACATTAATACAGATTTAAAATATTTTGAAAATATTGTGCCCTGTGGCATTGAAGATAAGTCAGTAACTTCAATGGAAAAAGAATTGGGTAAAATGATAGATTTTGAAGCAGTGGCTGAACAATTGCACGATTGTTTTAACCGTTACTTTCCTGTAAAACAGTAAAGGGCCATAGAAGCATATCAAGATAGATGTTTTGAAGAGTTTATTTTTTTAAAAGCGTCAGGAAAACTCAATGGCTTAAAATTGTAGCAGGTAGATTTTTATCCAATTCACAGAACCTTTATCTTTCATTTCAATTACCTTTGTTTAAAATATAAAATTTAGCATATGTCAAACCTGAAGATAAGTAGAGAGGGGACTGTTGAACTGATTACCATTAACAGGCCAGATAAGTTGAATGCCTTGAATAGAGCCACGATTAATGAGCTTGGTGAAGCAGTAACCAATGCTTCGGCAAGTAAAGAAGTTACGGCCATAGTAATTACAGGGGCTGGAGACAAAGCTTTTGTTGCTGGAGCTGATATTGCTGAATTCGCTGCCTATTCTGCAGAAGAAGGTAAAGCGCTTTCACTAAGTGGGCAAAAGAAGCTGTTTGATTTAATTGAAAATACTGGAACGCTTGTAATTGCAGCAATCAATGGATTCGCTTTAGGAGGCGGATTAGAGTTGGCAATGGCTTGCTACATTCGCCTTGCTTCAGAAAATGCAAGAATGGGATTGCCTGAAGTTAGCTTAGGTGTTATTCCAGGATATGGAGGAACACAACGATTGGCCCAGCTTGTTGGAAAGGGAAAGGCCATAGAAATGATTGCTACTGCAGGAATGATAAAAGCTGATGAGGCCATGCAGTTTGGTTTGTTAAATCACGTAGTTAAGGCTGAAGAATTAATAGATAAAGCGATGGAAATCGCACATCAAATAAGCAAAAATTCAACTGTTGCAATTGCTGCCGCAATTCGCGCTGTGAATGCCGGTTTTAAAGATGGACAAAACGGTTTTGATAAAGAAATTGAAGAGTTTGGAAACTGCTTCGGAACAGCTGACTTTAAAGAAGGAACTACTGCTTTCTTAGAGAAGCGCAAAGCGAATTTTCCCGGCAAATAGTTAGCAGTTGAATCAACTAAAAAAACTTACAGGACAAACAGCAATTTATGGCCTGCCGAGCATAGTGGGCAGGCTGTTAAATTATCTTTTGGTGCCGCTTCATACTGGTGTATTCCTTATGGAACGCTATGGAGTGATTACTGAAATGTACGCTTATGTTGCATTTCTAGTGGTTATTCTAACCTACGGAATGGAAACTGCCTACTTTCGATTTCAATCAAAAAAGGAGAACAAGCATGTAGAGGTTTTTAGTACTGTGCTGTTTTCTCTTTTTATTAGCACTTCGATATTCTGGTTTGTCTCTACAGTTTTTTCACAATCTATTGCTGATTTTATTAACTATCCAGACAACCAAGAGTATGTTGTTTGGTTTGCAATTATTGTTGGATTAGATGCAATTTCATCTATTCCTTTAGCGCGTTTGCGAATTGAGAATAAGGCATTTCAGTTTGCCGCCATTAATTTCGCCTCAATTCTCGTAAATATTGGCTTGAATGTTTTTTGGGTAGGTTATTGTATTCCTGCACATGAAAAAGGGGTAAGTAATTTCTTAATTGAATATCTGTACAGTCCTGATATTGGAGTTGGCTATGTGTTTTTAGCCAATCTTTTTGCCAGCATTGTAAAGTTTTTGTTGCTTAGCCCGCTCATGCTAAAAGTAAAAGCCATTTTTAACCGCAAGATGCTTAAAAGCATGTTGCTATATGGTAGCCCTTTGCTAATTTCTAGTTTGGCAATTATCGTGAATGAAAGCGCTGATAAAATTCTTCTTAAATGGCTGCTTATAGATAAATTGGGAGTAGATGGCGCAACAAGAGAAGTGGGTATTTATGGGGCAGTTTATAAGCTATCAATCATCATAACACTTTTTATTCAAGCTTTTCGCTATGCTGCAGAGCCTTTCTTTTTCAATGAATCTCAAAGTAAAGATGCCCCAAAAACTTATGCCATGGTTATGAAGTATTTTACCATTGTTTGTGCATTTATTTTTATTGGCGTGATGTTGTATTTAGACATGCTTAAACATTTTATTTCTAATGATGCCTATTATGTTGGCTTGCATGTTGTTCCGATTCTACTTTTTGCAAATATTTTTCTGGGCATGTTTTATAACTTATCCATTTGGTATAAACTTAGTGGCAAAACGCGATTTGGCGCTTACATTGCCTCTTTTGGAGCCCTGCTAACCATAGGGTTGAATTTTTGGCTTATTCCTATTGTTGGATATACTGGTTCTGCTTGGGCTACTTTAATATGTTATGGAAGTATGGTGGTGCTCTCCTATTGGTTTGGACAAAAGTATTATCCAATACCTTATCCACTGGCTAAGATATTGTTTTACTTAATAATTGCACTGGGAATCTATGTTTTAAGCATTGCTTTAGATTTGCAAAATACTTGGACGAAGTATGGAATTCATACTTTGCTATTGTTTTCTTACATCGGTATTGTTCTCGCTTTAGAAAAACCTAAAAAAGGGCTAATTTCGTAGGCGCGAAAGAAGCATTATAGTTATGAAGATTAACATTATAAACAAATCGAAACATGAGTTGCCACAATATGGCACTGAGGCCTCCGCAGGAGTTGATTTACGTGCAAATATTGAAACCTCAATAACAATCGATACACTTGAGAAAGTAATTGTGCCCACTGGGCTTTTTATAGAGATTCCCCTTGGGTATGAAGCTCAGGTGCGTCCGAGAAGTGGCTTGGCTTTTAAACATGGCATTACTGTTTTAAACTCACCGGGAACTATTGATGCCGATTATAGGGGAGAAATAAAAGTAATTCTTATCAATTTGTCTAAAGAAAAATTTGTAATCGAAGATGGGGAGCGAATTGCACAAATGGTTATTGCTGCACACGAACAAGCTGAGTGGGTAGAAGTTGAGCAATTAAATGAAACCAGCCGTGGTGCAGGTGGATTTGGCAGTACAGGCACAAAGTAAAAAGATAAAAACGGCAAATAGTCGTAAAAAATTAAAACATAAGAAATGAAAATTATTGTACCAATGGCCGGAATGGGGAAAAGAATGCGGCCACATACATTAACAATTCCTAAACCACTACTTCCTATTGCAGGAAAACCTATTGTGCAAAGATTGGTAGAAGATATTGCCGCGGTAGTGCAAGAGCCCATTGAAGAAATTGGCTTTATTGTTGGCGACTTTGGCAAAGAGGTTGAAAAAGATTTGTTGAAAATTGCAAAAGATTTAGGAGCTAAAGGGTATGTTTTTCAGCAAAAGGAAGCATTGGGCACAGCGCATGCTATTTTATGTGCAAGTGAAATTATGGAAGGAAAAACCATAGTTGCTTTTGCAGATACTCTATTTCGTGCAGACTTTAAATTGGATGAAGAAAAAGATGGAATAATATGGGTGCAAAAAGTGGAAGACCCTTCTGCCTTTGGTGTTGTTAAGTTAGATGATGAAGGGCTGATTACTGATTTTATTGAGAAGCCAAAAGAATTTGTATCTGATTTGGCAATTATTGGGATATATTACTTTAAAGATGGTGCTTTCCTTAAGGAAAATCTTCAGTATTTGATTGATAATGATATCAAAGATAAAGGAGAGTATCAAATTACAGATGCCCTAGAGCGTATGAAAAACAATGGAACTAAATTTGCTCCAGGTGCAGTAGAAGAATGGTTGGATTGTGGTAAAAAAGACGCTACTGTTTACACCAATCAACGGGTTTTAGAATTTATTAAAGACAAAGATATCATTGCTGCTTCTGCAAAAATTAAAAACTCAACCATTATTCCTCCTTGTTATATTGGCAAAGGAGTAACAATTGAAAACACAGTATTAGGTCCGCATGTTTCTGTGGGTGAGAATACAAAAATCAAACAATCTGTTATTTCCAATAGCATTATCCAAGAGAATGCCGACATTAAAGGTTTGGTATGCAAGAATTCCATGATTGGAAATCATAGCAAAATTTCTTTAGATGCTCAGGATTTGAGCGTTGGAGATTATAATGAAATTAAGGGATAATTGATGAAAAAAACGCTAATATACTTTCTTCTTTCACTTGTAATAGTGGCTTGTAGTGGTGGAAAAAAAGCAACTTCAGATGAGAAGGTGCATGATACGGCAGCTGCAGTTATTGAGTTGAGCGAAAAAGAGAAAGTTATTTTTGGCAATGCCTATATTGAAGGTGCGAAAGAAAAGATTTTGGAGAATTACGAAAAATCCAAAAAACACTTTCAAGCTGCACTTGCAATTAATCCAAAAAGTGCGGCGGCTCATTATGAATTAGGTTTGGTTTACAATCATTTAAAACAGAATGATGAGGCTTTTCAACAATTTGAGATAGCAACCGACCTCGAACCAAGTAACTATTGGTATAAATTATCTTATGCGAGTTTACTCCAATCTCAAGGACAAATAGACAAAGCAATAGAAGCTTTTAAAGACTTGGTTGAATTAAAACCTAGAGACTTGAAGTTGAAGAAGGAGCTGTCGCAATTATTATTGAGTAAAGAACGGTACAAAGAAAGCCTTAAATACATCAATCAAATAGAAGATGAGATTGGTGTAAATGAAGATATTACATTTCTAAAACAACAAATACATTTAAAGAATGACGATGTAGATGCTGCTGCAGATGAGATGAAAAAGTTGATAGAAGCATATCCAGATAGGATTGAGTATTATGGAATTCTAGCGGATATTTATTTAACCAATAAAAAAGAAAAAGAAGCTTTTAAAGTATATAAGGAAATGGAGGAGATTGATCCAGATAATTATTTGGTTCAATTTTCATTGGCAGAATATTATAGGAGTCAAGGTATTCGTGACCAATATCTTATTGCTTTAGACAAAGCTTTTTCAAATTCCAAAATGAAAATTGATGAAAAAGTAAAGTATGTTCTTACTTTTTATCAGGTGGAAGCAGGAGAGCAAGAGAAGAAAGCAGAGGGAATTTTACTTTGCAAAACCATTGTAGAAGCTCATCCTAATAATCCTAAATCACATGCTCTTTTAGCGGATTTCTTGTATTTCGATAACCAAAGAGAAGCTGCAAAGCAATCGTATATTAAAACAATAGGCTTGGATAGTAGTAGATTTCCTGTATGGAATCAGCTGTTAATCATTATGTCAGAAACGCAAGACCAAGAGGGTTTGTTGAATTACGGACAACGAGCAGTTAATTTATTTCCCAACCAGCCTACAGTTTTCTTTTTGTATGGGCTTGGATTGGCCGATGCCAAAAGACATGAAGAAGCGATTGACTATTTGAAGATGGCAAAAGATTTGGTGTTGGATAATAAGAACCTAAAAAGCCAAATTTATTCTTCGATTGGAGATTCATACCATGCTTTAAAAGAGTATGAAAAATCGGATAAACATTATGAATTGGCTTTAGAAATAGACCCCAATAATATATATGTACTTAACAATTACAGTTATTACCTTTCTTTGCGAAAGGAGAAAATGGATAGGGCCGAACAAATGTCAAGAAAAGCCAATGAGTTGGCTCCAGGGCAAGCTTCTTTTCAGGATACCTATGCATGGATTTTGTATCAATCAGGAAAATATGAAGAAGCAAATGAATGGATAGACAAAGCACTAAAATCTGATAAAGAAAGCAGTGGTGTTTTATTAGAACATAAAGGAGACATTCTTTTTAGATTGGGAAAGAAGACCCAAGCGGTTACCTATTGGAAGAAAGCTGCAAAAAAAGATGATGCTTCTGATGAAATTCATAAAAAAGTAGAAGCTGGGGAGTCGTATGTTTTTGAGGAGTAGTTATTCATTAATCGCATTAGTTTCGTTGCTTATCTTTTTTACCGCTTGTGGTAGTCAAAAAAAGGTAAGCCGAAAAGATCTTGAAGGGGGAACAGTTGAATTGGTAAATAAAATGAAAATCAATGAAGCTAATTTTGATACCTTCTCTACAAAAGCTGACTTTTTAATTATAAGTGAAAATAGTAAAAAGAGCTTTAAAGCTAATATTCGAATAAAGAAAGACAGTATTATTTGGATTTCAATCACCCCATTATTTGGCATAGAGATATCTCGAATAATGATTACTCAAGACACAGTTAAAATTATTAATCGCATTAATAAGGAGTATTTTATTGGAGATTACTCTTATATTAACGAACGATTTAATGTAGAGTTAGAGTTTGAAACCTTACAATCAATTCTTTTGGGGAATAGTATTCCATTTGAACTTACCAACGACCTTAAGTTTTCAACTGATAAAACGCTTTACTATTTAGGAAATATGAAAAAAAGAAAAGCGCGAAAAGTAGATAGCAATCCGCAGAAAGTTGAACGCAAAGATGAGGAAGTGATTAGCTTATGGGTTTCCTCAATGAATTTTAGAGTAAAAAAATTCATTCTTTCAGATTTAGATGCAGTTCGCTTTATTATGGGAGAATATTCTGACTACGAACTTATAAATGATCAATTAATTCCAAGAAAATTAAACTTCCAGCTTCAAAGTGAAACAAAAACAGCTGTTGAAATTGAATACTCTCGTGTATCTTTGGACAAGTCATTAAATTTTTCATTTAATATTTCATCGAGGTATGAGCGGGTGGTTTATTAAAAATATTTTTGTATTGCTACTTTTGCTATTTGCTTTTGGGGCAAGTGGGCAATCAAAAGTTGAACTTCAAAACCGTAAAAGAAAACTTCAAAAGGAAATAAGCTATACCAATAAACTGTTGCAAGAGACGGGCAAAACCAAAGAAAGCTCTTTGAATCAGTTAAGGCAACTTAGCAAGAAAATATCTTCTAGAGAGCAGCTCATTCAAACAATGGAAGAAGAAATTGCTATAATAAGTGATAGCATTAAAAGGCAAGAACAAGAGTTGGATAGCCTGGAAAAAAGCTTAAAGCGGTTGAAAGATGAATATGCTGAAATGATTAGAACTGCTAATAAAAATCGAAGTTCATACGATCGTATGATGTTTATTTTCTCTTCAGAAAACTTCAATCAAGCTTTTAAGCGTTTAAAATACTTTCAACAATATGCACAATATAGAAGAGGACAAGCTGAAAGTATTGAAGAAACACAGCACTTTATTGATGCGCAACTGCAATTGCTACAGGCTGTAAGAAAAAGCAAGGAAGGCTTATTAAAAGCAAAGTTGAATGAACGAAATACGCTTTCTTCTGAAAAAATTCAGAAAGAAAAAGTTGTTCATGAGCTAAAAGGGAAAGAAGGTCAATTAAAAAAAGAACTACAGCAAAAACAAGCGGCTGCACAACAAATTGAAGCTGCCATTCAAAGGATTATTACTGAAGAAATTCGAAAGGCAAAGGCTGAAGCAAAAAAAGCAGGAAAGACAGAAAAAGGATTCCCAATGACTCCTGAGGCTCAAGAATTATCGAATTCTTTTGTAGCTAACAAAGGAAAGTTGCCTTGGCCAGTAACAGAAGGAGTGATTACAGAACAATTTGGAGAACACCCACACCCTACGCTGCGAAATGTAAAGGTTCAAAATAATGGAATCAATATCGCAACGAAAAAAAATAACATGGGTCGATCTGTTTTTGAAGGAGAGGTGCGAAAAATTATTATAATTCCAGGTGAAGGAAAAGCAGTTCTTATAAGACATGGAGAGTATTTCACACTTTATTCTTTCTTTAAAGAGGTGTTTGTAAGAACCAATGAAAAGGTTACGACCAAACAAGAGTTGGGGATTCTAATTGATGCGAGCGATGGGACTAACTCAGAAATGCACTTTGAGATTTGGAAAGGAATTAATAAGATAAATCCTGAAAGTTGGATTCTTAAAGAGTAGGTGGGTTATTGTTAGGGCATTTCATAGATTAAATTTCTTTATATCTTAGCACTAAATATTAAAGACAATTATTATTTTGACAACTTAAATAAATAATCAATGATTAATTTATTTCATTAAGTTGACAATTTTAAAGTTAAGTCACAGTGTGATACAGTGTGATTTTGTTTGTAAACTACAATTAATTCTATGCTGCTCATTAAATTAGCCTTAGATACTACTTCATTTATTGCGGGTTGGTGGTTGTACGCATCGATTGCTTTCCTAATATTTTCAGGACTTTATTTCTTTTATCGCAGACAGCTTAGACAACTTAGCAAACAAAAAGATTTACTTGAATCCCAGGTAAAGCACCGTACAATTGAGATAATTAGACAAAAGCAGCAAGTTGAGAAGCAAAGAAACATGCTGGAGGAAGAGAAGGAAAAGACAGAAAAGTTGTTGCTTAACATCCTTCCTCGAGAAATGGCCGATGAGCTGAAAGAAAAGGGGAAAGCTCGAGCTAGGAGTTACCGTAAAGTAACTGTTATGTTTACTGATTTTAAGGGTTTTACAAAGGTTGCTGAAAACTATAAACCCCAAGATTTGGTAGCTGAATTGGATTCATATTTTATTAAATTCGATGAAATTGTAGACAAGTACAATGTAGAAAAAATTAAAACCATAGGCGATGCTTATATGGCGGCAGGAGGCGTTCCTATTCGCAATAAAAGTAATGCCATTGACACCACTTTGGCCGCTCTCGAGATTCAGAGAGAGATGGAGAAAATAAGTAAGATCAAAATAGAAAGAGGAGAAGAGCCGTGGGTTTTAAGAATTGGATTGCATACGGGTGATTTAATTGCAGGTGTAGTTGGTATTAAACGATTTGCTTATGATATTTGGGGCGATACAGTAAACGTTGCAGCCCATATGGAGTCTAGTGGAGAAGCAGGAATGGTAAATATTTCAGAAAGCACTTATGAAGCCATTGCCGAATTCTTTGTCTGCGAATATAGAGGTAAAATTAAGGCCAAACACAAGGGTGAAATCGACATGTATTTTGTGCATGGGATTAAGCCTGACTTATCAGTAGACGAAGAAGGAATAATACCAAATGAAGCATTTTGGCATTATGTAAACCTGAAGCTTTACAGTAGAATTAATTATAGGAATGCAGAAAAGTACATTGTAAAAAGGTTAACAAAAGATTTGCCTGAAGGCTTAGATTATCACGGAATTCATCATACCATGGATGTTTGCGAAGCAGTTGAGCGCATTGCAATTTGGGAATGCGTAAAAGGAGAGGAACTCTATCTTTTAAAAACAGCGGCACTTTTTCACGATGCTGGCTTTATTCATTCATACGAGAGCAATGAGCCTATTGGCGCAGAAATGGCTAAGGAAATGCTACCAAACTTTGGGTATACTGAGGATCAGATTGCACAAGTGATTAAGCTCATTGAAGCTACGAAAATCCCTCAAAATCCAAAAAACAAGCTTGAAGAGATAATGTGCGATGCCGATTTAGATTATTTGGGTAGGAAAGATTTTTATCCTATTGCAAATACTTTAAGGCAAGAACTTATTAAACATGATAAAATTAGTGAGGAATATAGGGAATGGATAAAGATGAATATCTCATTTCTATCTAACCATCAGTACTTTACTGACTCTGCAAGAAAAAGAAGAGCTCCAGGAAAACAGGAAAGGATTAAAGAGTTTAAAGCAAAATTAAAAGAAATTGGCGATAAATAATAAAGTAAATGACAAAATAGATGGCTCAAAATTTAAATTTATTAAATTCGTGCAGTATATTTGAAGTCTATTGTTTTGATATATCAGACTAAGCATCTAACTTAGTCGAATAAATTGCAATAGGTTTTGATAAAAAATAACACAATGAAAAATAGAAAACTTCTTTCTTTACTGTTTTTGCTCTTAACAGTTTCATTTTCAAATGCTGGAGTAATAGTGTTGGAAGGGAACTATATGGGAAAGAACCTATTTGTAAAAAACCCATATGGTAGTGCCGGCGTTGGATTTTGCACCTTTGAGGTGACGGTAAACGGAAGACTATCGCCGGATGAGGTAAATCAAGCTGCTTATGAAATTGATTTTAGGAATTTTAACCTTGAGTTTGGAGCAAAGATTGTCGTTAATATCAAACACAAAGAAGGTTGTATCCCAGAGGTTTTAAACCCCGAAGTACTAAAACCCAAAAGCACCTTTAGCACAAAAGAAATATCTTTTACTAAAGATGGTATACTGGAGTGGAAAACAGAAAACGAAACAGGGAAGCTAGATTATATTGTTGAACAGTTTAGGTGGAATAAATGGATTAAAGTTGGCGAGGTTGAAGGAAAAGGAACTCCAGGAACACATGACTATTCATTTAAAGTAACTCCGCATAGTGGGCAAAACAAAGTAAGGGTAAAGCAGATTGATTATACTGCAGAGCCTCGTTATTCAAAAGCTGCTGAATTCTCTTCCAATGCTCCAGAGATTACTATTGAAGGAGACAGGTTTAAAGGCTCAATTGATTTCCAAGGTGGAAAAACACTATATGAACTTTATGATCGCTTTGGAACAATTGTAAAAAGGGGCTATGGCGATAAAGTAGATATCTCTGGTTTTGAAAAAGGCACCTATTACATTAGCTATGATAACAAAACCAATACGATAAAAATAAGATAGATAAGTTAGTTTTATATTATTATTAAGCCTTTCCAATATGGGAGGGCTTTTTATATTAAAGCAATCAAATGAAAAAGATAGAACACCTAGGTATTGCAGTGAAGGATATGGATGCTACAACAGAAATCTACGAAACACTTTTTGGGAAAGCCGCATATAAAACTGAGAAAGTAGAAAGTGAAGGGGTAATCACTAGATTTTTCGAAATAGGAGAAAGCAAGATAGAACTTTTAGAAGCGACTCATTCCGATAGTCCAATTGCTAAATTCATTGCTAAAAAAGGAGAAGGAGTTCACCACATCGCTTTTGAGGTTGATGATATTGAAATGGAAATTGAACGATTAAAAAAAGCGGGATTTCAATTGATTAATGACAAGCCGAAAGATGGAGCTGACAACAAGCGCATTGCTTTTTTACATCCAAAATCAACAGCAGGTGTGTTGGTTGAGCTTTGCCAAGAGAAAAAATAGAAAATAATATTTAAAAGAACTGCTCTAAACTTCTCCCTTCACTTAAATGAAAGGTTTTTACGGCTACTTGCTTAGCGCCTGCTATATGTTCAGCAGTATCGTCGATAAATAGTGTTTCTGAAGGAATTAAGTTGTTTTCTTTAAGAACAGTTTCAAATATATTCGCATTTGGTTTGCGCTGTCCCATTTCATGAGAAAGGTAAACTCTTTCAAAAAAATCATCGAGGTTTGATAAGCCCTTTGTTTTTTGAAGCATGTTAAATAGGAATTTGATGTGAAGTTCATTGGTATTGCTCAAACAAAAAGTTCGATACTTTTTTTTCTGCTCGATTAGAATGTCGTAACGAATCGATGGGATATCTAATAACATTGCGTTCCATGCATCAATCACTTCATTGGCAGTTGTGTTTCCCCCAATCTTTTCTTTCAAAGTTGATACAAAGGTTGCAGTACTTATTTTTCCCATTTCGTATTGCTGGAAAAAAGATGTTTCATTTAGCGCTTTCATAATTTCATCATACTTGGTACCTGAAAGCTTTTTGAAAGCATTGTCGGTAGCTGCCATATCTAAATTGACAATAACATTGCCCAAGTCAAAAATAATATTCTTGACGCCATCTAAACTAAAGTTATCCATTTTGCAAAGGTAACCCCTGAAGTTAACATTAACCAAGAAACAAAGAAGCTAATTGTATAAAGTGTTAGAGGATAAACTCCAAAAGAGCTGAATTAATGTTTTTCAAATTCATCCTTTAACAACAAAGTTTCGTTCTTTTCAACAAATGCTTCTAAAATTTTAAAAAAATTGAGAATATCTTCTTTGCCATTGTCTGCATTAATTGTAACAAAGCGAACGAATTCATCTTCATTAAACGTTCCAAAACCGACCACTAGTTGTGCGTTTTGATAAAGTGCAGTACAAAGTTTTTGTGCTGGAATATTTTTATAATTAAAGCAAACAGAAATTGAGTTGTCGTAACTGTATAATGTATAGTCTTTGTTGTTTCTGATATACTCTCTTGCTACATCAGCCAAATAAAATTGATTTTCAACCAATTTCGCCAAGCCTTCAGTGCCAATTGATTTCCACAAGGTCCATAATTTTAAAGCGTCATTTCTTCTACCACATTGTAAAGAAGTTTTACCAAGATTGTAATCGTCACCATCTGTTTGATAGAGATAACTTGCATCACTTGAAAAGGAGTCGTTGAGGTGTTTTTTATCTTTTGCTAGAATAATGGAGCAACTCAATGGTGTTCCTAACATTTTATGGGCATTTACACTGTAAGAGTCAGCTTTTTCAGCACCCTTAGCCAAGTGTTTATATTTTTCACTAAATATTACTGCGCCGCAATATGCACCATCAATATGCATCCAGAGTTGTTGCTTTTTACAAATGGCAGCAATCTCCTCAATAGGATCGAAAGCGCCCAATACAGTTGTGCCTGCAGTAGCATTTACAAAAAATGGATACAAGCCATCGGCACGGTCTTTTTCAATTTGATTGTTCAATTCTGTTACAATCATCTGCCCCTTTTTATCTGTTGGAATATAGCGAAGCTGTTTTCTCCCCACACCCATTAAAGCGGCATTTTTCTCAATAGAGTAATGACAAGCTGAAGAAGTGTAAATTATCATTTTTTGACTTACACCATCGAATCTTATGTCAGTTTGAAAAGCATCTCTAGCCATTACCATTGCCATAAAATTACTCATTGACCCACCTGGAGCTATTGTTCCTCCTGATTGTTGGTCATAACCTAACAATTGCGCGGTTTGGTTTAGAATTTCTTTTTCTACTCCTACCATTGGGCCAGCTACTTTGTAGGTGTACATGCTGTTGTTGAGCATTACTGATAATAAATCACCCAGTACTGCTTTGCTTCTTCTTCCGCCAAACAGTTGGTTAAAAAATTGCCTGCTTGCTGTTCT
>Ga0209075_1001427_pt1 | contig 22448 bp, 14 predicted proteins | sample Stecom2011_FD_187523 | JGI IMG/M metagenome (GOLD analysis project Ga0209075, IMG submission 187523) | Agricultural soil microbial communities from Utah to study Nitrogen management - Steer compost 2011 (SPAdes) (version 2) | ecosystem: Environmental > Terrestrial > Soil > Agricultural land...
ATACTCCTCGGCAAAAGTGACGAGGTTCAGATGCGCGGAGCGCCGCCCGATCGGGCGATTATAGCCGCGCCAATCCTGGTTTAACGGGTCGCCGCCCTCCCAACCGTTGATCTTTTCCCAGCGCGGGCTCTCGGACCATTCGAATATTTCGTCCAATTGGGCGACGAGCGCGTGGACGACAGCGCGCTGCAAAAAAAGCGCGCGTCGCTCGGCTTCGCTGAGCCCAGGCATGGTACGCGCAAGGAGTTTTGGAGACTCACCGCCTGGCTCATAGACATAAAAGATGCGCCCGTCCTTGGAAAAGCTGGGGCATTTTTTGTCATAGCGCCCCTGAGCAAAAAGGCATGTCTCGGGGCGCTTTTCGATGCGAAGTGGGCGCTTGAGCGCATCAAAAAATGCGCGAGGCATCGCCGCCGCGCCGTCGCGGATGGCGCGCAAGTCCACCGCATCCCACGCCGGCAAAGGCTCGACGATGATCTGGTAATCATCGCGAAGTTGCTGGGCGAGGTCCGTGTCCGCGGCTTCGGCGAAAACGGGCGCGGCGAGGAGCGCCCATGCCCAAAGGAGAAGGCCGACGAGCGACTTATAGAATGTCTTGGGAGTTTTGAATCTCAATGCTTGATACGACTTCAAGGGGCTTGAGACAACGACGCCCCGCGAGCAATCGCGGGGCGTCCTGGGGCTTGTAGCAGCGTACACGAAGCGCCGGCGATTAGCTGGCCTTGGCGATTCGCTCAAAGTCCTGGTGCAGCGCCGGCGTCTGATTCATCGTATTGGCGATGATCTCGAAGAATGCGTTGGCGCGCGCCTCGTCGAGCGCGCCCACGTCGGTCAGCGGCAATAACTCACCGCGCTTGGCGTGCAGCGCGGCGGCAAACGCCGCAATATTCTCTTCGGAGACCTGGAAAGCCGCGGCGAGGTCGTCGATCGATTCGCCGGCGCCGATGGTCATATCCTGCTGCAGCGCGACCGCGTTCTGGCGAATATAGGCTTCGTTGGAGGCCGAACCCCCGCCTACCATCAGCACCACGGTGATCGCCACGCCCGCCGCGACCGTGGTGGTCGGACCGGTGGTGGTTGTCAGCAAGAGCGCCCCGGCTTCTTCACAGTTTTCACCGGTACATGTCACATCGTCGTTGGCAAGGGCAGACCCGCTCATCAGCAGCATCGACAGAATGACCAACAACGCTGGCAACCTTTTGATTGACTTCAACATCGATAAATCTCCATAAAAAAATAATTTCGCTACAAATAAATGAGTCACCCAACTCCAAGATCAACCTTTGAGGCACGGCATACAATACCGAGGCGAAATAATTGCTCCAAAGGTGTGCTAAAGCGCCCACGCAGCAATTTATGGCGGCTTCATCCTAAATATCATATTCTGAACTTACTCGGTAGATACAGAAAAAAATCTACTAAATATTTCAATATACGATTTGCAAAAAACTTCAAAAAAGGTGCGTTGTTTCGTCCATGGCACCTTGTTAGAGTCCTCAGCGATAGCCCGTCAGACTTTGTGGCGTGTCTAAATATTCATTTTTTATTATCAATTTAAAAAATTTAAATTAAAGCAGAAAAAATACCATGCGAGTTCTTTTACAACGGGTTTCCCAGGCGAGTGTGCGGGTGGAGCAGGAAGTGGTCGGCCAGATCGGGGCGGGCCTGCTGATCTTTTTGGGCGCAGGCCAGGGCGACGAGCGCGCGGATTTGGATTATATTCTGGAAAAATCCCTGAATCTGCGCATCTTTGCCGATGCCGAGGGGAAGATGAATCGTTCGGTGCTCGATATGCGCGCCGAGGTGCTGGTGGTAAGTCAATTCACGCTTTACGCCCAGACGCGCCGCGGGCGACGCCCGAGCTTTGTGGATGCGATGGAACCGGTCGGTGCTGAGCAGCTTTACGAGATGTTTTTGGCGCGGGTGCGCGACGCGCTCGGTCATGTCGAGTGCGGTCGATTCGGCGCGCATATGGACGTCGAACTCGTCAATGATGGGCCGGTGACGATCTGGATAGACAGCGCCGATCGCTGATTCGTGGCAATTTCTGTGATGCTATTATAACCCAAGGGTATAGAGATGACTGAAGGAAACGATATTTTTTGCAAGATTATTGCCGGCGAACTTCCCTCGACCAAGGTCTATGAGGATGATGACGTGCTCGCGTTTCGCGACCTGCACCCGGCCGCGCCCACCCATATTTTGGTCATCCCGAAGGCGCATCTGACCAGCCTGTGGGAGGCCGATGAAGATGATGCGAAGATTTTAGGCACGCTGATGCTGCGCGCGCGCGACGTGGCGCGGGAGCAGGGGTTGCAAGAGGGCGGCTTTCGCCTGGTCATCAATAACGGCGCCGGCGCCGGCCAGACGGTCTTCCATCTTCACCTGCACGTCATCGGCGGGCGCGAGCTGGCGTGGCCGCCGGGTTGAGTGATTATTGGGCCGCGCATTTTCGCGACATCGCCTTTAGCCGCCCCAGCCACTTCGTGGCGGCGCGCGAACGGGTCGCCTGATGTTGGGTAATCAATTGCTCCAGCGCGATGCACTGGCGCTGGCGCACCAAAAACTCGCCGAGCGGCATCGGATTATCATAGTCGCGCGCGATGCGCTCCCAGACGAGCTGGGCGTCCTCGGGTCTGTCGCGGCGCTCGTCGAGCCAGGCTTCGGCGCTCCAGCATAAAAATTGCTCGTTTCGGGTGCGCTTTTTGCGGCAATAACTCTGCGATGCCTGGGCGATCATCGAGGCCTCTTCGGCAGTCGCCTCGGCGGGCGTTGCGGGCATCAGTTCCAGGACGATTTTCACCACATCTTCGGCCATTTCGCCCGACTCCGGCTGCTTGATATTGAGCAAATATTGGCGCGCCTTTGTCGGGTCACCGCTTTTGGAAAGTGCGTGGGCGACCAGGGCGAGACTCGCGTTATGGGGGTCTGGGTGGGTTGGGTCGAAGGTATTGAGGCGTCTTTTCTTGTCGCGAAATCCGTCCTCGTCCTCCGGGCCGGTGGCAGGCGCAGGCCAGTCCTTGGCGACCATCATTTCGGCCCAAAACTGGGCAACCAGAAATTCCTTGGCCCCCAGATACGCCTCGACGACGAGTTGATTGGCCAGAAAATCATCGGGATTTGCTTCGACCAGCGCCAGCGCAAACTCAATGGCGCGTGTTTTATCGTCGCGATGACGGATCTGTCCGAGCGCATATTCCCAATAAGCCGGGGCGTCTTGCAGGGCGCGGGCGCGCAGATCTGCGCGCCGAATATCCTTGAGCAAATATTTTGAAACCCATGCCTGGCGCGAGAACATCGTATAAAGATGCTCGGGGCCAAAGAGGCGCGCATAGTAGTCGGTGGCTTTCTCCTTTTGGCCAAAATGCGCCTCGATATGTGCCAAAAACAAGAGTTCATAGGAGCGTGGTTCAAGCTTATAGGCATGCTCGGCGAGCGCGATGGCCCGCGCACCGTCTTCGGCCTGGGCGGCCTTAAAAGCCAGCGCTGTAAAGATGCGACTCTCAGTGGGCACCGCGCGCACCATATCCCCAAGCTCCGCTTCAGACGCCGCCTGCGCGCGCTCGCCGATGCCCGCCGCGCGCGTATTTGCGTACTGCGCCCAGGTGTAGACAAAGACGCCCGCGCCAAGCATAGCCGCCAGCAGAAGCACCTGCGCCACCCGGCGCGCCACGAAAAAATGCAGCCCGCGCAGGCCCACCCAGGGCGCGCGCTCTGGCGGCTCCTTCAGGCGCCCGCCCTTCAGGCCAACCTCGAAGATCACGATAATGCAGCTCGCCAGACCCAGCGCAAAGAACGGAAAATGCATCTGAATCAGCGTTCCCACGTATATCGCGAAGGCCAATAATCCCAGATAGCGATGCGCGCTGCGCGGCGATTGAGTGGTGGGCGAGAAGATGCCGGTCTTGCGGGAAATAAAGGCAAACCCGGCCAGAAATAATATCATGGCAGCAATGGTGGGCAGATAACCCATCGCCAGAAACCAGTCCGCGAACTGGTTCTCCAGGGTCGGGATGCTCGCCGCGCGAATCAAGGACCAGTCGATATAAGGCGCGATGGTGCGCTCAATGGCGCCCGCGCCGCTGCCAAAGATCGGATAATCGAGCGCGCCGCGCATGCCCGATTCGATCATCACCAGGCGCCCGGAGGCCTGATTATCGACCCAGAGTCCCACCGGTGTGCTCTGGATCCAGGGCCACAAAAACGTGCCCGACAGCCACATCGGAAGGGTGATGATCGCCCCCATCAGTGCGAGCATTCCAAGTGTGCTCGTCGCCTGCAGGAGGTCTGTTTTTATGCGCTTCACTCCGCTGGAGCCGGCGTCGTCATCCTGGGGGCGCGGGTGGGTCGCGCGGTAGACCATCCACAGCGTTTGACCGACATAGAGCACAGAGGCGAGCGTAAAGGCGAGGTTGACGCCCTTGCTGTCCAGCTCAAGCATGAAGAGCACGAAGATAATCGCGCTCACTCCGCTGTAAAACGACTCAAGGCGGTGTTTTTTGAGTTGATAGCGCGCGAGGATCAGCCCGGCCAGTGCGGCCAATCCATAGAACGCGGCGCCCTGGTTGGAATTGACGAACATCGAGAACGCGGGCCAATTGCCCAGCGGCTCATAGATGCCAAAAAAGGTTTTTGCGCCGACGAAGTGATGCAGCCAGGCGACGATCAGATGCAGCCAGCCCAGGATAACGCCCGCGCGCAGGGTGTCGCGCCAGGCGTGGCGCTCACGCCCCAAGCGCGCGGCGACCAGGGCGAGGAGCGCCAGCGCGACCCAGCGCAGCCCGCGGTCAGCGCTCTGCTGCGGGTCCAGCGAGATCGGCCGCCACAATTGCTGCGCGGCACTGGACGCCTCGGAGCCATGCAGAATGGCCGAGCTTTCGAGAAATAACGCGCGCCCCTGGGGCGAAACGATCTCTTGAAGTGCCGGCGGCAGTGGCAATATCTGCAAAAAGCAGATAAACGCAAAGACTGAGAAGATGAGTGACGGAAGGGAGATCGATATCGGGTCCGACGCGCCCGTTTTTTTATTCGACCTTCGTGTGGGAGCCGCGCTCCAAAAAGTCACCCAAAGAGCTGCCGGTAGCGCCAGGCATAAGACGGCGATCGCCACCTGGGTATGCACGCCGCCAACGGCCAAGACGCTGACGGCGCAGATCAACGCGGCGCTGATGCCCGGTAGTTTTTTCATAGAGAAGATAGCGTCTGAAAAACGAGGTCGCGTGCCGAAAGCAGTCATTCGAAAGGCGCGCATTTTATTTGCGCCCGGTTTCTTGCGAACCACAACTAAGATATTCGCCACGATAAGGCGGGAATGCGCGCGCTGCAAGCATTGCTTATTTGAAGCTCGATACGTTTACGAGTATCAGACCACCTGCTAAAGTTCGGCACCGCGGTGCCAAAAGAATTTGGTATTTACCGCACGCGAAGGCGTGTATCGTGGCGTGTTTCGCGTCGCATTAAGTCTAGATTTGCCTATGTCAGAATCGAATAGTTTCAACGAGTTAAGGGCTCCCCTGCCCCAAGAGAATACCGAAGACCTGGGGGAGTTGCTGACCCATTATTGGCGTCTTTTAAAGCGCTATTATTGGGTAATTTTGCTGACGTGTGCGCTCGGATTGGTGGCGGCGTTTTTTATCACCAAAGAGATGAAGCCGGTCTACCAGGCGCAGAGCCAGATCATCTTCCACCAGTCGCAATCCAACCTCTTCGGCAAGCAGATCGAAAGGGTTGAGTTGTTGAATCCGGGGGATCGCTGGCAGTTCGAGCAGTTCTGGAATACCCAGCGCGAAGTGCTGCGCTCGCGCTGGTTTGGCGGGCGTGTGGTCAAAAAACTCGGGCTGCTCGACGACTATGAATTTTTGCCAAAGCCGCCGCCGGAGGCGGAGCAGCGCACTCCCGAGATGCGCGAGAAGATGGTCATCGCCAAGTTATTGGGCACCTATCAGGTCTCGCTGGCCCCGGATAGCCGGGTCGCCAACGTGGTCGTCAAGTCCAATGATGCCGAGCTTTCGGCCAAGATCGCCGATGCGGTCGCCGAGACCTATGTCGAGTATACCCAGGACTTCCAGTCCGGCGGCCTCGAAGAAATCGTGACCTGGTTTGACTCCTATGTCGCCAGTAAAAAGACCGAGCTGGAAGCCTCGCAAACCGACCTTCAGAAGTTCAAGCGCGACCATAATATTTTGTCGCTCTCCTATGAGAATCGCCAGAACCTCACCGCCAATAATATGGCGACGGTCAACGAGCAGTTGATGGAGGTGCGCGGCAAGCTGTCGGCCGAGAGCGCGCTGCTCAGCCAGATTCGCGAGATGGAGGGTGCCAAGGCCGACCCAACGCTCACGGGCGCAAAAGCCTCCGAGGCGCTCGACGAGGCGCAGGTCAGAAAACGCGCCATCGCCGACCTGATCGACAATAGTTCGCTCAAGGAAGCCTTCGGCCAGGAGGCCCTGCTTGAGCAAGAGCTCGCCGATCTGCGCACCCGTTATCTGGGCGAGCACCCGCGGGTGCAGGCTGCGCAGAGCCGCCTTGACGTGGTGCGCAAGAATATCCGCGAGGAGATCAGCCGGATTCGCCTCGGTGTGTCCAACCGCGTCGCGGTGCTGCAAAAAAACCGCGCGAACCTGGAGCAGCAGCTCGAACAACTCAAGTCCGAGGTCTTTGCCCTCAACGAGCTGGGCGTCGAATATAGCCAGCATATGGACCGCGCCGAGAACCTTAAGAAGCTCTATAATACGGTCTTGATGCGCTCGGCTGAGATGGACCTGAGCTCGCTCTATAAGGGCGATACGATCCAGGTCTTGGAGAAGGCCGAGGTCCCGGCAGGGCCGGTGAGCCCGCGCCTGCCGCTGAATCTTGCGGTGGGACTGCTGATTGGGATCGCGCTGGGAAGCGCGGCGATCGTATTGCTCGACGCGCTCGACACGACCATTAAAAGCGATGCCGATGTGTCGAGTTTCTCGGACAAGCCGCTGCTGGCGCTCTTGCCCCAGATTGACGGTTCCGCGCTGAAATCCCTGGAGACGATCGGGGAGACCGCCGCCGATACCATCACCTTCACGGCGCCGAAGAGCTCGTTTGCCGAGGGCATCCGCACCTTGCGCACCAACCTGATGTTCATGGCTCCGGATAACCCGCCCAGGCTCCTGCTGGTCACCAGCCCGGGCCCCGGCGAGGGCAAGACGATGACCTCGGTGAATATGGCGATTGCGATGGCTCAATCCGGCCAGAAGACCCTGATCATCGACGCCGATATGCGCCGCCCACGCCTTCATAAAGCGCTGGGTATTGAGAATAGAGATCAGGGCTTGTCCTCGATCATTCTGGGCAATGAGGAGCTTGACCAGGTTGTGCAGGCGACGCGCATCGAGAACCTGAGCATGCTCTCCTGCGGGCAGATTCCGCCAAACCCCTCCGAGCTGCTGCATTCCGAGCGCTTCGCGAAGTTGGTCGAAGAGGTTGGCGAGAAATACGACCGCGTCATCTTCGACTCCCCGCCGCTGGGCGCGGTGTCCGACGCGCTGGTCTTGAGCCACTCGGTCGACGGCGTGCTGCTTATCCTAAGCTTTGGCAATACCCAGAAAGAGATGCTGCGCCGCTCGGTGGACCAGCTGATGAGCATCGGCGCCCCGCTGATGGGCTTTGTGCTCAACGAGATTCGCGCCGACGCCTCGGGCTATGCCTATCAATATTATTATCGCTATTCCTACGAGAATCGCGGCGCCGACGACGGCGAGAAACCGCGCCTGGTGGGCTGATTCGCGCCGCAAATCAAGGCGCCATTTGAGCGCAAAACGCCGCCCCGAGCTAAATGCTTGGGGCGGCGTTTTTTAGTCGGGGGAGCCTGGGGATACGGGCGTTTTAACGCGCTTTCTAAACTCTTCGAACTCCTTGCGCTCCTTCTCCTTCCTGGCCTCTTTTTCCTCGCGGGACTCCTTCGCTTTTTTGGCGTTTTTTGCCCTATTTTCTTCCGCCGTATACCCCTGATAACCTTTGAATTCCTTATATTCGTTGCAGTCAAAGCCGCCACAGGTATCGACATAGCTGGGGGTGGCGCAGCCGACGCCCGTGCTCAGGAACGATGTGAATGCGAGCATCGCGAGCAGTCGGGTATTTGAGCGTAAAACTTTCAATATAAGCGGCCTTTTGTTCACGATTAACTTCCTGCAAGCGCCTTGAATTTTCCGGTTTGGATGGACACGACCTTCTCGTCGGCCTGGGGGTGCGAATAGCTTGGGACGATGCGTTTGAGCAGTTGGCGAACCTTGATATCGTCGTCGGCGTGGGCCGCTTCGATCAGCGCGTGATAGGTATTTTTGAGCGTGTCAAAGTCGCCTGAATTCGGATTGCCGATGAAGATCTTGGTGTGGCGGGTTTTCTGAAGATCTTCTTCGTCAAAGGAAAGTTCTTCAAAGAGTTTCTCACCGGGGCGCGTGCCGCTGAAGACGATATCGATATCGTCGGCGCTCAGCCCCGACAGACGAATCATATCCCGGGCGAGCTCCAGGATCTTGACCGGCTCGCCCATATCGAGCACGAAGAGCTCGCCACCGCGCCCGATTGCGCCGGCCTGCAAGACGAGCTGGGCGGCCTCGGGGATGGTCATAAAATAGCGAGTCATCTCGGCGTCGGTCACGGTGATGGGCCCGCCGCGCTGGATTTGCTCGCGGAAGATCGGCACCACGCTGCCGTTGGAGCCGAGCACATTGCCAAAGCGCACCGAGCAGAATTTGGTCTGCGCGCCGTCGGGCGACTGGCGCCGCGCCAGCGAGTCGACGTACAGCTCGGTGATCCGCTTGGTCGCCCCCATCACCGAGGTCGGGTTGACGGCCTTATCAGTCGAAATCAGCACAAACGCCGAGACGTTATTATCGCAGGCAAGATCCGCGACGGTCTGGGTGCCCACGACGTTATTATGCACCGCCTCGGCCGGGTTTTTCTCCATCATGGGCACGTGCTTATAGGCCGCGGCGTGGAAGACGACGTCGGGCTGGTGCGCCGAAAAGATCGCGCTCATGCGCGCCTTATCGCGAATATCGGCCATGCAGGCGACGAGCTGCTCGGGGCGGTGAGCGCCGTTGAGCGACGCCTGTTGGGTGGCCAGAAACTCGCGCTCCACAAAAAAGAGCGGCGTCTCCGCCTGATCGACCATGATCAGTTTCGCGGGGGAAAATCGCAGCACCTGGCGGCATAATTCCGAGCCGATCGACCCCGCAGCCCCGGTCACCAGGACCGTTTGGCCCTTCAAGAAATCGTCGACCGACTTGGTGTCCAGGCGCACCGGCGCGCGCCCCAGAAGGTCCGAAATCGAGACCTTTCGCAGGTGTGTCAGCGCCAATTCTCCGCTGAGCATCGACTCCACCGCCGGCAGGATCTGCACCTCCGCCTGGGTGGAGTGCGCGCGGTCAAAAATCAGGCGCATCTGCTCGCGCGAGGCCGACGGCATCGCGATGATGATCTGCTCGATCTCGTGGGCCGACACGATCGTCTCGATCAAGTCCATCGAGCCGAGCACCGGGACGCCGTGGATGCGAAGTTTATGCTTATAGGGGTCGTCGTCGAGGAAGGCGATCGGGCGAAAGGGCAGGTTTCGATTCTTGTTGATCTCGCGCACCAGCGTCTCGCCGGTGTCCCCCGCGCCCAGGATGAGCAGGCGCTTGGCCTCGCCGCGCGCGGCCAGATTCGAGCGCATCGACTCGCGCACCAGGCGCAGGCTTCCGCGGGTCGCGGCCAACCCCAGAAAAGACAGGCCAAAGTCGATCAGGTAGATCGAGCGGGGAAATGAGCTGGGCGTGAAGATGAAGACGTTGACCAAGACCAGTGCCGCGCTGCTGATAACCAACGCGCGCCCCAGCGCCATCACATCGTAGAGGCTGACATAGCGCCACCAGCCGCGAAACATCTTCAGGCCCAAAAAGACCAATAATTTCACCGCCAATACGATCGGCAATAATTCAAAGATGGTCTGCTGATAGCTGCTCGGAATCTCGAAATCAAAACGGATCGCGAATGCCCCCCAGAATGCCGCCGTAAAGAGCAGCAGATGAAGGCCCGCGATGAGAAAAACGCGTACTCCCCTGGGAAGCGTGGGTAAATCGAGAAACCAATCCGTCGGTTTAGACATACAGCAACCGCATTTTTGGAAATAATGCTTTTGAAGCACTCATTTCATTCACACTAATGGATGCCCCGAAAAAAATAAGGGCAACGGAGCCGGATCTTCTCAAATCCCGACATCCAGGCGCGCATCGCGCTCCCCCGGATGCTCAAATTCGGCCCATGTTGCTTAGTTCGACCCGAGAAGTCAATTCCATCGAATCGCACGGGCATCGAGGATGCGCAAGAAGCTCAAAATTAAAGGATTATTCATATTTTTTGAGTGATTTACTAAGAATCCGGGGCGAGCCGGTCAGAATGGGGAAATCTCTTGGAGACGCTTCTCGAAGTGGCGCCAGAGCGCGGGTTGATGGGTCTGGCGGTAGTGCTCGACGATCTTCTCCAGGGCGAAGGGATGGCGCGGGGCAAGGGCGAGCATTTCGTGCAGGCGCGCCAGAAGTTGGGCGGAGGCATCTGCGTTATCTGGGCGCGCGAGCAGATCTTCGACCTCGGCGCGCAAGATGCGCAAGCGCCCGCCGATCGGCATCCCCCGGCTGAGCTCGCCGCGCGAGAACGCAGGAGCGCCGGGCGTGGGCTTTGGGCGCGGGTGGCTACTTCGGGGGGGCTGTGATTTTTCGCGCAGCGCGTAGGCGCGCGCCAGGCTCTGATTCATGCGCGATACGCTCGATTTTGCAGGCGCGATGGGTGCGCTGGGCGCGTCGGTTTCGCAGGGCGCCGACGAGCTGAAGGATTGGGAAAACTCGGCCAAAAGCGCCACCATCGATAGGATATCGAGGCGATTATGCTCAAAAATTTTGAGCAATGGGCGCGGATCCTTTGCTTTTAGATAGTTATTCCAGAGGGCTGGAATCTGGGCGCTCGGCACGTCGTCGACGCGCTGAAATTCGAGGAGATCTTCTTCCAGGCGCCCGAGTGCATGTCTCTTGCGATGCGTATAGATTTTTCGCGAAAGCTTGAGCAAATCAAGCTGTGGAAGCGTGTCGAAGGGGTGCGCGATTTGGTGGAATTCGCAGCGCCGCTTAAGCATTGGTATATCAAAGGAATCCCCGTTAAAGGTGCAGATTCCCTGGGTTTTTTTGAGCAGCTCCACGCTTGCGCTGAGCACTGCAGGTTCATCGGCGGGGCTTCGCATCAGGAAGTGATAGACCGAAAAATGTTCGTCTTCCCACAGTCCGATTCCGACGCAAAAAGGATAACTTTGTTTGGATAGACCGTTGGTTTCCAGGTCGATAAAGGCGAGCTGCTCGGGCGCGATTTCGGGGAGTTTGCGGGTTTGCTCGCGCGCAAAGAGCGCCGGGAATCGATCGCAAAATCTGCCCATCTCCACATCGCGCCCCTGCTCAAGTCGCCAGCCCCCGTGAGAGAGCGCGCCCAGGTGAGCCTGGTGAAGATAATAGGCCTCGCCACGCGCGCTCACCTGAACCTGTGCGCCTACTTGCAACCATGGGTCAGGATCTTCGACGGGTGCGCGCTCTTGGGGCGCGTCGTGCGCGAAAAAAACGCGCGATTCGCCGTCTTTTTCGCCGCGCTCGGGCTGGCGCAGGCGTTGGCGCGAGGCATGTAATCGAGTGAGGCGTTTTTTGAATCCGGATGGCATGATAAGACACGTTCGAGTGCGTTGCGGTTCGGGCAAAATTCAAGATGCGCAAGGCGCACCGAATGCTCCAGCAATTCATACCCATAATTCTCAAGCATTGCAGCTATAGCGCAGGATAAAAAAGATGGCGAAGTACCCGCCGATGAACGATTTGCTGCGAAATCAACGCCGCAGATCGCGCCGACGTGGCAAAGGATCCCGAAAACTTTTGATAGCGCTGATGCTGGTGGCCCTGGGCGCGGGCGTGTGGTGGTTTTCTGAGCGCGATCCGGAGGAAGATAAACGCGTGGAGCAGAGTGCGTTGCTTACCCAGGCGAGCGCGGTGGTGGCGCGCAGCGTTATCGCTGCCCGGGCGCCCCTGGAGGTCGAGCAGGCGGCCCCGGAGTTGGGAAATAGCAAGCGCGAGGAGCAACTCAACGCGGTCTGGGTCGAGGGCGAAGAGGTTGAGATGCGCGGGGTGCTTAAGAGCGGGGAGTCGATTTCGGCGGTCTTGAGCGCCCGCAATATCTCGACTCAGGCGATTCATGCCGTGGTGAGCGCGACCTCCAAGGAGTTTAATTTTCGCAGCAGTCGCCCCGGCGACGAGTGGTTTGTGCGCGTCGGGACGGACGGGAAAGTCAATCTTTTACGCTACCAAACCTCGAAGGAAGATATCTGGGAGACCACGCGAAGCGGCGACGATTCCTATCAATGTGTCAAATTAGAAGTTGCGGTGCAGGCGCGCGAAGAAGTGATTGGCGGCGTCGTCAAAAGCAGCCTGTGGCAGGCGGTGGCCGACCAGGGCGAGGATGGCTCGCTGATCTATAATTTCGCCGATATTTTTGCCTATACCATCGACTTTAACGCCAATACCCAACCCGGCGATCGTTTCGCGCTGGTCTTTGAGAAGATCTATATCGACGGGGAGTTTCTGCGCTACGGGCGCGTCCTGGCGGGCGCCTATACCAGCGGCGGCAAGGTCTACCAGGGCTTTTATCATCAGGGCTCCGACGAAGATGAGTCCGGCGATTATTATGACGAAAAGGGCGATAATATGAAGCGCCAATTCCTCAAAAGTCCGCTGGCGAGCGTGCGCGTGACGAGCAGTTATGGGCGCCGATTTCATCCGGTCCTGAAAAAAGGCAAGATGCATAATGGGGTCGATTACGGCGCGCCGATCGGCACCCAGATCCGCGCGGTGGCCGACGGCACGGTGACCTTTGCGGGCTGGAAGGGGGCCAACGGAAAACTGATCGTGCTCAGGCATGCCAACGGCTATAAAACGATGTACGCGCATCTGTCGAAGATCGAAAAAGGTGTGAGCGTGGGCAAGCGTGTGAGCAAGAAGATGATCATCGGGCGGGTCGGAAATACCGGGCGCTCCACCGGGCCGCACCTGCATTTTGGGATGATGCATAACGGGCGCTATATCGACCCGCATAAGGTCGACGCGGAGCGCGGCGAGCCGCTTAAAGGCTCCGAGAAGTCGCGATTTGTAGGCGATGTGGTCGACCCGCTGTCCAAGAAGTTGCACAAGGCGCTCGAGAATGCCGGTTATCGCTTCGACCCTCCGCCGGTCGGCGATCAGCCGAGCATTTCGGCGCGCTAATCTGCCCTCAACGCCCCGGCGCGCGCGATGACTGGATGGAAAGACAAACTCAGTGGCCCCCGCGTGCGAATCGTGGCGATTGCGCTTTATGTGCTCTGCGTGGCCGGGCTGATCATGGCGTACCTGGCGGTGTCACTTCGCCACGTCGATTACGCGGCGTATATGCGCGCCCAACCCGAGGCCGCGCCCGGCCAGCCGGTGGCGATGCGCGGCCTGGTGCTCGACGCGCATCGGGCGGTTGCGCTTCGGCGCGGCGAGGTGCGTTTTCGCCTGGTGGAGGCGTCTTCCGAAGATGCGTCTTGGGAAGATGCGTCTTGGGAAGATGCGACGGCTGAGAAGATGCCCGCGGGCGTGGATTGGGCGCGCGCGCAGATTCAGCCGGACGGCTATTTTCAACTTCGCGCGCCGCTGCCCGCGGGGATCAAGGCGGGCGATTATCGCCTGGTGATGCTCGCCAAACTTCAGCCGGAGCGCGCGAGCTCAGCGGGCGATGCGAGTTTTGTGACCGACGCGCCCTTTCGGGTTCTTTCGCCGCGCGAGGAAGTTGAATATTGGCCCGAGGCGACGGAGCGGCGAATTGCCGATAAGAATGAGGCCAGCGGGGGCATTCGGACTTCGGAGGGGCCGATTGAGATCGCGATCTGGCCGGCCGACGGGCAGGTTGCGCGCGGGCTTGAAAGTCGGGTCTATATCCGCACGACGCGCCGTGAATCCGGGGAGCCGGTGGCGACGCGACTTTATGTCGAGCAGACGCATGGGATGAGTGAGACGACGGCGCCGGCGACGATCCAGACCGACGCACTGGGGCTTGCGAGCGTGCCGATTCACGCGGTGACCGACCTCGTCTGGGAGCTAAGCACGGGCGCTTACGAAGATAAAAATGATGACGAAGACGAAGATGAAAAAGTCAGCCGCGCGAAGTTGGTGCTCAGCACCGTTCCAAGCCAGGTTTCGCTGCGCATGACAGACCCGCTTGCGGTCGCCGGCCGCTCCGCCCAGGGCGCGGTGCATAGTCTTTTTCAGGACGGCGGTTTGATGGTCGACCTCTATGCAGCCGAGCGCTGGGTGGACGCCAAGATCTTCGGAATCAGCCAGAAAGGCGGCGGCATTCGGGTCGATATTCCCAAGACCGACGCGCCCCCCCTGCAGCTCTACCGCGTGCAGGTCTATCGCAGCATTTATGGGGTCGAGAACGCCTGGGATATCGACTATCTGGTCGGCGCCCCCGACGACACACTTGCCGACTACCAACGCGCCGCGCGCGCGCTGGCCGAGCACCTCTTGGCGCATACCGACGACCCGTATTTCACCCAAATTCTGGCGAGCAACGCTTTTGAACTCAGCACGCGCAAGGGCGAATTGCGCGGCTGGATTCAGGCGATGACCGAGGTTCTGCCGCGCCATCTCGACGTGGCGCCTGCGCTGATAAATAGCCGCGAAGCCTCGATCGAAGCGCTCAAGGCCGAGACCGACGCGATCCAGAAAAAACTCAAATTGCTGACCACCATCGCGCTGCTCATCGGCCTGGCTTTTGTGAGTTATTGGGTGCTGCTGGGCGTCGGCAGCCACCGCGAACAGGGGCGACTATTGCAGGATGTCGACCTGGAGATGAGCGACGCGTCGCAGGTTGAATCCCGCGACGAGGCCGAGCTTTCGCGCAGTATTCAGCGCGAGAATATTACCCTTGGCGTGCTGGTTTTTGTCGTCGTGGGCACCCTGTCTTTGTTCGTCCTTGGACTTCTGATGCTATTAAGCTATTTCTGAGCCCGCAGCGCCCCAAAAATCATCCTTCCAAAATCCCCGACGAAATGATGTCCGAGACCAAAACGCTCTATATTGTCGACGGTTCCTCCTATATTTTTCGCGCGTTCTACGCCATTCGCAACCTGTCGACCTCCGCGGGTTTTCCGACCAACGCGGTCTACGGATTTACGCAGATGTTGATGCGCCTTTTGCGCGACGAGAACCCCGAATATATCGCGATGACCTTCGACGTATCGCACCCCGATACCCCGAATTTTCGCAAGGTTCTATTCGACGATTATAAGATGAATCGCTCGGAGATGCCCGACGATTTGCGCCTGCAAATGCCGTATTTTAGCAAGGTCGTCGAGGCGTTGCATATTCCGGTGAAGACCCAGGTTGGGGTGGAGGCCGATGATGTCATCGCGACGCTCACGCGCCAGGCGCGCGAAGAGGGTTTCGAAGTCTGCATCATCAGCGCCGACAAGGATCTGATGCAACTTCTGGAGCCCGAGGTGCGCATGCTCGATACCATGCGCGAAAAAACCTATACCCCCGTCGAAGTCCTGGAGCGCTTCAAGGTCACCCCCGACAAGGTCAAATATGTGCTCGCGCTGGCCGGCGATACCTCCGATAATATCCCGGGCGTTCCGGGCATCGGTGAAGTGACCGGTGGGCGGCTTATCGAGGAGTTTGGCGATCTGGAAAACCTGCTGGCCAATATCGATAAGGTCAGCGGAAAAAAGCGCAAGGAGAATTTGAAAGAGTTCGCCGACCAGGCCCGGCTTTCGCTAAAGCTGGTGACGCTTCACGACGATTGCGCCGTCGATTTTGAGCCCGATGCGCTTCGGTTGAGTAAGCCTAACTTCGCGGAATTAAACGCGCTTTTCACCGAGCTTGAGTTCGGTGCGCCGCTTCGCGACGCGCAGAAATGGATGGAAGAAAAGGGCTGGCTGCAGCCCGAAGTCGAGGTTGAAGTGCCGGCGGCAGCGCCCCAAAAAGCGTCGGATCAACTCGATATTTTTAGCGCGACCAGTGCGCCGGTGTCGGCCAAAAAGGTGGTAGCCGGGCCCAAGGATCTCAGCCGAAGCGGCAAAAATTATCGCGCCGTTCGCACCGTCCAGGATTTCGACGCCGTGCTCCTCAAACTCGCCGAAGTCGACCGCTTCGCATTTGATGTGGAGACCACGAGCCTGAACCCGCTGGACGCCCAGATTTGCGGAATGAGCCTGGCCTGGCAGCCCAATGACGCGGTGTATATCCCGTGCGCGCATACCTATGAGGGCGTCGGTGAGCAGTTGGATCTGGGGTATGTGCTCGAAAAATTGCGCCCTTTTTTGGAGGAAGAAGAGCTTAAAAAGGTCGTCGGGCAACATCTGAAATACGAATGGCTGGTGCTCAAGAAATACGGGATCGACCTGCGCGCGATTCACTATGACACGATGTTGATGAGTTATTTGCTCGACCCGGGCAGCAATAAGCACGGCATGGATGCGATGGCGCTGGAGTGGCTCGAGTACGAGACGATCACGTTTGAAGATGTCGCCGGAAAGGGCAAAGATCAGCTCACATTCGACCAGGTGCACCTGGACGCTGCGGTGCCCTACGGCGCCGAAGACGCCGATATCACGCTGATGCTCTGCGATGCGCTCGAGCCGGCGTTGATCGAGGCCGAGCTCAAGGAATTGCACGATACGCTCGAAGTGCCGCTCACCCGCGTATTGGCGATCATGGAGGCCGAGGGCATCCGGGTCGACCCGGCGATGCTCGGGGAGTTGAGCATTGAGTTTGATAAGGAATTAGAAGATCTGCAGGCGCAGATCGACGCGCATGCCGGCGGCCCGACCAACCCCAATAGCCCCAAACAACTTCGCGAAGTTCTCTTTGAGCGCCTTGGCCTGCCGGTCAAAAAGCGCACCAAGACCGGCCCCTCAACCGACGCGGGCGTGCTCGAAGAACTGGCCGAATTGCACGAATTGCCGGCGCTGATCCTGGAATATCGCTCGTTTTCAAAGCTTAAGGGCACCTATGTCGACGCGCTGCCGCTGTTGATTCGCCCGGATACCGGGCGCATCCATACCAGTTTTAATCAGGCGGTGGCGGCCACCGGACGGCTGTCTTCGTCGGGGCCGAATCTGCAAAATATTCCGATGCGCACCGCGCGCGGCCGCCAGATTCGCAAGGCTTTTGTGCCCGCGCCGGGCTACCAACTTCTGGTCGCGGACTATTCGCAAATCGAGCTTCGAATTGTTGCGCATATGTCCAAAGATCCGCTGCTTTTGGACGCCTATCGGCGCGGCGCAGATATTCATCGGCTCACCGCCTCGCAGATCTTTGACGTCGACTTCGAAGATGTCAGCAGTGCGCAGCGTGGCGCCGGAAAGACCATTAATTTCGGGGTTTTATACGGCATGGGTGCGCGCCGACTCGCCGGGAGCCTGGGCATCTCGCAGGGGGATGCGACGCAATATATCGACAATTATTTTGAGCGCTACGCCGGGGTCAGCACATTCTTTGACCAGCTTATCGCCGACGCCACCGACCGCGGCTATGCCGAGACGATGTTCGGGCGAAAGCGCCAGATCCCGGGCATTCAAACCATGAATCGGCGCGAGCGGGCGTTCGCCGAGCGTGTGGCGATCAACGCGCCGATTCAGGGCACCGCCGCCGATATTATCAAGTTCGCCATGGTCAACCTGCAGGCGCAGATCGAGGCTAATAAGCTGCCGATGCGCATGCTCCTGCAGGTGCACGATGAGCTGGTCTTTGAGGTCGAAGATGACTTCGTGGAGCCGGCCAAAAAGATCGTGCGTGAGGCGATGGAAGGCGTGTGTGAGCTCGACGTTCCGCTCTTGGTCGACCTGGGCTGTGGGCCGAATTGGCTGGACGCGAAATAATCAGGCCAGGCGTCAGTCGAAGGCCAGGAACCCAACCTCGTCGCCCGCGCAGAGCGCGTCGAAACCGGGCAGGTCGGGCAGCGTGATTTGGACGCCCACGTCCTCCTTGCCCTCCACGCGTCGATAATCGCAATAGACCGCCTGAAAGCGCGGGATTATCTCGTCGCTATGATTCTCTGCGTCGATGGTGTCCAGGGCCACCAGCGCCTTTCCGTGGGCCGGTTTGCCCGCGTCGATGGGCCCCAGATAGGCCAGCCGGCGGGTATTGGTGATCGGCGCGCAGTCCTCGGTTTTAACCGAGTAGGTGGGACCGCCGTCGAAGGGATCGATGGAGTGATCCCACTCAAAGCCAACCTTTTCGAGCATCCGGCGAGCGGGGATGGTTTTGGTGCCCACCACGCCGATGATCTTGCGCACATGGTCGGGCAAAAGTGCGGTATAGATCGGGCGATTGGGAAAAAGGTTTCGGATAAACTCGACATTATCGCGGCTGAGAAGATCGGCCTCGCGATAACTCAAGCCGGTGAAGTTTCGCCCCAGGCAATCCCAGAGATCGCTGGTTCCATCATCATTGAGGGGCGGCAATAATTCGGCGACCACCTCGTCGCGGAAAAGGTCGCGGTGCATGCCGATGAATAAAAAGCGCACAAAGCTAAGAATGCGCCCCAATTTAAGCGGGTGCGAGCGATAATCCGGCGCCAGGATCAACCCGCCGATCTCGGTGGGTCCGTCGTAGTCAAAGCGCAGCTGAAGCACGCGGTGGATGATGAGTTTATCGAGCGTTGAGGAGTATTTTTGCTCGTCGTGCACGTCATAATAGACCGCCGGGCGCTCGTGGGTGCCGTGCTGGGCGATGATCAGGCAGCTGCCGACCAGGCGCTTCTGGGTGAGGTCTTCCAGGACGAATAAATAGTCGCGAAAGCGCGGCTTTCGATAGCTTCCGTCGAAGCTCTCGCGGCTGATTTCGACCAGTCTTTTAAGCCGCGCGGAATCATCCGGCAGGTTCAGTGTGTTTAAGGTACGTGCGAGGCCTCGGAGTTGGTCGAGGTCGGCGGGCAATGCTTCGCGGAGTAGGAACATAGGGCAGATATTCTCGAAGAATTAGCGCGTCATTTCGGGCCCTAGGTTACACCAAGTTTGGTCGGGCAGAAACCCACGACTTCGCGCGCCCGCATACGGGCTTGTATTTGTCATCGCCGCCCAAGTTGTCTATCTTGAAGAAAGCCGCACGGCCTTATCCACGCAGAGTTAACCCGTCCTGACGAGAAAAATTATGAGCAGCTCAATAACGAAGTTGATATCGGGATTCGGACGCCGCGCGGCGCAACAGATGGGCCGCACGGCGGGCGCGTCGGTCGATAGCTTCCAGCGAAACCCGACGGCGATGACCCTGCACCAGACCTCGCGAGTGGTCGCCCAGTCCCAGCAGGGCCGGGTGGTGATGGGCGCAATGCGCGCGGTCGCCTCCGGACCGGTGCTCGAGTTGAGCAAGATATGCGGGCGCGCGGGCGTTGCGGGCGCGGTCATCGACGGGGCGATGGGCGGGCATCAGGCCTATAAGTTTATGCGAAACGGCAAGATCGACGGCACCCAGGCCGCCCGACATGTCGTGGCCGAAACCGGCTGCGGATTTGTCACCTCCGCCTCGGGCACCGCGGGGACTATCGCCGTTTATATGGTCACCGGCTCGATGGGACCGGCCGCGATGGTCGTCGGCATGGGCGCCTCGATGGGCTCGCGCATGGCGTATCGAAAACTCGTCGGGGAGACGCTCCCCAGCAGCGAGCAAGTCGCCAAGCCGGTCGCCGACGTTGAGGCGCCCGGCGCCTCCTCTGAAGAGGATATTATCGAAGATATCGGGCCGAAGTCGGGCGAATAACCGATCTGATACAGCATGCCGATAATTAAGAAAAACCCGGGCGCCGCGCGCCCGGGTTTTTTTTGTGTTTGAGAACTGCATAATAACCCGCCCCGGCGCTACATTTCTTTACTTCGCCCCATCCGACCCATATACTTGCAAAGTGTGTATTTGTATCGATTTTAATAGTGAGCGACTCAGATGATCAAAACGAAAATGCCTTTTATTCAAGTTCTGGTCGTGGCGCTATTTATATGTGCGGCGGCGGTTCATCCCGCATTCGCCCAGGGCAAGAAAGAAGCGTTGAACGTGGCGGTTTTGAATCTTGAGGGCCCCGAAGTTGACGCGTCCTTATTGGATACCCTGACCTCGGTGCTTCGAAACGAAGCCCAGCAATTTTCGTCTTATGATATCGTCAATCAATCGCCGATCAACCTGTCCGAAGTGGCCATTGTTCTGGGTTGCTCCAGCGAGAGCCTGCCGTGTTTGGGGCGCGCCGCCGAGCAGCTCGACGCGCGTGTTCTCATCTTCGGGCGCGTGGAAGCGATCGATGGCGCCCACCGGGTGACGGTCGCGATTTTCGACGCAAAAAGCGGCAAGATTGTCCGACAGCTGGTACGGACCCTGCAGGAGCAAACCCAGGGCGGCACGGGTGAGTCCGCCGACACGGTGATTGCGTTTCGCAAAGAGGTTCAATCGCTATTTCCGTCGGACGCAAATCCGGTCGCCGAAAATCAGCCCACGCTGCTGCAGATCGATTCCAACGTCGCCGACACGGCGATCAAATTGAACGGAACCATGGTGGGGATTGCGCCGATCAAGCGCTCGGCCTTGCCCCCGGGGGTCTATCAAATCGAGGCGTCTCGCGACGGTTATACGACCTGGACCAGCGAAGTTGAGCTCATCGCGGGCGCCGACGTGCGCGTCTGGGCGCCCATGACGCGGGCGAGCGCAGTCAGTGAGCCGGGCGAGGGCGGCGGGATTGTCAGGGTGGCGCCGCCGCCGGTGCCTGAACCCAGCGGGCCGAACTGGGGGGCCTGGAGCGCGATCGGTGTGGGCGGCGCGGCGCTTGCTGGCAGCGGTGTCATGGCGCTGATGATGAGCAATACCGAAGATGAATTAAACGAGCTCGACGCGAATCGCGACACCCAGGATCGCGACGTCTATCTCAGTGAGCGTGAGGGGCTGGTCGACAACGGCCAGAGCTATGAGTTGGCCCACCGCGTGCTGCTGGGCGTGGGCGCGGTGAGCGTGGTGGCCGGTGTGGTCTGGCTGCTGGTCGACAGCGGCGGCGAATCGCAATATAGCGCCCAGAAGACCGACGCCGCAGGCTGGGATATCGGTCTTTCCACCCAGGGCGTTCAGGCGCAGTGGAGCTGGTAAAAAGACGCGGCCGCTTCGCTCTGTTTCGCTTCTCTTTTCACGATTTTTTCGTCCCCAAATTATGACGTATTTCCCCACGACGCTTCGCCATCGGCGCTGGCTGCAGCTCCTGTTGATGGGTATGCTGATGAGCGCGCTCACCGGCGCGCCAGCCCAGGCGCAGCAGCGCGGGCTCACCGCCGCCGACCGCCTCGGAATCCTCTACGCCCCCCAGCTTAATTTTAGCGCCGAGGGCGACCCGATCATTCGCGTCGCGGTCATCGAAGGGGCAAAGAACGTCGAATTTACGCCCTCTGAGACCATTCGTGTGCTCCCGCAGGGGGAGGCAGGCCCCGAGATCGTTTTGCCCGGAAAGAAGACCTATACGGTCTCGATTTCCAACGCCAGCCCGGGTCAATATAAACATTGGGTGGTCGTCGAAAGCCTGCCGGTCGCGCGCCACGCGCAACTGGGCGCGGTCAAGGAACAATGGGTTAAACGCGGCCAATTGCCCGACACCTTCGAGGTCGGCGGGCTCTTCGGGATTCGCGGGCAGGTCTTCGATTCTCGCCAGATTCTGGTGGCCATTGGCGGCTCCAAGGACCTGGCACAGGCCAAGAAACTGCAGCGCGATCTTGAGGGAAAATACGGCGTTGAGGGGCGCATTCATAGTGAAATCACCCGCTTTCCCTCGGGCATGATCACGCTGACCGGCGAGGGATTATCCCTGGAAATTAACTCTCCCGACACGCTATGGATCGCGCCCCAAAAGGGGCGCGATCAGGCGATTCGCTATACGATTCCGGGCGTTAAAAAAAGTTATGGTGCTGGCAGCGAGACGCGAACCTATCTGGGGCAACTGGTCTTCGCGCCGGATAAGGATGGAAGCCTGGTCGCCATGACGAGCCTGGGCGCCGAGCGCCTGCTGCGCGGCGTGGTGCCCTCTGAGACCTACGCAAGCGCCCCCAAAGAGGCGCTGATGGCCCAGGCGGTCGCCGCGCGTAATGAGATCTTCGCGGCGCTCGGCGTGCGAAACCTGGCCGACCCCTATATGCAGCGCGCCGATATCTATGACCAGGTTTATGGCGGCGTAGGCGCCGAAGATGAGCGCGCCACGCGCGCCGTAGACGCCACGCGCGGCCTGGTGATGTTCTACCAGAAACAGATCGTCGAGGCCGTCTATAGCTCCAATGCCGGCGGGTTCACCGAGAATAATAATAATGTCTGGGACGCCAAGGCGCGCCCCTATTTGCGCGGCAAGCCCGACGCGCCCGCCAAAGATGTGCCGGC
>Ga0209075_1001428_pt1 | contig 22441 bp, 20 predicted proteins | sample Stecom2011_FD_187523 | JGI IMG/M metagenome (GOLD analysis project Ga0209075, IMG submission 187523) | Agricultural soil microbial communities from Utah to study Nitrogen management - Steer compost 2011 (SPAdes) (version 2) | ecosystem: Environmental > Terrestrial > Soil > Agricultural land...
TGCTGGGGCAGCAGTTCCATGGGGCAAACTTCTGCACACTGACCACAGCGGATGCAGGCTTGCTCCGGCGGAGGTGCGGGCAACTCGGCGGCAACCGCTGCGATGATGCAGTTCGTGGTTTTGATAACCGGAACCGCTGTTGTGGTTAGAGTATAGCCCATCATGGGTCCGCCAAGAATCAGGCGGCTGACGCGATCCTGTAGTAGGCCTGCCTGATCCAGCAGATAATTCAAAGGCGTACCCAATAAAACCTCAAAATTGCCCGGATTCCTGACGGCTTCCCCCGTTACCGTTACAACGCGACTGATAAGCGGTGAGCCTTCAAAAATAGCCTTGGCCACAGCAACAGCGGTTCCCACGTTCTGGCACATAACGCCTATGTCTGCTGGAATACCCCCGCTGGGTACTTCCATACCGGTGAGAATCTGGATGAGCTGTTTTTCTCCGCCGGAAGGGTATTTTGTCGGGATAACGGCTAGTTCAATTTGTGTACCTTGGGTCGCTTGACGCAGTGCCGCTGCAGCTTCCGGTTTGTTATCTTCAATGCCGATTACACAACGCTCGGGGCGCAGAATCCAAGCCATCACCTTTAAACCGGCAACAACATCATTGGCGCGCTCACGCATGGTCATATCATCAGCGGTAATATAGGGCTCGCACTCGGCGCCATTGAGAATCAGCGTGTCCACTTTGCGATCTCTGGGCGGTCTCAGCTTTATATCCGTTGGGAAGCCAGCGCCGCCCATGCCCGAAACACCCGCTGAATGAATGATGGCAAGGGCTTCATCCCGCTCGAGGCTGCGATAGTCACTAATAGGATAACGTTCGCACCATTCATCTTTGCCATCGGGCTTTAAAACAACGCACCTGTCGGCCATGCCGGAGGGATGGGGTACCGGGTAATCGCCTATGCTTTCAATAACACCAGACGTTGGAGCATGCACCGGAACACCCATGCCATGGCTTACGTCAGCTATTTTTTGGCCTTTCAGCACAGCGTCGCCAATGGCAACTGTCGGCTCCGCAGGCGCACCGATATGCTGCTGCAATGGCAGCACGAGTTGCGCGGGAATGCCTGCGGGTTGAATGGGCCGACTGGTCGAACGCTCTTTGTTTTCGGCGGGGTGAATACCGCCGCTAAAGTCCCAAAGCTTGATGGTGGAGGACATCAGGAGTTCGCCTCCTGTTTGTCTGTGGTGATAATTCGAGGCTGGGACCAAGTCCAGCCGCGGATATCCGGCTCAATGGTGATCATATCAATACAGTCAACGGGGCAGGGCTCCACGCACAAATCACAGCCTGTGCATTCGCTCTCGATAACCGTGTGCATGTGTTTAGCGGCACCGAGAATGGCATCTACCGGACAGGCCTGAATGCATTTCGTGCAGCCTATGCATTCGTCTTCCCGAATGACGGCAACTGTTCGGGCTTGTTCCACCCCGTGTTCGGCGTCCAGAGGCTGGGGCTCTACATCTAAAAGATCGGCAAGTGCGTTAATGGTGGACTCACCGCCAGGTGGGCATTTGTTGATAGCGCCACCGTCGGCAATGGACTCGGCATAGGGGCGACAACCGGGATACCCGCACTGGCCGCATTGGGTTTGGGGTAGCAACGCATCAATTTGGTCTACCAGCGGGTTGCCTTCGACTTTGAAACGCTCTGATGCAAAGCCCAGCAAGGCGCCAAACACCAAGGCAAGGCCAAGCAGGGCCAGAACGGCGATAACAATGCCTGTCCACATAAAAACGTGTCTCCGTTAAACGCTGACTAGGCCGGTGAAGCCCAGAAACGCCAGTGACATCAACCCAGCGGTAACCATACCGATAGCCGCACCCCTGAAAGCGGTAGGGACATCGGCCACGGCAATGCGCTCGCGCATCGCGGCGAACAGCACCAGCACCAGCGAAAAGCCAGTAGCGGCGCCAAAACCGTAGAGTACTGATTCAACGAAGTTGTTGTTTTTATTCAGGTTAAGAAGTGCTACGCCGAGTACCGCACAATTGGTGGTAATCAACGGCAGGAAAATACCCAGTACGCGATAGAGTAAAGGGCTGGTCTTACGAACAACCATTTCAGTGAACTGAACCACCACCGCAATAACCAGAATAAAGGTGATGGTTTTCAGAAACACCAAACCCAGAGGAGCCAGCAAGTAAGTGTAGGCAAGATAACTGCAAACGGACGACAGAGTTAGCACAAACGTGGTGGCCAAAGACATGCCCATGGCCGTTTCCAGCTTACCTGAAACCCCCATAAAGGGGCACAAACCAAGAAACTGAACCAACACAAAGTTGTTCACCAGAATGGTGCTGACCAATATCAGTAAATACTCTGTCATTGCTGCATCATCATTGCGTTATCGGAGCCTGCTGCCGCGACCTCTGTTTACATTACCCGCATGCCGGGTGTCGCACCCGAATCGGGAGACAGGATGAAGATATCCTTGCCACCGGGGCCTGCCGCCAGAACCATGCCTTCAGACATACCGAACTTCATCTTACGGGGTTTCAGGTTGGCGACCATCACAGTCAAGCGACCCTCAAGATCTTCTGGTTTATACGCAGACTTGATACCAGCAAACACGTTGCGTTCGCCATGCCCCAGATCAAGCGTCAGACGAAGAAGCTTATCCGCACCTTCAACATGCTCTGCTTTGACGATCTTTACGACCCGGAGATCCACTTTTGCGAAATCATCGAATTCGATCTCGTCTGAAATTGCTTCGTTATTGTCGGATTTAGCGGGTTGTGCCGGTTTGCCGGTCGCCGCAGGCATTTCTTCTTTCGACGCATCCAGCATTTTCTCGATCTGCGCCATATCCACCCGGCTCATCAGCGGCTTGAACTTGCTGATGCTGTGGTCTTCAAGCCGCTCGCTGCGATTGTTCCAGTCCAGCTTTGCATTCAGGAACTCCTCGGATGCTTTGGCTGTCCCTGGCAATACCGGCGCAAGATAGGTCATTAGCAAGTGGAACATGTTGAGGGCGTTGGTACAGATAGCCTGTAACTTTTCATCTTGACCCTCCTGCTTGGCGACCACCCAAGGCTGCTCATCATTTACGTATTGGTTGGCAATATCGGCCAACTCCATAATGCGGCGCATGGCACGGCCAAATTCCCGGGCCTCGTAGAAGGCCTCCAGATCCTCACCGGCTTCGATAAACTCCTTCAGCTTTTCGTGCTCGGTCACGTTTCCAAGCTTTCCATCAAAACGCTTGGTAATGAAGCCTGCACTGCGGCTGGCGATGTTGACTACCTTACCCACGAGATCCGAATTCACTCTGGCGGCAAAGTCATCCAGGTTAAGATCCATATCGTCCACACCGCCAGTTAGTTTGGCAGCGAAGTAATAGCGCAAATACTCAGGGTTCAGGTGGTCCAGATAGGTGCGGGCCATAATGAAAGTGCCACGGGATTTGGACATTTTTTTGCCATTAACCGTCACAAATCCATGTGCCCAAACCGCCGTTGGCGTGCGGAAGCCAGCGTCATGCAGCATCGCTGGCCAGAACAAAGCGTGGAAGTTGATGATGTCCTTGCCAATGAAGTGATAGACCTCGGCCGTGGAATCCACCTTCCAGAAGTGCTCGAAATCCACATCTTCTCGATTACAGAAGTTTTTGAAGCTGGCGAGATAGCCAATAGGTGCATCCAACCAAACATAGAAAAACTTACCGGGAGCATCCGGGATTTCAAAACCAAAATAGGGTGCATCACGGCTTATATCCCACTCTTGCAAACCTGCATCCAGCCACTCAGCAAGCTTATTGGCCACTTGTGGTTGCAAGGCGCCACTGCGGGTCCATTGGGTCAGGAAGTCGGTAAACTCCGGCAACTTGAAGAAATAGTGCTCCGACTCCTTCTCGACGGGGGTGGCGCCGGATACCGCAGAGCGTGGATCAATCAACTCAGCAGGCGTGTAGGTTGCACCGCAGGCCTCACAGTTGTCACCATACTGGTCATCCGCCTTGCACTTCGGGCAGGTGCCTTTGATAAACCGGTCTGCGAGAAACATGTTCTTCTCGGGATCGAAAGACTGGGTAATCTTACGCGTCGCAATGTTGCCGTTCTTCTGCAACTGACGATAGATGTATTCAGAAAAGTAGCGATTCTCTTCCGAATGGGTGGTGTAATAGTTGTCAAAGCGGATATGAAACCCGCTGAAATCCTGCTGGTGCTCCTCACGGATGCGGTCGATCAACCGCTCGGGCGTAATACCCTCGCGCTCGGCACGGAGCATAATGGCTGTGCCGTGGGCATCATCCGCGCAAACGTAGTAGCAAGTGTGGCCTCGCATATTCTGATAGCGCACCCAGATGTCCGTCTGAATGTATTCCAGCAGATGGCCTAGGTGAATGGGGCCATTGGCGTAGGGCAGGGCGCTGGTAACCAGAATATCGCGCTGTTGCTTTGAACTCGCTTGCGTCATGGTGTGTCCGAACCTTTCATCAGAATAAGGGTTGTATGGTCAGAAACGGGCTCAGATGATACCTTTCAAGCAGATATTTTTCACCCGAAACACCTGTTTTCATGCTGAAAAAAGCAGCATGAGCTTATTCCGGAGAGCCAGATGACACAGATTTCAGAGCAGGCCCTGCAGGCGGCGGTTCGTGAATACCGAGACCCATACCTAGAAAAAGACCTTTACGACTTGGGTGCCGTAAAGTCACTGGCGGCGGATGAGGCAGGTAAAGTAACGCTGATGGTCGAGCTACCATACCCATCAAAAGGCATCGCAGGCGGTCTGAAGCAACTGGTTGCCAACGCGCTTGAAAATGTAGATGGCGTCGAAACCGTTGATGTGCACGTGGCACAAAAACTCCACTCCTATAAAGTCCAGAAAGACCTACCGTCTGTTCCCGGCGTTAAAAACATCATCGCCGTTGCCTCCGGCAAAGGCGGTGTCGGAAAATCCACAACTGCCGTCAACCTTGCCCTCGCTCTGCAAGCAGAAGGCGCCCGCGTTGGCGTACTCGACGCCGACATCTACGGCCCGAGCATCGGTATGATGCTCGGTGTACCCGAAGGCAAACGCCCTGGCGTGCGTGAAGAAAAATACTTCCTGCCCATGGAAGCCCACGGCCTCCAAACCATGTCCATGGCCTTCGTAACCACCGACAAAACCCCCATGGTATGGCGCGGCCCCATGGTTAGCGGCGCGGTTATGCAACTCTTGCAGCAAACCCTCTGGGATGAACTCGACTACTTAATCGTCGACATGCCCCCCGGCACCGGCGACATCCAACTCACCCTAGCCCAGAAAGTCCCGGTCACCGGCGCAGTCATCGTTACCACCCCTCAGGACATAGCCTTGCTTGACGGTAAACGCGGCATAGAAATGTTCCGCAAAGTTGAAATTCCGGTGCTGGGCGTTGTGGAAAACATGAGCGTACACATCTGCAGCAACTGCGGTCACGAAGAACACCTGTTCGGGGAAGGTGGTGGTGAGCGGATTGCCGATGAATACGAAACAACCCTGCTGGGCCAGTTGCCCTTGCACATGACCATTCGCGAACAGACCGATGGCGGTAAACCCACAGTGGTTGCCGTGCCGGATTCCGAAGTGGCACTGCGCTACCGGGATATTGCTCGCCGGGTTGGTGCTGAATTATCGACAAGGGAGCGGAATCTTAGCGGCGCGATTTCAAGTGTGTCTGTAAAGACGCGGTAACTTAAGACGTGGGTTGGGCGGCGTGCTGCACAGAGGCTAATTCATGGACGCGGCAGGCAACTCATGGATTTGATCGCAGGCGCGGGAAAGGCGGTTCAAAAATGTCGGAGGCCAGGGAAGGCCGGAGACAAGCTCACAGGGATGTGCTCGAAGCGGTTTTTGAACCGGCTTTCCCGTGACTGCAGCCACCAAACCAAAAAGACTTCAGGCCATACCGCCAAGCTTCGACAGAACCAAACCGAACAGGTAAACTACGCCCCAATTTTCCCAGTGGATACGAGACTTCGCCATGAGCATCAAAGCCGATAAATGGATTCGCCGGATGTCCGAACAACACCGCATGATCGAACCCTTCGAAAGCGGTCAGGTCCGTGAAACTGAAAAAGGCCGAATTATCTCCTACGGCACATCAAGTTACGGTTATGACGTGCGGTGCAGCAACGAATTCAAAATCTTCACCAACGTACACTCCGTAACCGTCGACCCCAAAAACTTCGACGAAAAAAGCTTCGTAGACTTCACCGGCGACGTCTGCATCATTCCGCCGAACTCCTTTGCCCTAGCGCGCACCGTAGAGTACTTCCGCATCCCCCGCAGCGTACTTACCGTCTGCCTCGGTAAATCCACCTACGCACGCTGCGGCATCATTGTAAACGTTACCCCGCTGGAGCCCGAGTGGGAAGGCCACGTAACACTCGAATTTTCGAACACCACAAACCTACCCGCAAAAATCTACGCAAACGAAGGCATCGCCCAGATGCTCTTCTTTGAATCTGACGAAATTTGCGAAACCAGCTACAAGGATCGGGGTGGCAAATACTTCGGCCAAACCGGCGTGACCCTACCCAAAACATGAACGCCAACCAGTTTTTCAAAGCGGTTTCCCAGTTGCAGGGATGGCGCGAATGCGCTTTCCTGCTGGCACTTGCCGAACGCTCATTCCCGAATTATGCACTGTTTGCAGACGCCGTAGGCCTGAAAACCGGCGGCAAAATGCACCAAATCTTGGAGCTTGCCTGGGGCTCGCTGCAAGAAGATGTAGCAGAAACCGCTATCCCACAATTGCTGGTAAAGCTCGAAGCCTTGTCTCCTGATGTGGAGGCCTATGACGCCTATGGCGTATACCCTGCGTTCGATTTTTGCCAGCTTTTGGAGCAGGCGCTATTGAACCGCCTGAACCCGTCGAAGCATCGAGCCACAGAAGCATCGCAGTTGGCGACAAGCACCGTTATGAGCTTTATTGAACTGTCGGAAGGAGAGGGACTTGAAGAGGATGAGCTGGTTCGTTTGCTCGACTCACACCCCTTGATGAAAGAAGACAAAGCCTTCCAGCGAGATCTTGTCTTAGCACTGAAGCGCCAGCGCACACCAGTCGAGCAATTTATTGAAGAACTCCGGGTAAATGCGGCAAACGAAGGCGTTAGTAACCTCGGCATCTCGCTGGGGGATTAAAGCGCCAGCAGCCATGTAGTGCAGCCTCGCAGCCCCCGTTAATTATTCAGCTTTGACCTTATGGATGTAAGCCCATGAAACTCTCCACGTTTGGCCGAAAGTTCACCGCAGATGCTGGCATAACCTCTCTGATGGATGACCTGGGTAATGCTATGGCGTCCAGTGACGACATGATCATGATGGGTGGCGGCAACCCAGGGCATATCCCCGAGATTCAGGCTCGGGTGCAAGAAATCTTGGCAGATATGAGCCGAAGCGAAAGTGATGTTCGCCGGCTCGTGGGTGTTTATGATCCGCCTCAGGGTGAGAAACAGTTTATTGCCTCGCTTGCAGACCTGCTAAGCCGTGAATACGGTTGGGATCTTAAGCCCGAGAATATTGCGCTTACCAATGGCAGTCAGGCCGCCTTCTTCATGTTGTTTAATATGTTTGGCGGCGACTACGGCGAAGGTCAGCGCAAACACATACTCTTGCCTCTGGCGCCGGAGTATATCGGCTATGCGGATGCGGGCATTGAACCAGACCTGTTCCATGCAGTGCAGCCAGATATCTCATTCACCGATGCTCACGAATTCAAATATCGGGTGGACTTTGATGCAGTAGAGGTAACAGGCGAGACCGGTGCCATCTGCGTATCCCGGCCTACCAACCCGACCGGCAATGTGGTTACCGACGAAGAGATGGCGCGCTTGGAGGAAATGGCGCGCCAGCATGACGTGCCGCTGATTGTTGACGGTGCCTATGGAACGCCTTTCCCTAGCTTGTTGTTTGTAGACGCAACGCCCACTTGGAATGAGCAGATTATTTTGTGCCTCAGCTTATCCAAACTTGGCTTACCTGCCGCCCGCACGGGCATCGTGATTGCTGCGGCACCGGTGATAAAAGCCTTGTCTGGAATAAATGCCATCATGAATCTGGCCACGGGCAGCTTTGGTGCCATGCTAGCTGAACCGCTTGTGCGCTCCGGTGAAATTTTGTCCCTGAGCCGAGAGGTGGTGTGTCCGTTTTATAAGCGGAAAATGCAGCGGGCTGTGGCGGCGTTTCGTGACGCCATGGGCGAAGACAGTTGCCGCTGGTACGTGCACAAACCAGAAGGCGCCATGTTCCTATGGCTGTGGTTTCCGGATTTGCCCATTACCAGCCTTGAGCTTTATCAGCGTTTGAAAGCCCGTGGCGTGCTGGTTGTGTCAGGCCACTATTTCTTTCCCGGGTTACCCGAAGATGGCTGGAAACATCGTAATGAGTGCCTGCGCGTAACCTACTCACAGGACGACGAGCGCGTAGCACAAGGGTTGAGAATTATTGCGGATGAAGTGAAGGCCGTGTGGGCTGAGGCAGACCGGGAGGTTTAACCTCCCAAGTCTACATCTTTCAGTTCCAGTTCGTACTTGCTGCCGTCGGGCTCAACCTGAAGTAGCCGCACCAACACGTATTTGTTGTCCGGGTCGAACCACATCAGGGTTTGTCGTTTTGAGTTTTCGCGAACCTTTTCTGCTTTCAGAAGAGAAGACTGGCCTCCGTCTGAGCGGCCAGCATCGTCACTCACTACGGCAAATCGCTCGCTATCAATATTGCCGCGATCGAGTACCTGATATTCCATCTCCCGCTTGCCGTTTAGGATGTCTTGGTGCAACTGCACCTGAAAACCGAGCGGGTCGAGTGTGCCTTCCTTAAGCTCTACTTCGAACGCTTTGCCCTTGTATTCTCCTGTTGCGACGTTTGCTTCCCAGTCGAAATCGATGGACTGTTTTCTATCTTTGATAAGAAAGCCAGACAGGCTATAACGGTATCTTATAGGAACAACCCGACCGTCTTCCCATTTGAGGATCAAGGATTCGTTAAGGTCGGCGATGAAGGACTTCACTTCCGTGCGGTAAAGCCACACATCATTGCCCTGAGAAGTAAGAATCCGCTTGGCGCCACCATTTAGGGAGATTCCCTTTTCCATGGAGGCGCCATAGCTGACTTCGAAGGGGAATAGGTCGGGAACTGGCTCCGCGTGTGCGGCTGCACTCAGAACTAATGCCAGCATGCACAGAAGGTTGGCGATGGTAACCCGACCCCTGTTTAGGGGGGCGGGAACAATCCGTTGAGCTGCAAACATTTCGTTGACCTCGAATCCTTCATGTATGTTGGAAGTTTAGCGGGTCAGAGAGTGTTGCCTAGTGACAGTCTGTTAAGGTGCGCCTCAGCTGTCCGTGAGACGCATGGGTGTTTCGATAGCTTGCCCATCAAATAGTACCTGATCATCGCCCAGTTGGATTCTGCCTTCGCAGAACCAGCGAACAACAATCGGGTAGAGCAGATGCTCTTTTTGCTGCACTTTTTCCGCGAGTGTTTCGCGGGTGTCTTCTGCCGTAATGGTCACTTCTGCCTGCGCGACAACCGGCCCGCCATCAAGCTCTTCGGTTACGAAGTGAATAGAGACGCCGTGAGTAGCGTCGCCAGCATCCAGTGCTCTTTGATGCGTATTGAGGCCTGTATACTTCGGCAGCAGCGAGGGGTGAATATTCACCAGCTTGCCACGGAATGCCCTGACAAAATCTGTGGTCAGGATTCGCATGAAACCCGCCAACACAATGAGATCCGGGTTGTAGCGGAGAATGTGAGCCATAAGCGCGGCATCGAATTCTTCTCGAGAGCCGAACTCCTTGTGGTTGACCACAAAGGTTTCCACGTTGGCTTGTGCGGCCCGCTCGAGTGCAAACGCTTTTGGCTGATTGCAGCCCAGAGCAACAATTTGGCCGGGGAAATCCCGCCCGCGACTTGCGTCTAAAAGAGCCTGAAAGTTGGTTCCGCTGCCAGAGGCAAGGACGAGAATTTTGGGCAGGGTGGGTTGATCTGCCTTCATTCTGCCAAAAGCCCCGGTGCATAACGCACCACTGCATCTTTTTCGGAATCCTCAGCGCGCTCGATAATGCCTACCTGCCAAGCTTTCTCACCCAAGGCCTTCAAGGTGTCCATCGCCAAACTTTTCTGGCTTTCGGGAACACAGATGATCATGCCAATTCCGCAGTTAAAGGTGCGGTACATTTCTTCACTGGCAACACCGCCTGCGTCTTTAAGCCACTGAAATACGGGGGGGAGTTTCCAGCTTTCGGTGTCGATGGCTGCAACTACGCCCTTGGGCAGAACTCTGGGGATGTTCTCCGGCAAACCACCACCAGTGATGTGTGAAAGAGCGTTTACATCCACTTCGCGAATAAGTTGCAACAGGCTTTTTACGTAGATGCGTGTAGGAGCCATCAGCGCATTCGCAAGCGTTGTATCGCCGATTGGTTGGTCTAAGTCGGCTTTGCTGACTTCAAGAATCTTCCGGATCAGTGAGTAGCCGTTGGAGTGGGGGCCTGACGATTCTAATGCGAGCAGCACGTCTCCTGCTTGAACGTTACTGCCGTCGATGATTTCGCTGCGCTCTGCGATACCTACGCAGAAACCGGCAAGATCGTAATCGTCACCCTCGTACATCCCGGGCATTTCGGCGGTTTCACCACCCACCAGCGCGCAGCCAGCCAACTCACAGCCTTGGCCAATTCCTGCAACCACGTTTGCAGCTATATCAACATTGAGCTTTCCGGTGGCGTAGTAATCAAGGAAAAATAGCGGCTCCGCACCACCAACAATAAGATCGTTCACGCACATCGCAACGAGATCAATGCCAATGCTGTCGTGCTTTTCAAGCTGCATCGCCAATCGCAACTTGGTGCCCACGCCATCAGTGCCAGAAACCATAACCGGCTCTTTATACCCGGAAGGGATCGCGACCATGGCACCAAACCCGCCAAGCCCTCCCAGAACCTCGGGTCGCCGCGTGCGGGCGGCGGTTTCCTTGATACGGCTGACAAGTTCATTGCCGGCGTCAATATCAACGCCAGCATCGCGGTAGGTCAGGGAAGGCTTCTGTTCGCTCATGGTGTTCTTAAACCGTTGGGCAATGGGTCAGGCGGCGGATTTTAGCAGGTGCAGTGTAGGGCTCCAAGTGTAAAAGCCTTGTGTCGCTCCGGATTCTTGCATCCGGCCGTTTTCGCGCAAGCAAGATTGCATTTCGGAAACCCGGGCTGGCTACTCAGGCATAGGGGCATGGTGTATCCTATGCGCCATTCATGCGAACTGCAGGGTGTTTCATGCCAGTAACAGACCAGATCCGGTTTTTTAAACCATTACGAGCCCTATGGCTTGGTGTTTTTTGTACGCTCATACTGGCTTTCACGCCCACATCTGCCACTGCTGTAACAGTATCAGGGCTCTATTCAGTCGAAGTTCCTGTGTCTGGCTCCGGGCAAGCCGCTCTTGCCCAAGGTTACGCAGATGGTTTGGCCCGGGTTTTCGTGAGGATTTCCGGCACCCGTGAGGTGCTTGCTCTTGATGGTGTAGACGCTCTGCTGGCAGATGCGGAATCCTTGTTGCTGTCCTATCAGATACTTCGCGGCGTAAGTGGTAAAAGCCGCCTGAGTATGGCGTTTGGTGCTGTCGGTGTTAACCGGGCTCTGGCGTCAGTCAACGCTCCCGTTTGGGGTGCCAACCGACCCTTAACCCTCGCTTGGGTGGCAGTCGAAGACCGTGGTGTTCGTACACTCGTGACAGGTGCTGGCGAAGACCAAGCCAATGCTGCCGAAACGGGCGTTTGGTCGGCAGCATTTGCTCGTGCTGCTCAGGAGCGTGGGCTCCCGGTAGCCCTGCCTCCCGCAGGGTTCAGTGGCAATAGAGAGTTGTTGTCGGATATATGGGGGCAGTTCACCGGGCGCGTTCGCAAGGCGTCTGAAGGCGTGGAGCATGACGTGCTTGCACTGGTTCGTGTTAACCGCTCAGGCAATCAGTGGCGTGCAGGCTGGGTATTTGAAGGTGCAAAGCTAAATAGCAGCGAAGAGTCGGTTAGCGCTGACACGCGGGAAGCTCTTGCAGAGGCATTGGTTAATCGCTGGGCGGAGCTGTACGCCAACCGATATGCTGTGGCAGCCGGTGAGGTTGGGGAACTACCTCAGGTGGAAATCGTGTTGCGCGGTGTTAAGACCGTTACAGACTACGGCAAAGCCACTCAAGTTCTGGAGGGCTTAACGCCAGTTGAAAATGTAGGTGCATCCCGGGTTAAGGGCGAGCAGTTAACGCTGAGAGTTGGCTTTTCCGGTGAGCTTGACCAGCTTAGGGAGTATATTGCCCTGGATTCTCGGTTTGTGCCCGTTGAGGGCGGATCACAGGAAAGCCAAGCGGCCCGCCCGTCATCACTCCCGTCGTCTGCAGCCGCTTCGGCAAAACCGACACAGCTTGATTCTAACGAGTATCAGCAAGAAGCGATTCCGGAAGGTGAGTTGGAAAAGGAGTCGTCTGAGCAGACTATGTTTAGCTACCAACCCTCGCCCGTAGACGAAGAAGAGGCGGAGCAGGCGTTCGAGTCACTTTATCAAGTTCTTTATTACCGCTGGCAACCCGTGCCAGCTATCGGAAATAATGGCGGGCAGTAAGCCGCTACCGGAGGCAATTGAGTGAGGTCACACGCCTGGCGCTGGATACCCAATGCTCTGACGTTTGTGCGCATTCTATTGATAGCTCCCTTTGCCAGAGCGCTGCTGGTGCAGGAGTACCGGCTCGCTTTGTTCATTTTTGCTGTGGCGTCGGTGACAGATGGCCTTGATGGCTTTCTTGCGCGGCATTTTAATTGGCGCTCCCGTTTCGGTGCTGTGGCTGATCCACTGGCCGATAAAGCGCTACTGATTACAGCCTATTTGGTGCTGACTTATACCTCGGTTTTACCTCTGTGGCTGTTTGCACTGATCGTCGGTCGAGACCTTCTTATTGTGGGAGGTGCGCTGGTTTATCATTACAGTATCGGCCGCTTCGAAATGGAACCCAGCATACCCGGCAAGTTGAATACGCTGGTTCAGATTGTTGTCATTTTGGGCATTATTGTTATTTTGGCTGGTTTGCCGGTGCAGCCGATATGGTTGGATATTGGAATTTGCTTGGTCGCAGTTTCAACGGTCTTCAGTGGCGGGCACTATATTGTCGTTTGGGGTAAGCGCGCATGGAGGGCCAGACACCCGTGAGCAACTCTCAGCTGGTGCTTGGCGTCCGGCTTCGGGACGACGCACGTTTTGACAACTTTCATGGTGATCGCAACCGGGAAGCGGCGTTGCGCCTGTCTTCGGTATTTAGCCAGCCGGCTGGCCTGCCAGTGGTCGTAGTTTGTGGCGATTCGGATACCGGCAAAAGTCATTTGCTGCAGGCGGCCTGCCATCACGCAGAAGCGGAAGGGAAAACGGCGGTTTGTATTAGTATTGCCGAGCTAGAGCCCTTCGGCCCGGAAGCGCTGGCGGGACTGGATACCATGGATGTGGTTGCACTCGATGATCTGGATCGGGTAGCGGGTAAGGCTGACTGGGAAGAAGCGGTTTTTCATCTCTATAACCGGCTGCATGATGGCGGTCATATGCTGGTTGTTAGTCTTTCTGAAGTTCCCGGATCTTTGCCTTTCGTACTACCGGATTTGGTGTCCCGGCTGCACCACGGCTTTACCGTGCAACTGGGAACCTATCGTGACGATGATCGCCTGAAAATTCTGATGGCTCGCGCACAAAAGCGTGGGCTGACTATGACGGACGATGTCGCAGGCTTTATTATGCGCAGGGCCCCAAGGCGACTTGGCGAATTGTTAGGCATTCTCGACACCCTCGATGAAAACTCCTTGCAGGCGCAAAGGCGCCTCACCGTGCCATTCGTGAAAGCGGTCATGCGGTGGTAAGAACATACAAGCCAAGCGTTACATCACACAAAAACAGAACTTTAACGATTAGACGCTGAATGAAGCGCCAGATGGAGAGACGACATGAGACGGGTAGTATTCAACCAAAAAGGCGGAGTCGGCAAATCCAGTATTACCTGCAATCTGGCAGCAATCAGCGCTGCACGCGGCAAGCGTACTTTGGTGGTTGACCTTGACCCCCAAGGTAACTCAACGCATTACTTGTTGGGCAAGCCCGCTAGCGAGCTTCAAGATACTGTTGCAGACATGCTGGAGCAAACGGTAGCGTTCAAGGTATTCAATCGTCGCCCTGAAGAATTTGTTCATGCTTCGCCGTTCAGAAATCTCTTTGTTTTGCCTTCCAGCCCTGAACTGGATTTTCTTGAACGCAAGCTTGAGGCAAAGCATAAAATCTATAAGCTCAGAGAGGCGTTAAAGAAGCTGGGTGAGTCGTTTGATGAAATATACATTGATACAGCGCCAGCCCTGAATTTTTATACCCGCTCCGCGCTTATTGCTGCGCATCGGTGCTTGATTCCGTTTGACTGTGACGATTTTTCCCGTCAGGCACTTTATAACATTCTTAGTGAAATTCGCGATTTGCAAGAAGACCACAACGAGGAGCTTGTGGTTGAAGGTATTGTCGCAAACCAGTTTCAACCTCGGGCCAGTCTGCCAAAACAGTTGGTTAAAGAGCTTATTGCAGAGGGGCTGCCGGTATTGCCGGTGCGTTTGTCCAGCTCCGTAAAAATGAAAGAGTCACACCAGAGTCGACAACCGCTGATTCACATGGCACCAAAACACCCGCTTACACGTCAGTTCGAAGATCTTTATCGCGTACTCAATGGCGAGGCGGTAGAACTAGAGCCTTTGGCCGATTGAACCGAGGGCTTTATGACGGATTCCGATAAGGTTGCAGGGCAGGTTGCGGATTGTCTTCTGGCCATTGAAATGGAGCTGCGCACGATTGGCCTATGGGCAACCGAGCGCCCACCACAGGCGGCATTTCAAAGCACCGAGCCTTTCTGTATCGATACCTTAGAGTTCACCCAGTGGGTTCAGTTTGTGTTTCTTGAGCGCATGAAGCTGATCGTTGAAAGCGGGCATCCTTTGCCTTCAGTCTCTGGCATTGCGCCCATGGCTGAGGAGTACTTTCGCGGCCGCCCGGAATCAGGGCAAGGTTTGATCCGAGCGCTTGAAGCGATCGATCAGCTACTTTCGGGGAGCTGACTAACGCCTATTTATGCTGACCATTCACGTCAGTCTAGGCGCATAGACAAGTCTACCGCTTTTACGTCTTTGGTCAGCGCGCCGATAGAAATATAATCGACTCCGGTTTCCGCAATGGGAACCAGTGTGTCTGAGTTGATGCCCCCGGAAGCTTCCAGCTTTGCGCGTCCTTCGGTTATTGCGACGGCTGCCCGTAAATCCTCCATGGAAAATTCATCGAGCATGATGATGTCAGCGCCAGCTCGGAGCGCTTGCTCTAGCTCGGCCATATTCTCGGTTTCCACCTCGACTGGTTTGCCCGGCGCGATTCTGTGGGCTTCTGCAATAGCTGCGGCGATGGAGCCACATGCGGAAATATGGTTTTCCTTGATCAAGAAGGCGTCCCACAGGCCGATTCGATGGTTGTGGCAGCCGCCGCAAGTCACGGCATATTTTTGTGCAAATCGTAAGCCGGGTAGAGTCTTTCTCGTGTCGAGTAGGCGCACAGGTGTATGTGCAACCCGCTCGGCATAACCAGCGCAGCTTGTCGCAACAGCTGAAAGCGTTTGCAGCCAATTCAGTGCAGTTCTCTCGGCGGTAAGCAGGCTTCTGGCGGTTCCTGTCATGCGGAATAGAACCTGATCGGGGCTCACTCGCTCGCCATCCTCAACCAGCCACTCTAGCGCTACTGACGTGTCTACCTGACGAAAAACTTCGTCCACCCATGCCCGCCCGGCTATTGTTGCGTGTTCTCGCGTGATGACATGGCCGGAAGCCTGTTTATCTGCAGGAATAAGTTGGGCCGTAATATCACCATCACCAATATCTTCGCGCAAGCTAGCGGCTACTGTTTCGATGAGTGACTGGCGTTGGCGTTCACTGAAATTCATGGTTTTGCACCCGCTTGTGACTGGCTAAAAGGTTCTGACATACTCCGGACGCACGATTCTATAGTTCGACAACGGTTTCGCCAAATTATCGCAGAAACGTGATCTGAGTCTGGCGTACACAAAAGGTGACAATTTCTGACACAAGGTGACACGGTCTAATCGTATGATGTGCAATCAGAGTAGTTTGAAGTTTATGGTCAGGGGCTTCACATGCAACGGCCGGGAGATCAGTCGATGAAACAGGAAAACAAGGTTGTCAGCTTTTCAGGCCAGAAGCCGTTCTCACGGTTTGATCTGCCGCCTGCGCTTGTTCGCCTGCGTGATACCTCCGGACAAATACTAAAAGGCGTTCTCGAACGCTTTTTCGAACGTGCCGACGACGCTTTGTTCGAGCTCGCAGATCGCGCCGGTTCCAACACAGACCAAACCGTCTATTTTGATGCCATGCGGGAATTGCGGCTCAGGCGCAAAGCCATGGTTGTTTCGGTGCTGCAGTACGTCAGTCAGGCATTTAACGACATTGGCCAATTTCGGCCCAAGCAGTCGGGAGGCGCATTGGATGAGGTTGATCAAGACTCTTTGAGCCTTGTTGAGCATTCGGATCTGGAGCAACAGGTCGCGATCGACAACTTGATCAACAAAATGCGCAATAAGTATCAAACCCCAATTCAGCTTTTGTCTGTACGGGTGAATCATCTGGTGCGAGGCGTGGAGTTGGCAGACAGCCAAATGCCACTGAGCCCGGAAGTTATCTGTGGAGGGCTGGCAGAGGCCTGCTCAGATCTGGATATAGATATCCGGGCGAAGCTAGTGGTGCTCAAGCTGTTTGATCGGCTGCTGGGAGATAAGCTTGGTGATTTCTATCAAGAAGCGAACCGGACTTTGGCTGCAGAAGGTGTCTTACCGGACGCAAAGCGACCCCCAGCCCGTTCAGCCATCGCCCCTTCAGGCGCTCGGTCTGCAACCTCGGCTCCTGTGCCACCAAGCTCCTCGCAGCGTGGAGCAGCCAGTGGTGTGTCGAATGAAGAGGCCGGCAGCCAGTATTACAGTCACGACCAGATTCAGGGCGGTGCTTCCTATGCAACGTTTTCCGAATTGAGCGCGCTCCTGCACCAACGAGGTGCAACCCAATCTATGGTTGAGCCGGATAAGACTGACGAAGCCTACCTAGATACCGAACGGTTGATGGCGCTTCTCAGCGAGGCACAGGCTTCTTACGATCAATGGGAAGGTGGTGAAGTTGCCTCACTTGATCAACGCCTTCAGCCTGTTCTTACGGCGGCGAATGGCCAAAAGGCAAGTGTTGGACAGGTGGATAATGATGTTATTAACCTGGTGTCGATGCTGTTCGATTTTATTTTGGAAGACCGGCAGCTTCACCCGGTTATGAAGGCACTGATCGGACGCCTCCAGATCCCCGTGTTGAAAGTTGCCCTAAGCGATAAAAATTTCTTCAACCGCGGTGGTCACCCGGTTCGTAAGCTGTTGAATGAGTTGGCATTGTCTGCCATTGGTTGGAGCGAAAAGCGCCCCGGCCAGCGTGATCCTTTACATGAAAAAATTGAGTCGGTTGTAGATCGGGTATTGAGTGAATTCAGCACCAATGTGTCGCTTTTCGACGAGTTGCTAGAGGATTTTTGCCATTTCACCGATCTCGATCGTCGTCGCCGTGAGCTTGTAGAGCAGCGGTTGCGCGATGCTGAGGAAGGCCGGGCACGACAGGAGCAGGCCACCCAAATTGCTGAGTCGTTAGTAAAGGAGCACACGTTTGGTCGAGACATTCCCGAGCCTGTTCTTGCGATGCTCAACGAAGCATGGACAAAGTATTTGCAATGGGTGGTCTTGCGCGAAGGCGAAGACGGTGAGCGCTGGACGGATGCTAAAGAGCTAACAGGGCACCTTGTATGGAGCGTTGACCCGCAGCCGGTTGAAAACTCCACGCGTAGCGACCTGCTCCGTGCTATCCCGGCAATTGTGGACGACTTTCGCTTAGCCCTTCAGGAAATCTCATGGGATCCGTTTGCAACGGATACAGCAGTACGTGATCTGGAATTGGCCCATGTTGATGTATTACAGAGCTTGGCAACAGCGCCTTCCAGTGCTGAGGCTCCGGCTCCGGAACAGGCTGGTACTGAAGTCTGGTCTGAATCTTCTGAAGATCCTGAAGCCGCGGTACCGGCTATCGATGAGCCCTTCGGTGCACTGGATGAACCGAGCCGAACACTGGCAGAATCACAGCCCCAGTTTGATGCTGTAGAGCCGCTAGCCGAAGCCCCGGCCGAACCGGAAGTGGAAGAGGTTGCCGAGCAATGGCTGATTCAGGCAGACAGCCTCCGTGTTGGTGCATGGATTGAGCTCACTCGAGATGGGGCCAAGCTTCGTTGCAAGCTGGCGGCCGTGATAAGGGCTACGGGTAAGTACATCTTTGTTAATCGTAGCGGTGCAAAGGTTGCGGAGTACCATCGTCCGGAGTTGGCCGCCGCTATGGCAAATGGAGCCGTTAGCATGCTTGATGATGGACTCATTTTTGACAGGGCGCTTGAGTCCATTATCGACAATCTTCGCAGCAGTCGTAGGGATTGATCCGTAGTAACAAGGCTTACTTTGTGCTTCAATCAAACCACATTGTAACGCTCTGATAGCTATGGATTCATCTTGTCCTATTCAGCCCGAGATTCCCTAAGCGCGACCGTTTTTGGCGAAGATGTCAGTGTTCTTCGTCGAACGGGGCGTCTTGCAACTGCCCGTTGGTGTCCGTCACCTAATTACGGTCCGCGCCCAGACGGCGTTTCAATAAGTCTTCTGGTGGTACACAGCATAAGCTTGCCCCCCGGCAAGTTTGGCGGCCGTTATATTGAAGATTTCTTCACGAACACCCTTAATCCCGCACAACACCCGTACTTTGAAACCATTGCCGACATGCGCGTTTCGGCCCACGTACTGATCCGCCGAGATGGAAGCATGATTCAATTTGTCAGCCTGCTTGATCGGGCCTGGCACGCTGGGCGCTCTTGCTTTCAGGGTGTAGAAGAGTGCAACGACTACTCCATCGGTATTGAGCTTGAGGGCGCAGACGATATTCCTTATAGCCCGGAGCAGTACCGGGCACTGGCAGAGCTCTCGGCGGTGATCAGCTTGGCCTGGTCGGATATTAGCAGCGACCGTATTACCGGCCACTGCGATATCGCCCCAGGCCGTAAGACCGACCCTGGGCCTGCGTTTGAGTGGCTACACTTCCGGACTGCTTTGGAAGAAGCCAAGTCTGGCCAGCACAGCGGTGAACCGCCCAATAAAGGAGCTGTGTGAATGACTTTGGTGGCCTTTCTTTTTGCCTATTTGGTGCGGCGTCGGCTTGATAGCCTGAATGCTGTCTCCGGTGACGAGCTTTGGCGGCGCTGGTTTCGTCAGGGGAGCGTTGTTAAAGCCGGTCGCGAGTCAGGGATCTGGAGTGGCCTGATTTTAGTGTTTGTGCCAGCCTTGCTTGCGGCCTTAAGTATTTATGTTTTGGCGTTGTACGGTTGGCGAATCGCGGCCTATCCGCTCGAAATTCTCGTACTTGTATTGATGATGGGCACGCCCGGGTGGCGGCAATCGGTTGAGCCCTATGCGCAGGCCTGGCATAAAGGAGACATGCAGGCGGCTTGGCACCTTATTCAGGAGCGCCTGCCTGCCAGCGAGCGTGGAGCTGCAGCCTCGCCTGAACTTATGCATCTCTCTTTAAGCAAAGCGCTCATGTTGGCTGTATTCCAGCGATTCTTCCTGATTGCCTTCTGGTATGTGGTGGGCGGCATTGGATTTGCAATTTTTGTACGCGGGTTGGTGGCGCTGTCGGAGCAGTGGCCTCAGGCGGCCGCTCGACCTCGCTACGTGGCTGTTTGCGAGTGGTTCAACTGGATGCCTGTGCGGCTGCTTTCAATAACCTTTGGCATCGCCGGTGATCTGTCGGGGTGGCTAGGTGAGGCCAAAGTGGCGATTACAGGTATCACGAAAAAGACATCCGAAATCCTCATGATTTCTGCCAACGGGTCGTTAACCGGTTATGCGCTTGATCCGGCGCGTTTTTCTCAAATTCACCCGGATGAGTGGGCCAATTATGGCGGGCGCAGCTTGAGCGCGGTGAGGGATTTGCTCAACCGGAGTATGCTGGTATGGATTTGCACCCTGGCTTTGCTGGTGATTGCAGGCGTTGTCTGAATAGCGGTGTTGCAGTAAATAAAACTTCAGTTTTCCGGTAGTTGGGCGATAATAAAAAAAGAACATGCATTCATTTGTTTGCGTTTCAGAGAGAGGACCGATGTGAAGCAACTCATTTATCCCGCAGTAGCACTGATGAACCGGTTGCCGATGCTGTATAAGTTCAGTCTCATCAGCATCTTGTTCCTCTTGCCGATTGGTGGTTTATCCTGGCTTGTGATGACCGAACTCAATCGCTCGGTTGCGACCATGACCCGAGGTGTGGAAGGGCTAGAGCAATTGCGCCACATCGACCGCCTTGTTGATGCTTCCATGGACTACCGGGATTATCGTGCGCCAGCAGTAGCCAAAAATGAAGATGCCATTAAAAAGCTCTCCGACGAAGCCGCAAGCGAGATCAGTTCTGTTCTGGAAACGCTAACGGCCCAGCCCCGCTCGTTTGATGCATCCGGAGCCTGGGCTGATCAAGTCGAGGGTCTCAAGGCTGAATGGCAAGCCCTTCGTGCCGATGATAATTACCAGACCAACTTTGATCCTCAATTCAAATACTTTCATGAGTTTGTGCAGAAAGCACTGGCACTGCTGCCAGCTACTATCGAGACGTCAGGATTGGGGCAGGGTGCTTCAAGAGAAAACCTACTTATCTTGGGGCTTATCCGGGAAACCTTGCCTGAGGCCCGCAGCGTAATTGGACAGGCACGTTCGTACAGTTTGTTTGCTTTGGTTAACGGTCAAGTAGGCTATGCCCTTAGCGAAAACTTTAACGAAATCTATGATGCTTTAACCAACCGCAGCTCGCTGCTTTCTCCGGCGCTGACGCTGACTGCGGATGCTTCCCCAGCTCTGGCATCTCAGGCTGACCAAGCGTTTCGACAGGTCGATGAGAGCCTTCTGAATGTGCGTGAACTGCTTGATATAAATATCATTACTCCGATGCGGCTGGAGATGACTTGGCAGGAGTTCGAATCCCGCGTTGCTGCAGAGTTGGCGAGCTACGGGGAGCTGAAGCGTGCCGCGTTTGATGTGATAGATGCCAACCTGAGCGCCAGACTGGAGCAGGAAGTAAGCCAGCGGCGCCTCATTGTGGTGGCCTTGGTTGTGGTGCTGTTATTTGTTGTTTATCTCTATGTCGGTTTCTTTATGTCTGTGCGCACAGCCATCAACCGCTTTAGCGAAGCGGCTCGTAAGGTGGCAGCAGGGGATATGACGACTCGGATTTCCCTCGATAACCGTGATGAGTTGGGCGAGCTTACCGGCGAGTTCAATAACATGACCGATCGCATTGCCGAGCTTATACGGTCGGTAGGCCAGACAACGTCAGAAGTCGACCAGCAAGCCGCTCGTGTCAATGAGACGGCGTCTGCCAACAGCGAAGCGGTAGCGCACCAAATGGCCGAAAGCGGCCAAATCAATGAAGCCATGAGCCAGATGGTCGAAGCGGTGAGTGAAGTCACTGAAAGCGCCCACCGGGTTGCAGACAGCGCGACCGCTGCAGAACAGGACACAGAAACCGGCCGCGGTGTGGTCTCTGATACCGTGGAAACCATCAACCGCCTTGCGACAGAGATTTCGGGCGCTGTGGATGTAATCAACCGGGTTAGTGAAGACAGCAATAATATCAGTCAGGTTTTGGTAGAAATTAAAGCTATTGCCGAACAGACCAACCTCTTAGCCCTTAATGCTGCCATTGAAGCAGCCAGAGCGGGTGAGCAGGGTCGTGGGTTTGCGGTGGTTGCTGATGAAGTGCGTTCCTTGTCGCAACGCACACATAAGTCTACTGAAGAAATCGAAGGCATGATTACGCGTCTTCAGAGCGGCGTAAAAGATGCTGTGGCCGCCATGACCAATAGCCATGATGTTACTCAGGCAACGGTTCAGAAATCGGGAGAGGTGACAGAAGCGTTGACTCGGATTGCGCAAGGCATCTCGGTGATTGTGGATATGAGCCACCAGATTGCTCAGGCTGCTGAGGAGCAGTCGGCGGTTTCCAAGGATGTGAATGCTAGCGTTGCCCACATTGGCGAATTGGGTGCATCGACCGCAGCGAACGCTGAAGAAACACTGGCTTCCTCTCAGGAGATGTCGGATTTGACGGCTTCTTTGCAGAGGCTTGTTGAGGCGTTTAAGGTTTAAGTTGCTAGACCGTCACGCTATTTTAGACGGTCAAGCCGACTTACAGTTACAACGTGTACTACGTGCCAGATTTCTTCTGGTCCCACAAAATCTCTTCAGCGCCTTCTCTGCGCGCTAACACCCTCGAAGCTACAAACAACAGGTCTGATAAACGATT
>Ga0209075_1001429_pt1 | contig 22431 bp, 19 predicted proteins | sample Stecom2011_FD_187523 | JGI IMG/M metagenome (GOLD analysis project Ga0209075, IMG submission 187523) | Agricultural soil microbial communities from Utah to study Nitrogen management - Steer compost 2011 (SPAdes) (version 2) | ecosystem: Environmental > Terrestrial > Soil > Agricultural land...
AAGGCTCTTTTTTACACAACAAGAATATTACGCTAACGCTTTAAACACTTTGTCGGTAATTTCTTGTAGCGAACCAACGCCAGGAATATGGCTGTATTTTGGTGCGCCCGCTGCTTGTTTCGCTTCTAAGTCTTTATAGAAAGCTACTAGCGGTTCAGTTTGCTCGTGATATACACCTAAACGATGACGAATGGTTTCTTCCGAGTCGTCTTCACGTTGTACTAGGTCTTCACCTGTTTCGTCGTCTTTACCTTCAACCTTAGGTGGGTTGTAAACGATGTGGTAGGTACGACCAGAAGGTGCGTGTACACGGCGACCGCTTAAACGCTGTACGATTTCTTCATCAGACACATCAATTTCAATAACGTGGTCAATATCAACACCAGCATCAATCATTGCTTGTGCTTGTGGAATAGTGCGCGGGAAGCCGTCAAATAAGAAACCGTTTGCACAGTCTGCTTCTTGGATACGGTCTTTTACTAGGCCGATAATAATATCGTCTGAAACTAGGCCACCGCTTTCCATAATCGCTTTAGCTTTCTGACCTAACTCAGTGCCCGCCTTAACTGCAGCGCGTAGCATGTCACCAGTTGAGATTTGCGGGATAGAATATTTTTCACAAATAAATTGTGCTTGAGTACCTTTACCAGCACCAGGGGCGCCTAACAGAATTACGCGCATGCGCTACTCCTTAATAGTTAAAAATTTAACCGGTTGTACACTTGGTCTGCTCAAATCTCGACCAAAGGTATGAAAAATAGGCAACACCTTACTCCTAGTGAGCCTATTGCTCAAGCATTTGCATCAATATTCAGCTTGTTTTTAGCCTGTATTTCGCAACCCGGCAGCGATTCCTGCCATGGTTACCTTCAGCGCTCGTATCACTTCGCCCTCGGTAACTTCTGGCATTTGGCGTTCCCTATACATTAATTCTGCTTGCATATAATGCAGTGGATCGGTGTAGGGATAACGCACGCTCATCGATTGCTGGAAGGCTAACTTACCATGCAACAAACTGGGTTGTTGGGTGACTTTTAACACTTGCTTGTGCAGCTTTTCTAAACGCTGACGCAAATGTGCCCCTAAGGGCTGTAATTCATCGGGCACCAAACGGCTTTCATAATAAGCCACTAAGTTTGGATCGGTTTTAGAGATTACCATCACCAACATATCAATGTAGGTTCGGAAAAACGGCCATTGCTCGTACATTTCTAGCAAGGTTGCATACTGCTCACCTGAGGTTGCTTGCTCTAAAGCGTCATCGGCACCTAACCAAGTAGGCAGCATTAAGCGTATTTGTGTCCAAGCAAATATCCAAGGAATGGCACGTAACGACTCAATTCCACCATCGTTTTTACGACGAGCAGGACGGCTGCTTAAGGCAAGTTTGCCTAACTCTTGTTCTGGAGTGGCCGCTCTAAAGTAACGCACAAAGTCTGGGTTTTCTTTTACCATCGCACGGTAAGACTTAACCCCAGTTTCAGTTAAGGACTGCATCACCTCACGCCAGTTGTCTTGCGGTAAGCTTGGCGGCAATAGGTTCGCCTCTAGCACCGCCGCGATGTAGGTTTTCATGTTTTGTTTCGCAATTTCAGGCAAACCAAACTTAAAGCGAATAACTTCACCCTGTTCGGTAACACGCAACCCGCCTTTTACCGACCCCGGTGCTTGTGCCAAGATAGCTTGATGTGCAGGATAACCACCACGCCCAACACTGCCACCACGACCATGGAACAAACGCAACTGTACATTGTACTTATTGGCCATATTGGTCAGGCTTTCTTGCGCTCGGTATTGCCCCCAAATAGCGGCCAGTTGACCGGCGTCTTTGGCTGAGTCTGAGTAACCAATCATAACTTGCTGGTAAGCCTGGCTGTAATCTTGATACCAAGGCAACTGCCAGAGTTTTTCCATGCGCTCCGCGGCGTGCTCTAAGTCATCTAAGGTTTCGAACAAGGGCACAATAGGCAGATTGCGTTTACATCCACCAGCACGCAATAAAAGCGCCACGGCTAGCACATCAGATGGCTCACTCGCCATTGAGATAATGTAGCAAGAGACACCTGCCCCAATAGGGCTGCTAATCACTTTCATGGTGTCTAGTACTTCTTGCGTATCGGCACTCGGCTGCCAGTCTTGTGGTATCAATGGACGTTTAGAACTTAGCTCTTTTAATAAGAACTGTTGTTTTTCTTCTTCCGTCCAGCGGTTGTAATCGCCCCAGCCGTAGTAATCACATATCTCTGCAATGGCTTTGCTATGGCGGTCTGATTCTTGGCGCACATCAAGGCTGCCCAATGACAAGCCAAAGCACGCTAAACGCCTAATGGTATCGAGCAACATCCCATTTGCTAGGCGCTCTAGACCTTGCTCCACTAAGCTGTGGTAGCAAGCGGTTAATGGCGCAACAATGTCTTGCTGATCAAATAATGGGGTTATATCACTGGCATTTCCTGCCGCGTGTTCTGCCGCCCATTCTTTTGTTTCTTCCAGACGCTGCCGAATATCGGCCAAGCATGAACGGTAAGGCTCTAAGGCATTTTTGTTCGTCACATAATCATTCAGCTGCGCGCCGGCATATCGCATGGACAGTTGCTTATGCAGTTTGCGTATATCGTGAAGGTATAAGTCTGCCGCCATCCAACGCGCGAGATATAGCACTTCACGGGTAATTTCGGCAGTAACATTCGGATTACCATCACGGTCACCGCCCATCCATGAAGAAAATCGGACGGGTGCGGCTGTCAGAGGCAATGCTGTCGCACCGCGTTTGATAAGCTTTTGATCAAGCTCTCTTAAGTAACCAGGCACGGCATACCACAAGGAGTTTTCAATAATGGCGAAACCCCACTTGGCTTCGTCGACTGGCGTAGGTCGTACATGACGAATCTCATCGGTGTGCCAAATCTCATCAATTAAGCTGCCAAGTCGTTGCTCTATTTGCTCTATCTCTGGGTGGTTTTCACGCAAGTCATCGCGTTGTTGTAGAAGCCTGGCAATTTGGTCGTATTTTTGAATTAAGGTACGACGCATAATCTCGGTAGGGTGTGCCGTTAGTACTAGTTCAATATTCGCTTTAGCGACTTGCTCAGTTAGTTGCTCACCTTGAATACCCTGCTCAGCTAAGCGCGAAAATAACGAGTCATACATTTGCGCTAGCTCGTCGGCACCATAATCTTGTCTGCGCCAGCTGGCTTTGTGTTGCTGTTCAGCAATATTGGCAAGGTTTAAAAACTGGTTAAAGCCACGTACCACTGGCACGAGCATATCATCGGGCAGATTTTTTAATTGTTCTAACAAAGATTTATGAGCGTCTTCATCACCCAAACGCGCTTCTTTGGCAAGACCGCGTATTTGTTCAATTTTATCCAACATGGGTTGCCCATATTGGTTAGCAATAGTTTGACCTAATAGTCGGCCTAGCAAGCGTACTTTATCGCGTAAAAACGGATCTATTTCTGTGGGTTGTACAGACATACACACCTCCATTTGCATTTACTTCAGTGTGGAGGATTCCTTCGCCTTTTGCCAAGCTTTTTCCATGCTGTCGATGTCGGCGTTCTCCCAACCACCCTGTTGTTCTATTTGTTTTTCTACCAAGTTGAATCGTTGGTTAAACCTTGTATTGCATCCGCGCAAGGCAGTTTCAGGATCAATATCTAAGTGGCGTGCAAGGTTTACCAAAGTAAATAACAGGTCGCCCAGCTCTTCTTGCTGGCGCTCTTTATTATTTGAAATTGCTAACTCTGCCTTTAACTCTAGCAGCTCTTCATTCACTTTATCGAATACGCCATCAATATTGGGCCAATCAAACCCAACTTTACTGGCTTTTTTTTGCAGCTTCACAGCCCGGGTTAAAGCAGGGAAAGCATGAGGAACGTCATCAAGCAGTCGCTTAGGTGCGGCTTGTTTTTCTTCTTGTTTGATGGCCTCCCAAGATGCCTTAATGGCTTGCTCGTCTTGCGTTTCTCCGGGGGTACGTTCGCTTTGCAAGTTACCATCAGGGAATACATGCGGATGGCGCCTAACCAGTTTTTTAACCAGTTTGTCGATAACACTTTCGGTATTGAATAACTGACGTTCGGCGGCAATTTGCCCGTAGAAGATAACTTGAAAGAGTAAATCGCCCAGCTCTTCTTCAAGATGTGGCCAGTCTTCGCGCTCTATCGCATCGGCCACTTCGTAGGCTTCTTCTAAAGTGTGCGGCAACACACTGGCAAAATCTTGTTTTAAATCCCATGGGCAACCGGTTTCTGGGTTGCGTAAACGGCGCATCAAGTACAACAAGTCTTCCAGTGTGTAAGTCATCAGTGTCCTCTAATGCGTTTAGCTGAAACCACGTTTGGTAACTGATTGATTTTATTCATTAACTTAGCAAATCGTTCTAAGCTTTCAACTTCGACCGTAATGCGCATACTGGCGGTATTTTCACTAAAGTCAGAATTGGTTGTAATGGCGGTAACGTTGATTTTTTCATTGGCCAATATCATAGAGACATCACGCAATAAGCCAGTACGATCGTAGGCTTCAATCATCATATCCACCGGATAGCTATTATCGGGTCGACTGCCCCAACTGACTTGCAAGATACGCTGTGGCTCTAGTAACTCCATGTGCAGCAAGTTTTCACAATCGCTACGGTGAATAGACACCCCACGACCAACAGTCACATAGCCACGAATATCATCACCGGGCACGGGCTGACAGCACTGTGCCATTTGCGTTACTAGGTTACCAACCCCTTCAATGTACACATCATCGGGCTGTGATTTTTGCGGGTGAGGACGATTTAAAGGCAGCTCTTGCTGTGGTTCAGGCACACTGTCTGCACGCTTCGACACATGCGTCACAACCTGCCCAAGACGTAAGTCGCCAGCACCAATAGCGGCAAACATATCGTCAACCGACTTCATGTTCATATCTTCTGCAATCACCTGCAGCGGTTCATGGGCTAAATCTAAGCGTTCAAGTTCACGCAACAGCATGTGCTTACCGTCTTCTAAGTTTTGCTCGCGATCTTGTAGCTTGAACCAGTGTGCTGCTTTAGCGCGTGCACGGCTGGTATATATATAGCCGGCATCTGGGTAAAGCCAGTCTCGGCTCGGCTGTGCTTGGGGATGGGTTAAAATTTCGACCTGCTCGCCATTTTTAAGCAAGTACGTCAGGGGCACCATACGTCCGTTTACTTTAGCACCGCGGCACTTATGCCCGACTTCGGTATGCACTCGATAGGCAAAATCTAACGGCGTAGCTTTGGGTGGTAAATCCACCACGTGACCGTCTGGTGTAAATACATAAATTCGGTCTGGACTGATATCGGCTTTTAATTCAGTGCCTATTTCTGGCAGAGCGCCGAGTTCATCGTGCCATTCTAAAACCTGTCTTAACCAAGCAATCTTTTGCTCGTAGCCTTGGTCTTTGGCGTTAAGGTCAGTGCCTTTGTAGAGCCAATGAGCACAAACACCCAGTTCGGCATCTTCATGCATACTGTGCGAGCGTATTTGAATTTCTAAGGCTTTCCCTTCTGGGCCAATAACCGCGGTATGTAATGAACGGTAGCCGTTTTCTTTCGGGTTAGCGATGTAGTCATCAAACTCATTAGGAATATGTCGCCATAAGCCATGCACAATGCCTAACGCGGTGTAGCAATCTTTGTCTTCGGGAACGAGAACACGTAATGCACGAATATCATAGATTTGTGAAAAATCTAACTTCTTGCGATTCATCTTTCGCCAAATACTGTAAATATGTTTTACGCGCCCATAAACATCACACTTAATTCCGGCTTCGTGAAGTTTTTCACGAACAATCTGTACAACTTTTTCAATGTACTCTTGGCGCGCTAAGCGTTTTTCATCCAGCAACCTAGCAATTTTCATATAGGCTTCTGGCTGCAAATAGCGGAAGGATAAATCTTCTAATTCCCACTTCAGGTGACCAATACCTAAACGGTGGGCTAATGGCGCATACACATTAAAGACTTCTTCGGCGACTCTACGACGACGCTCTTCAGGTGCATCTTTAACCGCACGAATTGCCGAAGTACGCTCAGCCAGCTTGATAAGTGCGACGCGTACGTCATCAATCATAGTAACCAACATTTTGCGTAGGTTTTCTACCTGCGCTTCACGCTGCCCTAAAACAATATCGTTACTGGAGTTTTGAATAGCACTGATAGCGGCCATACGCAGCACGCCTTCAATCAGTTTGGCTACTTCACCGCCAAACTCAGCTTCAATTCTGGATAAAGGAATACGACCTTCACGCACCGCGCGATATAGAATAGCGGCCGTAATAGACTCAGTGTCTAATCGAAGATCCAATAGAATTTGGGCCATTTCCAAGCCCATTTGCATACTATCAATAGACCAATACGTGCGATTAAGAACTGCCTCATCTGCCAGCTCCTTGGCTAATAGAATGGCTTTTTCTAAGGTGTCAGTGTCTTTAATATCGTATGCCTGCCGGATATTTTCTAACCAGCGTTGCACGTCTAAAGAGCCATCATGCAATAAAGGATGGTCTTCACGTACTTTTACCATATTGTTTTACCTTTTTTCTGCCAACACCATGGTTTCAACATGATGTGTTTGCGGAAACATATCCATAATTCCCGCTTGTTTTATCTTATATCCTGCTGCCACTAACAGACTCAAATCTCTCGCTAAAGTTGCAGCATCACAAGATACATAAAGAATTTTGGGTACAGACTGCTTAATAAAGTACGGCATCAATTCGACCGCCCCAGCACGCGGTGGATCTAACAGCACTGCATCGGCGCTAGGTAAGCTCAAGCTCGGCTCAGTTAAATCCATGCACTGCGCTTGAATAGGTAAACCTAGCGTTTCGGCTTGCGCTTGTAAGCTGCGCACCATATCGATACTGCCTTCGACCGCCCAAACCTGCTGTGAGCGTTTAGCCAATGCCATACTGAAGTTGCCGTGTCCGGCAAACATATCCCAAACACAGTCTTCTGGTTGTGGGTTAAGCCAGTCTAGAGCTTGCGTCACCATGGCTTGGTTCACCGAACGATTCACTTGTACGAAATCATCAAGCTGAATGTTCAGTGTCTGTTGGTCTACCGTATGTGTTAAAGGTTCTGCCTCTTGTGGGTATATCAGCTGCGGTGCTTGATCTTTATCAAACTTTAACCACAACTGTACCGGTAATTCATTAGTAATGTCGGCTACTGTATCAATTAACTGCTGTTGGTCAGATTGCACCAGCGGTTTTAAAACGCGAAACACTAACGCTATCGCGTTGTCTGCCTGCACCATCTCTATTTGAGTAATGTGTGCTTTACCTTGCAAACCATTAATTACCTCACGCCACTGCTGCCAATTTAAAGCACTGTGTTCTGGTAAAACGATGCAGCGGTCGATATTGGTTAAATGCGATGACGCAGCCTCTCTGAAGCCAACAATGTTTTGCTTAGACTGTTTACTTAAACGCACCCCTAGACGCGCTTTACGGCGATAACCAAAGGGTTCTGAAGTAATGGCCTGAGCCCAGTGTTCTACTTCTATTTTTTGTCGCTCGAATTCACGTGCCACACGCTGTTGTTTGAAGTTTACTTGTTCGTCGTACGATAGGTGTTGCATGTTACACCCACCACAACGCTTGTAATGTGGGCATGCAGGATCAACACGATGCTCAGACGCAGTCATTATATTAAGCAATCGTGTTTGCCAAACTTTACGACGACGACCGTCTAACACGACCTCAACTTCTTCACCGGGTAAAGCACCAGGCACAAAGTAAACATCACGACCACGACGCGCGACGCCTTCTCCGCTTGAATTTAAGTTATCGACTGTCAGTGTTAAACGGGTTGAAGAACTCACGAAGCAAAAACTCCAGAAGACAAGTAACGGTCACCACGGTCACAAATCACCACAACAATAGTGGCATTAGTCACTTGTTCAGCTATGCGCAAAGCACCAGCCACTGCCCCCCCTGAAGACACACCGCAGAAAACACCTTCTTGTTTTGCTAATTCGCGCATATAAAACTCGGCATCGGCTTGGCTGATGTCTAGTACTTGATCTACGCGCTTAGGATCGAAAATGGTGGGTAAGTATTCTTTGGGCCAACGACGAATACCAGGAATGCTAGAGCCATCATCTGGCTGCAAGCCGACTATCTGTACATTAGGATTCTGCTCTTTTAAATAACGCGAAGTACCCATAATAGTACCTGTGGTTCCCATAGAACTGACAAAATGGGTAACCGTCCCTTGCGTTTGTTGCCATATTTCTGGCCCAGTACTGTGGTAATGCGCTTCAGCGTTATCTAAGTTACCAAACTGGTTAAGCACGACACCCTCACCGCGCTGACCCATTTCTTCGGCAAGATCACGCGCACTTTCCATGCTTTCGGTTAAGATCAGTTTTGCCCCATAGGCTTCCATCGCCCACTTACGCTCACTGGTCGAGTTCTCTGGCATCAGCAACACCATTTTGTAACCCTTTATGGCGGCAGCCATCGCCAAAGCAATACCTGTATTGCCACTGGTGGCTTCAATCAGAGTATCACCAGGCTTAATTTCACCGCGCTCTTCAGCATGTGCAATCATCGCCAGTGCCGGTCTATCTTTTACCGATCCAGCGGGGTTGTTACCTTCTAACTTAAGTAAAATGGTATTGGTGCTGCCGGCAGGTAATAAACGCTGTAAGCGAATTAATGGTGTATTACCTACGCAGTCTTCAATGGTCGGGTATTGTATATCGGCCACGGTTAAAGCCTCGACTAGCTAAGAATGAAAATGGCATTTTACCCTAAGATGCCACCTTTTAGTTAATATCACTTGGAAATTACCATATTCAGATAAGATTTGTATTTACCACGGCTCAGAGAATTGAGTTCTGGTATAGAATAAAATAAAACGATAGTCTAAGCCGATGATTCCTAAGGTCTTGGCCACCGAGTTTGTTTAGTTACTTATGAAAAACCTGTCTATTCAAAATAGAATTATGCTGTTAGCACTGTTACCGGGCATTTTGGTGGCCTTGGTGGTAGGCGCGTTTTTCTCTATAGAGCGCTCAAACGACTTAGACAGTTTGCTTAATCAACGCGCTATCACCATTGCCAAGCACCTGTCTCCAAGCAGCGAATTCGGCGTTACAACCGGTAACTTAGGCATTCTGCAAAACATCGCCAATAACACATTAGAAGAACAAGACGTTCGTGCCGTCACTATTTACAACCAAAACCAAACCGAACTAGCGCACGCGGGCCCGCGCATGCAAAACACTCATAAAGATTCTTATGAACTTATTAGTGACCAGCTTTCGATTTTACAAACCAACGAAGTCGTTCGCGTTAGAGCCCCAATTTATGCGCAAAGCTTGGTTATATCAGATGAAATTTCTGATTCTTTTTTTGTTAACCGCAACCCCGACATGAGGCTCATTGGTTGGGCAGAAGTGGAACTCAGCAAAGCCAACACTCGCATCCTTAGATATCAACAAATATTTACCGCGGTCATGGTGATTATCTGTGTATTGGCCTTATGCGGTTACTTAGTATTGAGTTTAAGCCGCAGCTTAACCCGGCCAATTCAAGAGCTGTTACGCACCATTGCCCTACTTGAAAAAGGCGAACTAGACTCGCGTGCTCATATTTATAAAGTCGGTGAATTTGATCAAATGGCGTCGGGTATTAACGCCATGGCCAATGCCTTGCAGCGCACCACCGATGAGTATCAAACCAACCTTGAGCAAGCCACTCGCGACTTGCAAGAAACCTTAGACGAAATGGAGATGCGTAACAACGAACTCCAAGCCGGCCGTCGTGAAGCATTAAAAGCCAACATTATGAAATCAGAATTCTTGGCCAACGTAAGCCATGAAATTCGCACACCGCTCAACGGCATTATTGGCTTTAGCGAGCTGCTGGCAAGAACCCAGCTGTCTGAACAGCAACAAGATTATTTATCAACCATTTATACGTCGTCAGACGACCTGCTAAAAATACTAAACGACATCTTAGACCTCTCTAAAATTGATGCCGACAAGATTATCCTTGAAAGTGCCCCCATTAACCTGCGTGATATTTTAGAAGAAGTCTTTACCCGCCTAGCTCCTCTCGCTGCTGAAAAAGAGCTGAGCTTTAACTATCTTATTTACTCAGATGTTCCACTGAATATTAAGAGCGATCCGCTGCGCTTACGACAAATCTTGGGCAACCTACTGAGCAACGCCATCAAGTTTACCAAGCAAGGGGGTGTTAGCGTTCGCGTATCTGTTCTTAGCAGCAGTGACACCAGCGCCAATATTTGTTTTGAAATTCAAGATACTGGTATTGGCATGTCGGAAGAACAACGGAAAAATATCTTCTCAGCCTTTGCCCAAGGTGATAGCAGCACTGCCCGCAAATACGGTGGCACTGGTTTAGGATTAGTTATTTCAAAAGCACTGATTGAAAAAATGAACGGTGAAATCTCGGTCTCTAGCCAAGAAGGTCATGGTTCAACGTTCAAGTTCCATATTGAAACCAAAATTCAAAAAGAGCCGGCACTCTCTTTACCTAGTCTTAAAGGCTATCAAGTTGCCCTTATTGAAGGCTCCATGTTTAACCGTTTAAATACCGGTGGCTTACTGAATCAATGGGATATCGAACACGACGACTTTGAAAGCTTTACGCAGTTTATAAACAATAAATCTCAGTATAGTGACTCTCACTGGGACGCAATATTATTTGCAGCGGCCAACAAGCGCCCCGACAATTTCGACGTACAAAAACAATTAAGCATTCTGCAGGATATAGACCTTCCTATTATTTTATTAACCGACCATTTAAGACAAGAATGCATTGACGGCTTCTTAAAACTGGGCGTCTCTCATGTCATTAGCCAGCCCTATCAGCGTAAGCACTTACACCGTCTGCTATGCAATACCTTTAACGTTTCCATCCCGACACAAGACGACACTGAGCATTCTAAACGCTCTACCGACACCCCCATGATTTTAGTAGTCGATGATAACGCGGCCAACTTAAAACTGGTGGTGACCCTATTGAATGAGCTTAGCCTTCCAGTACTAGCAGCCAGCAGTGGACAAGAAGCCATCGAAATAGTGAAAGAACAAGATATCGATCTTATTTACATGGATATTCAAATGCCCGAGATGAATGGCTTAGAAGCTACTCGTCATATTAGAGCGCTGCAAGAACGTGGCAACATGCCCATTATTGCTCTCACCGCTCACGCCATGGCTGACGAAAAAGAAGCCTTACTTAAAGCGGGCATGAACGATTATCAAACCAAACCCATTACCCAAGACCGCCTAATCAAAAACATCAACCACTGGACAGGCTATCAGTGTCAAGCGGTGACTTCTGAACCCATTAAATTACCGGCGCCTATTTCTAATGCGAGCAATCAGGTCTTTGACCCTAAGCTAGCACTGCATCACTCGAATAATAAACTCGATTTAGCCATTGATATGTTTAATCTTTTACTGGAAGGCATGGCTGAAGAAATTTCCGATATCATGCAAGCATGGGAAGAAGAAGACATCAGCGCCTTATTAGAATATGTCCACAAAATGCACGGAGCGAGCCGTTACTGTGGTGTACCACAATTGCGTAACACTTTAGAAAACTTTGAAATTTCGTTAAAAGCAGGAAAATCTAGCGATTGGCCCGAACACATGCGTAACTTAGTGGAAGAATCCTCTAAGCTACAGCACTGGGTCAGTACTAATGATTGGCAGATGTTACTGGAAGAATCAGTCGCTACTTAAAAGCGCAAAAGCAACAATATAAGAGCCTTCGTCGGTTAAACTTACTAACGCCCGCTTAGCCCCTAACGCAGATAATTGCTCAGCAGCAGCCTCGTACAAACTCACCTGGGGTGCGCCTTGCTCATCTCGCAGCACTTCAAGTTGTTGAAACCCTATTCCTTTAGCAATGCCTGTGCCTAAGGCTTTTGCTAAAGCCTCTTTGGCAGCAAATTGCTTAGCTAAAAAGTTATCTTTATGGGTGCGTGCTTGGAAGATTTCCTGTTCAGCTGGGGTAAGAATACGCTGAACAAAACGGTGGCCTAAGCGTTGATGCACAGCAGATATTCTGCTGGCATCTAAAGTATCAACGCCTATTGCCACGACACCGGCCTGGTGTTCAAAACCGGTTTTCATAACTATTTACTGGCAGCAGCAATTAACTCACGCATTTCTTTTACCGCTTGTTTAAAGCCAACAAAGATTGCGCGTGCAACAATGGCATGACCAATGTTTAGCTCATTCATAAACGGGATAGCCGCGATGGCTTCAACGTTATGATAATGCAAACCATGACCACCGTTTACGATAAGACCTTGCTCATGCGCAAACTCAGCCGCAGCAATAATACGGTCTAACTCTTCTAACTGCTCGTCTTCGTATACAGCTTCTGCATAGCGACCGGTATGAATTTCAATAACAGGAGCACCCACATCGACTGCCGCTTTAATTTGTTCGATATCGGGATCAATAAAGAGTGACACCTCACTGCCGTTATTTTCCATACGCGCAACTGCTTTGCGAATATGATCCATTTGCGAAAGCACATCTAAACCGCCTTCGGTGGTGAGCTCTTCACGCTTTTCAGGCACAAAACAACAGGCTTCAGGCTCAATTTCTTCAGCCAAAGTCATCATGGCTTCAGTGACGGCCATTTCAAAGTTCATACGTGTGCTTAACGTATTGGCTAAGACAAAAACGTCACGTGTTTGAATATGACGACGGTCTTCACGTAAGTGAATAGTAATACCATCTGCACCGGCTTCTTCTGCTAAAAAAGCCGCTTGAACTGGATCAGGGTACATAGTGCCACGTGCTTCACGTAACGTAGCTACGTGATCGATATTTACGCCTAATAAGACTCTTCTTGGATTTTTCATGTTAATTCCTTAGCGCTATGTGTTTAATAAGTGCGTTGTTTGTCTGTTGTCGCTCTGCGCGCCAACATCGGTAATAAATAATGTTCTACTGCACAACGGGTGGGTGAGCAAGTCATCAAGTGCTAAGCGAAAAATCGACTTAGCTAATTGCCACACTCGTATATCTTTTGACCCTTGAGCAAATGCAAGAATATCGTCACCCCTGTACCCTGCTTCAGCCTTCATAAAACCGGTTGAGGGAACAAACTGATAATATTGCGCAGACTCTATTCGCTGTCCTTGGTTATCAAGTTGCCATGAAAAGCCATACCCTAGCTCTTGCAGTAATTGCCATTCAAACATTCTTAACCAAGGCTCTGGCCACTGCTTTTCTGCCAATGCCTGCAGGGTGTTTTTGTAGGTTTCAAATAGTGTAGGTAATGATTCTGAAAATGGTAATAATGAAACCAGTAATTCGTTTAGATATAGCCCGCAATATAGCTCTGTCCCCTCTAACCGCCAAGCGTTAGAGAGCTGCCAGGCTTTGATAGTCGGCCAATCTGTTTTCTTAAACCAATCGCCCTGATAGGCAATAAATAAATCTGGTTCATATTCAGGGCGTTTAAGCATTAACTTTTGACGCCCTTGCTCTAAGCTAAAAGTGTCTAACAACCAGTCTTGCTCTGCAATGGGTTGGAAATGCAAAACCACCAGCTGTTGCATGACTAATTTAAACGATCGTCATAACCAAGACTGCGTAAGGCGCGTTCGTCATCAGACCAGCCTGCTTTTACTTTTACCCAAAGATTTAGCATCACTTTACAGTCAAACAGATCTTCCATATCCAAACGTGCTTCCTGACCAATCTGTTTCAGCCTTGAGCCTTTATCACCTATAACGATGGCTTTTTGTGAAGGACGCTCGACTAAAATAAGCGCACTGATTTCAACCAAGCTGCCACTGTGTACAAACTCTTCAATTTCTACCGTAATGGAGTACGGCAGCTCATCACCTAACTGGCGCATGATTTTTTCACGTACCAGTTCGGCAGCTAAAAAGCGTGAACTGCGGTCGGTAATTTGATCTTCAGGGAAGAAGTATTGGCCTTCCGGTAAATAGCCTTCAATAAGCTCTTCAAGTTGAGCAACATTGTGACCCGTTTTTGCACTAATAGGGATAATTTCAGCGAAGTCGTGCTTCTCGTTGATTTCTTGTAACCAAGGTAATAATGCCTCTTTATCTTGGATAAAGTCGATTTTATTAATGGCTAGAATCACGGGCACTTTTTGATTTTGAATGATGTTTAACACCATTTCATCTTCTTCGGTCCAGCGTAGGCGATCGATCAGCATTAACACCACATCAACGTCTTTTAACGCGGTGGTCGCTGCTCGGTTCATAAAGCGGTTAATGGCTTTATGCGCTGCTTTGTGGATACCCGGAGTATCGACATAAATTGCCTGAACGTCGCCCTCTGTTTTTACACCAACAATTTGATGTCGGGTGGTTTGTGGTCGACGAGAAGTAATGGATAACTTTTGACCCAGTATTCTGTTCATTAAGGTCGATTTACCGACGTTAGGTCTGCCTACCAAGGCGATATAACCAGTACGCTGGCTCATGATGTTTTCTCCAGGCCAAGTTTGATCAACAGCTCAGAGGCTGCTTGTTGTTCTGCGGCACGACGGCTACTGCCTGTCGCCGAAACAGTCTCTGGCCACTCTGGTACCGAGCATGCAACGGTAAATAATTGCTCGTTAGTGGCGCCAGTTACCTTAACAACTTCATACTTTGGTAAGCTTAATTTATTGGCTTGCTGATATTCTTGTAAGCGCGTTTTAGGGTCTTTGATTGGGTCACTCAAGCTAAGTTGGTCTAGGCGGCTACTGAACCACTCTAGAACCAATTCTTTTACGGTGGGCATGCCTGCGTCCATGTAAATAGCACCGATTAATGCCTCTACAACATCGGCTAAAATCGATTCACGACGAAAGCCACCGCTTTTTAATTCGCCCGACCCTAACAGTAAGAAATCACCCAGTTGTTTTTCACGAGCAATTTCTGCCAAGGTTGCGCCTTTAACAATTTTAGCGCGCAAACGGCTCAACTTGCCTTCTTTCGCTTGCGCAAAACGCATATAAAGCTCTTCAGCAATGATGAAGTTTAAAATAGAGTCGCCTAAAAACTCTAAACGCTCGTTATTACAGCCGCTCTTACTACGGTGCGTAAGCGCTAAGTGAACTAAATCTTCATCTTTAAAACGGTAACCTAAACGCTGGCTAAGCTTCTCTAATGCGTTTTTCACAATTTAAAATTCTGCCTGATGATGAAAGCTCATTACGATATCAATATTAGCAATCCAGTTAGCACGACGCTCGTACTTCCAATCTAAGACCAACCCGGTTTTACCCGGCTGAATAATTGCGGTATCGGTTGAAATGTTTAAGTTATTGCTGCTTAAACGATCTTCAATTAAGCCTTTTAATTGCTTAGGACTATTGATTGATTGGCTCGCAGGCGATGACTGCATTTTATTCAAAACAGTGCTGAGCATTTTGTCGTCCCAGTACATGGGCACTACGGCAAACGCTGCCTTAATGAGCAACAATGAAATTAACCCCACCACTAACATGGAGGGTATGGTCATGCCTTTTTGGTTATGCATATTAATCGTCCACCCTTAGTACGGCTAAGAAGGCGGTTTGTGGAATTTCCACGTTACCAATTTGCTTCATGCGCTTCTTACCTTCTTTTTGTTTTTGCAATAGTTTCTTCTTACGGCTGATATCACCGCCGTAACATTTCGCGGTTACGTTCTTACGCAGCGCCTTAATGGTCGTTCTAGACACCACTTGGTTACCAATAGCCGCTTGAATGGCTACGTCGAACATTTGACGTGGAATCAGTTCTTTCATCTTTTCGGTAAGCAATCCACCACGACGACGTACGTTGTCGCGGTGCATAATTACGGCTAGAGCATCCACACGATCACCGTTAACCAGTACGTCTAGACGGACTAACGGCGCTTCTTGATAACGCTTAAAGCTGTAATCTAATGATGCAAAACCACGGCTAGCCGATTTAATTCGGTCAAAGAAGTCCATGACTACTTCAGCCATAGGAATTTCGTAGGTCAGCGCCACCTGCGAACCTGTGTACTGCATATCGATTTGAACACCACGTTTTTCTACACACAACGAAATAACGTTACCAAGGTATTCTTGCGGCACTAAAATATTACACTCTGCGATAGGCTCACGCATTTCTGAAATAGTGCCAGGGTCAGGCAGTTTTGATGGGCTATCAATCATCAAAACTTCACCCTTATTATTGGTGACTTCATAAATTACCGTTGGTGCAGTGGTAATTAAGTCTAAGTCATACTCACGCTCTAAACGTTCTTGAATGATTTCCATGTGCAGCATACCTAAGAAGCCACAACGGAAACCAAAGCCTAATGCGTCTGAGCTTTCTGGCTCATAAAATAACGACGCATCGTTTAATGAAAGCTTTTCAAGGGCAGTACGGAAATCTTCAAAGTCGTCAGAGGATACTGGGAATAAACCAGCATAGACTTGCGGCTTAATTTCTTGGAAGCCGGGTAATGATTCGGTCTCTGGGAATTTAGAGCTAACGATGGTGTCACCCACTGGCGCACCATGAATGTCTTTAATGCTGCCGACCAAATAGCCTACTTCGCCTGTTTTTAACTCGCCTGTGGCGGTCATCTTAGGTGTAAAAATACCAATACCATCGACTAAGTGATCACGACCGGTCGATTTAATATGAATTTTATCGCCTTTTTTAATGCTGCCGTTTTTCACACGAATCAACGATACAACACCTAAGTACGCATCAAACCATGAGTCAATAATAAGCGCTTGTAGTGGAGCGTCTGGATCGCCTTCAGGCGCAGGGATGTTTGCCACTAAGTCTTCAATCACGTCTTCAACGTTTAGACCGCTTTTCGCACTGCAGCGTACGGCTCCTGTGGCATCAATACCAATAATATCTTCAATTTCTTGGGCCACTTTGTCGGGATCGGCTTGCGGCAGGTCCATTTTGTTTAATACAGGACGTACTTCTAGGCCTTGCTCAATGGCGGTATAGCAGTTAGCAACCGACTGAGCTTCCACCCCTTGTGCTGCGTCTACAACCAGTAGCGCCCCTTCACAGGCGGCTAAAGAGCGGCTGACCTCATAACTGAAGTCAACGTGCCCTGGGGTGTCAATGAAGTTAAGCAGATACGTTTTACCGTCTCTGGCTTTATAATTTAAAGTAACGCTTTGCGCTTTAATGGTAATACCGCGCTCTCGCTCGATATCCATGGAGTCTAAAACCTGGGCCTGCATCTCTCTGTCTTCCAAGCCTCCACACACCTGAATAATTCGGTCTGATAAGGTGGATTTACCATGGTCGATATGCGCGATAATTGAAAAGTTACGAATGTGGTCCAGTTGGCTCACGAAAAAACCTATTGATAATGGATTTAAATGGTTAATTATTTTACTTGAATTGTAGCGTAAAGGCTATTTCTATCGGTAGGCGACAGGCAAGCAGAAACGGCTCTTAAGGTACTACTCAAGAGCCGTTTTATGCTTTTATCTTGTATTAAAAGATCGGTTTTTAAATATTTAGTCGTTAACTTTTAACGCCACGAACATGGCATTACCACGACGAATCAATCGCACCGAAATATTTTTATTACTTGGGATATTAGCAACCGCTTTATTAAACTCAGCCACAGAGCCAACCGGTTGATGATCAATCATAGTAATGATATCACCACGCATAATGCCCGCATCTGACGCTGCACCACGTCTTAACTGTTGCACCACTACGCCCGCCCCTTGTTGCTGACGCTGTCTGGCCGTTAGTTCGCTTACGGTAACACCTAAACGGTCTGCAGCATCAGCCTTAACAGAGCTGCTGTCGGCAAGCTGATTGCCTTTTTCAGGAATCTGACCAACCTCTACCACAACTTTTTTCTTCTTGCCGTTACGCATTACTTGCAGGGTCACTTTACTGCCCGGCTGAACACGCCCGATAAGCTGCGGCAAATCAGACGATAATACAATAGGCTTGCCGTCTAAGTGCGTAATCACATCACCGCTGCGTAGGTCACTCTTCGAGGCAGGACCATCAGGCATTACCTGTGCGACCAAGGCACCTGCAGCCTTACTTAACCCAAAGGACTCGGCTAAGTCTTTATTTACTTCTTGAATCAATACCCCTAACCAGCCACGGCTCACACGGCCACTGTCTTTAAGTTGCTCACTTACCTCTAGGGCAACGTTAATAGGAATGGCAAATGAAACGCCCATAAAGCCACCTGAACGGGTATAGATTTGTGAGTTAATGCCCACTACCTTTCCGTCTAAATTAAATAGTGGCCCCCCCGAGTTACCAGGGTTAATGGCGACGTCTGTCTGAATAAACGGCACATAGTTATCATTCGGCAAGCTACGTCCCTTAGCACTGACAATACCGGCAGTAACAGAGTGATCAAAACCAAAAGGGGAACCAATAGCTACAACCCACTCACCCACTTCTAAGTCTTCTGAATCACCTAAAGCAACCGTTGGAAGATTTTTTGCTTCAACTTTTAGTAAGGCCACATCGGTGGCTTCATCGGCGCCTATTAAGGTCGCGTCTAGCTCACGCCTATCGCTTAGGCGCACCACTATTTCATCGGCATTTTGTATAACGTGGTTATTGGTCAAAATATAACCATCTTTAGAGATAATAAAGCCTGAACCTAATGACGTACGCTCTGAACGCTGTGGGTGTGAAAAAATATCAGGCGAGCCAAAGAAATGGCGAAATATCTCTGGAACCTCTTGCGGCAAACCATATTGTTGCGAATAGGATTCAAGAGATTTTGCGTGCTGAACTGTACTGATATTGACCACCGCTGGAGAAGTTTCTTTAACTAAATCGCGGAAGTCAGGAAGATCAGCTTCAACAGTGCAAGCACTTAGAAAAAAGATCAGCGCAACATAAATACTGCTTAATTTTTTCATAATTCAGTCCTGATTATTGATCAATTAACACGGTCTTAATACAGTTTGGTAATATTTTAGGCTGCCATAAGTGTTTATAACGTTGGATTACATTGCGGCTTATTAACAAACCGACGATTAAACCAACAAATCCTAATATTGCGGCGGCAACATCACTTTCAAGTCGTTGCCCCAGCATGGCAGCAACAACAAGAGTGACCAAAGGTAGGCCGTATAACATCAATGAACTTAGAGCCAAGCCGCCGGTAGGAAGTTCCACCAAAACCTGTTGGCCAATTTGAAAGGTTTCTTCACTGGGAATCCACAGACGAATGGGTTTACCCAGCTGACTTAAAGTGCGCTGTCCGCAGCCAGAACGGGCGTTACATGAATCACAAGCACTTCGCTGTAATGACTCTACCCAAATGCCACCTGGCTCTATTTGTTTAACGGTAACCCACTCTTGATTCATTCAAATCACTCCTGAGTGTTTGCTACCAAATTCGGTTTTACCGACGCGACTATTTCGCGCAGCGTACTTAATGGCACTTCACCGACGGCTGTTACCCTGTGGATAGATTCATTGTGCGCAACCGGAATAACCACTGCTGCGGTCGCCCCCCATTGCTGTTCTAACGCAGGCGCGTTATCAGATCGGTCTATGAAAACAGAAAATGCCGTTATGCCATCAAAATACATTAAACGTACACTGCCATCTTCTTCTAAGGCATGGGTCAACTCAAAACCGACAGGCAGCCAGTATGGTTTCCAGCCAACCTGAGCAATACTTTTTTCAGGTTCAGTTATACTTCTCTGAACCCCGTGAGCCGGCATATTGGGAATAAAATCTTGAGGCGTTAACTCAGCCGCCAACGAGATATCCACATAATGCGTGCGCTCTAAAACATTCTGTTTGCTATCTAACAGATCAACGCCCAGTAATAATTTGGATTTTTTATCTATCCACAAGGTTAAGCCGTAACGCTTGTTGTCATACGGTTTAACATTTAACGGCTGAACCATTCGTCCAGCCATGCGTTGCAAGTCGCCGTAAGTAAAATCATAAGCAAAGTTTTGATCTAGCTTAGGGGTTGGTATACGCAGTGGATTTTTAAGAGGTCGATGCAAGGGTAGGTGTTCTGCGTGACTACAAACATGCTCTGCACCACGCTTAATCGATTCTTGTGAGGCGCCCGTTAATTGCTTTAGGCGCTCATACTCTTCACCGTTAATCATTGCATGCTTCACTTCCATTGTTTGCCAATGAGAGGAAGATGCCATAACAATGGTACCCTGATAGTTTTGTTGACGAGCAGCTTGAGCAACGCTTTCGAGAATTTGCTGCGGGCTTTCGCTTATATCAGCTAACGCCCACACCGGTAACAACAATAATATCAGTGCTCTAATCACCGTTTTATCTCAACCCCTTGGCTGAAATTAACAGTACGGGCATGAGGTAACATAACAGGCGCGCCACCCGTGTTGGTTTCATCGTTATGTCTTAAAACATATTCTTGCAGCTTCATTTGCGCTTCTTTCAGCTGCAATTCTTCTTCAACGCTCAGCATTGTTGTCTCTGCAACATTAAGCGCTGCTGGATTAGTCTGCATCGAACTTGCGTACTGGACAGACTGTTTACCCGTAAACGGATCGTTTTGTTGCCACTGCACACCCACCAGCACAGCTAAGGTAACACTCGCAGCAACTGCCCCAGACGCCATTAACCAACGTAACTTATTAGGTTGGGCAACTTGGGTGTTAGGAACTAACGGGACATCGTCCATTGGTTCACCATCGAGCGCCTGGCGAACACCCTTAGATAAATCTAGGGTAGTGGCTGGCTGATCGCGCAACACAGCACCGATAAGATGGTATTTACTCCACTTATCAAATACTTGTTGTTGCTCGTCTTGATTCAGCAATCGACGGATTTCAAGCTCATCGGCTTCACCATCCATTAAGGCTGATAAGGATTCATTTATACGTTCATTCATCTCTCACCTCTCAATGGCTTAAGCCATATCTACCTGAGCCATTAATGGCTCCATCTTACGCTCAATTGCTTCACGTGCTCGGAAAATACGTGAACGAACGGTGCCAATTGGACAATCCATTACTTCTGCAATTTCTTCGTAACTAAGTCCTTCTAATTCGCGCAATGTAATTGCACGGCGTAATTCATCAGGTAAGTCTTCGATTGCGTCAAAAACAACTTTTTGTAACTGGTCTCGCTGCAACAATGCATCGGGCGATGAAATATCTTTCATGCTGGCTTCTTCGGCAAAGAACTCAGCATCATCTATGTCAATATCACGAGTAGGTGTACGACGGTTACGACTTACTAAATAGTTTTTCGCAGTATTTACTGCAATGCGGTACATCCAAGTATAAAACTGGCTGTCACCACGGAAATTTGGCAATGCACGATAGGCCTTAACAAATGCTTCTTGGGCCACATCTTGCGCTTCGGCAAAGTCAGGTACAAAACGACTTACTAACGCTAAAATTCTATGCTGATATTTGATAACCAATAGGTCAAAGGCACGGCGGTCACCTTTCTGTACACGCGCCACGAGCTGCTGGTCATTTTCTTGTTGGTCGGTCATGCGCTGATCTGCTGTTGTCAAACGAACAATAGTTGCTGCCTGCCCCATGTTAGGCTCCCTTCTTATTTTCAGGTTATTACTATGAGAGGCATTAATTTCAATAAGTTCCCTAAAATAATCATTCCCGAAAAAAGGAGTGGCAGTGTATCATGCTTCATCGGCAAAATTGCCTGTTTTTTTACTGACGAAACATACTGTTTATGAGCGAATTCTACCATTTTGATGTACTAATCATAGGAAGCGGTGCTGCCGGCCTTACGTTGGCGCTGTCTTTGCCTGAACACTTACAAATTGCGGTTGTAAGCAAAGAACGCTTAGATGCCGGATCTACCCGCTGGGCACAAGGCGGTGTTGCTGGTGTTATCGATAAAGATGACAACATTGAAGCACACGTGCAAGACACCTTAAACGCTGGCGCAGGCTTGTGCCACGAGCCCTCAGTACGCTACACAGTAGAAAACTCGACCGCTGCCATTCAATGGCTTATTGATTTAGGCGTGCCTTTTACGCAAGACAGCCCTAATCACTTTCACCTTACTCGTGAAGGCGGCCACAGTGCCCGTCGTATTATTCATGCTGCTGACGCCACTGGCCACGCCATCTTTAACACCCTATTAGAAGAAGCTCAAAAACGTAGCAACATTCATTTTAAGCAAAACCATATTGCTATAGACCTTATTACTCGCCGCAAGCTAGGTTTAAGCGGTCATGGCTGCTGTGGCGCCTATTTTTTAAACAACGAAACCACCGAAGTCGACACTATTCGCGCTCATGCTGTGGCTCTTGCCACCGGTGGTGCCAGCAAAGTCTACTTATATACCAGCAACCCAGATGGTGCCTCAGGCGATGGCATTGCCATGGCATGGCGGGCAGGCTGCCGTGTTGCCAATATGGAATTCAACCAGTTCCACCCAACCTGCTTATACCACCCGCAGGCCAAATCATTTTTAATTACCGAAGCGGT
>Ga0209075_1001430_pt1 | contig 22418 bp, 20 predicted proteins | sample Stecom2011_FD_187523 | JGI IMG/M metagenome (GOLD analysis project Ga0209075, IMG submission 187523) | Agricultural soil microbial communities from Utah to study Nitrogen management - Steer compost 2011 (SPAdes) (version 2) | ecosystem: Environmental > Terrestrial > Soil > Agricultural land...
CTTTGCTTGCAGGTACAGATTCACCCGTAATTGCTGCTTCGTTCACAGAGGCGCTTCCTGAAATAACTCGACCGTCGATTGGAATTTTCTCTCCGGTTTGAATGACGACCAAATCGTTTTCAACAACCTCCTCCGCCATTATTATTGAGCGGATGCCATCTCGAATTACCGTAGCCTCCAAGGGTGCCATTTCCATTAAGGATTTAAGGGAAGCACGGGCCTTTTCTAAAGAACGTCCCTCCAAAAATGCTCCAAAAAGAAATAAGAAAGTAACGGCTGCCGATTCTACATACTCTCCAATAATGAGCGCGCCAATAACCGCAATGGTAACCAAAAGTTCAATACTGAACATTTTGAGTCGGGAAGCTTGCCAAGCTTTTAGAAAAGTTGGAATTCCTGCGACTATGGAAGCTGTAATTAAAAGCGCATCCAATAGCAGACTGTTCCATTTGAACAAATAGGTTGCTAATGCAGCAAGAATCAAAATTCCTGCTGCATACATTATTCTATTTACTTGTTTAGCTTTCATAATCTTATTTACTGTTTTTTAAGATGAGACAATTGGGAAGCCTACTTTTTCTATCACTTCGGCCAATCGGTCGGAAGAAACTTTTTCTTCGTCATATTCTATTTTTACTTTGCTGGAGTTAAAAAGCACCTTAGCTTTTTCTACTCCTGGCTCTTTGTTTAGAACGCCTTCTATCCTTGTAATACAACTTGGACAGGTTAGGGTTTCCAACTGAAACCTCGCGGTTTTGATTTCTTTTATATTTTTCATTTCTTTTATTTTTTAGATTTAACTAATAACTAATAACCAATATTAGTGCGAAATATCTCCGTGCAATATGTGCTCTAGCGCTTCTAAAGTATGTGTGTATTCTACATAAGCGTGTACATACTCACGGCCTTGCACAACTGAATTGTCTTTTGTTTTGCTGAGTTTTGCTACGGTGGCATAACGCTCTCTAAGAACTTGCTCCAAATGATTGGTTACAGTTTTAATAACACCTTCCACATCTTTATTTGCGATTGAATTGTCTGCCATTGTTACCAAAGGCGTTGTCGATCCTGCTGGCTTTAATCCGGTATACGGTGCACCTTCGGTTTCTCGGTGTAATCTTACCAGAGTTTCCAAGAAATATTTCTCAACAATGGAATACACCTGTTTGTCTCCACTTTTTAGACGATAGGTTTTATCGAATAAGGGAATGATTTCCATTTCTTGTTGTGGTTCAATCCACTTTAAAACTAACTGTACATTATTTTGATCCAATGCTTTTAAGGCATCCTTAATCACTGGGCCGTCATAGGAGTCGCAATGTGCAAATCCAGAAATACTGGCCAGCATAAATGCAAATGTCAATAGAAGAGATTGCATATTGAATTTAAAAAACCGCTCTTTGTTTAAAGGGTTTATAAGGATTGTTTTTTTTACTTGAGTTTTCATAATATCTGTTTTTAGAATTAATAATCTATATCTATTTTCTATAAACAAAAGTATGGACTAACTAAAGACTGTGCGACCTATCCTATAACATGGCACTGGTTTAAAGAGAAGTATAGGTCCCACTTTATAAAGTAGGACGTGGCAAAGGTGATTTTGGAAGTGTAAAAGACTGATTCTTAAATTATTGTTGAGAATCTCGAAATTGGCTAGGAGTTTTTTTAGTAAACTTCTTAAATACGCGGTTAAAAGCAGATTTCGAGTTAAACCCACTTTCGAAGGCGATACCAAGTAAGGAATACTTATCGTATTCAGGATCTACAATTTTATTCTTTACTTCTTCTACTCGATGTTTATTTATAAAATCGAAGAAGTTTTGTCCATATACCTCGTTGATGACCTGCGAAAGATGATGATGAGGTACATTAAGGCTTTTGGCGAGTTTGGGCAAGGTTAAATCGGGTTCTAAGTAGGGTCTTTCAGTTTTAAAATAATCATCTATTTTACAAAAACATTGTTCCAAATCGTCATCTTTTAATTTGGAAGGGGAGTTTTCAGTTTCGATAATGGGATCTTCAGGAACTTCATCCGTATAACTGATAAAAACACCTGTTTGTTTTAATCCAAAATACCCAATCAAGATAATAAATGCCGAAAGTGACAACATGAGGCCATTAATGCAAAAGCTCATGGAAAATATATGGAACAGATGATGAATAACAGCGATAATGATCAAAACGGTCCAAATGATTCCAAAGGCGGGAATCAATTTCCCCAACCAATCCAATTCGATATCCTTGGAAGAAAAATTGAGGATGGACTCTTTGGTCTTGTGAAACTGCCTTTGGGCCAAAACAAAATAAACCGGCCCCGAAAGTGATGTTATACCAAGGAAGAATAAAAATAATATAGGAGTGTCGGCAGCTCCCTCAGGCACATGATCTACCCTAATTCTCTCTGAATAGTCAGGAAAAGCTGATGCAATAAGCAAGTATAGAATAAATGCCATAAACGGTAAAAAATGCCAGATGTTTTTGGTTTTGAATTGGAGGTGGTTAAAAGTAAGCGTAGAAACATACAGGTATAAAAAAGGACCGTGTAATAGGAACAACGCAATAATGCCACTGGCTAAAAGAGGCGTATGGAAGAAGGAATCCAAGTTGAAAGCATAAATCCCTGTGATACTACCCAAATACAAAAGCCAAGAACTAAAAATGCGGTCATGCAGTAATTTTGGTTTTTTCTGTAGAAGAAGCACCAAAAAGAAAAATGCATTGAAAGAAGCTATAAATAAAATATATTTCATCGACCTAACGTTGCTATTATAAGGTTTTACGGGAATTAGTTATCCCTAGTAAAATAGGATAAATTTAATGTTTTCTTCTTATAATTCAAGAGATTTAATATTCCCTACAGCATTTCCTGCAATTCCTTTTATCGATGCATGCATGTCTATTGTATTTGCAGTTACTTTATCAATTTGTTTTTCCCGTTCTTTCCAAATTCGCTGCATAGCTCTTTTTTCACTATCTAAAGCTGTTTTCATAGATGTAAAACCTTCAACAATAGCTTCTATTTGCATTCTGAATTGATTACTAGTTAAATAATCATAGAGCATGTGCATTTTATCTCCTTTGTTTTCTTGTGTACTAATGGCTAAATTAACTTGAACGATGGATTCTCTTAATACATTACAAAGCCCTTTAAATTCATCATAATTACAAATCCAGATCCCATCTTTCAAGCCCATTCTATCCATATCTGAGGGCATAACTTCTGTAACCAAAACACCAATATTGGCGCCTTTATCTCGAATGTCATTTTTGAATTTTTCAATCCAACTTGGTTGAAAGTCTTTGGTTCGTTTACTTTCGTAATATATTTTTCCGCAATTTTGCTCGGTACGTGTATTGACAATTTGAATACAATCTCCTCCTCTAGCCCCCTTTTTAATTTCTTCAATGGTATCCAACGGGAAATTTGTGGCTAGCCACTCCTCTATGGCTAATTCCTGAACCTCTCCCTGTAGTTGCATAGAGCCTTGCTCCTGCTTGCGTTTCATTTCTTCGGTAAGCTTTTTCTGGTCTTCCAATTGTTTTTGCATTTCCTTGAAACGCAATTCATTTTTGTCTTCTTCAGATTTCTTAATCTTTTCCTTTTCAGTAATAAGAATTTCATTCAGTTTTTTCTGAGCCTCAGCTTCAACAGCTTCTTTTAATTCACCTTTTTCGCGCTTTAATTTTTCAATCTCTGCCTTCGAGCGATTTAATTCTTTAACCTGTTCTGATTTTTCGTTTAATTCTTTTTGTAAAGCCTCAAATTGTTCAGACTGTTCTTCTTTTAGCTTTAACTTCAGCTTAGCTTCTATGTCTTTTTTATCTGCTTTTAATTGATTTTCCAAACGTTCTTGAAAAAGTTCATTTTCTTTCTTTTTCTTTTGCTCAAAATCAAGCTTTTCTTGTTTCAATTTCTCTTGCTCTCTCTCGTACTTCTTCTTTTCTTCTGCAATTTGAGATTGGTATTTTTGCTTTATTTCTTCTTCCAATTGATGTGAAAGGATGTCTTGAACATCTATAGATGTGCCACAGTTAGGACATTTTATTTGAGTTTCGTTTTTCATTTAAGCTTTAATTTGATTAATCCGACCTTCAAATTTACTGTTCGCGAAAGTCTATAAATAGCAAGATAACTTTTTTAAATTATTTTTAAAATACACATTAACTTCAGTCTTATAACAAGAAAATTCTATAGAAATAAATTACTGACTTACAAATAGTTACGATCAAATAAGAATTGAAAATCCTACGATCCTTCCCGACGCAAAACTTCTAATGGCGAACTCTTCAATACCGTTCTAATGTTAATTAAGCCAATAACTAAAACCAAGATGGTAATTCCAGGTAAAAAGACTAGAAATGGAATTGCCGATGGCACAAAAGGCTCTTTGAAAACGAAGAGCGCTAAACTCAAACTGCTCAATAAGGCCAATAAAATTCCCACCAAACTACCTAACAGTCCTAAAAACAAATATTCGAACGCAGAAATTTGTAAAATCTGACTGTTTTTAGCACCTAGCGTTCTTAGTAATACGCTTTCCTTAATGCGCTGATATTTACTGGTACGCACAGAACCTATCAACACAATGATTCCTGTAATAATGCTAAAGAAGGCCATAAAATTAATAATCCAAGATACTTTATCCAAAATATCTTCGACAATGGTATATACTTGGCGTAAATCTAAGATAGACACATTAGGAAATTGTGCCACTAAATCGCGTTGTAAGTCTGCGGAACTTGCTTCATCTTTTACAGTGGTTGAAATAACATTAAACTGTGGCGCTTGCTCCAGCACTCCTGCAGGAAAAACAATGGTAAAGTTTGGCTGCAATTGCCCCCAATCTACTTTACGGATGCTACCAACCGTAGTTTCCATAAGAACGCCTTGTACATTAAAAACAACAGCATCTCCAAGTCCTATTTTAGCGTCTTTGGCCAAATTATCTGAAATAGAAATAATTACTGGATCATTAGGTTGTAATTGGGGCGTCCAAGTTCCTTCGTGTAATTCTTCTGAGTTTATAAGCGAATCGCGATAAGTGGTTCTAAACTCATGATTTAAAATCCAAGAGCGAACCTGATTGGTGGAATCTTGGCGTAAATTATTCACCAATTCCCCTTTTATACGATGTATACGCATGGTCACGAGCGGAATATTGGAAATAATCGGTAAATCTTTGGCTGTAATCTGTTTTTCTAGAGCTTTGAGTTGATTGGATTGTACATCTAAGATGATGATATTCGCATTTTCAGAGCTCTGTTCTATTTCGGTTTTAGCTAATAGAATATCTTTGGTAAAGTACAATGTACTAATCAAAAAGGTTCCCAAACCAATAGCAACCACCAAAACAACAGTTTGGTTATTAGGTCTAAATAAGTTTAATAAACTTTGTCTTAGCGTAAAGCCCCAACGTTTTGGGAAATATCGTCTTATCGCTTTAATACAGAGCAAAGCAATTCCTGCTAATACAGCAAATGTCAAGAGTGTGGCCACCACAAAACCTAAGGCATATAAGATATTATCCAGCAGCCAAAACGAAAATAAAAAAAGGAATGCTAAGATGGCCGTAAATACTAATAGTCGAACCTTCAATGGTTCTTGTGACGCATGTTCATCCACCCGTAACACTTCTAGTGGCGATACATACCAAGTTCTAAGCAAAGGTAATAAAGCGAATAGCACCGACATAAACAGTCCTAAAAACACACCAATAAATATCGGTTGGGCCGAAATAGAAATTTCAACTGAAAAAGGTAAAAAGTCTTTCAAAATATATGGGAATAACTCCTGAATACCAATACCAATTAAAGAACCAATCAAACCTCCAACAATACCAATACCTGCAATTTGAATCAAGAAAATAAGAAAACTTTGCAACCTAGAAGCTCCTAAACATTTTAAAATGGCGATGGCACTTAATTTTTCCTTAATATAAATATGAACCGAACTCGCAATGCCAATACAACCTAATAACAAGGCAATAAAAGCCGCTAAGTTTAAAAATTTAACCACGTTGCTATAACTTTGTCCTAAACGTTTGCTAGCACTAGTATGCGTATTTAAATCGGCATTTTCAATTTCTAACTTAGGTTGTAATTCTTTTTCAAACAGATCTAAATCCGTGGTTTCAGTTGTTTTATAAAAAAACTGATATTCCTTACGACTACCAAATTGCAAAAGCCCGGTTTTCTCAATAAATCGGTATGGAATTACAATAGGTGGTGCGACGGATGTTGAAATTGCCGTGCTTCCAGGAATGGCTTTTAAAGCACCTAAAATAGGTAATGTTAATTCACCTACTTTTATAGAATCGCCTGGTTTTGCATTAAATTGAAGCATTAAAGTAGCATCAACCAATGCTCCACCTAATACTTGATAAGTGCTTGAAGCAGAAGCTGGTTGCGTGTCCATGGTTCCGTAAAATGGGAAGTCGCCCTTTAGGCCGCGTACCTTCACTAATTTGGTGCCACCATTTTTAGGAAAAGCCACCATGGATACAAAATTCACTTCCGAAGCATTAGGTTGTAAAGAGTCTATAATAGCTTGTGCACGTTCTGTAGGAACTTGTTTCGTATCGATAATATAATCCGCACCCATTAGAGCTTTAGATTGCAGTTTGATATTATCTTTTAAATTGGTGCTGAATAATTGAATAGATACCACAGCAGCAATACCCAAAATTATGGAGGCCATAAATAGTAGCAAACGTACTCGGCTCGCCTTGGCATCACGCCATGCCATTTTAAACAGCCAGGTTGTATTTTTATTCATGTTTAGAATGGAATGTTTACTGTACCGCAGTACGTTCGTTGGATAAAATTTTACCGCCTTTTAAACGCAAGATTTGCTGGGTTCGGTTGGCTAAATCTAAATCGTGCGTAATAATGACCAATGTGGTTCCGGCTTCTTTATTGAGATCGAATAAGAGTTGAATGACTTTCTCTCCTGTTTCTTCATCTAAATTTCCTGTTGGCTCATCTGCAAATAAAATGGATGGCGCATTCGCAAAAGCTCTAGCTAAAGCCACACGTTGTTGTTCTCCTCCCGATAGTTGAGAAGGATAATGATGAAAACGATCGGCTAAACCTACTTTTTCCAATAGGGTCATGCTTGTTTTAACGGCATTTTTCGAGCCTTGTAATTCTAAAGGCACGCTAACATTCTCAAGAGCAGTAAGCGTTGGAAGCAATTGAAAATTTTGAAAAATAAAACCCACTTCCTTATTTCTCAATATAGCAAGTTGGTCTTCGTTTAGGCTATTTAAATCCTGGCCACATAGCTCAACACTACCGGCATTCGGCTGGTCTAGGCCTGCGCATAGTCCTAATAAGGTTGTTTTTCCACTACCTGAAGGTCCAACAATAGAAAAGGTTTGTCCCTTTTTTATGTCGAAATCAATATGTTGTAAAACAGTTAATTGTTTGTTACCACTAGTATATGTCTTTTCTAGCCCAGTAATCTTTAATATCTTTGGCATATCATTTTAATTTAAGAAGACCATTTATGTCGAAGGCTCAAAATAATCATTTGAATTCAATTACACCTATTCCAATAGGCGTTAAACTCTTAAAGTTTTGTTATTTTATATTAGCCTTTTTACTGCTTGCTTGTGGGAATGGTAAAACTGAGAAAACAACCCCAGAAGTTCCATCCACTACGTCATCCGAAGAAACAGCCGGCCCGTCAAGTAACAGCAAAACCATTTTATGTTTTGGAGATAGCATTACAGCTGGATATGGCCTTGATGATAATAAGGATGCTTTTCCAGACCTGTTACAACAAAAAATAGAAGATTTAAACTTGAATTACACGGTTATTAATTCTGGTTTGAGTGGTGAAACTACAGCTGGTGGGAAAAGTAGAATCAATTGGATTTTAAATCAAGACATCGATATTTTTTTATTAGAACTTGGTGCGAATGATGGCTTACGCGGTGTTCCCTTATCTGAAACGCGAGCCAATTTACAAGCAATCATAGATGCCGTTAAAAAGAAAAGTCCTGAAACCATTATCATCCTTGCTGGCATGGAACTGCCTCCTAATATGGGACAGGAATACACTATGGAATTCAGACAGATTTACTCCGACCTAGCCAAAAAGAACCATTTAGAATTTATTCCTTTCATTTTGAAAGATGTAGGTGGCATTGCAGAACTTAACCAAAGTGATGGCATACACCCTACAGTGGAAGGTCATAAAATTGTAGCCAATACGGTTTGGGAAGTTTTAAAACCTTTGCTTAAGTCTTAACCTTTTTTCGTTTTAGTGGGAATTGTCCCGTTTAAATAACAGAGTATTCTAAACAGCGCAATAAAGTTATCTTTCATGTTTTTTAATCTTTCCCAGTGGCTAAATGAATCCTTATATTTGCAAGTTGAATAATTACAACCAAGACAGGTGCAACAAATAAAAGCATATTTAGAACAGATAGCTAAGATATCAGATGCTGATTGGGCCTTTTTCACGTCCAAACTGCAGCGTCGTGTAATTAAAAAGAAAGCCGTTTTTTTAAAACTTCACGAGATCGAGAATCACATCTCTTTTATAGAATCTGGGGTGGTACGCGTCTATATTCCTAAAGAGAATCCCGAAAAGGAAATTACCTTTGGCTTTAGTTTTAAAGACCAATTTATAAGTGCTTACGATTCCTTTTTAACACAAATACCTTCAGCTTATGAATTACAAGCCCTCACGGAAACGACCATTCTAAGTATTACCTACGAGGATTTACAAGCTGTTTATAAACACACAAAAATCGGTAATTTGATTGGTAGATTGACTGCTGAACGTCTCTTTTTAATAAAATCCAGCCGCGAGCAAAACTTGTTGAATCTAACGGCAGAAGAACGCTATATCAAATTATTTAAAGAACGTCCAGAACTTTTAAAGGTCATTCCGTTAAAATACATTAGTTCTTATATTGGCGTTACTGCACAGGCTTTAAGTCGGATTAGAAGACGTTTGTAGAAGGCATTTATTGACTTAGGTTCATTGTTTGGCGCATGCTATCAGGCTATCTTTGTAAAAAAAGAAATGGTTATCGTTATTTTTGTTTTGGTGCTTTGGTATGGAGGCTTGTTTTTTCAGTCTTTCTTTTTACATCGTTATGCTGCTCATCAGGTATTTACTATGTCGAAAACTATGGAGCGTCTTACCTTTATTTTAACCTGGGTTTTTCAAGGCTCTAGTTATTTAAGTGCTTATGGTTATGGCATCATGCACCGTATGCACCATGCTTATACCGATACCGAACAAGATCCACATTCTCCAAAGTATGATGCTAATTTGTTTGCTATGATGTGGAAAACCAAAACAATATATCAAGATATCAATCAGGAACGGGTTGAAGTGGATCCGCGATTTACAAAAAATGTCCCACAGTGGAAGGCTTTTGATAATTTTGCGAGTTCACGCTTTTCCAGGATCTTATGGATTAGTTTATACACCTTGTTTTTTGCATTTTTTGTAACGGCTTGGTGGCAATGGTTACTTTTACCTGTCACTTTTTTAATGGCACCTATTCATGGGGTGATTATTAATTGGTTTGGACATATTTATGGGTATGTGAATTTCAAAATGAAAAACACAAGTAAGAATCTGTTTCGTTTTGATTTTTTAATGATGGGTGAAGGCTATCATAACAACCATCATAAATTTGCGAGTAGCCCTAATTTTGGAGTGAAATGGTATGAGATTGACATGACTTATTTAATTATGAGAGTCTTAAATGCCTTTGGACTTATACGATTGAAATCTCTGCCCGTAAAAAAATAGAAGGACTCCTCTCCTAGTTAAATATTAAGTTCTTTTGAATTTTTCAATACAATAAAACATTCTAGATCATTAGTTTTCATAAGAAAGCGTTATGCTTAGGTTATATAATAATCGTATTTTTGTGTCTAGATTCCTGCTGGAAGGCAGAATCTTTTTACTACAAGAAATTAAGACATGATAATACCTAAACTACATTATATATCTCAAGGAAATTCTCCAAAAGAACTTCTAGAAAACATTCAAAAGGCTTGTGCTTCCGGAGCAGAATTAGTACAATTACGTTTTAAAAATGTTTCAGAAAAAAAACTTTTAAAGTTAGCTAAAGAGGCTAGAGACATCACGTCGCATTTCCAAACGAGATTAATTATTAACGACAACTATAAAATAGCTAAAGAAGTTAAAGCCGATGGGGTTCATTTAGGACCAACAGATGCCTGTCCTACTATAGCAAGAAAACATTTGTACACTTGGCAAATTATTGGTGGCACTGCAAACACCTTGCAAGAATGTGAAACATTAATTGCTAAGGAAGTTGATTATATTAGTTTGGGTCCTTTTAGATTTTCAACCACCAAAGACCATTTACCTACAGTTTTAGGTTTAAGCGGTTATACCGCCATTATAGAAGCTTTAAAAACTGAAACACCCCTTATTGGTGTTGGTGGCATTACCACAGAAGATGTTACAGACATATTAGAAACGGGGATTTCTGGAATTGCTGTATCTGGGGCCATTACCAGAGATTTTAATAGTATAAAAATCTTTAGTCAGTTACTAAGCGCATCTTCAACAGAAGAGCAGCGCCATACCTTTAAATAAAAAAAGCGTTACTATCAATACAATGCTCGAATTATCTGGAAAGCAACTGACAAAAAATAAGAATAAAGAGGTTTTTTAAAATAGATAAGGACACTTAAATTTTTCTGTCTTTCCCCGCATCAATTCCCATTATGAGTTTGATAATTGCTAGTATTATCAGCAAAATTAATGCATAATTCCATACCTGAGTTAGGTCATAAATTACACCCACTATAAATGGTCCTGTTGCAGCAATAAAATATCCAATAGATTGTACAATGCCCGAAAGTTCCGCAGCTGTTTCTGCATCCTTAGAGCGCAAAACAATAAGCAATAAAGCCAAACTAAATGTGCCACCAAGTACCATTCCAATTAAACCAACCCAGAGTTCAACCAATCCAATTCCTGGTATGATTAATCCTATCAAAGCAATAACTTCAATAACAACTAAAGAAACAATAACCAAACGTTGATCTTTTCTTGTACCCGCCCATAAAGGAATTAAAATGGCACCTATAATTCCCGTTCCTTGCGATAAAGAAAGCATCCATCCTGCATAAGAAGCGTCAAAACCTCGGTCGATAAGTATGGCTGGCAACCAAGCTAAAATAACATAAAAGGTCAATGACTGAAGTCCCATATAAATTGCCATTTTCCACACCAATAACGAGCCACTCAATTTCTTCATGGCTTCTTTAAAACTTCTTCGAGGTGGCGTACGATTAATTCGTTTGATATTAGGAATCCAAATGATTAAAGCCAAGACTGCCAACATGGCCCATATTCCCAATGATCCTCGCCAACCTAAATTAAGTTCTATTGCCAATGGAACACTTAATCCTGCGGCAAAAGCAGCGCCCAAAGACATAATCCCTGAATATAAACTGGTAACAAACCCAGCTTTATGCGGAAAGTTTCTTTTAATTAATGCAGGAATCAATACATTACCAAAAGCAATGGCTATTCCCAATAGAATAGTTCCTAAATACAATTCGAAGATGCCACCTAGAGAGCGAATTATAATTCCTAAGCTAAGTAAAATCAAAGCACCTAAAATCGTGTTCCCAATACCAAAACGCTTGGTAAACAAGGGTGTGATTGTTGAAACAACACCAAATGCAATTAAAGGCAAGGTGGTAAGTAATCCTAATAAAGTATCCGAAAGCCCAACATCTTGACGAATCATGTCGATTAACGGACCAATACTAGAAAGTGCTGGTCTTAGATTTATCGATACAAATAAAACACCTACGAGCAGTAGCGTTCGTGATGCTTTGTTTAATCCGTTTTGATCTAGGTTTTTCATAATATTAAAAAAAACGGACATTAAAATGTCCAACTTTTAGTTTGGGTGCCATCCATTTCTATACCTGCTATTTTTTATTGTCATATCTTTTAATCTAAAAGGACTTGCTTGAGATTTACTTAAGAAGAAGACAAAAAATAAGGTGTAAAAACCCTTCCAAAATTTTGTGATTTAGAAGTAAATTTATATAAATTGAACTGCTTTAAAAACGACTGCAAAAGTAGCTTTTTGTATTGAGAAGATGTAGTGAATTCTATTGTTTATTATGGTGTAGATGAGAAACCATTTTATTTTTAGAAATCTTTAACAATTGCGGCAATATAAAAATCACCCTAAACGATTTCATTTAAATAAACGGAGAGTTTTATGATACTTTCAAAATCAGATATCCTATTATTTGTTTATGAAAAAGGTAAAGGGTTTGCCTAAAAAAAACTCTAAATTTGATGATTAATGTTCATGGATTCCTAAGCTTATTTTGCTTCTAAAATGCTTAAGCCTTCGTGTACCAATATCATTGTTTCTATGGCAATTTTTCTGGAATTAGCCTTTAGAACAGTAGACTTGACTTTTCTTGGCCAAGCATTTTCGAGAACCCATGTAATCACTGGTTCATGACTTTCATTTAATAGTTTAATGGAAACCGTACGACGAAACTTGGAGCCTGTTTCATTTCCCTCCTGAAAAAAGTAGGTTTTTTGCCATTCTTTGAACATATCAAAATCACCTTCAAAAGTCCCTCGTTTTAAAGTAACATCTGAGTATTTGGTTCTACCTGGTTGTTTGGAGTTGTTGTATTTTTTACTATTACCTTCACGATATTCAATGACTTCTGTTTCAAAATCGAGTCCGCGTACTTCGGTAAACCCAATTCTAAAATCCGATCCCCATTCCACTCTAAAATGGGAATTTGTTAATGGATAATCTCCTATTGCAGCCATATTATTAGTTTTTAAGTTTTAATATTAATTTTTACTTTTTTTTCATTTCTGTGCCACTAATTTCTTCTGAAAGACTATTTTTTTTTAATAGGTTTAGTCGGCGGTGCAATTACTTTTCCTTTACTGTTCAAAACATGAAAGCATTGGTATGACAGTTCTATAGTTTCAATGAGTATTTTAGTTTCTTGGGCATGCAATTCCTCCACACCCCAGGCAATGGGTATCGCTTTTTCTATTTGCCAACCACTAAGCATGTCATGATCTGCATTTAGGAGCCTGACAATAAGGTTTGTAGGCTCTTTTTTGTTGTTATTAATAGCATCCATACACCATTTAACAAGTCCGGAATCTGGCTGATAAGCACGCTTTAAGATAATATTTTCGAATTGGATATGCGTCCCTTTCTTGTCCTCATTTTCGTGGATTCTAGCTTTTAATCCACTTACCGATTGAAAATTCTTATCAGTAATAAGCTCTTTATTATTGAATTCAACAATAAAATGCATATTTAAAGGTGGATGTATAGACCTTGGCATGTTTAATAACTTTTGTGTTTTCGAATCTAATCCCAACCCTTTTGGAATCAAGTCCTACTATTTTAACTTGATAGAAACTTTAAGATAATATCTGAATACTTCCGTATTCAGAGTATTTGGATCGTACTATATTCAGGTGAAAAACCTCCTCTATACTCTATAAGTTTTGAGAACATAAACTTTATAGAAATTAATTCCAAAGTCATTTACTTTGCTGAATATTAAAAATTAGCTTAGGACTATTAACTTTTGGATTCTATTTTAAAAACTCCTAAGTAACTGTCTATAAATATACTAAAAATATTTCAGAGAAAAATTATTTCTATTATCAGGTTTCTGGAAGAAATTTTACTTAACCAAAATGCCGCACTTAAAGCGATTGATGTTAAGGAGAACCGGGTTAAAAATAGGTGTTAGATGGATTTTGAGGAAATGATTTGAATTCCTAGATATTCCATCTTCTTTTTAATTTCCTTAAAAGCTTCTGAATCTAATGGCTGCGATGCATCTTCAATAAAGAAACATGCAAAGCCTTCTTTAAAAGCGTCGTATGCAGAGAAATACACACAAATATCTGCTGCAAGACCACATAGAAATAGTTGTGATACACCCTTTTCTTTTAAATAACCAGCCAATCCAGTAGACTTTAAATGACCATTGTCGTAAAATGCACTATAACTGTCTATTTCCTTATCTGTTCCCTTTCTAAAAATCGCTTCCCACTTTTGAGTTTCCAGATCGGGATGAAATTGAGCTCCCTCTGTTCCTTGCACACAATGATCTGGCCACAAAGTTTGTGGTTTTCCATGCATCTCAACCTCTTCAAAGTTGGCTTTTCCATTATGGTTGGAAGCAAAGCTTACATGGTCTTGAGGATGCCAATCTTGAGCGGCAACCACGAGATCAAATTTATGTTGTATGCTATTGATTACTGGTACTATTTCATCTGCATTGGGAACAGCAAGCGATCCGCCAGGCATAAAGTCGTTTTGTACATCAATTATAAGGAGGGTTTTCATAGTTGTCTTTTTTTATTGATCATATTGGTATAATTTGCTTCGTTTTATATCAAATTTAAAACTTATGTTTTTGAACCAACTTATCGCGTTCTTGCTTGAGTTTGGTACTAAGGCCTATTTTATAAATGTGTGGGTTTTGAAACCGTTTATATTCGTCGGGAAGTTTTTCTAATCGAGATTGCGAATAGCTGGCAATTTCAGTCACAGATCGTGGTGAATTTACTTTTTTACCATGTTCCATCACCTTTTCAAGCAGAGGTTCATGAGTAAAGCGACTGAGATTTAAACTTTTATTAGCGTCGAATGCATGTTCCATTTCGGTTACCTTTTCTTCCTTAAATAGTGCCACCGCATCGGCTCCATAAAACATCCCATTTTCATCCAACATTCTATACACTTGTTTTTTGTAAGGCAGCGACACCTTAATTATATCTTCAGAAAGTTTGATTCTTGGTTCTCCATTGTATTCTGATAATTTATAAACACCACCCAAGGAAGCATCAGGTTTTCCTGTAACTAGGTTTGTTCCTACCCCAAAAATATCAATGGGCGCACCTTGCTCCTTAAGACTTTTTATAACATATTCATCCAACTGGTTAGAGACTACAATTTTTACATAGTCCAAATTGGCATCATCCAACATCCTTCGTGTTTTTTTTGATAAATACGCCAAATCGCCACTGTCTAATCGAACGCCCAATAATTGTTCTCCCTTTTTCTCCATTTCCTTAGCAACAATCATGGCATTTGGCAATCCACTTTTAAGCGTATTAAAGGTGTCAACTAAAAGCACGCAGTTTTTTGGGCGCCACTTTGCAAAGTCCCTAAAAGCCTGTAATTCATCCTCATAACTTTGTATAAAGGAGTGCGCCATGGTTCCTGAACATGGAATGTTATAATCTTCAGCTGCTTTTACATTGCTAGTACCGTCAAAGCCACCAATTGCTGCCGCTCTTGATGCATAATATCCACCAGTTGCATGGGCTCGACGTAAGCCCATGTCCAATAGAATTTCTTTTTTTGCACTGTAGCGTATTCGGCTGGCTTTTGTAGCAATGAGCGTTTGAAAATTGAGCATATTCAGTAAAAAAGTCTCAATTATCTGCGCTTCTATTATATTAGCTTCTACTTGTAAAATGGGACGGTTTGGAAATACAACATCCCCTTCTTTACAAGAATAAATAGCACCGCGAAAACGAAAATCCCTTAAATAATCCAGGAAATCTTTTTCAAATCCGTGTTGTTCTAAATAAGCGATATCTGAAACTGAGAACTTGAGTGTTTCAAGAATGTCCAACACATCCTCTAGTCCAGTAAAAATTGAATATCCACCATTAAAAGGATTATTTCGATAATAATAGTCAAAAACCGCTCTTCCAGATGGTTTCGTTCTAAAATAGACTTGCGCCATGGTAAGTTGATAAAGATCTGTATAAGCAGCTGTAATTTGCATAAGAGTTTGTTTTAATTTAGAGTTCTAATTCTGTTAAAATATTCAAAAATTTATGTGCTTTCTTTAGTTATAATTAAATAAAAAGCCCTTTAAAAACCGCGAAATTAATCTGGTAAATATTATGTCACCAAGTTAAAAGTTTTTTTGCTAAAAGTTATTCATTTTATCGTTATATAAAAACCATTAAATAAAGTTTTAAACATATTCTCAGTTGGATTTCCTAAAAACCCTCCTATCTAAAAGAGCTAGGTTTTTAATTGAAAATTGCGTTTTAGGAGCGGCTTTCAAATATATAAAGTATTTTAGAGAGATTCCAAATAGCTACAAATCACATGGATATGATACGTTATATCCATAATAAAATCTCATATTAACATCTCATAACATTGTTTTAAATACTGATTTATAGTTAGTTACACTTATTTGTCTCAAGTATTACAAAACATCTCAACTAAATTATTTATTTAGATATTCATCTTATTTGTTGTTATTATTTTTCATCTTTAGTAGGAATATGATTATTCTCACCTTTCGTTAAAATTCATTTCTCTATTTTTAACTCACAATTCATTGTAATATGAAGTTTAATTTTAAAATACTTCCAGAAAGAGGCTCCTCTTGGCGCACATTTGCAGTTTTCGCAATTGCTTGTGTGATGGGATTAGGGTTTTTCATAATGAGAGAAGCTGAAGTTGTTTCCTATTTATCAGATAATCCACAGGCCTGTGTAAACTGTCACGTCATGACCCCTGTATATAATAGTTGGATGCATAGTTCCCACAGAGAATGGGTTTCTTGTAATGGCTGTCATGTTCCACAAGACAATATTTTTAACTCTTATTATTTTAAAGCTAAAGATGGTTTGTACCATTCGGCTGTTTTTACAGCTAGGGCAGAGCCAGATGTTATTACCATGCGTGAAGCTTCAGAAGAAGTTGTTCAAAACAACTGTATCAGATGTCACATTCAGCAAGTTACAGAAGTTAAGTATGATGGCTGGCTTGATAATCATAAAGAAAATCGTACAGAAAGAGCCTGTTGGTCTTGTCATCAAGAAGTACCTCATGGTCGTATACACGGCCTATCCACAGTAAAATATAATATTGCCCCTTTACCTACCGATCAAGATGAAATGGTAATCCCGGAATGGTTGGCAAAAGAAATGGAAGCACAATAAACCTCAACAAATATGAAAAACAAAGTTCTCTTCGTCGTAACAATTGTAGTGGTCTTTTTATTAGGACTACTCGCATCAAGTATTATTAATAGGAAAAATGAGGCCAAATACAAATATGTGCCCAATGTAGAAATTGGCAAAAATGAGCCAAGAAATGAGGAATGGGGCAAAAACTATCCTCGGGAATACCAATCCTATATGCAAACAGCAGATACTTCATTTGCCTCGTATCAAGGCGGGTCGGCAACAGTTGATATGCTTAAAGAAGACCCTAGAATGGTTGTGCTTTGGGCAGGATATGCTTTTTCAAAAGACTACAATCAAGGTCGTGGTCACTTTTATGCCATAGACGATCTTCATAACTCTTTGCGTTCTGGAGCTCCAGAAAATAAAGAAGATGGTCCAATGCCAGCTACTTGCTGGGCATGTAAAGGTCCAGACGTACCTCGATTGATGGACGAACATGGAGTTGGAGAGTTTTATGCTGGTACTTGGGCAGAAAATGTTTCTGAAGTGGTCAACCCAATTGGTTGTGCAGATTGTCACGACCCAACAAGTATGAAATTACGTATTACTAGACCTGCACTGGTTGAGGCTTTTCAAGCAATGGGTAAAGATATCAACAAGTCAACCCACCAAGAAATGCGCTCATTAGTATGTGCGCAATGTCACGTAGAATATTATTTTAATAAAAACAAACCGGGTCATGAAGGTACTAGTTACCTTACTTTCCCATGGGAAAACGGATTTTCGGTTGAGGACATGGAAAAATATTACGACGACATTGGTTTTTCAGATTGGACACACGCTATTAGTAAAGCACCTATGTTAAAAGCGCAGCATCCAGATTATGAAATCTTCCTTACAGGAGTTCATGCCGATCGTGGTGTTTCATGTGCCGATTGCCACATGCCTTATAAGAGTGAAGGCGGACAAAAGTTTACCGATCACCATTTACAATCGCCTTTAAATAATGTAGCCAATTCTTGTCAGGTATGTCATAGAGAAGAAACAGATAAACTTATAGCCAATGTATATGACAGACAACGAAAAGCCAATGAAAACAGAATTAAATTAGAAGATGTCTTGGTGAAAGCACATGTTGAAGCAGGAAAAGCTTGGGAACTTGGTGCCACTAACGAACAAATGAAAGATATACTTATGAGTATTCGTCACGCACAATGGCGTTGGGATTATACTGCTGCTTCTCATGGTGCTTCCTTCCATTCACCTGTAGAAATAGGTCGGGTATTAGGTAGCGGGCTTGCAGAAGCACAAGAAGCACGTGTTATGTTAGTGCGTCTTTTAGCAACTTTAGGTCATAACGACCCTGTAGCAATGCCAGATATTTCTACTAAAGCGAAAGCGCAAAAATATATAGGTCTCGATATGGACAAACTTAGAGAAGAGAAAGAAGAATTTAAAACCAACGTCTTGCCAAAATGGCTAGAAGAAGCCAAAGAGCGTGAAGCTAAAATGGGTTCAAAGAAAGTAGTAAGCGCCAATTAAAATTCTGCGCCAAACGCGGTTTTAAAAAAACTTTAACGGCTTATTTAAGCCCTATTCCTCTCTATGAAATATATTTATCGACTCTTTTCGTCTTCTGTTCTAGCCTTAGTTTTACTTCTAATCTTTGCTGTTTCCATGGCCGCAGCCACCTTTATTGAAAATGATTTTGGCACAGATACCGCTTGGATTAAAATCTATGATGCTTTGTGGTTTGAATTGGTTATGGTTGGTTTGGCACTATGTTTCTTAGCCAACACCTTTAAGTATAATTTATGGCGAAAAGAAAAATGGGCAGTGCTTCTTTTTCATTTGGCATTTATTGTTATAATTATTGGTGCGGGAATTACACGATATGATTCCTACGGAGGAATTATGCGTATTCGGGAAGGGCAAAGTTCCAGCACCATTATTTCAGATAAAAATTATTTACAAGTTCATATTTCAAACGGAAATAAAACTAGGCATCTTCAAAAAAAGATGGAGTTTTCCCCTTTAAATAATAATAACTTTTCTATAGACACAGATATTGAAGATACACCCATTACCATTTCCTTAAAGGAGTTTGTTGCCGATGCTTTACCTGAAATTGTGGATGATCCTAAAAAGGGAACACCTTTGTTGCAAATGGTTGTGACTTCTGGCAACGGTAGGGAAACTCTTTTTTTAAACAAAGGAGAAGTGGAAATTATTGGACCACAAAAACATAAAGTAGGATTTGAAGCCCAAGAAGAAGGAATTATCAATATTATTGAAACAGACGGACAGTTTAAAATCTGGGCGCCTCACCCACTCGATTTCTTTGTAATGGCCGATCAAAAAGCAGGTGTAATTAAAGGAGATTCTCTTCAGAATATGAGTCTTAAAACCTTGTATAGACACGGTGATTTATCTTTTGTCCCGTTATCTTATCACGAGTATGGAAGCATGAAATTGGTAAGTACTTCAGAAAAACCAAAAGACAACGATCCCACAAAAGACGATGCAGTAGTACTAAACGTTAGTATTGGAGACAAAACCGAGGAAGTGATGCTTTTGTACCGAAAAGGATTTTTGCCTACCACCCATGAAACCACAGTAGATAATATAAACCTCAGTTTTTCTTACGGTGCCATGCCGATTGAAATTCCATTTTCGGTGAAATTAAATGACTTTCAATTGGAAAGATATCCTGGTTCTGAAAGTCCATCTTCCTACGCTAGCGAGGTGACCGTTATAGATGGTGAGACCGAGATGCCATTTCGAATCTATATGAATAATGTATTGGATTATGGTGGTTTTCGTTTTTATCAAGCCAGTTACGACACCGATGAAAAAGGAACACTTCTAGCTGTAAACCATGACGTTTTAGGCACAGTTACCACTTATATCGGCTACCTATTCTTAACGATTGGGATGTTCTTTACGCTCTTTGGAAAAAGAACTCGTTTTACGACAATTACTAAAAAACTCAAGAAAATAAAAAATTACGCCCCTTTCCTACTACTTTTCTTATTAAGTTCTTTTGACACTTTTGCTCAACCAGCGATGCAAAAGGATTCGATACCATCTGTTACTGAATTGGTTATAGCACAAAAAATAGACAAACAACATTCCGATTTATTTGGAAGAATCCTAGTTCAAGATATAGACGGAAGAATTAAGCCTATCCATACATTAGCTTCAGAGTTTTTACGAAAAATATATGGCAAATCAACTTTCACCTATAAAGCAGAAGCTAAAAGAATAAGTTTGGATGCCAATCAGGTGTTTTTGGCTATGCACGTTTCACCTGGAGCTTGGCAAAAAATACCTATTATTAAAATAGATGCCAGAAAAGGAGGTGATTATTTTAAGCCTCTTAAAATTACTAAAGATGGATATATCTCCTTCGATCATTTAATTAATCCAAATGGAGATTATGTGTTATCCAAAATGGTAGAAGATGCCCATGCAAAAAAACCTGCCGAGCAAAACGAATTTGATAAGGAAGTTATTAAAGTAGATGAGCGTTTTAATATCTTATTTAATATTTTCTCAGGAAATTATTTAAAAATTTTTCCAAATAGTCTAGATGACAAGGATACTTGGTTTAGTTATAACCATCACTTTAATGACTTTCCAGTAGAAGACGGCCGTTTTGTTCAAAACATTACTAGAACCTATTTTAATGATATTGCTTCCAAAAATTGGGCTGAAGCTACAGATAAACTTTCCTATATAGATACTTACCAAAGTACCTTAGGCAAGGACATTATCCCTACCCAAGAAAGAATTGAAGCCGAATTGTGGTATAACCAAATGAATTTGAACTTTTGGCTGTTCCAAACCTTTTTCACCATTGGATTAATCATGTTGGTATTGGCCCTTTCAAAAATATTTGTACAAAAACGACTTGTAAATATTCTTTGGAATTTCCTCGTTTTAATAGCATTAATCAGTTTCTTGGTATTTACAGGAAACATTTTGTTACGTTGGTATATAGGGCAGCATCCACCTTGGAGCAACGGTTACGAAATGATGGTTTTTGTAGCTTGGGTACTTATGCTCTGTGGCTTACTTACTTTTAGAAAATCGGATTTTTCCTTGCCTTTAGCCACTTTGTTTTCTGGATCTTTGTTATTTGTAAGCTATTTAGATTGGTTAAATCCAGAGATTACCAATTTAATGCCTGTTTTAAAATCGTCATTTTGGTTAAAGGTTCATGTGGCTACAATTGTTAGTAGTTATGCGCCTTTGGCGTTATCTGCTGTTTTGGGCTTTATGGCATTAATCTTAATGATTATTAAAACTGAAAGTAGCGCTAAGAAAATTGATGTTCGAATTAAGGAACTCACTTACATTAACGAGATTTCTATGACCATAGGCCTATTTGTATTAACTATAGGTACTTTTTTAGGAGGGGTTTGGGCAAACGAATCCTGGGGGCGTTATTGGGCATGGGATCCTAAGGAAACTTGGGCCTTAATTTCCATTATTATATATGCCATTGTATTACATCTACGATTTGTTCCTGCACTTAATAGTCGCTATACTTTGAACACGGCAAGTGTTTTTGCTTTTGGATCTATTATTATGACTTCTTTTGGGGTGAATTACTATTTAACAGGCTTACATAGTTACGCAGCAGGAGACCCTATACCAGTTCCGAAGTTTATTTATATATTGACTGTGGTTGTAATTGTTGTAGCTATTATAGCATTTATAAGAGTTCGGAAATTTAAAAAGAGAGTAGGATAATGAAAATGTTTAATTTCTGAATGGAAATTAAAAGTGTAAAATAAAAAAAGACCTTAGTTGCTATTTTATCAAATGTGCTTCTAAGGTCTTTAAATTTATTTGGTTAAGCTTCTTCCAAGCTTCTTTTTGTTTTTCTATACGTGTAATTAGGATAAATATTACGTTTGGCAAAACGGTTCACCTTATCGCTATTAATCATTTTAATATAGACTTGTTTGGTAACACCAAAATATTCGTAGGTGGAACCATCTAGAAAGGTAATTTCCATCAATAAACCTTTATGGGTGTAATCTGCAATTCCAGAATTGGTAATTGTCTCTGTGTAGTCTCCTAAATTAGCTTCAATGGTTTCTGGTGCCATACTCACTAAAAAATGATAGCCATCGATAATTTTTCTACTTTGTATTTCAGCTTCTTCCTGTAAAGCATCTCCATTTTGGAATTTATCTGGATGCCATTCTTTAACTAAATCACGGTAACTCTTTTTCAAAGTCTTTAATTCGACTTCGTTTTCCACTCCAAAGAGTTTTTTATATTCATTTATGCGCTTCATATCAAATTTTATTTGAGGGCGCAAAAGTACATGTTATTTTCAGATGAATAACTATCCTAACCCATAAAAAAACAAACAACTACAAAATGCTTACACGAACTTTTTTCTTTTTCAATCTGCTGTTGTTCAATT
>Ga0209075_1001431_pt1 | contig 22408 bp, 18 predicted proteins | sample Stecom2011_FD_187523 | JGI IMG/M metagenome (GOLD analysis project Ga0209075, IMG submission 187523) | Agricultural soil microbial communities from Utah to study Nitrogen management - Steer compost 2011 (SPAdes) (version 2) | ecosystem: Environmental > Terrestrial > Soil > Agricultural land...
TTGTTTGATGTTTTGTAAATGTTTTTATAGGCGGATTAAATTCAAACAAAACTTTTTCAATCCCCTTCAATTAAGTACTTTTAGCGCTTATTGTTAAAATTAGTTATTATTTTATACAATATTTTGTGCAATTTTACGCTTTATGGATGTTATGAAAAATCACTTATTGATCCTCTCTTTTACACTAACTCTTTTGAGTGGGGCACTTTTTTCACAAGATGGAAGCGTTGCACCAAAGTACTCAAACGAATTCTTGCAGATTGGAGTTGGGGCACGCTCCCTAGGAATGGGGAATGCAATGGTTGCTGGTGTGAATGATGTTACATCTGTTTATTGGAATCCAGCGGGTTTAACTGGTGTTGAAAACAAACTAGATGTTAGTTTGATGCACTCTGAATATTTTGCTGGAATAGCGAAGTATGATTACATCGGACTGGCCCACAGTATAGATGAAAAAAGTGCTGTTGGATTTGCAGCTATCCGATTTGGTGTGGATGATATTCCGAATACAACCCAGTTAATCGACAATGAAGGAAATATTGATTATGACCGTATCACTCTTTTTACCGCGGCAGATTATGGTTTTTTATTTTCTTATGGAAGAAAACTAGGAATAGAAGGTCTGAGCGTTGGAGGTACAGTGAAGGTGATTCACCGTAGAGCGGGCGATTTTGCCAGAAGTTGGGGATTTGGACTTGATGCCGGATTACAATATTCATTGAATGACAAGTGGTATTTCGGAGCTATGGCAAGAGATATCACTTCTACTTTTAACGCATGGATTTTTAACCTTGATGCTGATATGCAAGAAGTATTTCTTGAAACAGGTAACGAAATTCCTGAAAACGGCTTAGAATTGACGATGCCAAGATTGATTTTGGCAGCTCAAAGAAAGTTTGATATTGGTTGGCAGGACATTACGGTTACACCAGAAATCAATGCCGCAATCACAACTGATGGGAGAAGAAATACCTTGATTAAATCAGGAGTTGTAAGTATTGACCCAGTTATTGGACTTGAGGTAGGATGGAGAGATATGGTAGCCATCAGAACAGGTGTGAACAACTTCCAATATGTTAAAAACTTTGATGATTCTCAGTCTTTGATGTTTCAACCTAACATTGGACTAGGGGTTACATTTAAAGGAATTACCTTAGATTATGCTTTTACAAATATTGGTAATCAGTCTGAAGCGTTGTTTTCTCACGTAATTTCTCTTAAATTTGGGTTTAAATAGTACTTAACTATTTATTTAATGCTTTAGCATCACTCATGAAAAGACTGATTGTATTTATAACCATTCTATTTACATCACTTATCTCCTGGGCCCAGCCTTATGGGAATGAGTGGATTAATTACAGCCAAAAATATTATCAATTTCCAATTGTAGAGGATGGAGTTTATAGAATTACACATCAAAACCTCCTCGACGCAGGTGTGCCATTAAATTCAATTTCGTCTAATCAATTTCAGGTTTTTGCTAAGGAAAAAGAACTTCCATTATTTGTTAAAGATAATGGGGATAACAGTATTGATGCTGGTGATTATCTTGAGTTTTACGCAGAAAAAAACGATGGCTGGTTAGATTCATTACTTTACGATCAACCTAATGATATTGGAAATCCAGCTTATTCTTTGTACAGTGATACATTATATTACTTCTTGACCTGGACAACAGGACCAACTAAGCGCTACCTTAACGAGAGTGACGTTAATTTTTCTATTTATGCTGTAACTCCCTTTGTTTTAAGTCAATGCGAAATCAATTATAATACTCAGTATTACGGTGGATATTCAGCCTATTCTTCGTACAGTTCTTTTTTCTCTCCTGGTGAAGGTTGGGGAGGTCCAAATTATAACGGAGCATCAAATTATACATTGACTATTCCCGTGGAGACACCGAATCTTTATACGGGAACTGGAGCTCCAGCGGCACAATTTCATGCAAAGTCCAATGCCAATTCAAATGCATCTTTTACAGGCACAGGAAATCATCATCTAAGATGGGAAATCGGGAGTAGTAATTTGATGCTTTTAGATGAAGTTTTTACAGGCTTTCGTCAAACCATTGTAAACTCTACAGTTCCTTTGAGCAACCTTTCGAACGGAACAACGAATGTCTTTTTTAAAATAATTGGCGATCAAGGGGCTGCTACAGATTATCAATCAGTGAGTTACTTGTATTTGAAGTATCCGAGAACCACCAATACAACAGCCTCATTTATCACTTGGGAGATTCTAAATGCTGGTGCTCAAGCCAAAAGTAGAATTGATATCAATGGAGCAAACTTGATCAATCCAAGCGCATATGTTACTGGTGGAAATGTTCCAAGAAAGATTCCTTTTGTAGAAAACGGTGGGGTGTGGCAAGGACTTATTCCAAATGCCACTAATGGAAACAATCAACATTTAGTGATTGCAAGTGAAACTGAAATTAGCAATATTTCTTCCTTAAAAGCAGTGAATGGAACAGGTGAGTTCAAAGATTATAGTGTGTTAAATCTTGAATCTGCTTACATTATTTTATACAATAAAGTTATGCAGACCTCTGCAAGTCAATATGCCAGTTACAGAAGCTCAGTTAATGGAGGAAGCCATAACGTAGTTATGATTGAGGTGAACGACGCTTGGTTACAATATGGTGGTGGTGTTCCTAAACACATTTTAGGAACTCGTCGTGCGATCAATCAAATCTATAACTTATCGACGCAAAAACCGCTTGCATTATTTATTATTGGAAAAGGAATTTCGGAAGCCAGTGACCCCAATACAGGTTCGGCATGGACGCCAAGGAAAAACAGTGCAACGAACGCTTTGAATCTTGTACCAAGTTATGGAAATCCTTCGAGTGATTTGTGCATTACAGCAAAATGGAACGGATCAACACGTTTTGTTCCTGCCATTCCGACGGGAAGAATCGCGGCAAGAAACAATGCTGAACTCAATATTTATTTGAATAAAATCCAGATTTATGAAGCTGCTCAAAATCAAAATGCCTTGTACAACAAGGAAACAAAGGATTGGCAAAAACAAATTCTTCATTTTGGAGGAGGGTCTTCTGCCTCCGAGCAGGCTTTGTTACAAGGATACCTCAATGGAATGAAAAACACCATTGAAGGTCCAAGTTATGGTGGAAACGTTAATTCTTACTTTAAAGAAACAACAAATCCTTTCAACCCAGTACAATCTTCAGAAGTCACTAGCTTTTTAGAAAATGGGGTTTCTTTAATGACTTTCTTTGGACATGCTTCTGCAGATGGATTTGATCAAAATATTGATGATCCTGCCAATTGGGGGAATGCTGGAAAATACCCAATGGTTATAGGAAATGGATGCTATACTGGTGATATTTTTAAATCAGGAAGTAATTCTACAGCAGAAAACTTTGTGATGATTGAAGACCTTGGAGCGATTGGTTTTTTATCTTCAACTAAATTAGGATACGCTTCATATTTAAACATGTACTCATCTGAAATTTATCGTCAAATGAGCCCAGAAAATTATGGTGCTTCAATTGGAGAACAAATGGTGCAGACCATCAATAAGCTAGAGAACATTAATCCAAGTTTCTTGACAGAAGTGACTGCGATTCAGATGATTTTGCATGGTGACCCAGCAATGAAGCTCAATTGGCATGCTAAGCCAGAGATTGATTTGACCATTCAAGATGTTTGGTTTACGCCTACCCAGGTTGATTTAACAACAGATTCAATCAGTGTTAATATCGTCCTGACCAACCTAGGAAAAAGCATTGAAGACACCTTTGCGCTAAATATTACCCGTAATTTTCCAAATTCACTTGTGGATTCCGTCTACACACTTTCTGTGGCTGGATTAGATTATAAAGATACGATTATATACAGAATGCCCCTCCAAGCTACAATGGCTTCTGGGATGAATCAATTCAGTATTCAGGCGGATTTACCTTCTTTCATTCCAGAACAATACGACGAATTCAATAACAATGAAGTGAAGGCAGACTTCTTCATCAATATCGATGGAATAATTCCTGTTCTTCCTCATGATTATGCAGTAGTTCCAAATGATTCAGTAGTGCTCAAGGCTTCAACGGTTAATCCAATTGCCGGATTTAATACTTACAGGTTTGAAATTGATACCACCGACTTGTTCAATAGTCCGTTTAGGAAATACGCTACCGTTAGTGGACTCGGAGGAGTGAAAGAAGTATTTCCTAATGACTGGAAGAAAATTTCAAGTAATGCCAACGAACCATTAGTGTTGGAAGACAGTGTTGTTTATTTCTGGCGTGTAGCTGTGGATTCAAGTGTGTTGGTGTGGAGAGAGCATTCTTTTCAGTATATACCGGGAAAATCGGGTTGGGGACAAGACCATTTCTTTCAATTTAAAAATGGTGGATTCAATGGTGTTGCTTATCAACGACCAAATAGGAGAAGAGATTTTACTCCTCAACAAATAGAACTTTCTGCCCATGTTCATGACAATGCAAGTTCAGTTTACGAATACAATTCTACCCTTTGGCAAGTCAATGGTCAAAATGCTGAATATGGAATGTGTACGACCACTCCTTCTTTGCATGTTGGAGTGGTAAGCCCATCCTCCATTGAACCTTGGGGGACATTTAATAATGGTGAAAATGTGGACCATCAATTTGGGAATGCCAACAATGGTGCGGGTTGTCGAAATAGAGTAGAGTACTTCTTTATTTTCAGGCAGAATTCAGCAGCTCAGCTTCAAGCTTTTGAGAACATGGTTCTGAATGAAATTCCTGATGGTCATTATGTTGTTGTGTATTCCACTGCCCGAGCAATGTATACCCAGTGGCAGTCGCTTCATCCTTCTTTATTTAATACCTTCCAAAGTCTTGGTGCTACGGGAATTGACCCTTCTTCTCCAGAACGTTCGTTTATCTTGATTTTTGAAAAAGGAAATCCTGGCTCTGCAACAATATTACATGCCCAAACTCCAGGAGAGTATATTTCATTGACCTCTAGTTTTACCGGTTCCGTTGGAAGTGGGGTTGAAACCTCTACCATCATCGGACCTTCTGTAAATTGGAAAACACTCTACTGGAAACAAGACAGTGCCGATATTAACCCTAATGATTCTACCCGACTTGTAATTAGAGGGCTAAATGCGAATCAACAGGTGCAATTAGAAATAGACACTTTATTTACAGCTAATGATTCAATCCTTAACTTGAACTCCATTGTTGATGCCGCGCAGTATCCATATTTACAATTACAAGCTAAGTATTTTGATGACATTACGCTAACGCCAGCTCAAGTTGATAGGTGGCACGTCTTATATGACAGGGTGCCTGAAGCTGCAATTGATGGATCAAATGGATTTGTTTTATTACCCAATGCTAATGACTCATTACAGGAAGGTGTAGAAATGGCCTTTGCAGTGGATATTCGAAATATTAGTGACTTACCTATGGATTCTCTACTTGTACATTATTGGGTGACCGACAAAGATCAAGTGAGACACCCTATCCATTATGTGCGCCAAGATTCATTGCGTGTTGGTCAGACGCTTCGTGATACTGTAAAATTCCCTTCTTTAGGATTGGCTGGAATGAATACTTTGTGGATGGAGGTAAATCCGTACGTTAATGGAATGAATAACGAATTGAAAGATCAACCAGAATTGGCCCATTTTAACAACTTACTTCAGATTCCATTTCACTTAAACCAAGACGATATTAATCCCGTTTTAGACGTGACCTTTGATGGTGAGCATATTTTGAATGGAGATATTGTAAGTCCAGAAGCTGAGATCATCATTAGTTTAAAAGATGAGAATCCATTCCTAATTATGGATGAAGATGCAGATACGACTAATTTTGGAGTGTATCTTACCGATCCTTCAGGAGTTCAAAAACGCATCCCTTTCATAGACGGAAATGGAAATCAAGTAATGCAATGGATTCCAGCAGATGGATCTAATTTGAGATTCAAAATAATGTACAACGCGAAGTTTGAAAATGGGGGTACTTATGAATTAATGGTACAAGGTTCAGATAAATCGGGGAATCTTTCAGGTAAAATAGAGTACCGCATTAAGTTTGACGTAATATTAGAATCTAGTATTACTCATTTAATGAATTATCCGAATCCGTTTTCTACACAAACACGTTTTGTATTTACATTGACAGGTACACAAGTTCCAGACGATATAGTGATTCAGATTATGACAGTTACAGGTCGCATTGTACGAGAAATAACCGAAGATGAATTAGGCTTTATTCGTATCGGTCGGAACATTACAGAATATGCCTGGGATGGACGCGATGAATTTGGAGATCTATTGGCTAATGGAGTTTATTTATATCGTGTAAAAGCCAAGATAAATGGCGAGGATATTAAACACCGTGCTTCGGGTGCTGATCAGCACTTCAAAAAGAACTGGGGGAAAATGTATTTGATGAGATAGTTTATCTGGGTACCATTCTTGGTTTTGCTTTCTTCTCTCGGATCAAGTAAACTCCGATTAGAATGAGTGCACCACTGAAAATGTACCATGGACTAAATTTTTCTCCATCGAGTAAGCCCCAAATAATGGCAAGAATGGGTAAAAGGTAGGAAACGCTACTGGCAAATATGGCTGTGGTATCTTGAATTAACTTGTAGTAAAGCACAATGGCAATGGTGGTTCCAACAACCGCTAAGATACTTACAAATCCAAATGCTGTCCAGGTCTCTGGTGTTGATTCATGACTGGTGAAAAAGCCGGTTGAGATGAGGATGATGAATGCCGGAATAGCCCACATACTAAACATGCTAGCAGTCAATTCTATGGAGGTTAAGTGTCCTAGTTTATCTTTAATGATTAAGGCTGCTATTGCATAGCAAACAGTCGCAAAGACGATTAATAGCGCGTAGCCAATTTGTGTTTCTTCAGTGCTTGACTCTGAAAAGTACATTAAGGTAGCTGCTCCAAAGAAGCCTATGATTGCTCCAAAAACTTGAGAAATCTGTGTTTTTACGCCGTAAAAAATAAATCCAATCACCAAAACAAAGATGGGAACCAATGAATCTAAAACACCCGCTAAAGAGCTACTGATGTGTGTTTGGGCCATTGGAAATAAGTACAAAGGCAAGAAGTTCCCAAAGAGTCCAGCTAGGGCAACGTAGAAAATAGATTTCTTACTCATTTTGCGTATCACAGGAATTCCAATAAATGACAAGATGATTCCTGAGATCAATACCCTCAAGGAGCCAATTTCGTATGGAGAAAACTCCAATAATGACTTTTTAATCATGATGAAAGAACTTCCCCATGTTAATGCCAATACGATAAGCAAAAACCAACGGTTTCCTAAAATATTTTTCATTAGAAAAGAGACTTAAAAAATAAATACTACGATGTTCTGTGTTGGAGGAATGGAGTTCTTTTAGAATGAATTGAAATGTATGTTAACACAGATTTGATAATAATCCTTAACGGAACCTAAACGATTGCGCAAAGTTAAATCAAGTTTTCCTAAATACCATTCTGTAGACGAAAATTTGTGTTAAAATTAAAAGAGAGATTAGACTAATTATTTTTGTGGAAAAGAAAAAACCAGAGTAGAAACTACGTTTTTTACTGTTTCTAACTCTGGTTTGTGTGCCCAGAGAGGGAGTCGAACCCTCACGTCCTAATGGACACATGGCCCTCAACCATGCCTGTCTACCAATTTCAGCACCTGGGCAAAAACTGGGATTGCAAAGATAGGAAATAGAATTGTTTTAAGATATCCTATGCTGATTATTTTTTGAATGTTTATTGCTTGGACTTCGAACTAGTCCAAAAAAAAGTGGAGACTTCTTTCGAAATCTCCACCTTCATTAGTGAGTGATGAATAATTTATTTTTTTACGGTTTCTACAACAGCTTTGAATGCATCTGGATGATTCATCGCTAAGTCAGCTAGAACTTTTCTGTTTAGCTCAAGCCCACTTTTTTTGTATTGTCCCATAAATTGAGAATAGCTCATTCCATGTTGTCTAGACGCAGCGTTAATACGCATAATCCAAAGTGAACGGAATTTTCTTTTCTTTTGTTTACGATCTCTATAGGAGTAAACTAATCCTTTTTCAACAGCATTTTTCGCTACTGTCCAAACGTTTTTTCTTCTACCGTAGTAACCTTTAGCAAGTTTCATTACTTCCTTTCTTCTTGCTCTGGACGCTACGTGATTTACTGATCTTGGCATATTTTATTGTTTTTTGATGATAAGTGCTTCAATGTTTCAGAAGTCTTAGTTACTCAGCACCGGGTTTAAATACTAACCTCTGTCACCATGACAGATTAATTTTACTTCATACAAAGCATGATCTTAACGTTAGGCTGATCCGCTTTAGTAACGTATGAAGTCTTTGTTAAGTTACGCTTTTGTTTTGTTGTTTTCTTTGTAAGGATGTGACTTTTGAAAGCGTGCTTTCTCTTAATCTTCCCACTACCAGTTACTTGGAATCTCTTCTTTGCACTGGATTTTGTTTTCATTTTTGGCATATTCTCACTATTTATATTTACTCACTAATATTATAAAGACTAATCCTTTTTAGGGTTAATCATAATTGTCATTCTTTTTCCTTCAAGTTTAGGCATTAACTCTAAGGTTCCGTAATCAGAAAGTTCTTGTGCAAAACGCAACAATAAAATTTCCCCTCGGTCTTTAAATACGATTGTACGTCCTCGGAAAAACACAAATGCTTTTACTTTAGCGCCTTCTTGTAAGAATTTTTTTGCGTGATCTAACTTAAAGTTAAAATCGTGTTCTTCTGTATTCGGACCAAAACGAATTTCTTTAATCGTTACTTTAGACTGCTTGGCCTTAAGTTCCTTTTCTTTTTTCTTTTGGTTATACAAGAACTTTTTATAATCCATGATCTTACAAACAGGTGGATTAGCTTTTGGCGAAATCTCAACTAAATCTAAATCTTGTTCGTCTGCTAATTTAATAGCGTCCTTAGTATCCATGATTCTTGGTTCCTGACCATCGCCAACCAATCGTATTTGTGGTACGCGGATTCGGTCATTAATCCTGTTTAATTCTTCTTGCCTTGGTTTAAATGTTCTTCTCGGTTTTCTCATTTATTTTTTTTATAAGTTAAGCGTTTAATCTTTAGGACTTAACTCTTCTTCAACTAATTTGTTTATTATTTGTATAAAATCATCAATGGGCATAGCTCCTAAATCACCTTCGCCTCTTTGACGAACTGAAATCGTGTTTGTTTCCATCTCTTTTTCACCTACAATAAGCATAAACGGGGTCTTCCCAATCTCTGCTTCACGAATTTTCTTACCTACCTTTTCGTTTCTATTGTCTATGAATCCGCGAATATCGGAATTATTTAAAACTTTAGAAACTTTTTCAGCGTATTCATTGAAATTTTCACTAATTGGAAGAATAGCGTATTGCTCTGAAGATAACCATAATGGGAATTCCCCAGCGCAATGTTCCAACAATACTGCAACGAACCTTTCCATTGATCCAAATGGTGCTCTGTGAATCATCACAGGACGGTGTTTTTGATTGTCTGCCCCAATGTATTCTAGTTCGAAACGCTCTGGCAGATTATAGTCTACTTGGATCGTTCCAAGTTGCCATTCTCTTCCTAAGGCATCCTCAACCATAAAATCAAGTTTAGGACCATAGAAAGCCGCTTCTCCATATTCGATTACTGTATTCAATCCTTTTTCAGCAACGGCTTCTTGAATTGCTGCTTCAGCTTTTTCCCAGTTTTCATCACTTCCAATATACTTGCTCGAATCTTCAGGGTCACGCAATGAAATCTGTGCAGTAAACTTTTTGAAATCTAATGTTTTGAAAATGTAAAGTACAATGTCAATTACATTTTGAAATTCTTTCTTTACTTGGTCTTGTGTACAGAAGATATGCGCATCATCTTGCGTAAATCCACGTACTCTTGTTAAACCATGTAACTCACCGCTTTGTTCATAACGATACACTGTTCCGAATTCCGCATAACGAATTGGTAACTCACGGTAAGAATGTGGCTTCGTTTTGTAAATCTCACAATGGTGAGGGCAGTTCATAGGTTTTAATAAAAACTCTTCGTTTTCATCTGGCGTATGAATGGGCTGAAATGAATCTGCACCGTATTTGGCATAATGTCCTGATGTTTCGTATAGCTTTTTACTTCCAATATGCGGTGTAATTACTTGCTCATACCCTGCATCATGTTGTACCTTCTTTAGAAAGTTTTCTAATCGTTGGCGCAATTCAGCTCCTTTCGGCAACCAAAGTGGTAAACCTTGTCCAACGTTTTGTGAAAAAGTAAACAACTCCATTTCCTTCCCTAACTTTCGGTGGTCACGTTGACGTGCCAATTCAAGTTTTTCTAGATATTCTTTTAGTTCAGTGTTTTTAGGGAAAGTAATTCCATAAATACGTGTGAGTTGTTTGTTGTTTTCATCTCCTCTCCAGTATGCACCGGCAATTGAAGTGAGCTTTAACGCTTTTATATGTCCTGTGTGAGGAATGTGAGGTCCTCTACAAAGGTCCGTAAACTCACCCTGGGTGTAGAAAGTGATTTCTCCATCTGTTAAGTCTTCTAAAAGCTCTAACTTATATGGATCCTCTTTCTCCTTAAAATAAGCAATTGCTTCATCTTTAGATAATTCTTTACGGATAAACTCGCTTTTCTTTTTTGCAAGTTCCTTCATCTTTTGTTCTACCTTCTCTAGGTCTTTTTCAACAAAAGTGTAGTCCATGAAATCTACGTCATAGTAAAAACCACTTTTAATTGGTGGTCCTATCGCCAACTTGATTCCAGGATAAAGTATTTCTAAAGCCTCAGCCATTAAATGTGCAGATGAATGCCACATTGTAGATTTGCCGTCCTTGTCTTGCCAGGTGAGTAGCTTTAAGGTGCTGTCCGTTTCAATTGGACGCATTGCGTCGACAACCTCATTGTTGACTTCAGCTGCAAGTACATTTCTTGCGAGTCCTTCACTTATACCTTTTGCTATATCTAAAGAAGTTGTTCCTTTTTCTACTTCTTTAACCGATCCATCTGGAAGCGTAACTTTAATACTCATTGTTTATATCTACCTTATTTGTGTACAAAAATACGAGAATCATTTGAATAAGTCTTCTCAATAATTTAAAATATAAGATAGTTTAACTAGAATCCTAAACTTAAGGTAATTGCTCCACGGCTTGGTTTTGATTTTTTAATGACATAATCAATATGTAATGAACTCAAAGTCTCAGGGTCTCCACCATAGGTTACGTAATGTTTAAGGATTTCCTCCATAGATACATCGGCTTTCTTTCCAGAGATGTTTTTAATCTCATAGAGCTTTAAACGGTGTGGGTTATCTGGAGATAAGTCGTAAATTTCAATTGTAACTTTTCCTTCTGAGTGACTTCCATCAAAAAAGAAGTGGTAATTGTCACGAAGGAAAACAGCGATTTCTATTCCTTTGTATTGGGTGTCGTCTGTAAATTGGAAATAAGTTGTTTTTGTTCCGTCGTATTTTAGTCCTTTTGCCGTAATGTCTTTTCTCAGTTCGACCCTAGATTTTTTTACTTTCTCAATAAATTCATCTTGAGCATATGTACTAAAGATAAAAACGCAAAAAAGTGCTGTAAGTAAATTTTTCATAGTGCTATTGTTGTTTAAGAAATGATTAATTCACGAATTTCATGAATCTTTGCGGTAACAATCTTGATTTCTTCAGGGCTTAATTCAGGGAAACCTTTGGTGTTTTTGATTGAATCAAATGCCTTGTAAGTCGATTGAAGCTCCTTCATTTGAGCAAGTACTTCTGCAGTGTCTTCACCACGCTCTTTGTAAGATTCCAAACCTTTGATGGCTTGTTTTAAAAGATTCATGTGGTCAACAATGGTGTGACTTAGTTTTTTCTTGTCCTTCTTGTCAACATCGAATGTCGCTAAGTACATTCCTTCGAACCAAGCACCAGAAAATTGAACTGCTGCCAATATTCGCATGTCATTATTTTCTAAAAACTCTTGAGATCTTTCGTAAACATCAATCATTAAACTTTCCATTTCTTCTCGATCAGAAATGTTGTCTTCAATTTGTTTGGCTAAGTCTTCTTCGTTGAAGATACTTCCCATTCCGATTTTATCAGCCAGGTTTTTAATGGCATTGAAGTTTGTGATTGAAGCTTGTGTTTGGTCACTGATAATGGAGTAGACTAAGTCCGAACTGTAGACACCAAAATTCAATAATTGCTTCCCGTCTGTTGTGTATTTTTCTAAGTTTTTGGGGTCATTCATGCGCGAAGCTACAAAGTCAAGACCTGCATTTTCAAAAGAACTGACCAAAGCAAATGGCCTAGGCAAAACAAAGTCATAATCATCGGAAGTATAAACATCAGTGGTGTCCACCTCGATGATGGCTGTTTTTTTTAGCTCTGGTGCTTTTGTATTTTCTTCGTTGTTTGAGCAGCTTGTGATTAAAAGGAGGCCCGTTCCTACAAGGATAAGTTTCTGGTATGTGTTCATTAGTTATAGTTTTTTTCTTGAATCAACAAAATTATAAATATTATACAATAAACCTTGCTTTACTTGCTAATTATAGGGGTGTTATAGCTCAATGTTAGGGAAAACCCTTGGTCGACTTGAGTTGATGTGACAATTATATCGAGAAATGTTAAAGACTTGTTTGAATTCATTAATCAAAACTTTTCACTTTCAATTTAAAGTGGAACTGTTCCTTAATCTAAAAATAAAAACTAATTTTGAATCTTAATTTAAATTAAGTGTAGACTTTATAATAATGAGTATAATCACGCTGACAACAGACATGGGAATGGGTGACTATTATGTTGCCTCTCTGAAAGGGAAAATTTTAAAAAACCTTCCTAATGTGCAGATCGTTGATGTTTCTCATGTTGTAAGTCCGTTTAAGGTGACTCAAGCTGCTTATCTTCTTAAAAATTGTATGCGTGACTTTCCTGAAGGAACGGTACATGTTGTAGGTGTAGATGCAGAGCCGTTGATTAATTTTAATCAGCCAGAGGAAAGTGTTTACCCTACTGTAGTTAAATTTCAAGGTCAATATTTTGTTGCCGCAGACAATGGTTTTTTTAGTTTGTTGATGGGCAATAAAGTCGCTGAAGGAATGTGGCGCTTAGATGATGTGTTGTCACGGCCTGAACTGATGAATTTCCCCACCAAAAACATCTTGGTTCCTGCTGCATGTAAGATCATTGCGGGTGAGGAGCTGGATAGTTTTTGTAGTTCAGTTGACTCCATTCGCAAAGCCATTCCTTTATCTCCTGTAATTGATGGAAATACCTTAAAAGGAGCTGTTTCCTATATTGATCATTATGGAAACATCATTACCAATATTACCAAGGAGGATTTTTACCACATCGGAAAGAACGTGCCTTTTGTTATTTATTTTAGACAAAAGGAATATTATATTGATGTGATTTCCTTGGGGTATAACGAGGTGCCTCCTGGAGAAAAAGTAGCTATTTTTAATGATGGAGGTTATTTGGAAATTGCCATCAATAAGGGGACTCCAGAAAATGGAGGTGGGGCCAACTCTTTATTTGGTTTGCGTGTTGGAGATATTATTCGCATCGAATTTACTCCACGAGGCTCAAGAACAACGATTGAATCACTTTTCTAAAATATACAAATGGTTAGGTTAGTTAAATTGACATTAAAAGAAGAACATGTTCAAGATTTTATTGAACATTTTGATACAGTGAAAGAAAAAATTAATGCATTTCCAGGTTGCAAAGGGATGAAATTGCTCAGGGATAAGCAAAATCCAAAAGTAGTTTTTACCTATAGTGAATGGAATGCTGATAGTGATCTTGAAAATTATAGAAAATCTGAGTTGTTCGGTGAAATTTGGCCAACTGTTAAGCAATGGTTCGACCAAAAAGCCGAAGCCAGTTCTACCTCTGTTTATTTTGATGGCTTTTTAATCAAGTAAAGTAACCTTACAATCAAAATCAGTCCATTAACGCTTGGGTTTTGATAAACTTTCGACAGATTAGAGCGAAGTTAGCAGAGAAGCGTTATTTTTGAACTAAATTTTTATAAAATGGGTGCATTATATCTAAAAGAGATACGAAGTTTTTTGAGCTCAATTATTGGTTATGTTTTCATGCTTATTTTTGTGATTACCTGCTGGTTGTTTTTATGGGTAATCAATGACGATTATAACTTGTTGAATGGTGGGGTAGCAGATTTGTTGCCGTATTACAATTTAGCACCATTGATTCTTCTGATTCTTATTCCAGCAATCACCATGCGCTCTTTCGCAGATGAAAGAAAAACCGGGACAATCGAATTGCTTTATACACGACCCATTTCTGATTTTTCAATCTTGTTGGCGAAGTATTTAGCCGGAGTGACTTTGGTTGTTATTGCGTTGCTTCCAACTTTGACCTTTTATGTGTCGATGCACTTTTTAGGGGATCCTGTTGGAGTAATGGATGATGGAGCAGCAATAACTTCATTCTTAGGATTAATTCTTCTCGGAGCGTCTTTTGTAGCTATTGGTATTTTTGCCAGTACAATCACAAGCAATCAAATTGTAGCGTTTATCGTGGCTATGTTCCTTTGTTGGTTTGCTTTTAGTGGACTCTCTTTGTTGGGGTCTTATGCTACAATAGCCGGGTTCGATAGCGTAATTCGCTATGCAAGTTTAGACTATCATTATGAATCCATAAAAAAAGGAGTCCTGATTCTGAGTGACCTTGTTTATTTCTTTAGTGTCATCGTTTTCTTTTTATTTGCATCACATAATGTTTTAACCGCAATACGTAAATAATTATGGCTAAAATAAAATTAAAAAAAGCTTCTAATAGGGCATATTACGGAATTATCACTGCAATTGCTTTAGCGGTAATTATCTTGATCAACATCATTGTATCATTTTTAGATTTCCGAGTAGATTTTACTAGAGATCAGCGTTATTCATTAACGGAAACTACTATTGGTTTTTTAGAAAGTGATTCCTTATTAACCGATAAAATTCTCTTTAAAATTTATTTAGAAGGAGAGTTTCCTGCAGAAATAAAACGTTTGCAAAAAGCAGTACGCGACAAACTCGATGAATTCAAATATTATGCTGGAAGTAGAGTAGAATATGAATTTATTAATCCGAATAAGGGAACCCTAGAAGATCAAGAAGCTTTGAAGGAGCAACTTTTTGACCGTGGACAAGGAATTCGTCCAGTAGATATTACTTACCGTAGTCAAGGAGCGTCTAACATCATTGAAATTTTTCCAGGTGCAGTGGTTGAATACCGTGGAAATACTGTGGGGCATATTCGTTTCTTAGAAGGTGGTCAATACCGTTTGGATGCCCGTTTAGAACAAATGGTTCAGCGTGGAATAAATGATTTGGAGTACAAGTTTATGCGTGTGCTTGCTAAAGCCACTAGGCAAACAAAAAAGAAAGTTGCATTTATCCATGGACATGGTGAATTGGGAATTCCTTATACCCAAGGTGCCCGAAAGAACATCGAAGATGCTTACATTATTGATGATGTGAAAATTGAAGGTGCGCTGGGTGGTTTAGATCAATATGATGGTATCATTATCGCTGACCCCAAAGAGAAATTTAGTGATAAAGATAAGTTTGTGATTGACCAATACCTTATGCAAGGGGGGAATATCATGGTCTTTAATAATCCTTTGAGTATTAATAACGATACTATTCGAAGAACAGGAAAAACACATAGTGCCCGTAAAAGAACAGGGATTGGAGATTTGATGTATGATTATGGAATCAAAATTAATGAAGACTTGGTCATCGATGCGAATTATGATCCCTTTGCAATGCCTGGCTTACCAAAAGGATTTGTAAATTGGTATTTCTATGTGCGTGCAATGGGAACAGAGCACCCGATTTCAAGTATGGTGAATCCTGTGAAATTACCTTACGCCTCAAGTTTACAATTTGTTCAAACTAAAAATAAAACACGTCCATCAGTGATATTGACGAGTTCATCCAATTCAAGATCATTTGGAAACGTACCCTTGTTGTCTATCGCTATGGAAAATCAATTTGGTGAAAATCCAGTTTTCCAAGATGATCCTACCAATGAAGCCAATCGATTAATGTTGGGGGGAATTGTAGAAGGTGAATTTCAATCAGCCTTTAAAAACAGAATTGTTTCAGCTTATGCAGATAGTCCAGATGCAATTTTGATCGAAGAGTCAGAAAAACCCGGAAAAGTAATGGTGGTTGGAAACGGAACTTTCTTTAAAAACACCTATTATGATTCTGTTTTTGTTCAGGAAGAAAATAAATTCCGATATATTCCAAGATTGCCTAGGGGACGAGAGATAGATGAATTATTCGCTGGGCGACCGATTGGGAACTTCGAATTTTTCGAAAACTGTGTAGATTATATGTTGGGGGAAAGCACTTTGCTTTCTATTAGAAGTAGGGCTATAGACCTCCACCCAACAGACAAATTAAAGATAGAAAGAGAGGGCTCTTTTTATAAATTTATAAACATTGCCATCCCTGTGCTGTTTATTCTCGTTATGGCTACAATTGTATTCATTGTACGTCGATATAAGTACGTTAAAAAATAAGTTGTTATTATGAAAAAACTCATTGTTATAGTAGTAGGTATCGGTTTGATTATCGGGTTGTCAATATTTGCCATGAATTTGAAAACAGGTGCTAAAGCAACAGATACCAGTTTGATTGCTTTTGCGATTGAAGATACCGCTGCGGTTGATAAAATTGAAATTTACGATTCTTATCAAGATCAACTTTTTACGGTTACACGAAACAAAGATGGGGTTTGGGAGGGCCCAGATGGAATGTGCGTTCAGCAGGGGATTGTTCAAATGATGCTTGAAACAATGCACAAGGTCACTTTAAAAGGCTATGTACCTAATGCTGCAATGGAGAATATGAAAAAACTGTTGATGGCACAGCACAAAGAAGTAAAGATTTATCAAGATGGGAAGTGGGTGAAAACTTGGTATGTAGGACATTCAACACAAGATCATATGGGAACACACATGTTGTTGGAAACGCCGAGCATGAAGAGTGATAATCCTGTTATTATGGGAATGAAAGGTTTTTATGGAATTTTAGAGCCACGTTTTTTTGCAGATCCTAGAAAGTTTGAATGTACACACCTCTTTTCTTTCCAACGCTCTGAATTGAAAAAGGTAGAAGTGATTAACCGTGTGACACCAGAGAACAGTTTTACCATCGACATTCAAGGTCCAGATGATTACATAGTAACTTCTCAAGGCGAGCGTGTAGATAATGTGATAAAAGATAATTTGGTTTTCTACCTCAATAGTTTCGATAAGCTGCATTTTAATCAACCCAACTATACCTTGTCTCAAAAAGAGATTGATAGCATGAAAGCACAAGTTCCAGACTATGAGTTGAATATTGAAGGGAAGCAATCTGGGTATGAATTAGACCTCTACAGAAGACTAGATCCAGAGTATGATCCGAAAGATACAATAGCTTATGATTTGAATTATCTTTGGGGTGTAAAAGAAGACGGGGAACTGGTTAGAATGCAGTACTTTTCGGTAAGTCCTCTCATTCAAGGGAAAACTGTTTTCGTGGAAATGGAAAAGTAATTTGAAAAGTGTAAATATATTTTTGGTAGAACTTTTTAATTGAGTCTAAAAAACTATATTTGCTATTATAAATTTTAAGATCAATAAAATGAATTTTGTAGTTTCTAGCTCAAGCTTATTAAAACACCTTCAAACAATCAGTGGTGTATTGACAACAAATAACACTTTGCCTATACTAGACAACTTTTTATTTGAAATCAATGACAAAACAATGCGTGTGTCTGCTTCAGATATTGAAACGACAATGAAAACGACTTTTGAAGTTGATTCTAATGAGTCAGGCAAAATTTGTATTCCAGCAAAATTACTTTTAGATGTCTTGAAAAACTTACCAGATCAGCCTTTGACTTTTACAATTGATCCAGATGGATACGGAATAGAAATCTCCTACACCAATGGTAAGTCCAAGATGGTTGGATATAACGGTGATGACTTTCCTAAGGTAAAAGAAATTGAAAATACAGAAAATACTGTCATTAGTGGTGAGGTGTTGGCGGATGCTATCAACAAAACAATTTTCGCCACAGGAACTGACGATTTGCGCCCTGTAATGAGCGGTGTGTTCTGTCAGTTCACTCCTGAAGATATGACTTTTGTTGCAACTGATGCACACAAATTGGTGCGTTACCGTCGTACAGACTCTAAAGCTTCAGGGAATTCATCTTTTATTCTTCCAAAAAAAGCCTTAAATATGTTGAAAAACAACTTAAGTTCAGCTGATGAAATGGAAGTGAAAATTGAATATAATGATTCTAATGCAGTATTTACTTTTAAAGATATCGAATTAACATGTCGTTTAATTGATGGAAAATATCCTAATTATGAAGCTGTTATTCCTCAAGAAAATCCAAATGTACTTACTGTAGATAGAGAAGCTTTCTTAAGATCAATTAAGCGTGTGTCTATCTTTGCAAATAAAACAACGCACCAAGTACAATTAAAAATATCGGGTTCTGAGTTAGCTATTTCTGCTGAAGATATTGATTTCTCAAATGAAGCAAAAGAACGTTTAACTTGTAGTTATGACGGTGCAGATATGGAAATTGGATTTAACTCACGTTTTATCATTGAAATGCTAGGAAACATTTCTTCTGAAGAAATTAAGCTGATGATGAGTCAACCAAATCGAGCAGGACTAATTGTTCCAGCAACACAAGAAAATGAAGACGAAGACATATTGATGTTAGTGATGCCTGTAATGGTAAATAGCTAGTTTTTAGGTGTTAATTGTCGGTTGGTTTGTTCTTGATTTTTTATTAACTTTAAAATTCCATTATTTTCATTAAGAATAAATCAAATGTATAAGGCTTTTCGCATTTCTCTAATAGGGTTAACTGTTTTGATACTCTTTAGTTGTGACGTGTCTAACCACGCACCAATAACAACGTTTAAGGATCAAACTGAAAAGCTGCATGCCATAATTGAAAATACTAGCGCAGAACAATATGCCAATCAAAACTATCAATCTTTATCTTTTAGTGAACTAAAAGTTTATAAACCTGAAGCTTTTGTTCAATTGGATTCCATGTATCGAATCAAAAAAGAATATTTAGACAACAATGATTTAAGAGGATTAAAGCAATCAGGAATTGAAGACCTTATTCCCGGTTATCGAGCAGCTGCTCAAGAGAAAATTCATGAAGTTCAATATGAAATTGAGCATCTTTTTCAAACCTCAACTGCCGATTCAATAAAGGTCTATCATAGCTTCTTCCTTTTTGATTATAAAGATAGCTTGATTTCAGTAACTCCTTTTTATAATTTCCGAATTGCGAATGAACACAAAGACTTATATTATGCCTATCAGTTTGATTATCATTTTGTCACCAATAGAGACCTGATAACATCAACAGCCGAGCTCGAATTTCTAAACTTTTTTAAACAACGTGAGGTTCAATTGATTGGTGAAGCTGAATTGCAATCTTTTATGGACCATACCATGAAGGTGATGGAGACGGCAAGAAAAGTTCAAACCATGGACTTTCGTCAATTGAGTAGGAGTTTGGCTATAAATCATTTCAAAAACCCTAATAAAGAAATTGTCATTGAGCAGTTTGGCACTTTATATGTAATTGAAGAAAGTGATTTTGTCCAAGCTTATGAACTAACCATAGAATGGACAGATGAACAAAAAATAATGAATACCTCAACTTTTACCTTTTCACCTTATCTAGAAATAATTAATGTAGAAACAAAAATTAAGTAAAAGATGAAAATTTTGTTTTTTGTGGGCCTATTTTTATTCCCATTTTTGTTATGCGCTCAAGAAGCGAATGACGAAATAGATGACTTTAGTAAAGTTAAAAGTGCGATTTTAGCTTGGGCCGATACAACTTTTTATGATTATAATGAGCCTCGTTTTGAAAATTACCGCGCCAATTATTCAGACGAATATCTGATCGCTACAATGCGTGTGAAAAGTATTGAACGCAGTATTAAAAATCTTAAAAAAACGTATAGCTCAGGTTACTATAAGGAGTCTGATGAAACCTATAAAAAGTCGTTGGAAGAGTTGGAAGCAAGGAAAAACGAAGCGGTAGCATCCAGTTACAATTTTATGCGCAAGGTTGATAACTATGAAATTACTTTTTGGGCCAATATTAAACTCGATTCAGGAATTCATAATTACATTAAACACAGAATTGTACTTAATCATGAGTTTACAATTATACATCATGAAGTAACAGGAAGCATTGGTGAGAATGAAAATGCTTCTATTCTTTACCGATAGGACTTAGAACTAATGCTTTTTTTGTTGTGCTGATATTGATGTGTTCTTCAGGTAGAAACAGATTCCACTGACCCTTGATGAGCTCATAGTCTGAATTGAGGACTTTCTTGTTGATACGGTTTGCCAGTAAATATTTTTTTCCATGATAAGCAATGGCAATCCCATCTTTGGTGTGTGCAAAGTTGACTTGGTCGGAAAATTGAACTTGAATATCTTTAGGAACCGGAGTCTTTATTGCTTTTATACCCGTTGCATTTTCATATCCATTGATCAAATAATCTAAAGATGATAAACTAGGTCTTTTTTCACCATCGTAAAGCACATGTAGGGATTGGTTTCCTTTTAATAAGATCACTTTTTCGTAATGGTTAAGTACAACCAATTCTTCTTTGGACTTGTTGTATTCCCTGTTAAAAATTAATGCTACAGCAGAAATGAATAAAAGAAGGATACCTATTTTGAAAAATTTGACGTTTCCTTTTCTCCATTGATAAAGTGAAAATCCAATTCCAACATAAATCAATAGGACATGCAGAGGGTGAGGAGTAAAGCCAGTGCTGACTTCACCAGGTAAACTGTTGACCCAAACGATAAAGCTGTTTAATATATCGAAAATGGTGTTTACGATATAGGCCAGAACATCTACTATCCAAGGAATAAAATGTAGCAAAAACAATAAAACTACACTAATTAGTGCAACTCCTGCTAGAATAAGTAATCCAATGTTGGTGATGAAAAAATAGTTTGGGAATTGATTAAAATAGAGTAGACTTAAGGGGACTGTTCCGATTTGTGCTGCGATTCCAACTGCTGTTCCTTGCCAAAACCAATTGATAATTTTATATCGCGAGTGAAACAAACCAAGTATGGGTCGATAAAACAAAGATATTCCTATTACCGCAAGGTATGACAGCTGAAAGCCGATATCAAATATAAATAATGGATTGAAAATAAGTAAGAATAAGGCAGAGGCAAAGATTGCCTGTAAGCCAAAGAATCTATGACCTTTGATTTGTCCAATAGCCAAAAGCGTAAACATGGCTACAGCTCGAACCACAGAGGCTGACATTCCAGTAAGAAAGGCAAAGCACCACAAAAGAATTAAAGCAGTGTATAAGTAAAGGTTTCTTTTTCTGAGAAAACTGATTTTTTGAAAAATGAAATGAAGGAAAGCCAACAGAATTCCAACATGCATCCCCGAAACCGCCAATACATGCATGGCGCCAGCATTAGCAAAGTTATTTCGTTTTTCCATAGATAGGTTCGACTTGTCTCCTAAACTCAGGGCTATGACAAGACCTTGGTTTTCTTCGTCAATGTATTGCTCTACAATATTAGCAAGGTAATTTCTCGAATTGGTCCAAAAACTATTGAAGGTTTTGGCCTGACCCAATACCTCAATGTTTTCATCGGTTGTAAAAGCGATTGTGCTGATACCTTTTATTTTCCAATATTGTTCTGCGTTAAATTCCCCAGGATTGTTTTTGTTTTTGATGGGTTGAATATCAGGTTGAAAGAGAATAACACTCCCTTCTTTTAAATCACTGTTTGACGTTCGGATGTAGCACAATAACTTCCCCTGCGCAAGCGCTTCGGTATGTGGTTTTATTACTTTTTTGACTTCAATAATGGCTTTGTCAAATTCATTTTCTCCTTTTTGGAATTCAATTATTTCACCAAGTAATTGGTCATTCGCTAAGTATATTTCTGAAAATTCATATTCATAGGAGCTGATCACTTTGAAGTGATAACCCAACATTCCAGAGAGGAAAAACAAAACCATGATGTTCCAATTAATCCATTTTCGAAAGAATAAGACTTGTTCACCATAGGCAATTGTAACTCCATAAGTAAAAGCGAAAGTAATCCAGCAGGTGAAAATAATTACCCAGTGAATAGCGGTGAAACTCGCCAAAATAATTCCAAGCGAGAAAGCAATAAGTAATAGTAAAATAGAACTCTTCCTCAAAATAAGTAGTTGTGAAATAGTGATTAACACCTAAACTTAGCGAAAAGATTCTAAAGTCAAAAGTATTTAATTAAAAAATGCTAAATAGAACACCCCGGTTTTTACTTATTTATAAAATCTAAGGTTAATTGCCATTAAGAATTTAATCTTAC
>Ga0209075_1001432_pt1 | contig 22389 bp, 19 predicted proteins | sample Stecom2011_FD_187523 | JGI IMG/M metagenome (GOLD analysis project Ga0209075, IMG submission 187523) | Agricultural soil microbial communities from Utah to study Nitrogen management - Steer compost 2011 (SPAdes) (version 2) | ecosystem: Environmental > Terrestrial > Soil > Agricultural land...
CGGTGTCGGTGTCGGCGTCGGTGTCGGTGTCGGCGTCGGTGTCGGCGTCGGTGTCGGTGTCGGCGTCGGTGTCGGTGTCGGTGTCGGCGTCGGTGTCGGCGTCGGCGTCGGTGTCGGAGGGAAAAGATTGTCTTCCCACCCAGGAGAATCACCCTCCGTCGTATTCGAGGGCAGCGTGACCTCCACACCCACTTCCTCCAATACTGTTCTCACAGTAGAGTTACTGTTGTTGTCCAATCCTCCATACTCTATATCTGCATCTTGAATCCTTTGAGCCGCCTCTTGCATCTCGTTCCAAACTTCCTCTGCCGAACGTCCGCCCAGATCTAGCTCTACTTGCCCCCTATCTTCAGGCGTGTCTTCACCTCTTGCATCTTCGGATTGATCAATAGGGACATTTATCTCGACATCGACCTGACCGAAATCAAAAGGATTGTCTGTCTCAGGACCACCTCGAATTACGGTCTCGTTTCCATTATCATCTCTGTAAACGATATACGAATGATCCCACCATGGAAGTGGTGTTGGTCTTGACTCAACAAATATCTGTCCCATTATAGTTCCCTCTTAATATGGATTATATTCTTTAACAGAAATCTCGCTTACAGTTCCCTTATCATCAAAACCAACAAGAATTTTTTTGCTAAAATTCCAGCCAGCCAACCTAGAGGCCAAGTCATTTTTCGGATCTATACTATACAAGTATGAAATCGAATATCGACCATCAAGATTATCATTGATAATCGTGCAGCCTATCGATTCCATATAACTATGGAGCTGATCTTCACTCATTTTCCCAACAATTATTTCTGACAGTATTTTCTCATATTCATCATTTCCACCAAACAATCTTGAAAACAAGAACCCTCTTTTTCCATCAACAATATCTTCGCTCCTGTATATTATGTAATTCTGACTAAAAACAGCATCTCCCAGCGAATCAATCAAAGCGCCTATATAAAGATCATAAGAAACCCCGTCAGATGCAGTACAATTGTGCACAAGTGTAATGAACCTTAACTTTTCAGTTCTCGAATAGAACGGGTCTATTACCTCTTCATCTTTCAAAACTTCGAATTCATTTCTCAAAATATCGATATCAGAAGAATCAATATCATGACCAACAAGTCTAGCTACAGCATTGCTAAATTCAGAAAGGTCTTCCGAAATATCGCAAAAATCACTCATATTTTTGACCCCTTGATCAGAAAAAGACTTATTACAGGAAACACTCAAATAAACAACAAGGAGAAAGCCTAGTGATAATTTAACCAACAAACTTCCCGAAAAATGAAAAAACATATTAAACTCTCACTTACATAAACATACACCAAAATTATTAGCTAAAAACATTGCACCTAATCGCGTTCTGACTCTCGATAAAAGCCTAGATTTCTAAATTAAAAATTTATAGACCTCTAGGAAATTCACCTGAAAAATTGTTTGGAGCATTGAAGTTAGTAAAACTTATGCTCATGGACATATCCAGCGACTCGACGCAATGCCACCAACCAACGGGGATATACAACGCTTCTCCCGGCCCGATCACTACATCCATCGGCGTAATATTTTTCATTAAGGGATGGCGCTTTTCATCAAGGTTCGGGAAATCTGCTGCGCTGAATACGCCTTTGTCGTTGTACAACCACGGCACCTGCCAAGCGGGAATCAGCGTGACTTTTTTACGCCCCATGATTTGCACCAGCATATTGTTGGTCAGATCATGATGAATAGGCGTAAAGGTGCCTTTGGGACCGAACCAGAAAAAGGTGCCCGCCTTGAGATCATCCTGCTTGCGATAGCCTTCACCAAAGTCCCCAAGGTCATCAAACAGCGATTCGATGCTGTTAAGACTGTTTTTGGTGTTATTGGCGGTCATGTAGCAATTGTTGCTATCGCCACCATTTCTCACCATGTCGACAAATTCACGCATCAATAGGCGTTTCTTATGCTTACCGGAATTACGTTCGAACAGCGGATCCTTATCACGATCAAATTGCACTTCGATTTCTTTATCGCCGTACTGCCGCAATAAATATTCCGGGTTCCATTTTTCAAGCGCCTTCCAGTGCTGGATGCCGTTGGTTAACATCACAGGCAAATGCTTACTGTAATAGTCCCTGACAAATACCTCATAACTGGGCGTTTCCATCACTTCAACTGTGCTGGAATAACGGGGATCCAATGCGGCGAGCGTATCGCAGGTTTTTAACAACCAGTTGCGTTTGTTCAGGGTATGGAAGATTTCCTGCCCCGCCTGAACATAAGGGTGCATAGTGGCCAGTTGTATTTCCGTGGCGATACCGATGGGCGAATAGCCTTGCTCGCGCAACACTTTTTGAATTCCCAATGGCGAGCCGCCTTTCATCAAATTGGAAGCTATCCATTTACGCCAAGTTGCAGACATACTCGTAATCGGTTTTCGGGCTTTGAGTTTTGCGCTGGCGCGTTCGTTGATCAAGTAGTCGTACCAACGGTGCAACTCGCCCAACCAATAATTGAATTTATCGTCCGTTTTATTGCGTTTCAGGCCGGCCAAGAGATTGAGGTAAAAGGCGGTGGTGTAATGCTCTACCAACAAGCGATTCACTTTCCGATTAGTGAGTTGCTCATATTGATCAACGATTCTTGTCGTGAGATCTGGCGAGCTGAGATTCATGGTCGAGAGATCTTGATGCAGATCACCCAGCTTGCAATTGCCAAAGTCGATTACGCCGGTGACATGAGCATGCTCTTTGTCGAACAGCAAATTACCACCATGTAAATCAAAGTGGCCAAACACGACATTGGATTGCGGTACTTCAAGTGCGCGTTGGTTACGTAGCACTTCGGGCAAAAGCGCCTTGATTACATCGTCATCGCTAGCAGATAGCTGCTCTTCAATCAGGTCTGGCTTTAGCTCCCAAGAGGGAGTCAGTTCCAATTTCGCACTTTGAATAAGCGACGCGGGAATTGCGTGCAGATCAGCGATGAATTTTGCCAGTTGAACCGCCAGTGTGTTTTTGCTGTCAGCCGATAATTTCGCGTAGTGATTCTTATCGAAAGTCTCTCCCGACAGCTTTCTGTAGCGGGCCAAAACAACCGGCTCAGCATGCACGCTGACAGAAGGAATTGGTAACTGTACTTTGTTGCTTAGAAAATCCGTAATCTTTTGTTCAGTGGTGACACCATGAACACCACGATGCGGTTTGGGTAGTTTGATAATGTAATCGCCATTGATTTCTGCCACAATGCTTTCATGGGTATTTGGAAAAAAGCGTATTACTTGAGCCGACTCGCTTTTGAACACCGCCTCATAGGCTTCTTTCACCGCGCTTTCACTAAATACCTTTAAAAATTCAGCGTTAACAACCGAAGTATCCAGCACACCACGCTGAATTTTATGTTCACAAAGATACATCTTACGCTTGGCATAGGTAGGATCATCATCGGATTGCTCTGAAAGTAGCTTTACACTGCTGTATACCGATTGAACAAAGTTGAGCTGTTCGGCTTGCTGATCGTCATTACCATGCGCCTCAAACAACAAACTTTGTGTGAGCCTTGAGCACAGCGTAAACACTTCTTTCCAACGCTTAACCCACAAAGAAATATTGAAAAAGAAACAGATGTCGACCGGCTCACTGAATACGAAATTGTTCAGCATCGACAGATCTTCTTTATCCAGGTCAAAGGTATAAAAATGGATGTTGTCTCGTCGGTTTATGGCCTTTAACGCGTTGGCCGCGTTGATGCATTTCGCATTGAAGTCCACACCAACGCCGTAGGCTACTTTGTCTGAAAGCGCGTGAAGCAAGCCCCCATTGGAGCACCCCACATCAAGAACCCGTTTACCGGTAAAGTCGTAATCCACCTTGGCCAGACGTATTTCTGGATCACGCTGGCCTTTGACTTTTTCACCAAAAATAGAAACTGTGTGGTATCCGGCAACTAGCTTTTTGTCATCGAACCACTTTTTGTTGGTTTTCGTGTAATCCAAAATCTCCAGCACAGATTTAAGCTGATCTTTTCGACTATCGCCAGATGGTTGATCCTGTATATTCAATTTACTTACCTCTTATCTCTGCGCTACAAATGACGCTGATCAACAATTGTTTGTACTGAAAACTGGTCCTAACTATTTATTTAGCGCTCACCTAAACTTTCTTCTTTGTACCTAAGCAATGGTGATAGAAAGAACTCAATGACCCGCCTTTTCCCAGTTTTAACCTCTGCCGTAACCGACATACCTGGTGCGAGGTTAATGGGCTTTCCATTTATTACTAACGCAGATGCGGATGGTGTTAACCGTGCCTTATAGACCAACCCAAGCTGCTCATCCTGAATCGCATCGTTCGAAAGATCAGACAGCTCGGCGTCAATCACGCCGTACTTGGTGAAATTGAAGGTATCCACTTTAATTTCGGCTGACTGACCGGGATGGATAAAACCGATGTCCTTATTCAGGAACTGCGCCTCGACCTCTACCGCGCTACCTTCAGGGACAATCTTCATCAGTTCCTGCGCCGGTGTAACGACACCGCCAATAGTCGTCACCACTAACTCCTGAATCGTTCCATCGATAGGAGATTTCAACAAATAATTGCTGCTTCTCTGTTCTGCCTTTAACAGTTCCTCACGCAGCATTGCTTCCTGTACTGTGAGCTCTTGAAGTTCCTGAAGGGTATTTTTGAACCTTTCGGATACCATAATGGCTCGCTTTGAATCGTTCGCTGCGATACTGGCATTCAGTTGGCTAATACGCGCCGCCTGGACAGAGACATTCTGTTCTACTTCGATTTGTTCCTGTCTCACTTCAAGGAAATCCATGCGAGAACCAGTGCCCTTACGCTGCAATTGATCGTAGGCTGCAACTCGCTCATTCAGAACCTCCAGTAATAAACCATTCTTTTTAACCTCTGCTTTTACCATCTGCTTTTCGGCCTGGAGCCGATCGGACTCCTGCTGAATGTTCCGCAGGTTTGCCTTTAACTCGGAAATCTCCTGATCCAGAAGCGCTTGGTGAGCACTCAGGTAAGGGGTAAGTTCTGGATTCTCGGACATCAGAGTAAATTCCTTGGCGGCTGGATCTCTGAACCATTCCGCCAGAGCGGTTAACCTGAGGCTCTTTAACGCAGCACCGCGCCACTCTTCCCTGAACCTGCGGACATCCGCTTGCGTGATATTGGTGTTCAAGGTGATGAGCGGCTGACCGGCCTTGACACTTTGACCTTCCTTAACATGGATTGATTCAATGACCGCCGTTTCGAGCGGCTGTATCACTTTTACCCGCTCACTCGGAACAACCTTCCCTTGAGCCACCGCAACGATGTCAATTTTCCCGAAGGTGGCCCACAACACGGCAATGACAAACAACAGCACAATGGCGTAGAGAATCACGCGCCCAACCGGTGACGCAGGCGTTTTTTCGATTTCGATGGCTGCTGGCATGAATTCATAGATATCACGCTCTGACAGAACGCTTTTGGCTTTGCGCTTCGGCTCTTTCTGATCCGTCATGTCAGCCTCACTCCCTGAACTTTTTCGGGGCCATAGGCAAACCCGAGCTTTTTCTCGGCACGTTCGTCTTGGGGCTGAAGTTCGTTGCCAGGGGATTGTCGCTGCCGTGTCTTGATTGGAATGGAGGTATTTTGGTAGTCGAAGAGTCTTGAATAGTATCCTTTATAGGCTATCAACTCGTCATGGGGGCCGTTCTCGACAATATTCCCACCTTCCACGACAACGATCCGGTCGGCGTGCCGAACCGTGGTCAGCCGGTGAGCGATGATAAAGACCGTGCGCCCCTCACACATGGCGCGCATGTTTTCCTGTATCACTCGCTCAGACTCGTAGTCCAGCGCACTCGTTGCCTCATCGAAGATCAGAATGCGGGGATTGGTGATCAGGGCGCGGGCTATAGCTATGCGTTGGCGTTGGCCACCGGACAGGCTGGCCCCCTGCTCGCCCACCTGAGTGTCGTAACCTTCTGGCAGTTCAACGATAAAATCGTGGGCTCCGGAGAGTTTTGCGGCTCTTACAACCTCTTCCACCGGGAGGCTGGGGTCCACAAACGCAATGTTGTCTTTGACGGAGCCATTAAACAGCCGGTTTTCCTGAAGCACCACACCCACCTGCCGTCGAAGCCAGGCTGGCTCCATTTGGGCGAGATCAATGCCATCGATCAGCACCCGGCCTGACTCTGGCAAGTACAGCCTTTGAACCAGCTTGGTCAGCGTGCTTTTACCCGAGCCGGAGCGGCCGACGATACCCACTATTTCTCCCGCGTTTACGTCTAGCGACAGCTGCTGTAGAACCAAGGGTGCGCTGGGGTTATAGCGGAAGCTGATGTTGTCAAAACGAACATTGCCCTCGATTCGCGGCAGTGTGGTGCGGTTCGGGTTGTGTCCGGGTTCTGCGGGGGTATTGAGAATGTCCCCCAAACGTTTGATCGAGATGCCCGCCTGCTGAAAATCCTGCCAAAGCTGCACCAGCTTCAGGATCGGCCCGCTGATACGACCGGCAATCATGTTGAACGCGATGAGCTGGCCGATGCTCATGTCATTCGCCATCACCAGAGAAGCTCCAATCCAGAGTATTAGAACGGTGACGATCTTGTTTATGAACTGCGCCGCCTGGTTTGCAATATTGCCCAGGTTGGTCGCTTTGAACGATGCGGCAACATAGGCAGCCAGATTTTCTTCCCAGCGGCGCTGCATTTGCGGCTCAACAGCCATCGCTTTGACCGTTTCGATGCCATACATGGACTCGGTGAGAAAGGCCTGGTTTTCCGCACCGCGCTTGAATTGCTCATCAAGCCTACGGCGCAGAACTGGCGTGATGCTGACTGAGAGAACGATATAGAAAGGAATCGAGCCCAGCACAACCCAAGTCAATGTCGGGCTGTAAAAGTACAGAACAGCAAAAAAGACAAACGTAAAGAACAGGTCGATCACCAGAGTAAGCGCCGAACTGGTAATGAAATTCCGGATAGTATCGAGCTCACGAACCCTCGCCACCGTATTGCCCACTTGTCTGCTCATGAAATACGAGATGGGGAGGTGGGTCAGGTGATGGAACAGCTTTGAGCCTAGCGTGACGTCAACGCGGTTGGTGGTGTGGGTAAAAACGTAATTGCGAAGCCCGTTCAGCAGAACGTCAAATATCGAGATAACAATCAAGCCGAAGGCCAGTACATCAAGCGTGGTCAGACCTTTGTGAACCAGCACCTTATCAATCATCACTTGAAAAAACAGGGGGGTGATTAGCGCAAAGAGCTGAATGAAAAAGGAGGCAATGATGACGTCACGGAGGAGATGTTTGTACTTGAGAATGGCGGGGATAAACCAACTGATGTCGAACTTTTCGCTCCCACCCGGCAAGAGGCTGCGCTTGGAAACCAGTATGAGCCCGCCACTCCATCGCTCCAGGAACTGGTCTTCGGTCAATGTCTCTGGCGCTTTGGCCAACGGATCCTGAATCAGGACTTCGCCATCCGAGGCTTTTGCGAGCACGACATAACCGCCGTCGGTCGTTTCGGCAATCGCGGGAAGACTGATAGAACTGAGTTTTTCCCAAGACGCGTTCAGCGCTCTGGCTTTGAGCTTGAGGTGACGGGCAGCCCGGAGGATCTCCGACTTTTGGAAAGGATTCTCATGCGTTCCGAAGTGGTGGCGGAGCTGACTGGAATCGGCCGCAACCTGATGATACCGCGCTAACATGACGAGCACGGCAAGGCCGGTATCCACCTTCCCTGATGGTTGATCGTTCTGCATTCTCGTCCCTGTTTATAAATCCTAACGATTACTCGTGAAAAAGAGTAACAGTCGATTGTTACCGAGAGGAAAATTTCTGAGTATTAAAATCCAGAAATGTGTTTAACCTCACAATTCAGAGACTTACCTTTAACGCAATACAAAAGACAGATACCCAGTTTATTATCTTTGCCGCAAAGCACTGGCAACGGTGCCGGGAAACCAAGGTCTCTACCTTCGGTCGCTTGTCTGATCCCTGCCATCGCGTAAACTGTGGGCATCAGACAGGAGCCCGATATGACTCAAGCTTTTGATATTGTGATTGTCGGTGCCGGCATGGTCGGCGCCGCACTTGCCACTGGCCTCGGGCGAGAGGGCTTTAGCGTCGCGATGGTTGATCGCGCCCCTGCCCCCGGTTTCGACCCTGATTCGGCCCCCGATATCCGCGTGTCAGCTCTCAGCGCAGGCAGTGAGCGTTATCTGCAAAGCCTTGGCGCCTGGGATCATATCCTCAGCATGCGGGCAACACCCTATCGCCGCCTCGGAGTCTGGGATGAAGCCCGGCACCCACTCAGCAACCTTCTCCCGCGCACATCCAACCAGGTGGAGTTCGACGCCGCCGGGCTGAATGCCTCTCACCTTGGCCATATTGTTGAAAACTCAGTCACCCAGCAGGGCCTTTGGCAGGCTGCAGAAGCCGAACCCTCTGTCACCATACTCGCCGGCAATGGCGTTACTGGTATTACCCAAACGGGCGAATTGGCCATAGTTGCGCTTGAGAGCGGTGCGCAGCTGAGTGCCACACTGGTTATTGGTGCAGATGGTGCACAATCCCGGGTGCGGGATATGGCAGGCATTGGCGTTACACGGAATCAGTATGGCCAGCAGGCTATGATCATTTCCGTTCGCTATCAGGGGCCGGTGCAAGACATTACCTGGCAAGGGTTCTATCCCTCAGGGCCCAGAGCCTTCCTGCCGCTTTACGCCGCCGGCTCTGACCACCCGGGTGAAAGCCGTGCATCACTGGTGTGGTACGACTCACCAGAGGAAATCGCCCGCTTGAAAAGCCTGAACAATGCATCACTGATGGCAGAAATACAGCAGGCTTTCCCGGCAGAGCTTCCGCAGCTTACCCATATTGAGGACCGCGCCAGCTTTCCCATCGCCCGCCAGCACGCGAAGCACTACTCGGCGGGGCGCATTGTGCTTGTGGGGGATGCTGCCCATACCATCAACCCCTTGGCGGGACAGGGTGTGAATCTTGGATTTCAGGATGCCCAGTGCCTGCAATCTATTCTGAAAGAAGCACGTAGGGCTGGCAGGGATCTGGCCGACGCCTCGGTATTGGCAAGCTATGAGACGCAACGGCGACCGGCCAACCGGCGCATGATGTTTGCCATGGATGCGTTTTATCACCTGTTCAGCAACCAGATTCCGCCACTGCACCTGCTCAGGAACATCGGCCTGGGCACCGCCCGCGCCCTGCCCTTTGCCCGTAACCGGGTGGCACGCTATGCCATGGGGATCGACGATGAGCTGCCAGCGGTTATCCGCCAGTTAGCTGCCCGGCTACCGGGCCTGAACCAGCTTTAAGTACCTGAACAATCGAGTCACAACAAATAAAAGGAAACCAGGATGTCCGAAACCCTTTTTACCAAGATCATCAACCGCGAAATCCCGGCGGATATCGTTTACGAAGACGATATCAGCCTGGCATTCCGTGATATCAACCCGCAGGCGCCAGTGCACCTGCTGATTATCCCGAAAAAGCTGATCGCGACCATTAACGACATCGAAGAGATGGATCGCGAGCTGGTTGGCCACCTGTACTGGGTAGCCGCCAAGCTCGCAAAGGAGATGGGCTTTGCCGAAGACGGTTATCGCACCGTGATGAACTGCGGCGAAAACTCTGGCCAGACGGTATTCCATATTCACCTGCACTTGCTGGCAGGAAAACCTCTGGGCTGGCCACCTTATACCGACAAAATGAAGCAGGCCTAAGCAGCCCTGGCTTGGCTAGAGTGGGGCTTAACGCCCCACTACCCGCTCCGCCTCTTCCATGGGTGTATGGCGCACGTCTTCGCCTTTGACCATGAAAATCACGTTCTCGGCAATGTTGCAGGCGTGATCCCCCACCCGCTCCAGCGACCGAAGAACCCACATCACTGACATGCACCGTGAGATGTTACGGGGGTCTTCCATCATAAAGGTCAGCAGGGTGCGGGCCGCAGCCTGATATTCCTCATCCACCCGTTTGTCTTCCTTCATTACTCGCAGTGCCTGCTCGGAATCCAGGCGCGCAAACGCATCCAGTGAATCGTGAAGCATGGTCATCACATGGGCGCTGATATTGCGCACCTCCACATAGCCCTGGGGCGACTGACCTTCATCCAGGAGCTTGATGGCAAACTTGGCGATTTTCTTGGCTTCATCGCCCACCCGCTCCAGATCTGCAACCATTCGGATCACAGAAATAACCAGTCTCAGATCACGAGCTGTCGGCTGACGGCGGGCAATGATGAGCATGGCCTCTTCATCAATATCCATCTCCATCCGATCCACCAGCTTGTCTTTGGAGCGGATCTCTTCCGCCAGCTGGCCATCGCCCTCAATGAGTGCCTTAACGGCGCTGTCGATCTGGGTCTCCACCAGGCCGCCCATTTTCAGGAATCGGGTTTGCAGAGCCAGCAACTCATCATTGAATCGATTGGAGATATGATCTCCGTATACGTCATCTTTTTTCGTAGGCATTGTGACTCTCCCCCTGTTCTTGAAACCCTGAATCAGCCAAACCGGCCAGTGATGTAGGATTCCGTCAATTCATGTTCCGGCATGGTGAATACCTTGCTGGTGTCATTTACTTCCACAAGATGGCCCAAATGGAAGTAGGCGGTGCGATTGGAAACCCGCGCAGCCTGCTGCATGGAGTGGGTCACGATCACAATGGTGTAGCTCTCGGACAACTCGGCAATCAGCTCCTCAATTCTGGCAGTGGCTATCGGGTCCAGCGCCGAACAAGGTTCATCCATTAACACCACTTCCGGGCTAACCGCTATGGCTCTGGCAATACACAGGCGCTGCTGCTGTCCGCCGGACATGCCGGTTGCCATGGCATCAAGGCGATCTTTAACCTCATTCCACAAGCCGGCCTTACGCAGGCTGTTTTCCACTATGTCGTCCAGGTCTGACTTACGATTGGCCAGGCCATGAATGCGGGGGCCGTACGCAACGTTATCGTAGATAGACTTGGGAAACGGATTGGGCTTCTGGAATACCATACCCACCCGGGCACGCAGCTCCACCACATCCCGTTTGGGATCGTAGATGTCCTGGCCGTCCAGTAGCAAAGAGCCTTTGATCCGGCAGTTCTCGATGCTGTCGTTCATCCGGTTCAGGCAGCGCAAAAAGGTGGATTTACCGCAGCCCGAAGGCCCGATAAACGCAATAACTTCGTTGCGGGTAATATCCAGGCTGATGTTTTTAATGGCCGGCGTTTCGCCGTAGAACACTTCCACATTCCGCAGCTGAAACTTTGGGTCGTCCGAGAACGGAATGCCGACGGTTTTGCCTTCTTCAATCGTGGTTTCTGCTGGGCTCATACCAATACTCATAAGTGTTGTCTCTTTACCAACGGCGCTCAAGGCGTTTACGCAGCCAGATGGCGAACGCGTTCATGGTGATCAGGAAGGCGAGCAGTACCATAATGCCGGCGGAGGCCAGCTCCACGAAGCCCTGCTCGGCACTGCCGGCCCAGATGAATATCTGTACGGGCAAGACTGTGGCGGAACTGAAGAAGCCATCCGGTATCTCGACAATAAACGCCACCATGCCAATCAGCAGCAGAGGTGCTGTCTCACCCAAGGCTTGCGCCATACCAATGATGGAGCCTGTCAGCATGCCGGGCATGGCCAGGGGCAGAACGTGGTGCAACACCACCTGCATTTTTGACGCGCCTATGCCTTCGGCTGCCTCCCGAATCGACGGGGGCACACTCTTTATGGCTGCACGGCTCGAAATGATGATGGTGGGCAGAGTCATCAGCGCCAACACAAGGCCACCGACCACGGGCACCGAGCGAGGCATACCGAACAGGCCGATAAACACCGCCAGCCCCAGCAACCCGAAGATGATGGAGGGCACGGCTGCCAGGTTGTTGATGTTGACCTCAATAAAGTCCGTCAGGCGGTTGCTGGGGGCAAACTCTTCCAGATAAATCGCCGCGGCTACGCCCACCGGGAAGGCAATGACCAGGGTAATGCCCATGGTGAGCAAGGAGCCAACCAGTGCGCCCAGAATACCGGCGTTAGACGGCTCCCGAGAGTCACCACTGGTGAAAAACACATCGTTAAACCCGGTATCGATAACGCCTTTGCTGAGCAGTTCATCCGTCCAGCGTTGTTGCTGTTCGCTCAATCGAATGGAGTACCCGGGGTCGCCGGCATGCTTTACATAAACGGACACCGTATCGTGGGCCGGGAACTCAATTGTGCGGGTAGTGCCCAGCCAATCCGGATTCTCCTTCAGCAAGTCGCGAACCTGGTTGCTGGCATAACTGCCTGTCATGCGGCTGAGCTCCCGCATATCCGCCCGGCTGGTAGCCTCCGGGAAATACCCTTGCATGGCCTTGATGATGGGCGCCTGAAAGTCTGCCATGGCGATCTGTTCCGGATCTGCGGCATCGCCCAGATACATCAGTTCGCCGTCCAGATGCACCTCTAGGGTCACGGTGGTTTTGATGAAGCCGGTGTATCCCTTGCTGATAATGTCCGTAAACAGAATCACCAGCGAGAAGAGCGCAATGGAAATGGCCGTGATGCCATAAAGGCGGAACCGACGCTCTTTACGATAGCGGCGCTTGAGCGAACGGCGAATCAGCTCCGCCTGCGAGCCTTCACGCTCCGCGTGTGAACCTGGCTTAGTCATATTGTTCCCTGTATTTACGCACGACTTTCAATGCGATCACGTTCAGCAGCAGCGTTACGATGAAGAGCATCATGCCGAGGGCGAACGCGGCCAGTGTCTTGGCGCTATCAAACTCCTGGTCACCGGTCAGCAGAGTGACTATCTGAACCGTCACCGTTGTGACGGAATCCAGAGGGTTGGCCGTCAGATTTGCAGCCAGGCCAGCGGCCATCACCACAATCATGGTTTCACCAATGGCCCGGGAAGCGGCCAGCAAAATGCCGCCCATAATGCCGGGCAGCGCCGCCGGAAAAATCACGTTTTTCATTGTTTCGGACTGAGTGGCACCCAGTGCCAGGGAGCCATCGCGAAGGCTGCGTGGCACTGCGTTGATCACGTCATCAGATAGCGAAGACACGAAGGGAATGATCATAATGCCCATCACCAAGCCCGCTGCCAGAGCACTCTGGGAAGAAGCTTCAAGGCCAACCATCAGAGCCAGATCACGGATGAAAGGCGCTACCGTGAGCGCCGCAAAGAAGCCATAAACGACGGTGGGCACCCCCGCCAGCATTTCCAGCAATGGCTTAACCACCGAGCGCATCCGTGGGCTAGCGTATTCTGAAAGATAAACCGCAGACAACAGGCCCACCGGCACGGCGATCAGCATGGCAATGGCGGAAATCATCAGGGTGCCAGTGAAGAGCGGAATAACGCCGAAGGCACCCTCTGAACCTACCTGATCCGCCCGCAGCGCAGTTTGCGGGCTCCAGTTGGTGCCAAACAGAAACTCGCTCATCGGCACCTTGCCAAAGAAGCGGACGGTTTCAAAAATAACGGAAAAAACAATGCCGATGGTGGTCAGTATCGCCACAGCGGCACACACAAAGAACAGGCGCTGAAGCGTAAGCTCCACGCTCTTGCGAGCGTTTATAGTCGGGGCCACTCGTGTCCAGGCGAAGGTGCCGCCAAGAACGGCAATCAAAATAACCAAAAGGCTTTTGAAGCGGCTGCTTTGCTCTCGCAACTCCTGCAACAATACGGCCGCATTGGAAATGCCATCGGGCACCATGGCGGGGTTCAGCTTACCTGCTGCCAGGTTACTGATCTGGGAAAGTGTCAGGCTGGCGTGCCCTGCCGATTGCGGCGTCAACTCTGCCGGCAGGGAAGCCATCACAACGTTCTGAATAACCTTGCCTTCAAAAGCGGCCCAGGCACCCAGGATGATCAGGGCTGGAATCGCACACCAAAGCGCAGCCCTGGCGGCATAGTATGCCGGCAGGGCCTTGAGGTTACGGATGCCCCCCAGGGGTGCTGCCACAGCCCGGGAACGCATATAAGCGAACCCGTAAGCTACTGCGGCAAGCACCAGAACCAGGGGCAATAAATCAGCCGTCTGCATTAAAGCTCATCACCTGTCATTGGTTTGAGTTCCCGAACTGCTTTCGCGGTTTCCATGCGCACGTTGCGGGGGTTAGGGATCAGCCCCACATCCACCAGGTAACCGTTATCGCCCCACGCGCCTTCAGTGGTAAATTCCTGTGCATACTCGGCAATGCCTGGAACCACACCTGCGTGTGCATTCTTGATATAGAAGAACAGAGAGCGGGCAACCGGGTATTTCTCATCGGCAATGGTGTCTGGTGTTGGCGCCACTCCGTTGATGGTTGTCGCCTGAATTTCACCGCTGTTTTCCATCAGGAAACTGTAGCCGAAGATACCCAGGGTGTCTTTGTCCTGCACCAGGCGCTGCACGATCAGGTTATCGTTTTCGCCGGCCTCTACGAATGCGCCATCTTCGCGCATATTGTGGCAAACACCGCGCATTTCTTTCTTTTCCATGGCCTTGATGAAGCCGTAGGTCTTACAGCCACCTTCCATCGCAATTTCTACGAAGGCGTCGCGGGTGCCGGAAGTAGGCGGCGGCCCCATCACACGAATGGCTTTAGCTGGCAGGCCGGAATCGATATCGCTCCACTTCTCATAAGGATTGGCGACCAGCTTGTCACCGCCTTTTGGGTCGGGAACTTCTTTGGCCAGCGCCAGGAACACCTGCTGCAGGCTCAGATCCATCTGGTCAGCTTGTTTGGAGTTTGCGATTACAATGCCATCAGCGCCGATTTTTACTTCGGTAATGGCTTCCACACCATTGCGCTGGCACATGTCGAATTCGCTGGCTTTCATGCGGCGGGAGGCGTTGGTAATGTCCGGGTGCTGAGTGCCAATACCCGCACAGAACAGCTTGAAGCCGCCGCCAGAACCGGTTGATTCCAGCTTGGGTGTTGGGAAGCTGGTGTTGCGGCCAAAGCGCTCGGCCACAACCGTGGCAAAAGGATAAACCGTTGAAGAACCCACAACGTTTACGGTGTCACGGGCCAATGCCGGAGCGGAAAGCATGGATAACCCGCCAGTCAGTGCAACAATAGCAAAAGCTGTATTCGGTTTAATCACGTTAAATCTCCATCAGTCACTAAAATTGTGTACAGCACCGGTTTACTGATGGCTAAAGACTAGAGCTTCTGTATGACAGCTTTGTTACACCTGCTGAAATATTGTGCCGAAGCAATAAATAAGCTTGCAGCCGTGCTGCAGGTCGTTACCATGCTAAGAAAATAATTCCAGAACCTAATAAAAGGCAGGCTTCATGACGGCGTACGATGACGACAAACCCAGTCCCCGCGGCGACTTGACCCTTCAGATTGTTCCCCTACCACAAGATACCAACGCCAATGGCGACGTATTTGCTGGCTGGCTAGTCAAGCAGATGGATATTGCTGCAGCAACTATGGCTGGCCGCATATCTCTGGGCCGCAATGCCACTGTGGCAATGGATGGAATGGAGTTTCTCTCACCTCTGCGAGTGGGTTCGCAGGTGGGCTGCTACTGCGAACTGGTAGACATCGGCCGCAGCTCCATGAAAATCCATGTGGAAGTGTGGACCCTTGATCGTGCAGCCAAACACCCGCGCAAGGTCACTGAAGGTCGGTTTGTATACGTTGCCATTGATGAACAAGGTCGGATCCGGGAAGTGCCCGAACAGCCAGCCTGAGTGCCAGCTCAATCCGGGCAGGCCCGGATGAGTTCATCAAACAGCAACCGGTACTGCTCTGCCAGTACCGATGCTTTCCAGGGGTCCGGCCGACACTGGCTGGGCGGTTTCTCCAGAATCCGTTGCAAACAGCTGATCGCAGCTTCAGCTTCCGCACCAGCGTCCTGCTCATGGCTTTCATAGCGACAGCTGTCGGGCACATATTCTCGATACGCCAGCCGGTCGGGCGCCAGAGGAACGCATCCGGACGCCATAGCTTCCAGCATCGACAGCCCCTGAAAATCATGAAGCGCGGTAGATAAAACAATATCTGCCTTGCGTAGCAGCCTGTCGTATTCAGCCCGACTTTCCAGAAAGCCCCAGTTCTCGAGGCGATGACTGAACCGGGTCGCTATCTGATCAAACGATTTCGGGTGATTACGAAAGCCTTCTCCAACCAGGCTTAACCGATATGGCTGCTGCCGATTTTCAAGTCGCGCCAGAAAGCCCAGCAGCCTGTCTGGCGCTTTATCGTATTCCCAGCGGTGGTTCCAGAGGAGATGTGGACACGCTCTGTTCAAGGGTTCCGGATTGTCCACAAACAGATAATCTTCAATAGGCACCGGAAGCACTCTGGACTTTAGCCGAAGACGTTCAATCAGCCCTTCCGGCACGGCATCCGGCATCTTGCCCAAAAACTCTGATGCTCCTTTCAGAAAGCTGTCTCGATTCCAGGCACTGTTAAATACCACGCTATCCGCAGCCACCGCGCCATACAAATTGACCATCTGGGGCTCCACCCGCCCCTGCTGCTGGTTACTGACAGGGAAAGCAAACTGGTTCTCGTGCATGTATAGCAAGCAAGGTGTGTTCGCCAGTTGTGGATGCAAGCCCCGCAAGGTTGCGAGATCCACCATGGACGTGGCAATAACCAGATCCCAGGGTTCCTGAAGACACGGCTCGTTCAGCCAGCTCAACGGGTTGCCGCGGATACGCCACTGAAAATACCGGGGAGCCAATATCAGTGTATGCCAGTGATATTCCGGCAACAGTGCAATGAGCTGTTCACGCCAGCGCTTGTGGCTGGCAGCGTCGTACGCCGACAGCAGCAGAATGCGTGGTTTGATACTCACCAGGGCAGCTCTTCACCATTGCTATGCCAGAAAGAGCCGGTATTCTCCAGGTTCAGCCTGGCAATCTGCTCCACCAGCCCGCGGGCAGACTCTTCCGGAGTGATCAGGCCGCCAAAGTTCACCATTCGGGTCTTCACAAAACCAGGGTGCAGCTGCGCGACAGCAATCCCCTTGGGTTTCAAATCCATCGCCAGAGATTTACCAAAGGCGTTTAACGCCGCCTTGGACGCTCGATAGCCGTAACGGCCACCAGAATCGTTATCGGCAATTGAACCCATGCGGCTGGTGATATTGGCGATCTTGCTGCCCTGCCCCATTAAAGGAATCAAGGCCTCAGCTACACGCAGGGGCGCGTAGGCGTTGATCTCCATTTGTGTACGGATAGAGTCAAAATCGATACTGCCCAACACCTCATCCTGTAACAGGCCAGCATTGTTGATCAGCAGGCTGATATGTTTGCCTGCTAACCCGGTTTTCAGTTTTGCGATCCCCTCAGCGGTGGTGACATCAACGCCTTCAATGATCTGCCTCGCCACTTTTGCCAACTCATCAGACGATTGCCGGCAAACACCCACTACTTCATAACCTTCAGAAGCATAATGGCGGGCAAGCTCCAGACCAATTCCACGATTGGCGCCGGTGATTACTACCAAGCTCGAAATGGACATATGAAAAAACTCCCTTCAGAACAGGTTCGATAGACTAGCAGGGCAACTTTCTTTCCGGGTCAGTCTAGCCTATTGGCAAGATTGCCCGAGTCTGTAATGCTTATACATTATCGCCCGACACAGTCCTTTCAAGAAATCAGAGATCCTCAGCCCATGAGCTTCAGGCAGCTATTTATACTCACGACAGCCCTTTCCCTGATTTCGAGCCCAGTAGCTGCCGATTTTGGCATCACGCCTTTCGCAGGCTACCGCATGGGCAGCTCTATCGATATTGAATCCGCCAGCGCCAGCACCAAGGATCAAATCAAATTCAAGGACTCTGTTAGCCAAGGGATTGTTCTAAACTTTGACCTGCCAGAAGCAGGCAAGCAGGGCGAACTGTATTTTGGCCGGCAGGATACCTCGGCCAAGCTCGATAGCGGTTTGTTTACCACGGGAGCACAGGCAACTGACGTTACGATTTATCAGCTGCAGTTCGGTGGGCTCTACTTTCCGGGCCGAAAAACCCACGGTGGCTTTGCCTCTGGGGTGTTGGGCGTAACGCGGCTTGAGCCAAAGGGTTCAGGTTTCGATACGGAGCATCGCCTTGCGCTCTCCCTCGGAGGTGGTTATCAATTCTTACTTAACGACAGCTTGCGCCTGCGACTGGACCTTCGTGGAATCTACACAGCCCTGGATTCCGGCGGTTCTGTGCTCTGCTCCGGCGGCTGCGAACTTACCTACCGCAGCAGCGGCTACCTTCAGATTGAAGCAGGCGCAGGGCTGGTTCTGCGTTTTTGATTTCACCTGCTGTCATGCTTCAGCCACATGCCTTTCCGGCAGCATCAACGACAGCAACGCTGCTGTTAATACCAGACCCGACGATATCCACAAGCATGCCTCCAGCCCGTAAACCTGATACACCCAGCCAGACAATATCGTACCCAGCAGCCTGCCTGCGGCATTGGACATGTAATAAAAACCCACATCCAGGGATACACCATCACCTCTGGCATAGCTGACAATCAGGTAGCTGTGCAGGGAGGAGTTGATGGCAAACAAGATTCCGAACAGCAACAAACCACCCACGACCACAATCTGTGGCGACCAGCCGGCCATCAGACCAAGGGCAATAGCCGCAGGAACCAATGCCAGTGCTGCGGCCCAGAATGCGGCAGGCTGCTTGCCTTCGCTTGTGCCGGTAATCCGGGGCGCTATGGTCTGGATAAAGCCATAGCCGATGACCCAGGTGGCCATAAAGCCGCCGACCTTCCAGAAATCCCAACCAAAGACCGTATGCAGATAAACGGGCAGAGCCACAACAAACCACACATCCCGGGCACCAAACAGAAACATACGGGCTGCAGACAGCACGTTAATGGCAGGGCTTTTTGAAAGAATCTCCCGGAATTTGGGTTTTGCCTTGCTCTTGCCCAATTCCTGTTTAAGCAAAAACAGACTGGCCAGCCAAACCAACCCGAGAGCCGCAGCCATTGCAAGCACCGCGCCGGTGAAACCCACCGACATCAGCAGCACGCCACCCAGAAAAAAGCCCACGCCTTTCAGCGTGTTCTTCGATCCCGTCAGTATGGCGACCCATTTATACAAAGTGCCCTGCTGTTCATCTGGCACCAACAATTTGATACCGCTTTTGGCAGACATTTTGTTCAGGTCTTTGGCAATACCAGACAAAGCTTGCGCCGCCATCACCCAGGGCACTGAGAGCATGGCCGCCGGGACAGCCAGCATGGCCAAGGCTGCTATTTGCAGGAACAGCCCGATGTTCATGGTGCGATTCAAACCCATACGAGCGCCCAGATAACCACCCACCAGATTGGTCACCACCCCGAATAACTCGTAGAAAACGAATAGCAGAGCGATTTCAAGGGGCGAGTATCCGAGCTGATGAAAGTGCAGCACCACCAGCATACGCAGGGCACCATCCGTCAGGGTGAAGGCCCAATAATTACCCGTGATCACCAGGTACTGACGAATGGCGGTATTCATATCAAGCCAGGCCCACCTTGCGCGCCAGTTCAACGGTGCGGTTGGCGTAACCCCACTCGTTGTCGTACCAGGCGTAGATCTTCACCTGAGTTCCGTTGACCACCAGCGTGGACAAGGCATCGACAATGGATGAGCGCGGGTCTGTTTTGTAATCGATGGATACCAGCGGGCGTTCTTCGTAGCCCAGAATGTCCTTCAATTCACCCTCTGAGGCTTCTTTGAGCAGCCGGTTTACCGCATCGCGATCTGTGGGCGTTTCCACCTCAAACACACAATCCGTCAGAGACGCGTTGGTGAGGGGAACACGCACTGCGTGGCCATCCAAACGTCCTTTAAGGTCCGGGAATATTTCGATAATCGCCGTGGCAGAACCGGTACTTGTGGGAATCAGCGAACTGCCGCAAGCCCGTGCCCGCCGCAGGTCTTTGTGGGGCGCATCAATGATTGTCTGGGTATTGGTCAGGCTGTGGATGGTGGTAATGGAGCCGTGCTTGATACCCAGTTTCTCGTGAATCACTTTCACCACCGGCGCCAAACAGTTAGTGGTGCACGACGCCGCGGTTACAATTCGATCCCTGGCCGGATCAAAAATGTCTTCATTCACGCCCACAACAATATTCTTCGCGCCCGCTTCTTTCACCGGCGCGGTGACCACCACCCGTTTTACGCCTTGATCGAGGTAGCTCTGCAGCGCCGACACTGTCTTGTGCGCACCGCTGGCTTCGATCACCAGATCGCATCCAGACCAGTCGGTATCGGCAATGGCTTTATTACGAGTGACACGGATGCGCTTTCCATCAATCACCATGTCATCGCCATCAGCAGCTGCCTCACGGCTCCAGCGGCCATGGATACTGTCGAAGTTCAGCAGATGAGCCAAAGTATGAGCGTCTGCACCCGGGTCATTAATCGCCACAAATTCCAGTTCAGGCCACTCCCAGGCGGCCCTTAACGCCAAGCGACCAATACGGCCAAACCCGTTAATGCCTACTTTGATTTTGCTCATGGTGTTCTCCTTGCGAATTTCGCAGGTGATATATCCAATGAATGTTCAGGGGCACTGCGGTGCCGGGCGCTCGGCCATTGCCTGCAACTTCGCCATAGGCGTTTCGATCAAGGCTTTATTATTTTGCGCCGTTTCATCAAGAATCCGAGCTACCCAGTCCGGCAACTGTGGGTTCACTGAATAGTAAACCCATTGCCCACGACGCTCTGTTTCTACCAGTCCGGCCTCTCGTAATGTGGCAAGGTGACGACTGACCTTCGGCTGGGACACAGCAAAGGCTTCTGTCAGTTCGCACACACACAATTCCTTCTGCCCCCGAATAAGCAGCAAAGCTGCCAGCCGTAACTCATCGCTCAAGGCCTTGAAAACGGTGACCGGGCTGCAGTCTTCGTGCTTCAGCCCGGCTTCCTGCTGATAAAGAAAGTCTCTATTCATGAAATCTACCAATTCTGAAATTTTTTCATATTCGGTTTTCCATATATGCTTTTTTTGCGATACTAATTACCGAAAATGACAAAGTAAAGACACCCGGATAGCGAGATTACAAATTACACCATGAAGCCGACCGCACCTCCCAACATCGATTCTGAGCTGTTCCAGGCACCGACTGCAGAGCAAGTATTTGGAGCGGCGCCTTCAAACCATGCACCTCGCATCTTGCTGCTCTATGGCTCTCTGCGAGACCGTTCATTCAGCCGGCTCGTGGTAGAAGAGTCCGCCCGCTTACTGGAAGCCATGGGTGCCGAAACCCGCATATTTAACCCGCGCGGCCTGCCGTTGGCCGATGCTGAAGACGCGTCCCACCCTAAAGTTCAGGAGCTGCGTGATCTTGCTGAATGGGCTGAAGGCATGGTGTGGTGCTCACCGGAACGCCACGGTGCCATGACCGGCATAATGAAAACCCAGATCGACTGGATTCCCCTTTCTTTCGGTGCCGTGCGCCCAACCCAAGGCAAAACCCTGGCGGTGATGCAGGTGTGCGGTGGCTCTCAATCCTTTAACGTGGTCAATCAGTTGCGGGTGCTGGGCCGGTGGATGCGGATGGTGACGATTCCTAACCAGTCATCCGTGGCCAAAGCTTACATGGAATTCGATGAAAACGACCGCATGAAGCCTTCTTCGTACTACGACCGCATCGTGGATGTGATGGAAGAACTGGTGAAGTTCACCTTGTTGGTACGTGACCGCAGCGACTACCTGACCGACCGCTACTCCGAGCGAAAAGAAAGCGCTGAAGACTTATCAAAACGTGTTAATCAACGGTCGATCTGAGGGCAACCATGAGCCAACATACTGAAACCGCGAGCACCCCTTCAGAAGGCATGGATTTGTTCGGTCGCTACCTGTCGGTCTGGGTTGCTCTGGCAATTATTGCCGGCGTAGCCTTGGGCCAGTTGGCGCCTGGAATACCCGAAACCCTATCCCGCTTCGAATACGCCCAGGTGTCCATCCCTATCGCTATCCTGATCTGGGCGATGATCTTTCCGATGATGGCGCAAATCGATTTTGGTGCGATTGTTGGTGTAAGAAAAGAGCCGAAAGGGCTGGCCATTACCACCATCGTGAACTGGCTGATCAAACCTTTCACTATGTTCGCCATTGCCTGGTTCTTCCTGATGGTGGTGTTCGAGCCCTGGATTGCGCCTGCCTTGGCCAGTGAATACCTGGCTGGCGCCATTTTGCTGGGCGCAGCACCCTGTACGGCCATGGTGTTCGTGTGGAGCTACCTCACCAAAGGCGATGCTGCCTACACCCTGGTGCAGGTATCCCTGAACGACATCATCATGCTGTTTGCCTTCGCGCCCATTGTGGTTTTACTGCTGGGCATTTCCGACATTCAGGTGCCCTGGGATACAGTGATTCTGTCGGTTGTGCTGTACATCGTGATCCCGCTGGCTGCCGGCTATCTCACCCGCCGCACATTAATCGCACGCCG
>Ga0209075_1001433_pt1 | contig 22388 bp, 24 predicted proteins | sample Stecom2011_FD_187523 | JGI IMG/M metagenome (GOLD analysis project Ga0209075, IMG submission 187523) | Agricultural soil microbial communities from Utah to study Nitrogen management - Steer compost 2011 (SPAdes) (version 2) | ecosystem: Environmental > Terrestrial > Soil > Agricultural land...
TAGATGCTGCCGGGGAATTCGATCATCTCACCGAACATCGCCTCCTCGAGGCCGTGAATCTTCACGATGCCGTCGGAGACGCTGACGATGGTGCCCTGGTTACGGGCTTCGGATGCGACATCAAGCTTCTCGATCCGCTGCTTGATGATGTCGCTGATCTCGGAAGGATTCAGTTGCTGCATGCCATGTCCCTCAGACTCAGGCGGAAAGGGCTTCGGAGAGGCGGTTCAGTCGACCGCGTACCGACCCGTCGATGACGGTATCGCCGGCACGCAGGATGACACCGCCGAGAAGCGTCGGGTCCACCTGAGTGGTAATGGAGATTTCGCGATTCAGGCGCTTCTTCAGCGCACCGGCGAGCTTCTGCTGCTGCTTGTCGTCGAGTTCGAAGGCCGAGACCACGGTGACGTCGACACGCTTGTCATGCTCGGCGCGCAGCCGCTCGAACTGCTCGGCGATGGCCGGCAGGGCCGCCAGGCGCCCCTTGTCGCTCAGCGCATCGAGGAAGCGGCGTGCCGCGTCGTCGACGCTGGCGTCCGCCACCTCGAGCACCAGGGCCACCTTGCGCTCGTCGTCAAGCTTGGGGCTGGAGAGCAGCTTCTGCACGTCCTGGCTGGCCACGACCATGCCGACCTTGCCCAGCCACTCGGACCAGGCATCCAGCGCCTTGTGATCGCGTGCGTACTCGAATGCCGCCTTGGCGTAGGGTCGAGCGACGGTTGACGTTTCCGCCATGGATCACCTCCTCACAGTTCGGCCGCAAGCTTGTCGAGCAGCTTGCGATGGGCCTTCTCGTCGATGGAGGCTTCCAGGACACGCTCGGCACCGGTGACCGCCAGGGTGGACACCTGGGCACGCAGCTCGTCCTTGGCGCGATTGATTTCCTGCTCGATCTCGGCACGGGCGCTGGCGACAAGACGCTCGCCTTCGGCGCGGGCCTGCTCGCGGGCTTCCTCGATCATCTGGGAAGAGCGCTTGTGGGCCTGCTCGAGGATCTGGGAGGCCTGCTCCTTGCTGTCGCGCAGGGTGGCTTCCGCCTTCTCCTGGGCGAGCTCGAGGTCACGAGAGGCACGGCTGGCCGCATCGAGGCCATCGGCGATCTTCTTCTGACGCTCGTGGAGCGCATTGCTGATCGGAGGCCACACATACTTTATGCAAAACCAGACAAAGATCGCGAAGGCGATCGTCTGCCCGATAAGCGTCATGTTGATATTCACAGGGATGTACCTCTGACTGATTCGTGGCGACCGGAAACAAGCAAACCGAGCGCGTGGCGCTCGGTGCTGTCATTAACCGGCGACGACGAAGATCAGGTACATCGCGATACCGACACCGATCATCGGCACGGCGTCGAGCAGGCCGGCCATGATGAAGGTCTTGGTCTGCAGCTGGTCACCCAGCTCCGGCTGGCGAGCGGTGGACTCGAGCAGCTTGCCGCCCAGCAGGGCGAAGCCGATACCGGTAGCCAGAGCGCCCAGACCGATGATGATGGCAGCAGCAATGTAGACCATTTCCATGATAGTACTCCTGATTTCAAGTTTTGGTTCAAGGGGTTACGGGTTAATGGAGTTGCAAGCGTTGCTCGGTTCTCAGTGGTGCTCGTGCGCGGCGCTCAGGTACACGATGGAGAGCACCGTGAAGATGAAGGCCTGCAGAGTCACGATGAGGATGTGGAAGATCGCCCACGGCACGTCCAGCAGCCAGATGGCCCAGAAGGGCAGCAGGGCGATCAGGATGAAGATGACCTCACCGGCGAACATGTTGCCGAAGAGTCGCAGACCGAGGCCCAGCGGCTTGACCAGCAGGCCGATGACCTCGAGAACCAGGTTGAAGGGGATCAGCGCCCAGTGGTTGAAGGGCGTCAGCGAGAGCTCCTTGGCGAAGCCGCCGGCCCCCTTGACCTTGATGCTGTAGTAGATGATCAGGAAGAACACGCCCAGGGCCATGCCCAGGGTGGCGTTGGGATCGGTGGTCGGCACGATCTTCATGTACTCGACGCCCAGGCGCGCGAAGAGCTCGGGGAAGTAGTCCACCGGAATGATCTTGAGGGTGTTCATCAGCAGGATCCACATGAACAGCGTCAGCGCCAGCGGGGCGATGACCGGGTTCCTGCCGTGGAAGGCGGAGCGGGTGAGGTTCTCGATGAACTCGACGACCATCTCGACGGCGTTCTGCAGCCCGCCCGGCACGCCGGTGGTGGCCATGCGCCCGGCCTTGCGGAACAGCCAGATGAACAGCGCCCCCATGGCGATGGACCAGCCCATGGTGTCCAGGTGGATGGCCCAGAAGCCCATCTCCACCGCCTCGGCAGAGCTGCTGGCCAGGGACCAGCCGTTCTGCGGATGATAGCCGAAGGTCAGGTTCTGGAGGTGGTGCTGTATGTAATACGTCGCCGTGACTTCATTGCCTGCTGCCATGCGGTGCTTACCTCGGTTCAGGGGGTCGGCCGTTCACGCAGCAGCCAGGGAGCCAGCCAGTGCATGAGTTGAGCCGCCACATATGCGCTGAAGAAAAAAATCGGGTTTGAGGGGGGTACTGTGACGAACACCATCACGAACAGTGCCACCGTCAAACCGAACTTTCCCGCCTCCGCGCGGTAAAAATTCGCCACATACTGCCTGGCACGCCTGCCACCCCGAACGCCGCCAAGCCGCCAGACGAAATAGGCCTGGGGTATCAGGCAGACCAGCCCTCCGGTCAGGGCCGACCCCATGGAGGCGGGTCCCGAGACCGCGGCCGCCAGCAGGGTCACCGCCAGCACCATGGCTACCTGCAGCGCCAGCAGGCGCCTAAAGGCCGGGCGTCGCCGGGCGGGCGAGGTTCCGCGCCGGTTGCCGATCCCGCTGCCCACGTCAGCGACTCCGCCCCGACACATCCCGGAGGGCGCAGGCAAACCACCGCGGATTATAGGGAAGCCCCCCCGGGCCTTCAACCGACGTCACGCCTATTTGGCCCCCGCAACGGTCACATTTCGACCAAAGGTGCAGGGATTGTCGACAAGTCGCGGGGCCACGCAGGGTCACTGGATGTGCTCGAGGATGCCGTCCAGCTCGTCGAGGCTGGCATAGCGGATGGTCAGGCGACCCTTGCCCCCGCGTCCGTGCTGGATCTTCACCGGCGCACCGAGCAGCTCGCCCAGGCGGGTCTCCAGGCGGGCCACATCGGGGCTGGGCGATGCCTTCTCGGCCTTCTTCGGCTCCCCCGCGGCGAGGCGCTTGACCAGCGCCTCGGTGTCGCGGACGGTGAGGTCCTTGTTGACCACCTCGTGGGCCGCACGGCGCTGCTTCGCCCCGGAGAGCGCCAGCAGGGCCCGGGCGTGGCCCATGTCCAGGTCGCCGCGCTCGAGCAGGGTCTGCACCTCGGGGTCCAGCGCCAGCAGGCGCAGCAGGTTGGCGACCTGGGCGCGGGACTTGCCCACCGCGTCGGCGACCTGCTGCTGGGTCAGCGAGAACTCCTCCAGCAGGCGCTTGAGGGCCAGCGCCTCCTCCACCGGGTTGAGGTTCTCGCGCTGGATGTTCTCGATCAGCGCCAGGGCCAGGGCCACCTCGTCGCTGACCTCGCGGATCACCGCGGGGATGGTGTCCAGCTCCGCCAGCTGGGCGGCCCGCCAGCGCCGCTCGCCGGCGATGATCTCGTAGCGATCCTCGGCCACGGGGCGCACCACGATGGGCTGCATTACCCCCTGGGCGCGAATCGAGTCGGCCAGCTCCTCGAGGGCCTCGGGCTGGATATCCCGACGCGGCTGGTACTTGCCGCGGGTCAGCTGCCCGAGGGGCAGGCGTTCGAGGCGATCCCCCGCATCCGGTGCCTGGGCAGGAGGCGCCTCCGCCCCCTCGAGCTGGACCTCGGGCAGGTCAAGGCTCTCCCGGCGGCGGGCGCCGGCCCCGATCAGGGCATCCAGTCCACGTCCCAGGGCGCGTTTACGCGTCATCGACTCTCCCTCATTGCTGGCGTTACCGAATAGGGGTTACAGCGACAGGCGCCGAATCAGTTCCTTGGCCAGCACCCGGTGGGCCTGGCTGCCCCGCGAGAAGCGGGCGTACTTGGTCACCGGCAGGCCGTGGCTGGGTGCCTCGGCGACCCGCACGTTGCGCGGGATGGTGGCCTTGAGCAGGGTATCACCGAAGTAGTCGCGAAGCTGCTTGGTGACGTCCCGGGTCAGGCTGTTGCGGGCATCGAACATGGTGCGCAGGATGCCGAAGACCTCGAGCCCCGGGTTCACGCTGTCCTTGATCTGCTCCACGGTATCGAGCAGCGCCGAGAGCCCCTCCAGGGCGTAGAACTCGCACTGCAGGGGGATCAGCACGCCGTGGGCGGCGGTCAGGCCGTTGACGGTGAGCATGTTGAGCGACGGGGGGCAGTCGATCAGCACCACGTCGTACTCGCCGGCCACGTCGGTGAGTGCCCGCTCCAGGCAGCGCTCGCGACCGGCCTCGCGGTCGAGCAGCGCCACCTCGGCAGCGGTCAGATCGCCGTTGCCCGGCAGCAGCGCATAGCCCGCCTCGGGGCAGTCCAGGATCACCTCGGTGGCGCCGCGGTCTCCGAGCAGGACGTCCAGCACGCTGCCGTCCAGCTCGTGCTTGTCCACGCCGCTGCCCATGGTGGCATGGCCCTGGGGGTCGAGGTCCACCAGCAGCACGCGGCGATCCAGGGCCGCCAGGCTGGCGGCGAGATTGACCGCGGTGGTGGTCTTGCCGACGCCACCCTTCTGGTTGGTCAAGGCGATGATCTTGGTCACGGGCAACTCCGTTGCGGGATAACGCGGGTTGTCATGGGGCCCGGGGCGTCATGAGGCCGGGTCGGCCGGCCGACGCTCCAGCACCACCAGCAGGCGACTGCCGACCTCGAAGGGCACCTCCAGGGCGTGCCGGGCCACCGGCACCACGCCCTCCGGCACGCCGCCCAGCTCGTCATCCACCGCCGGGCCCTTCATGGCCAGCCACTGGCCCCCGGGGGCCACCAGCGGCAGCGTCAGGGAGACGAAGTCGCCGAGGCTGGCGAAGGCGCGGGAGATCACCTGGTCGAAGGGCTCCTCGAAGGTCTCGACCCGGGCCTGGACCGGCGTGACGTTGGTCAGGCCCAGCTCCATCACCGCCTGGCGCTGGAAGCGCACCTTCTTGCCGTTGCTGTCGAGCAGGGTGACGGCAAGCTCGGGCCTGAGGATCGCCAGTACCAGCCCGGGAAAACCGGGGCCGGCTCCCACGTCGAGCAGCTGCGAAGCGGTCACGAAGGGCAGCACGGCGGCGCTGTCGAGCAGGTGGCGAGACACCATCTCCTCGGGCGAGCGTATCGCGGTGAGGTTATAGGCGCGGTTCCACTTCTGCAACAGGCCCACCAGGCCAAGCAGGCGACGGCGCTGCTCGGCGTCCACCGCGATGCCCAGGCCCTCGAGCCCCTCGTCGAGGCGCGCCTCGACCCCCGGATTCGCTTGCGTCATGCGCTGGCCGCCCCGTGGTTGTCGAGCAGGCGGCGCTTCTTGAGGTGGATCAGCAGGATGGAGACGGCCGCCGGGGTGACCCCGGAGATACGCGAGGCGTGGGCCAGGGTGGTCGGCCTCGCCTCGGCCAGCTTCTGGCGGATCTCGTGGGAGAGCCCCTCGACCCTGGCGTAGTCGAGATCCTCCGGCAGCGGCGTCGCCTCGTGGCGCTTGAGCCGGTCGATCTCCTCCTGCTGGCGGTCGATGTACCCCTGGTACTTGGCCTGGATCTGCACCTGCTCGGCCACTGCCGCCTCCGGCACCGCCTCGCCGGCGATGCCCGGCAGGTCGGCCACATCGGCGTAGCCGAGCTCCGGCCGCTTTAGCAGGTCCATCAGGCTGTACTCCCGGGCCAGCGGCTTGCCGGTCCTCGTCTCGACCGCGGCGGCGGCGGCACTGCCGGGCTGTACCCAGCTGGCCCTGAGCCGCGCACTCTCGCGCTCGATGGCCTCGCGCTTCGCGCAGAAGGCGGCCCACCGGGCATCGTCCACCAGCCCCAGCTCCCGGCCGCGCTCGGTGAGGCGCAGGTCGGCGTTGTCCTCGCGCAGCAGCAGGCGGTACTCGGCCCGGGAGGTGAACATGCGATAGGGCTCCTTCGTCCCTAGGGTGATCAGGTCATCCACCAGCACGCCCAGGTAGGCCTCGTCCCGGCGCGGGGCCCAGGCCTCCAGCCCCCTGGCGCGGCGGGCGGCATTCAGGCCGGCCAGCAGGCCCTGGGCGCCGGCCTCCTCGTAGCCGGTGGTGCCGTTGATCTGCCCCGCGAAGAAGAGGTTGTGGATAAATTTCGTCTCCAGCGAGTGCTTCAGGTCCCGCGGGTCGAAGAAGTCGTACTCGATGGCGTAGCCGGGGCGAGTGATATGGGCCTTCTCGAGCCCCCGGATCGAGCGCACCACCTGGAGCTGGACATCGAAGGGCAGCGAGGTGGAGATGCCGTTGGGGTAGAGCTCGTGGGTATCCAGGCCCTCGGGCTCGATGAAGACCTGATGGCTCGCCTTGTCGGCGAAGCGGTGCACCTTGTCCTCGATGGAGGGACAGTAGCGCGGCCCGACGCCCTCGATCACTCCGGAGTACATGGGCGAGCGGTCGAGGTTGGCGAGGATGATCTCGTGGGTGCGCTCGTTGGTATGCGCGATGTGGCAGCTCACCTGGGTCGGATGCTGCTCGCGGCGCCCCATGAATGACATCACCGGGGTGGGGGTGTCGCCGGGCTGCTCCTCCAGGGCGGAGAAGTCCAGGCTCCTGGCATCCAGCCGCGGCGGGGTACCGGTCTTGAGCCGGTCGACCCGGAACGGCAGGGCCCGCAGGCGCTCCGCGAGCCGGTTGGAGGGCGGGTCACCGGCCCGACCGCCGCGGCTCTGCTCTAGGCCGATATGGATCACGCCGCCGAGGAAGGTGCCGGTGCACAGCACCACCGTCTCGGCATGGAAGCGGATGCCGGTCTCGGTAACCACGCCGCGCACGGTATCGCCCTCGACGATCAGGTCGCCGGCGGCCTGCTGGAAGAGCGTCAGGTTGGGCTGGTTCTCCAGCATGCCGCGGATCGCCGCCTTGTAGCGCACCCGGTCCGCCTGGGCTCGGGTGGCCCGCACCGCCGGCCCCTTGCGAGCATTGAGCACGCGGAACTGGATACCGCCGAGGTCCGTCGCCACGGCCATGGCGCCGCCCAGCGCATCGATCTCCTTGACCAGGTGGCTCTTGCCGATGCCGCCGATGGCGGGATTGCAGGACATCTGGCCCAGGGTCTCGATGTTGTGGGTCAGCAGCAGGGTCTGACAGCCCATGCGGGCGGAGGCCAGGGCGGCTTCGGTTCCCGCGTGGCCACCGCCGATGACGATGACGTCAAAGCGGTCGGGATAATCCAAGGTGCACCTCGTTGGCGCCGCAGCGCCCTCTTGCGAACTGGGGTGAAATCAGCCCGCCAGTATAACGCCCCTGTGGGTAATCGTCAGGGTTTTCCACACGGGGAAACGCCGCCCCCGGACTTCTCTCCTGGCTAAAGATCAATATTAAAGAAGATAAAGAGAAGTTCTGTTGTGGTAGTTACTACTGGTGTGGACAAAAAGCGTGGAAAAGTCGATAAATCGTATGACTTTCAAAAGGATGGAGTGTTGACGGATACGCGGAGAAAGGGCCGGCCGGCTGCGGACACCCTGGGATGAGGCTGTGGATGAAAGGGCGGCTTGTCCACAGGTGCGTTTCCGCACGGCTTGTCCACCGTCGGCTACCGCCCTTGTGCCCGCGGCTGTGAACAACCGGCCCGGTTATCCACGCCCTGCTCTGGGACGGGGCCTGCAGCGTGAATCGGCGGCGCGGGAAAAAAATCTATCCACAGGCATGAAAAGAGCCCCTGCCGTTGCCGACAGGGGCTCCGCTCACGCCTTCGGGGCCAGGGTCAGTGCTTGAGTACCCGGGCCAGGAAGCTGCGGGTGCGTTCGTCCTCGGGGGTGTCGAAGATCTTCTCCGGCGGGGCCTGCTCGGCGATCTCCCCCTTGTGGATGTAGATCACCCGGTCGGCCACTTCCCGGGCGAACCCCATCTCGTGGGTGACGATGATCATGGTCATGCCCTCCCGCGCCAGCTCGCGCATGGCATCGAGGACCTCGCCGATCATCTCCGGGTCCAGCGCCGACGTCGGCTCGTCGAAGAGCATCAGCCGCGGCTCCATGGCCAGGGCCCTGGCCAGCGCCACCCGCTGCTGCTGGCCCCCGGAGAGCTGGCTGGGGTACTTGGCGGCCTGGTCGCTGATGCCGACCCGCTCCAGCAGCCGTTCGGCGGTCTCCACGGCATCGGCCCGGCTCCAGCCGCGCACCTTCATGGGCGCCAGGGTGACGTTATCGAGCACGCTGAGGTGCGGGAAGAGGTTGAACTGCTGGAAGACCATGCCCACCTCGGTGCGGATCTTCTGCAGCGCGCGGCCGCTCTTGCCGTGGGGGGTGAGTTCGTTGCCGTCCACCTCGATATGGCCGTCCTGGAACTCCTCCAGGCCGTTGATGCAGCGGATCAGCGTCGACTTGCCGGAGCCGCTGGCGCCGATGACCACCACGACCTCGCCGGGGGCCACCTGGAGGTCGATCTCCTTGAGCACGTGCAGGCTGCCGAAGTGCTTGTTGACCTTCTCCATGCGCACGATGGGAGCGGTCGGGTTCTCGTTCTGTGTCATGGGTGGGCTCCCCCTCATTGTCCGACCAGGCCGCGTTTCTCGAGCTGGCGCAGCAGCAGCGACAGGCTCCAGGTGATGGCCAGGTACATCAGCGCCACCATGAAGTAGACCTCCAGGGCGGTGAAGGTGGTGGCGATGTAGATCTGCCCCTGGCGAACCAGCTCGCCGACGCCGATCACCGAGAACAGCGAGGTGTCCTTGATGCTGATGATGCCCTGGTTGCCCAGCGGCGGGATCATGCGGCGGAAGGCCTGGGGCCAGATCACGTAGCGGAAGGCCTGGGTGCGTGAGAGCCCCAGCGACAGCGAGGCCTCGCGCTGGCCGCGCTCGATGGACTGCACCCCGCCGCGCACCACCTCGGAGATGTAGGCACCGGAGTTGACCGCGATGGCGGCGATGCCGGCGGTCAGGGCGTTGATGGGGCCGCCGAGCAGCTGGGGCAGGCCATAGAAGATGAACAGCACCTGCACCAGGATGGGGGTGCCGCGGAACACCTCGATGTAGACGATGGCCGGCAGGCGCAGCAGGCGCGATGGGCTGATGCGCATCAGCCCGAAGACGATGCCGATGATGAAGCCGATGGCCAGCCCACCGAAGGAGATCAGCAGGGTCCAGGGAATGCCCGGCAGCAGGTGGGGGATGGAGCGGAACGCGGCCGCCCAGTCGAATTGAAAGGTCACTTCCACGGGCGTCTCTCCGGGATAGCTGGATACGACGCGGGGCCGGGAGGCAGTACCGCCCGGCCCCGCTGGTCATCCCGCCATGGCGGGACATTCAGGGCACGTCGGAGATTCAGTTCTCCTCGGGTGCCTCGCCGAACCACTTCTCGTAGATCTCGGCGTAGGTGCCGTCCTCGCGCATCTCGGCGAGCGCCTCGTTGACCGGCTCGACCCACTGGCTGCCCTTGTGGAAGACGATGCCGTACTGCTGGCCCTCGTAGAGGGGGCCGACCACCTTGGTGCGGCCCTCGCCGCGGGTCTGGGAGAAGTAGGCGACGTTGGGGGCGTCGTAGAAGGCGGCATCGACGTTGCGGCCGAGCAGCGCCATGTACATGTCGCTGTTGCCCGGGTAGGGGGTGATGTCGGCGCGATCGCCCAGCTGCTCCTGGAGGAAGTCGTAGCTGGTGGAGCCGATGCGGGTGGCGATGGACATGCCCTCGAGGTCCTCGATGGTCTCGACGCTGTCGTTGTCGGCGCGCACGATGATCTGCAGGCCGGAGTCGTAGTAGGGGTCCGAGAAGTCGACGATCTCGGCGCGCTCCTCGGTGATGGTCACGCCGGCGATGGCGATCTCCTGGCTGCCGGTCTGGACGGCCGGGATGATGCCGGCGAACTCCATGGTGGTCAGGTTGATCTCGAAGCCTGCCCGCTCGGCGAGTGCGTTGATGATATCCATGTCGAAACCGATCATCTCGCCGGTCTCGGGATCCATCATCTCGAAGGGAACGAAGCTGGGGTCGGTGACCACGTTGACGGTGGGGTTCTGGGCGCTGGCCGAGGCGGCCATGCCGAGGCCGAGCGCCAGGGCGGCGGCAAGTGCGGATTGCTTCAGCAGCGGTGAAGCGAAGGTTGATCGTGTCATGAGTTTCCCCGTTCTTGAGGCTATTCTATTGGGTCTCGCCATTTTCACCTTGGCGAGAATGCCCGATAGCGTCAAGTCGGGGGATTTCACGTTCGTGGTCCACGGGGCGGCCCCGGACCTAGACCATGAAGGAGGCGCCGCAGCCGCAGGTGGTGGTGGCGTTGGGGTTCTGGACCAGGAAGCGGGCGCCGGCCAGGCCCTCCTCGAAGTCCACCGTGGAGCCGACCAGGTACTGGTAGGAGAGCGGGTCCACCACCAGGGCCACCTCGCCGAACGCGATGACGGTATCGTCCTCGGCGACCTCCTCGGCGAAATCGAAGCCGTACTGGAAGCCCGAGCAGCCGCCGCCGGTCACGTAGACGCGCAGCTTGAGGTGGCTGTTGCCCTCCTCCTCAATCAGCGACTGGAGCCGCTGGCGTGCGCTGTCGGAGAGCAGCAGGGGGGTGGGAACAAAGGATTCGGCACCGCTCATGGAGAGCTCCCTGAAGGGAAGTGGGAAGTTCGACCGGTCATTATCCCCAATCCCCAGCAAAAGGGTCAACTTTTGCCGGGGAGTCGGGATCAGGGCATCAGCGCCGGGGCCTCGAGGCCGGCATTTTCCCGGAAGCCGAACATCAGGTTGAGGTTCTGGATCGCCTGGCCGGAGGCGCCCTTGACCAGGTTGTCGATCACCGCCAGTACCACCACGGTGTCACCGTTGCCCGGGCGGTGCACGGCGATACGGCACAGGTTCGCCCCCTTGACGCTGCGGGTCTCCGGGTGGCTGCCGGGCGGCATGACGTCCACGAAGGGCTCGTCCGCGAAGCGCTGCTCGAAGAGCGCCTGGAGGTCGCCCGGTTCGCCGGTGAGGCGCCCGTAGAGGGTGGCGTGGATGCCGCGGATCATCGGCGTCAGGTGGGGCACGAAGGTCAGCCCCACCGGCGCGCCCGCCGCATCGCCCAGGCCCTGGCGGATCTCCGGCAGGTGGCGGTGGCCGCCGGCACCGTAGGCCTTCATGGACTCGCTGGCCTCGGCCAGCAGCGAGGGCACCTTGGCGCCGCGGCCGGCGCCGGTCACGCCGGACTTGCAGTCGGCGATGATATGCCCGGCATCGACCAGGCCCGCCTCGAGGAGCGGCAGCAGGCCGAGCTGCACGGCGGTGGGATAGCAGCCGGGCACGGCGATCAGGCGCGCCTGGCGGATCCTGTCGCGGTTGACCTCGGGCAGGCCGTAGACCGCCTCGTCGAGCAGCGCCGGTGCGCCGTGGGGCTGGCCGTACCACTCGGCCCACTCCTCGGCGTCGCGCAGGCGGAAGTCGGCCGAGAGGTCGATGACCCGGGTGCCGCGCTCGAGCAGATCAAAGGCCAGGGCGTGGGCCACGCCGTGGGGGGTGGCGAAGAAGACGGCGTCGCAGGCGCCGAGGCGGTCGGCATCGGGCTCGCTGAAGGCCAGGGTGTCGTAATGGCCGCGCAGGTTGGGGTACAGGTCGCAGACCCGCACGCCCGCCTCGGAGCGGGAGGTGATGGCCTCCACCTCGACTTCGGGATGCTGGGCCAGCAGCCTGAGCAGTTCGACCCCGGTATACCCGGTGCCACCGACGATTCCGACCTTGATCACGTTGACCTCCTTCCGCTTGGCCCTGGGCTGGGCTCGGTTGTGACGAATATGATACACAAGAAGGCGGGGGCCGACCCAGCCGGCTCCGTCACTGGTCGAACAGGAATTTCGCCGTGCCGCGTTTCTCACTGCCGGACCTCAGCCTGGAGGGCTTCCGCCAGCGCCTGGCCAGCGTCGATGCCCTGCCCCAGCTCTGCGTGCTGGGGGTGGTCTCGGGGCTGATCACCGGCGGCTTCATGGTCGGCTTCCGGCTGCTGATCGACCTCGGCGCCCTGGCCTTCATGCCCGGCGGCGATCACGAGGCCTTCGAGGGGCTCTCCCCCCTGGTGCGCTCGGCCCTGCCGCTGCTGGCGGTCGCCATCGTCGGGGTGCTGCTGTGGCGCCAGCCCGACAAGGCCCGCAAGCTGGGGGTCGGCCACGTGATGGAGCGCCTGACCTACCATCAGGGCCGCTTCCCCCTGCGCAACTGGCTCAACCAGTGGTGGGTCGGGGTGGTCACGGTGCTCGGCGGGCTCTCCGCCGGCCGCGAGGGCCCGGCCATCCATCTGGGGGCGGCCGCCTCCAGCGGCCTCGGCCAGCAGCTCCGCCTGCCCCACAACAGCCTGCGGGTGCTGGTGGCCTGCGGCACCGCGGCGGGCATCTCCGCCTCCTTCAATACTCCCATCGCCGGTGTCATCTTCGCCATGGAAGTGGTGATGATGGAGTACACCATCGCCGGCTTCATGCCGGTGATCCTGGCCTCCACCATGGGGGCGGTGGTGGCCCAGCTGGTCTACGGCTCCGAGCCGGCCTTCCAGGTGCCCACGGTGAGCCTGGGGTCCCTCTCCAACCTGCCCTGGCTGGTGGTGACGGCGCTGGTGATCGGCCTGCTGGCGGGGCTCTTCATCCACCTGGCCCGCAGCGAACGGATCAAGGGTCTGCCGGTGTGGCTACGGCTTTCGCTGGTCGCGCTGGCGACCGCGGCGGTGGCCTGGTGGTATCCCGAGGTGCAGGGCATCGGCTATGACAGCCTGGAGGCCTCGCTGACCGGGGACCTGGCGGTGGACGTGCTGCTGGCGCTGGTGGTGGCCAAGCTGCTGCTGACGGCGGTCACCGTGGCCAGCGGCATTCCCATCGGCATCATCGGCCCGGTGCTGGTGATCGGCGCCGCGGCGGGGGGGCTGATGGGGCTCTTCGGCGGCTGGCTCTGGCCCGGCCGGGGAGCGGATCCGGGGGTCTATGCCATGCTCGGCATGGCGGCGATGATGGGCGCGGTGCTGCAGGCACCGCTGGCGGCGCTGATGGCGCTGCTGGAGCTGACCCATAACCCCAACATCATCCTGCCCGGCATGCTGGCGGTGGTGGTCTCCTGCCTGACCTCCCGACAGCTCTGTCGCTGCGACGGCTTCTTCATCAGCGCGACCCGACACGGCCTGCACCCGCTGCAGCAGCCGCTGATGCAGGCGCTGTCGCGGGTCTCGGTGCCGGCGGTGATGGAGCGCAGCCTGGAACGCACGCAGCGCATGGTGACTCGCGAGCGCGCGCGGGCCCTGCTGGCGCGCAACCCGATCTGGATCCTGATCGAGCGCTCCAGTGACGACAAGCCGACGCTGGCGCTCAAGGCGGCCGACCTAGCGCGCTGGCTGATGGAGGCCGAATCGGCACCGCCGGATGATGAAGCCGCCGAGGCGCAGGAGGCCGAGGAGCCCATCGATCTGCTGGAGATCCCCGGGGTGCGCCTGGAGCTGGCGCCGATCCACCTGCAGGCCACCCTCTCCGAGGCCTTCGAGCGGCTCAACGACCAGGCCGTGGATGCCCTCTACGTGGAGCACGGCAACCGTCCGAAACAGAAGCGGATTTCCGGTATCATCACGCGGGGCGCCATCGAGCGGTACTATCGTTTCGACGACTGACCTTGTCGGTGCCTGCCTCCGCGATGCGGTTCACAGCCACTCTTCCTGCCAGGAGCGTTCATGTATCTCTCGATCAAGGCCCTGCACCTGATTGCCATGGTGACCTGGTTCGCCGCCCTCTTCTATCTGCCGCGTCTCTACGTCTACCACGCCATGGCGCGGGATCGCGGCGAGCAGCAGGCCATCGATCACTTCCTGGTCATGGAGCGCAAGCTCTATCGCGGCATCATGACACCGTCGATGATCGCCGTGCTGCTCTTCGGGGGCTGGATGCTCTACCTGACGCCCTTCTGGCTGAGCCAGGGCTGGCTGCATGCCAAGCTGCTGCTGGTGGCGCTGCTGGTGGCCTACCACCACGTCTGCCTGATCTACCTCAAGCAGCTGCGCGACGGTCGCTGCACGAAGAGCCACGTGTTCTTCCGCTGGTTCAACGAGCTGCCGGTGATCGCCCTGCTGATCATCATCTTCCTCGCCGTGCTCAAGCCCTTCTGATGGCGACAGTCCACAGGGCAAGCCCGCACCTGCCGACGGTGCTGGTGCTGGCGGGCCACGACCCTACCGGCGGGGCCGGCCTGGTGGCCGATGCCGAGGCGGTCGCGGCCTGCGGCGGCTGGGCGGTGACCGTTCCCACGGCGCTGACGGTGCAGAGCTGCCGCGATGTCCGCAGGGTCGTGCCCTCTGACCCCGATCTCATGCGCGCCGCCGCCGAGGCGCTGGACGAGTTCGAGATCGCCGCCATCAAGGTGGGGCTGGTGGCCGACCTGGCCACCCTGGATGCCATCACGGATATCGTGCGTCGCTTTCCCGGGGTGCCTCTGGTGGTGGATCCGGTGCTGAAGGCCGGCGGCGGGAGCGAGTTATCCACAATCGAGCTGGTGGATGCCTTCCGGGAGCGCCTGCTGCCCCTTGTGGATATCCTGACTCCCAACCGGGATGAGTTGGCACGCCTCTCCGGCCTGCTCGGCGAGGATACCGTGCGGGCGGTGGAGCTGATGACCCTGGGCTGCCAGGCGGTGCTGGTGACCGGCACCGACTCTCCGGCAGCGGGCACGCCGGCGGACCGAGTAGCGCACACCCTGCACGCCCCCGACCAGAGCCGGCAGTGGAGCTGGCCCCGCCTGGAAGGGCGCTTCCACGGCTCCGGCTGCACCCTGGCCTCGGCCCTGGCGGCGCGGTTGGCGGCCGGCGAATCCCTGGTGGCCGCCTGCGAGCAGGCCCAGGCCTTCACCTGGGAGGCACTGGCCCACGGCTGGCGTCCCGGCGAGGCGCAGTCGCTGCCGCGCCGGCTATGGCGCCTGCCCGTGACGCCGGTCAAGGCGATCGGGCAGGAAGCGCCTTCCGACTGAGCGGTAGGCTGGCCATTGCCGCCCCCAGCACCGAGAATAGGGGCAGCAGGGTGGCCATGAAACGGTTATCCAGAGAATTATCCACAGCTTTGCAAGGATCAAAGACTCCATGACTACATCCGCCGAACTCTTCGAACGTGCCTGTCGCCATATTCCCGGTGGCGTCAACTCGCCGGTACGCGCCTTCAAGGGCATGCAGCGTCCGCCGGTATTCATGGAGCGCGCCCGGGGGGCCTACCTGTTCGACGTGGAGGGCAAGCGCTACGTCGACTATGTGGGCTCCTGGGGGCCGATGATCACCGGTCACGCCGACCCCGATGTGCTGAATGCCGTGCGCGAACGCCTCGACAGCGGGCTCTCCTTCGGTACGCCGACGGCCATCGAGACCACCATGGCCGACCTGATCTGCGAGATGATCCCCTCCATCGAGATGGTGCGCATGGTCAACTCCGGCACCGAGGCCACCATGTCGGCGATCCGCCTGGCCCGCGGGGTCACCGGCCGCGACAAGATCGTCAAGTTCGAGGGCAACTACCACGGCCACTCCGACTCCCTGCTGGTCAAGGCGGGCTCCGGTGCCCTGACCCACGGCGAGCCGAGCTCCCCCGGGGTGCCGGCCTCCCTGGCCGAGCACACCGTGACCCTGCCCTACAACGACACCGACGCCGTGGAGCAGTGCTTCGAGGAGATCGGCGAGCAGATCGCCTGCATCATCGTCGAGCCGGTGGCCGGCAACATGAACTGCATTCCGCCCCAGCCGGGCTTCCTGGAGTGCCTGCGCCGGGTCTGCGATGCCAACGACAGCGTGCTGATCTTCGATGAGGTGATGACCGGCTTCCGGGTGGCCATGGGCGGCGCCCAGGCCCACTACGGCATCCGCCCGGACCTCACCTGCCTGGGCAAGATCGTCGGCGGCGGCATGCCGGTGGGCGCCTTCGGCGGCAGCGAGACGATCATGTCCAACATCTCGCCGCTGGGGCCCGTCTACCAGGCCGGCACCCTCTCCGGCAATCCGCTGGCCATGTCGGCGGGTATCGCCCTGCTGACCAAGCTGCGCGAGCCCGGCTTCCATGATGCCCTGGCCCAGCGCGTCGAGACCCTCTGCCACGGCCTCCAGGAGCGTGCCGATGTGGCCGGTGTCGAGATGATCACCCAGCACGTGGGCGGCATGTTCGGCCTCTTCTTCACCGGCCAGAGCCGGGTGGACAACTTCGCCCAGGCCACCGCCTGCGACGCCGATGCCTTCCGCCGCTTCTTCACCGCCATGCTCGACCAAGGCGTCTACCTGGCGCCCTCGGCCTACGAGGCGGGCTTCATGTCCAGCGCCCATACGCCGGAGGATATCCAGCTGACCCTGGATGCCGCCGAGAAGGCCTTCGTGGCCATGCAGCAGGCCTGATTCCCTGCCGCGCCACTCCACCACCGGGAGACTCGCGATGACGCACTCCGCCGCTGCGCCCGATCGGGCCCGTGACGCCAACGAGAGCCTGGAATCGCTGGTCGATTCCCTGGCGGCCTACCACGAGTCGGCCCGGGCCGACACCGAACCGGCCATTGCCCCCTGTGAACAGCTGGAGCTGATGGCCCACCGGGAACTGGCGGCGATTCGCGAGGGCATACACGACGAGGAGGAGCGCGGTCGGCTCGACCACCTCGGCGAGTGGCTGAGCCAGGATCTGAAGCGCCTCGAGCCGCTGCTCGACGCGCGTCGCGGGCATCGGGTGGCCAGCTGGGCCATCGCCCACCCGCAGAGCCGGCTGTGCCACGAGGGGCGTACCCTGCTGGCCAACGCCATCGGTCGCGATCCGGCGGCGCCCGGCTTCTCGCTGCCGGCGGATCCGGCCAGCGACCTGGCCGCCCTGCTGGTGGGGCTTGAGGCACGGGGGGAGTCGGCGCTGACGCGCCAGGCCCTGGATCGCTACCTGCGCCTGACGGGGGACTACGGCCAGGCGCGGCTGCTGTCGCTGTTCGGCACCTGCCATGCGCTGAGCGGTGCCCGGCGGGCCCTGGAGCGGCGGCCGGCACCGGGCCAGGACCCCGAGCACCCTGCCCGGCAGGCCGAGAGCATGGCGGAGTGCCGCCGCTACCTGGCACTGGCGGAGCGCATCGCCGAGTTCCGCTTCCCGCCGCTGGTGATTGCCGTCGGCGTCTCGGGCAGCGGCAAGAGCCGCTTCACGTCGGGTCTGGTGAGTCGACTGGGAGCGATTCGGGTCTGCTCGGATGCGGAGCGCCGCCGTCTGCATGGGCTGTCGCCGGAACCGAACCATCCACAGGGGGTGGCGTCGGATCCCGCTGTGGATATCTTCGACGAGGCCGCTACCGAGCGTACCTACCGCCATCTGGCCAGCTGTGCCGGCACCCTGCTGGATGCGGGCATTCCGGCCTGCGTCGATGCCACCTGCCTGAGGCGCTGGCAGCGCGACCTGCTGCGCCAGCAGGCCGAGGCGCGGGGGCTGCCCTGCCTGGTGGTCAGCTTCGAGGCGGACGAGGCGACGCTCAGGCGGCGCATCGAGAAGCGCGCCCGGCGCCAGGGCATCGCGGTCGAGCAGAGCCTGGCGGTGCTCGACCGTCAGCTGGCCGAGCGGGAAGGCTTCGGCGACGAGGAGAGGCTGCACCTGGTGCACCTCGACACCACGGCCGATAATGCCGCCGAGACCCTGGTTGACCTGATCGAGGAGCACGTGAAGCTGGGGTGATCACGGGGGTCAGCCGGGTCCTCCGTGGTGACCGACCTCCCGCTGTCGCCGCCCAAGGTCGGCGGGTGGCGGTACCCCCAGGTTATGCCGGGCCCAGTTGACCGCCTGGATGCGGTTGTGCACGTCGATCTTGCGAAAGATGTTGTAGAGGTGGGACTTCACGGTGTGCTCGCTGACGAACAGACGGTCGGCAATTTCACCGTTGGAGGCGCCCGAGCCGAGCAGCCCGATGATCTCCAGCTCCCTGTGGGTCAGCCCGCAGACGGGCCGATAGGAGTTGAGCTGCTGCCGACGCAGGAAGGAGATCATCCGGGTCATCAGCGAGCGTGACATCCAGAGCTCGCCGCCCGTCAGCGCCTGGAGCCCCTTGCAGATCATCTCCAGGCTGTCGCTGCGGTAGAAGATACCCTGGAGAAGCAGGGCCGAGAGGGTCTCGACGGCGTGGTCCTCATCCCGGAGGTTGAAGGCGACCAGGGAGAGCCGCTCGTCCTCCATGGCGCGAGTATGCCACTTCTGCATCTGGTCATCGGAGAGGTGGTCCACGTCGAGCAGGACCAGGGTGGGATGGAGCTCTTTCGGCTTCCATTCGGCGCCCGGCGGCAGGACGGCCACCGGGCTCTCGAGCTGCTGGCGGAGGTAGTCAATGAACAGCTGACACTGTGGATTACTGACGGTCACCAGCAGCAGAGTGCGTGAGTTTTGCATGCAGGCCCCCCTTAGGAAGCTCCCGCCGATGGTTGGAAAATCGGTTATCTACCTTGTCATGAAGCGGGTCAGCCTGAAGTGTTGGGCATTTTGTAACATTTCGTTTGTATTGATTTATTATAACGAAATATCTTTTTAATTTCGTTTTTGATCAGTCTTGCGGACCCTCTGCCGAATCAGCGGGTTGCACCCTTCGCGATCGTTGGCCGTAAGCGACAGGCTTAATAAAATCAGTCCCTTCCCATGACCCCTGTCATGCACGGTGCCTCCCACATCGCCGCCCCCGACGTTTCCACGGCCCCTCTGCCGGCCTAGAATGGCAGCCCGTGAATCCTCAGGAAGCTCGACCATGACCCCGACCCCCCTGATCCTTGCCAGCGGTAACGCCGGCAAGCTGCGCGAGTTCCATGAGCTGCTGGCGCCGCTGGGCTGCGATGTCCGGCCCCAGGCGGAGTTTGCCGTGCCCGAGGTGGAGGAGACCGGCCTGACCTTCGTCGAGAACGCCCTGCTCAAGGCGAGGGAGGCGAGTCGCGTCAGCGGCTTGCCGGCGCTGGCGGACGACTCCGGACTGGAAGTCGATGCCCTGAAAGGTGCCCCGGGCATCTACTCCGCGCGCTTTGCCGGTGAACCGAAGAGTGACGAACGCAACAACGCCCTGCTGCTCGAACGCCTTGCCGAGGTGCCGGAGGGTGGCCGCAGCGGCCGCTACTGGTGCGTGCTGGTCTACCTGCGGCATGCCGAGGACCCGGTACCGCTGATCGTGCAGCGCAGCTGGGAGGGCGAGATCCTGGCGCATCCACGCGGTGAGGGCGGCTTCGGCTATGATCCGCTGTTTTGGCTGCCCGACCAGGCCATGAGCGTGGCCGAGCTGCCGGCCGCCGAGAAGAACCGCCTGAGCCACCGGGGGCGTGCCCTCCAGGCGCTGGTCGAGGCGCTGGGCAGGGCCCACCGGGCGTGATGGTCGCCCTGCCTCCCCTGTCGCTCTATGTGCATGTCCCCTGGTGCGTGCGCAAGTGCCCCTACTGCGACTTCAACTCCCACGGCGTCGGCCGCGATGCCGAGCTGCCGGAGGTCGACTACCTGGCCGCCCTGCTGGCCGACCTCGAGGCCGACCTGCCCCTGGCGGCCGGCCGGGAGCTGGCCAGCATCTTCATCGGCGGGGGGACGCCGAGCCTGATGTCGGCGGCCTTCTACCGTGACCTGCTGGCCGGTATCGCGGCACGCCTGCCCCTGGCACGGGATATCGAGATCACCCTGGAGGCCAATCCGGGCACCCTGGAGCGGGGGCGCTTCCACGGCTATCGCGAGGCGGGCATCAACCGCCTGTCGCTGGGGGTGCAGAGCTTCCAGGATGCTCAGCTTCAGGCGCTGGGACGCATTCACTCGGGGCAGGATGCCGAGGCCGCGGTCGCCGAGGCCCGGGACGCCGGCTTCGATAACCTCAACCTCGACCTGATGCATGGGCTGCCGGGCCAGACGCCGGCGTTGGCCCTGGCGGACCTGGAGCGTGCCCTCGAGCTCGCCCCCGAGCATCTCTCCTGGTACCAGCTCACCCTGGAGCCCAATACCGAGTTTCACTCCCGGCCCCCCAGGCTGCCCGAGGAGGAGGTGCTCTGGGACATCCAGGACCTGGGGCACGAGCGCCTCGAGGCCGCAGGCCTTCTGCGCTACGAGATCTCCGCCTATGCCCGAGCGGAGCGTCGCTCCCGGCACAACCTCAACTACTGGCGCTTCGGCGACTATCTCGGCATCGGCGCGGGAGCTCACGGCAAGCTGAGCGCCTGCGGGGAGCCGGGGAGGGCATTGTCCATCGAGCGGCGCTGGAAGGTCCGCCAGCCGGACTCCTACCTGCGGCGCCTGAAGGACCCGCGAGGCTTCGTGGCAGGCCACGGCCGGGTCGAGGAGCGCGAGCTGCCGCTGGAGTTCGCCATGAATGCGCTGCGCCTGGTCGAGGGTGTGTCGATGGCCACCTGGGAGTCCTGCACGGGCCTGCCCGCCTCATGGCTGGCACCCCGTCTCGAGCCGGCCCGAAAAAAAGGACTTCTCGTGGAAGATGCCGATCGACTTCAGGCATCGCCTCAGGGTCTACTATTCTTGAATGAACTGTTGGCGATGATCGGCATGGAGTGACCGATCCGCGACCTCATCGCAGCCCGTCACAATGACCTGCCCGGCAGGGATGCCTACCGGGCCTACCGATGACCGAAAGGAGATCTGCCCTCATGATCAAGCCCATTCGCTTCTTCGTACCACTTGCCGCCGCCGCCCTGCTGGTAGGCTGTGCCACCACCGACCCCTACTCCGGCCAGACCCAGCGCAGCCAGACAGGCACGGGGGCCGCCATCGGTGCCGCCGTCGGTGCCGCCGCCGGTGCGCTGAGCGGTGATGGCAGCACCAGCCGCCGCGATCGCGCGCTGATCGGCGCCGCCGTCGGCGCCGCAGCGGGTGCCGGCGTCGGTGCCTACATGGATCGTCAGGAGGAGGAGCTGCGCCAGAGCACCCGGGGCACCGGTATCGAGGTCGATCGCCGCGGTGACGATATCGTGCTCAACATGCCGAGCAGCGTGACCTTCGGCTTCGACTCCAGCGAACTGACCATGAGTGCTCGCAACGCCCTCAATGACGTCGCATCGATCCTCAGCCAGTACACCGATACCCGGGTCAACATCGCCGGCCATACCGACAGCACCGGCAATGCCGACTACAACCAGCGCCTCTCCGAGCGGCGTGCCGAATCCGTCGGGAACTACCTGGCCCAGTCCGGCGTCTCCCGCAACCGTCTCTACATGAGCGGCTACGGCCAGACCCAGCCCGTCGCCAGCAATGCCACCGAGGAGGGACGCGCCCAGAACCGCCGCGTCGAGATCACGCTTTCGCCCATCGAGAGCCAGTTCCAGTAACAGCGGCTCAGCCGCCGAGTGGCCGGAGCGGGGCCTGTCGCCTGGGGCGGCAGGCCCTTTCCTTTTCCCCTTCTTGCCGAGTCCCCGTTCCCCATCCATGCTCTCCTATCAGCACGCCTACCACGCCGGCAACTTTGCCGATATCCACAAGCACCTCACCCTCCATGGGGTCATCGATCATCTATTACGTAAAGAATCACCGATTACGTATATAGACACACATGCCGGTCGGGGGCGCTATCCTCTGGACGCCGCGGAGACGACCCGCCTGCAGGAGTATCAGGAGGGTGTGGTACCGCTGTGGGCCGCTCGTGGCGCCCGCGAAGGCGGCCCGCTCCTGGTGGAGTGGCTGGAGGCCCTGGCCGCCGCCCAGCCCGACCCCCGGCGATTGACCCACTACCCCGGCTCGCCCTGGTGGATGGGCCACCGGCTGAGGGCCCGGGACCAGCAGTGGCTCTTCGAACTGCACCCGGGGGAGCACGAGCACCTCAGCCGGCAGCCTCTCCCTGCGGCAGTCCAGCGTATTCATGGCGATGGCCTCAAGGGCCTGCGTGAGCGGCTGCCGGTCAGGACGCCGCGGCTCTGCGTGCTGATCGATCCCAGCTACGAGCGCAAGGAGGAGTATCTCGAGGTGGCCGAGACGCTGCTGGCGGCGATGCGCAAGGCCCGCCATGCGGTGGTGCTGGTGTGGTATCCGCTGCTGCCGGCGGGGCGCCATCGGGAGCTGCTCGAGGCCGTCCGGGACGGCGGGCTGCGCAAGGTGTGGTACGGCGAGTTCACGCGGCAGGCACCGGGCGAGGGGGAGCGCGGGATGTACGGCAGCGGCATGCTGGTGGTCAATCCCCCCTGGGGGCTCGATGAGCGTCTGGCGGAGGCGATGGCCCCGGTGGTGGCGCGCCTCGGCTCACCGGGGAGCTACCGCAGCGGCTGGTGGGTGGAGGAGTAGGAGAGGCGGCCATTCACCGATGCGCAAGCCGCCGAAGATCTCGCCCAGCGGGGTTGTACTGGCGGCGCGGTCAGCGCCGATTCTGGGCGA
>Ga0209075_1001434_pt1 | contig 22379 bp, 14 predicted proteins | sample Stecom2011_FD_187523 | JGI IMG/M metagenome (GOLD analysis project Ga0209075, IMG submission 187523) | Agricultural soil microbial communities from Utah to study Nitrogen management - Steer compost 2011 (SPAdes) (version 2) | ecosystem: Environmental > Terrestrial > Soil > Agricultural land...
TTATTTGTGAGAAGAAGATTTGACAAAGATAAAGATTTTAGGAAAGCCAAACTAAGTAGTATTGCATATGGGCCCATGGCTAAAATAGGACAGAAGGTGAAAGGCAAAAACTTTTCTTATACTATAGTTGGGCGTCATACTAAGAGAGATACAGCAAATAATGAATCACCAAACTAAATGATTAACTTTGCATTTTAATTAAGGAAAATATATGAAGGTAAAATTAACTATAGAACTACTAAAAAAATCAGCTAAGGACTTTTGTGTTTTAGAATCAAGTTTTGATAATAAAGATTTATATGGTGTTACTGATGGAAAAGCTGTTGGTACATTTATAGAACATAAATTTCAAAAATATCTTGATGATAGATACGAATATGAGAAGGGTTCGTCAGCAAAAGGAATTGATTTACCAAGTGCTGATATACATACAGACATTAAAGTCACTTCAATAAAACAACCACAATCATCTTGTCCATTTAAGGATGCAAAACAAAAAATATTTGGACTTGGGTATAATATACTAGTCTTTGTGTATGATAAAGTCGATGATGCAACTAAAGGAACTGCAAAATTAGATTTTGTAAGTTGTTCTTTTTTGGCAAAAGAAAGGACTGCTGATTATACAACAACTTATCGTTTAAGAGAAATGTTGAATGATGGAGCAAACAAAGAAGATATTATTGCTTATCTAAATGACAAAAATATTCCTGCTGACGAAATCACACTTGAGTTAATCGCTGATTCAATTATATCAAAAACCCCACTTCAAGGTTATTTGACTATATCAAATGCACTACAATGGAGACTTCAATATGCTAGAGTCGTTAACCTTACTGACAAAGTTGATGGTATAACTAAAGTAATTGATAAGGTAAATAAATGATTTGTTTTGACACAAATATTGACCAAATTGTTGTAGACTTTTTTAGGAGCAATATAAAAGCATTATCAAATTTTCAAGACACTAATGTTTTGATTAAAAGAGTGTGCGGAATAAATAGTTTTTTTCAAACTGAGAATGAAACAAAAGAATTGCTTGAAAAAATAAATGATAATCTTTCTATTGTCTCTGAGCCTGATAGAAGAGAATACGGAGATTTTCAAACAAATTATGATTTAGCATTACAAGTTGCAAAATATGCATATTCTAAAGACAGTAATGTTGAATTTGTTTTAGAACCTACATGTGGAAAAGGGAATTTTTTAATTGCAACCCTAAAACAATTTTCATCTTTGAAAAAGATTGTTGGTGTTGAAATTTATCAACCGTATGTTTGGGAAACAAAATTTAAAATACTTTCTCATTTTATTTCTAATCCAAATGATAAAATACCAGAGATAGATATATTTCATGCAAACGCATTTGACTTTCCATATGAAGATTTATCTTCATCAACAAAAGAACTTAAAACTTTAGTTATCGGAAACCCTCCTTGGGTAACAAATTCTGAATTAGGTTCAATTGATTCAGGCAACCTACCGAAAAAATCAAATTTTAAAAAACATAGCGGTTTTGAAGCAATTACAGGGAAAGGAAATTTTGATATAGGAGAATATATTTCTTTAATTATGCTAGATTGTTTTCAAAACCATAATGGTATTTTCGCTTTCCTAATTAAGAATTCTGTAATCAAAAATCTTATTCAAGACCAAAAAAGGAATCTATATAAAATTGCAGACATTGAGAAATTAAACATTGATTCAAAAAAAGAGTTTAACGTTTCTGTTAATGCATCTCTATTTATTTCTAAATTAAATTGCACATCCGAAATGGTATGCAATGAATATGACTTTTATAACAAAAACCAAATTACGTCATTTGGTTGGTATAAAGAAAAATTTGTTTTCTCAATAAATGATTATGATAAGTCTGGTGTTATTGATGGTATTTCCAATTTTATTTGGCGTTCTGGTATAAAGCATGACTGTTCTAAAATAATGGAATTTGAAGCAATTAATGGGCATTATATAAATGGTCAGAAAGAGGATGTTGTAATTGAAAATGGATTAGTTTACGGTTTGTTAAAAAGCTCCGACTTAAAAGATGACAAAACGAATAGTTTTAGAAAACAGACAATAATAACGCAGAAAAAAATCGGACAGGATACAAGCTATATTAAAGATGAATATCCATTAACATACAATTATCTAATTGATAAAAAGGAATTTTTTGACAAAAGAAAATCATCAATCTATAAGGACAAACCAGCATTCTCAATATTCGGTGTCGGGGAATATTCATTTGCTCCTTATAAAGTTGCAATTTCAGGGTTGTATAAGTCAACTCATTTCACATTAGTTTTACCAAATAATGACAAACCTATAATGCTCGATGATACTTGCTATTTTATTGGATTTGACAACTTAAAACATGCTCAGATTGCTCATTTTTTAGTTAATTCTGAGATTGTTCAACTATTCTTAAAATCGATTATTTTTTCTGACTCAAAGCGTTCTGTAAATAAGGATACTTTGATGAGAATTGATTTTAAAAGTGCCTATGACTATAATAGTTTCAATGAAGCAAAAGATAAAATAAATACTTTGACAATTAACGAATGGGATACTTTTGGCAAATTATTGATTAAGAATAAGAAAGTAATACAAAAGACATTATTCTGAAATAGAAAGTACGAACGCCCAACACGCGGTATAAAACATTGGGGTTTAAGTGGTTATTCAAGCATTCTGCCACGCATCAAGTTTGGTGTAACTGGACAGGAAAGTAGCCCGCAATCCCCAACGATTTCATACCGCCAAACGATTTGAGTGCTTCTTATAGTAAAATGCACAACTCCAGACAGAATTTAGATAACCTAGATCTAAGTAAGTATGATTTTTTCAATACTAGATTTAAACTGAATTTGAATTTTGTGATTGCTTTACTTCTATAAAAATCTTTCTTATAAGCTTCAACAGAAACATAGATTTTACTCCAATACAGATTTTCACACCTTTTTTTTAGATAATATTGTATTTTTAGAGGGTGAAAAAATTATACCATGATCGAAAAAACTGTATAGAATGTGCTGGATGTGTGGGTGTATGCCCTACTATGGCATTGGATATGTATGGGCTAGATTTGCAAATTGACCACGAAAAGTGTAATCGATGCGGGATTTGTATCAAAGCATGCCCAGTGGGTGTCTTGGATTGGGAGTTTCATGAAGCATAAAGAATACGATATTGTAGTGGTAGGTGCTGGGCCAGGTGGTTCGGTTATTTCTCGTCATTTAGCACAATTAAATTATCGAGTTTTATTGTTAGAAAAAAGAAAAGAAGTGGGGATTCCTGTCCGCTGTGGAGAAGCAAGTACTTCTTTAAAAGATATGGAGACTTTTGGTCCTTTTGATGATGATTGTATTGAAACTGTGATTGATGGTTTATTTGTCTATGGTCCAGGCGGCACTCATCTAGATGTTTATAAAAAAAATACTGGGATCATGTTGAATCGTGAAAAGTTCGATCCTTGCTTGGCTCGACTTGCAGAAAAAGATGGAGTGGAACTTGTATTGCAGGCAAAGTGTGAATCTATTAGCCCTGTAGTATCTGGTTATAGAGAGATAGAGGTTACAAGTCCACTTGGTAAATCAAAAATCAAAACTAAAATGCTAGTGGGAGCAGATGGTATAGAGTCTCTTGTCGGTCGAATGGTAGGCTTAAAAAGTTTGCAACTTCATCAACACACTTGCACTGGGATTAACTTTGAAGTTGAAGGGATTTTAACTGAAGCAAATTACCTAACATTTTGGCAAGGTCAAGATTTCATCAACGATGGCTATATCTGGAGTTTTCCAAAATTAAAGAGCAATACCACAAATTTTGGTGCAGGTTATGTGATTCCAAAATCTAAAGGAAAGCCTATTAAAGAGGTGACTTTGGAGTGGTTAGAAAAATTGTTTCCTGGTGCAAAAATAAAAAGGATCACTGGTGGTTTGATTCCTGTATCGGGCAATTTAAAGGACTATGTCGCAGATCGATTGATATTAGTGGGAGATGCCGCTCATCATACTAATCCACTCACAGGCGGAGGAATTTCTGCCGCGATGAAGGCTGGTCGTGAAGGAGCCTTGGTGATACATCAGGCTTTTCAAGAACAGAATTTTTCAAAAGCATTTTTTAAGCAATACCAAGATCGATGTGAGAAAATTTTTGGAAAAAAACATAAAAGCTTACTCAAATTCCGTCGATTCTTACTTGGACTTCCTAAAAATCACCAAATAGAATTTTACAAAGTGATCAAGGCTTTTGTAGAAAACAATTACAATTACTGGGCTTTACTAAAACACCCTATATTAACTATTAAAAGTGTTTACCGTTATTATAAGTCCAGCCACTAAATAAAGTTTACTAAAACTTAAAAGTTACTAACTTTAAAAGAGATAAAATTAGAAGGGAAAATATGGCAAAAGTAAATCAAAAAGATAAAACATCAAAAATAAAAGACTCTGCAGAAACTATAAAAACTGCTTTCACAGAGCATATACGACATTCTCTTGCTCGCAGCACGCAAACAGCAACTGAACATGAAAAATTTTTAGCAATAGCATACACAGTACGCGATCGACTCATAGATCGTTGGATTCAAACTCAAGAAACTTATTATCAAAAAGATGTCAAACGAGTTTACTATCTTTCTTTAGAATTTTTAATTGGCCGTACTCTAGGTAATTCTGTCTTAAACTTGGCCGTAGAGTCAGCAGTTCTAGAAGCGTTAGATGAACTCGGCATGAGCTTAGAAGAGCTTCGAGAACAAGAAGTGGACGCGGGTCTTGGAAATGGAGGGCTAGGTCGTCTTGCTGCGTGTTTTTTAGATTCTATGGCCACATTAGAGTTGCCAGCCACGGGTATGGGCATTCGTTATGAATATGGAATGTTCCACCAAAAAATCCGTGATGGTAAGCAAGAAGAACACCCGGACAATTGGCTTCGTTTGCCAAACCCATGGGAAATTGCAAGGCCTGCTAACGCACTTCGCATTCCTTTTTATGGCTATGTCGTTTCTTGGGTAGATGAAAAGGGTAAACTCCAAAATCGTTGGGAAACTAAAGATTATGTATTAGCACTCCCCTATGACACCCCTATTCCAGGTTATCAAAACAACACCGTCAATAACCTTCGACTTTGGAGTGCAAAAAGCACCGATGATTTTGGATTAGAATATTTTAACAATGGTGATTATATTGCTGCAGTCCAAGACATGGAACTTTCAGAAGCCATTTCCAAAGTATTGTATCCCAACGATTCTTCTATGAACGGAAAAGAACTTCGACTAAAGCAACAATATTTCTTGTGCTCGGCTTCTTTGCAAGACATAGTCAATCGATTCAAGAAAACCCATTCAAACCACTGGGAACTATTCCCAGAAAAAGTGGTGATCCAACTCAACGACACTCATCCAGCCATTTCTATTGCAGAATTGATGCGAATTTTAATAGACATAGAGTATGTAGAATGGGACACAGCATGGGATATTGTGACACGCACATTTGCCTACACCAATCATACCCTCATGCCCGAAGCATTAGAAAAATGGTCTGTTTCTTTATTTGAAAAATTACTCCCAAGGCATTTACAAATCATCTACGAAATCAACGCTAGATTCTTGCGGTTGGTTTCCATGAAATGGCCTGGGGACAACAATCGTTTGGCTCGCATGTCTATTATAGAAGAAGGCCACGAAAAAATGGTTCGCATGGCGTTCCTCTCCATAGTAGGTTCTTTTGCGGTCAATGGAGTCGCAGCACTTCATAGTGAATTATTAAAAACGCATTTATTCACTGACTTTTATGAATTATGGCCAGAAAAATTCAACAACAAAACAAACGGAGTCACACCAAGGCGTTGGGTAAAAAAATCCAATGCAGCCCTTTCCAAACTCATCAGCAGCAAAATTGGTGACTCATGGGTCAAAAATCTTGATGAACTCAAAAAATTAGAAGCCTACGCCAAAGACACTCAATTCCAAAAAGATTTTATGGCGGTCAAACTTCAAAACAAAAAGCGTCTGGCAAAATATATCGAAGAAACCCAAAATATCAAAATAGATGTCCACACTATTTTTGATGTACAAGTCAAACGCATACACGAATACAAAAGGCAACTCTTAAATGTACTTCATGCCATACATTTATATATTCAAGTCAAAGACGGCAAAGAAATAGTCCCTCGAACCATTATGATTGGTGGAAAGGCTGCCCCTGGATATTGGATGGCCAAACAAATCATCAAACTTACCAACGCGGTGGCCGATATAGTCAATAACGACCCAGATTGTCAATCCAAGCTTTCTATCGTTTTCTTAGAAAATTATCGTGTATCTTATGCAGAAAAAATCATACCAGCAGCAGATTTATCTGAACAAATTTCTACCGCTGGAACTGAAGCCTCTGGAACAGGGAATATGAAATTCGCACTCAACGGAGCACTCACCATCGGCACATTAGACGGAGCCAATGTAGAAATACTAGAAGAAGTCGGAAAAGACAACATCTTTATTTTTGGTCTCACGGTAGAAGAAGTGCATAACTTATTAGCTAAAGGATACAGATCTCGGGATTACTACGAACAAAATGACGACATTCGCAGAGTTTTAGACTTGATCCAAAGCGGATTTTTCAGTCCAGAACGCCCCGATTTATTCAAACATATCGTAGAAAACCTACTCAGCAACGACACCTATTTATTGCTTGCCGACTTTGAAGCCTATGCAAAAGCTCAAAAAGAAGTAGAAAAACTATACTTAGATCAAAAATCTTGGGCAGAAAAAGCCATACTAAATACAGCTCGAATGGGCAAATTTAGCTCTGACAGAACCATAGAACAATACGCCAAAGAAATTTGGGGTGCCAAAGCCTGTCCCATTAAACTCTAAGATTTCTCCTCAAAAGCTCGCTTCAAAAAAGCGAGTTTTTTTTATTATTGAAGTCTCACACACGCCTGGCTTTATTCAAATGAGAACTTCGAAGTTCTAAGTATATAGCATTTTCTACTTTATCTTTAGTACTCAAAAATTAGCCACTTACTTAGAGATAAACGGCATTTTCTGGCACACATTTCGCACCACATCTCAAGCACGCATTCCATCATTTTTTTTGCACGCACTTCGACAGGCTCAGTGTAGCACTTTTCACACCGTCCCCTCTGAATTTAGATAACATCTCTCACACTAACCACTTCCCACATCTCAACCACGCATTTCTACAAAATCATTGCATAATTTTACAGCGTATATCAAGACTTATTTTGTAATCATTAGCAAAAAACATTTGCCATTAAAATAAACCATTTTTTTAGATTCTTCTTCTTTTGAAAGAGTGCTTGCTTCAAAAGAAGAAGAAAGATCGGATTCTATTTTAAGATTTTTGAAGATTAAAACTAAGCTTTTAAGGATTTAAAATAAAAAACCTCTGCCAAATAGCAGAGGTTTTGAATAAAACTTTGAACTTATTTCAATAGGATTTTTTGAGCAAAGTTTACAGAAGTACCAGTAGCACGAACCATGTAAACACCAGCATCTAACTTAGATAAGTTAAGAGCAGATGCACCGTTGATAACGGAGTTCATCACTACTTGACCTTGAAGGTTGATCACTTCTACATTAGCGGAGTTCTTGAGTCCTCGGAATTGAAGTGTACGACCAGAAAGTTGTGATTTGAGTGCAGAGCCTTGATGACCAGCTTTGATAGAGCTACTACCACTACTAGGACATGTTCCAAGAGTACCAAATGCAGCAATTTTTAAGTTGCTTTTAACTTCGTCACCATTAGAACCACCTAATTTTAATTTTACGGCAGTAGTTGCAGCGAGTAGATCGTCTTGACTTACTTTTAAACCCCAACCGCTTTCTTGTTTAAAAGTACTGAATGGAAGATCTACGGCACGCATAGTAGCAGAAGCTGGAATTGGAGCGTTGTATTCGTTGTATTCAGTTAGAGCCCCATCACCTTGATATTCTAGCTCCATCACCATTTTTGCATCATTAGCGATAGTGACACAAACGCCAGTACCCCAGTTAGCACCAATGTCATATGGGTCTTTGTTGCCATTAACAATATTAAAACCAAAACCGACAAATGGATAATCTGCAGCACCACCGAGATTCAAGGTGACTTCGATTTGACCAAAAGCTTCTAGCATAGGGGCAATCTGGTCGCCATATTCATTTTCTTCAAAAGGATACTCGACATAAGAAGTACCACCGTCATTTTCACGGTCATCATAGTCGAACCAATAACCACCGTCATCAAGTCCGTCGAAATCATCACACTCAAAGGCTCCTGTGCATACACGGCTACCTTCGACTGGGAACATAAGAGCTGCAGAAGCAAATGAAGCGGCTGCGAGCAATGCTAAAGGAAGATATTTTTTATTCATAATTTTCTCTCTTTTTGTTGATAAACACCCATAGGGGAATTGTCTGTATTAAATATACTCTTTTTTTTTAAAAACAAGCACTATTTTTTATTTATAATTAAAAACTTAGCTTTGTAATCGTTTTTTTTACATTTGTGCACAATAGTAACCACAATGTAGATGTAAATATTTTTTAATTTTCTTTTTAAAGACTTTCTATTTATATTAGTTTCAAAGACTTAAACTTATTTCATTAGTAAAAGGGCCTTATGTTTAGAATTATTACTTTTACACTTTTTATTTTACTTGGGGTATTTCACGCCAATGCTGCTCCTCAGTTTCCATTCCCTCAAAATAAGGCATACCCTTATGGGCACACTTATAAAAATGCCAATACAGCTAAAATTCAATCTGCTTTTGAAACCTGGAAAGGGGCTTGGTACACCGAATCCAATGCGGGTGGTTTTGCACGCATCATCAGTCCAAATGATAGCGCAGAAATTTCTGTGTCTGAGGGTATTGCTTATGGTATGTTGCTCATGGTGTATATGAGTTCCAGTCAAAAAGATTATAAATCTGAGTTTGATAAACTTTGGGGTTATTGGAAAAAATACGCGGTGAGTGCCAATTCGGCTACTGGTATGAACTGGCATGTAAATAATAAGACCGGTAATGTTGTGTCTGGAAGTGCCACCGATGCCGATATCGATGCGGCTGTGGCTTTGATTATGGCAAGCAAACAGTGGGGCCAAGAATCTTATTTGACCGATGCCAAAAATCTTATTTCTTGGATGAAATCTAATGATTTTATGGAAAGTAAACTAATAAGAGCCGGGAGTAACTGGGATGGTAATTTTAATCCTAGTTATGTGTCGCCAGCCGCTTTTAAATTATTTGGGCAAGTCACGAATGATGCTAGCTATTGGAACGATGCTATTACAGTCAACAACAATCGAATCAAACAATGTCAAGATAAAGAAACAGGCATTATGCCTGACTGGTGTGATGCTAGCAACAAACCCGTGACTAGTGGTGCAGTATCCACTGGGATTCGTGGTCTCAATTATGATGCAGCTCGTACCCCATGGCGTATGGCGTGGGGTTATGCTTGGTATGGCGATGCTAGCTCCAAAGAAGTCAACGATAAGTTCTTTCCATGGATTAATAAGGTGTCTTATGGAAATGCGTCTTATTTAACTTCATATGAGTACAGTAATTCTCAAGGTAAATACATCAATTTATACGATTTAGCTGGAGCTGTAGAGTCTGTCTTTAGTGGTGGCGTGGGTCTTGCTGCTTTTTCTGCAGACAATCCTGGTAATTATGTAGAGACCATTTATGAAACTTTAATCAATAATCCAAGTAAGACTGCTATAGATGGAAAAATCGGAGAAGGGTATTTTTCTGCGACTATTAATATGTTGACTTTACTTTTTGTGACAGGCAATATGCCAAACTTGTACGATATCAGTTCACATCAAAGTTTTACTCCAGGAACACCTACTATGCCAACACCTCCTACAGGCACTCAAAACACAGAGTCTTCGACTTCTTTTGCTGGTTTTAATGTTTGGGGAGCATTTTCTGATAAATTAGGAACAGGAACCCTAATGTATCCCGACTCTGGGACATCGCCTTTGTATATCGATGATAATGGAGTGAGTTTAAAAGCATCTTTGCGTATCGCCGCAGAGCCTATATATGGTACTCAAGAAGCTAGCGATGGCAAGTATCCATTTGCAGGAGTCATGCTTGGTTTTGACAAAAATGACTCTTATTATGATTTGTCAGATGTGGATTTTATTCGTATTCGTGTAAAAACTCAAGGAGTGATGCGTTTAGCTTTACTTTCAAAAATAACCTTAGATGTAGGTGAAGAGGGAGGAGAACCAGGTTATTGGTTCCACCCATCGGATGATTTTAAAACCATTGATATCCCTCTTACAGGGGGAAGCTATTTTGATTCTTTGATGGTCCCTCCTTGGGCTAGTGAATATTCGGGAGCTGAATACAAGCAAAGTGTTCGTGGTATCAAATTTGAACCAAAAATGGCTAAAGGTGGTTATGCCTCCATAGAAGTCACAGAACTCACTTTCTTAAATGCAGCTAAACAACCTGCTAAAATTTATGCAGATTTAGATCTAGATCCAGAACATTTATATACTAATTTCGACCGCGGCAATAAGGTGTCTTTGTCTGTTCAAAATGGTTTCCTTCGGATGAATGGTTTTCAAGGAGATGCTAAATTCACTATTTTAGACTTGAATGGGAAGGTCTTGTATAGCACAGTGGTTAATACAGATTCGGGTGTACTTCCATTAAATCACTTAAACCTCTCTAAAGGAGTTTCTATTGTGCATCTTCAAAATGCCAAACACAGTGCCTTTATTAAGGTTCAACAATAAATAGAGGTATAGTATGTTATTTAAGAGATTGAAGCTTTTAACCATTCTGTTTTTTGTCCTAGCTCCTTTGGGATTTGCAGCCACTTATAATACTGCAATCCCTATGCGGGCTGGTCCAGTGAGTCATTATGGGGCTTTAGGGACCAGTGGATCAAAAATCGTGAGTATTTCGAATGGTAAACAAGTCATGCTCCGGGGCCTTAGCTTTTTTTGGTCAGACCCTACAGGGCTTGCCTATTATACAGAAGATGTAGTAGAATATGTTGCTGCCACGCTCAAAGCAGATGTGCTTCGTTTTGCAATGGGCACAGGTTACTATGATAGTAAGGGAGGAGCTAGTTCTCCAATTTCAAATTCTTATGCCACCAACCCTGCATCTTTAAAACAAACACTAGATCGTATGGTGGCTGCTGCAATTGAAAACGATATTTATCTGATTATAGACTGGCACTCGCATCGAGCAGAGCAAGAATTGTCTATAGCAAAAGAATTCTTTTCTTACGCAGCCGAAAGGTACAAAGGCATACCCAATATTATTTGGGAAGTCTATAATGAGCCGGTTTATACTAGTTGGGGTGAGGTTAAAAGCTATTCCGAAAATATTATTTCTATCATAAGAGCCCATTCCCCGAATTTAGCATTGGTGGGTACCACTAATTGGTCTCAAAATCCTCAAGAGGGTGCAAACTCGCCTGTGAATCAACCGAATGTGGCTTATGTGCTCCATTTTTATGCAGGATCTCATTCTGTAGGGTCTTTTGGTGGTAAAATCACTCAAACTTTAAATGCTGGGTACCCGGTATTCATTTCTGAATGGGGAACCACAGAAGCGAGTGGAACTGGAGGTGTTAATTCCTCAGAATCTCAAAATTGGCTTAGCTTTATGGATCAGAATAACATTAGTAATTGTAATTGGTCCATTCGTCATGCTACGGGTGTCAATGGAGAAAACGAAGCTTCGGCTTTGTTTAGTGGATCTACTACACTCAACAACAAAGCGGCCTTGGCCACAGCCACTTACTCCACTTCTGGAAATATTGTAAAAAACTACCTACAAACTAAAGGCCGTGCTTGGGCTGATTCTCTGATCGCGGGTAAAACAAGTGGTAGCTGTCATTTTAAGTCCATAGAAGAAAAAGAAACAGTAGGAACCATTACTGGTAAAGCCAATAGTGGCTGTACTTATACCTCTAGTGATGATGCTGTGGCGACCATTGCAGGTGGCACTATTACTATTAAAAAAGCAGGTTTAGCTGTTTTCACAGGGAATGATGGCTCTCAAAGTGTATTAGTAGCCACAAAAGTTCCCTCACAAACATATAACATAAAAGAGTTAGTGTGTAGAATCAATGGCTCTTGTAATTCTGGTAATTTAGGCTCTTATTCATCTAGTGGTAATAAAAACGAACAAAAAACAAATTCGACCACCATCGAAGGTAGCAATGTGAGCGTCACTTCTAGCAACCCTAGTGTCATTTCAGTCACAAAAACCAAATGCACAGGTTCTGATTGTATTGGGTCAAGTAAGGATCAAGAAGTTTGGGTTTATCAATTCAAAAGTCTGGGACGATCAGAAATTCGTATCACAGTCCCTGCTACGGCTCAATATGGTGCTTTGGATACCACTGTCAGTATGGCTTACATGAAAAACACCCAATCTTTAGATAGGGTATTTAAAAATATGACGGTGGACACTGGTTCTGTGACCGATATGCTCCCTTTAACCACCCTTTACGAAGATGCACCTGTAACTTATACTTTCAGCAATGAAGGTTATGCAAGCATTCAGGGCACTAATTTAGTCGCCGGCAATGAAAATGTGACTATTAATATCACCGCAAATGCTCCTGCTACCACAAATTATGAGGCTTTAGGGACAGCTAATGATGGCACAGTCAATGGCGTGACTCGTACCATAATTATTGGTACCGGAGAACTTGATGCTACTATACCACTTCAATTGATACAAGTTTCTAATCTATTAACACCTTTTAAATTAGGCTCTAGTCCAGAAGGTCTAAGGCTTAGTTTATCTCGAGGTTCTATGATCGAGATTCAATTTTTAGATGTGCATGGTCGAGAAGTTTCACCTGCGCTTAAAGAAAAAAAGAACGCAGGAGAACACTGGGTCTCTCTAAGTCATTTGCAATCAGGACACTATTTGATTCGAGTCAAACAGGGTGCTTATTCTAAAACGATTCCCTTCATAAAAAAATAAACTCCATAAAAACGACTCTCAAGGGTCGTTTTTTTATTATTTATAATTTGAAATTAGATTCGTTTTATTAGCTTGTAGTCTATGAAATATGCATACATCGAGATTTCTGGAGCATGCAATTTAAGTTGCAGTTTTTGTCCATACTCAAAAGGCTCGTCAAAAGCTTTTATGAGTGAGACTTTATTTTCCACAATCACTCAAAAACTTGCCCCTCATATTCAAGAAATTTATTTGCATATTCTAGGAGAGCCATTATTACATCCACATTTAAAAAATCTATTAAAAATAGCTGCAGACGCATCATTGCCAGTGAATATTACCACTAATGGCACCCTAATCCAACAACAGCAAGACACTCTATTATCATCTTCTAATCTAAGGCAAATCAATTTTTCAACACATGCACTAGAAGAAATAAAAGACATAGATCAAGCCAGAGATTTGGTACTTCATATGATTCAGTTTGCTCAACAAGCGATGAAATCGAGACCAGATTTGTACATAAACTTTAGACTATGGAATCTAAAGGACAATACAAATACAACATGGAATAGCTGGTTAAAAAAAACACTGAGTCAGTCTTTTGATTGCGAATTTACAGACCATACTTTTTCTGTAAGGCATAAAAGTTTTTGGATACGAGATCGCATCTATTTGCATATGGACACTCGTTTTGATTGGCCAAAACCCAAAGCTATTACAAAAAATACAAGTACTCTTGAAATGGCTGGAACTTGCATGGGGCTTATCAGTCATATTGGTGTTTTATTAGATGGCACAGTGGTTCCTTGTTGTTTAGACTATAGTGGAGCTATAAACTTAGGAAATCTAAAAACGCAAAACTTCGAAGAGGTGCTCACTAGCCCAAGAGCCCTTAAAATAAAAAAATCCTTCTTAGAGCATAAACTCATAGAAGGACTTTGTCAAACTTGTGGCTATTGTAAACGATTCAAAAAGAGTCTTAAGGCTTAATTTTTAAGACCGGTTTTACATAGCTTTTTCCACTTATTGTTTTTACTTTTACAAAATACATGCCTGGAGCCAAATGATCGACATGGGTGTAAACTTCTTTCCCATAAACTTGTTTTTGCAGTAAAATCCGTTGTTTAGCATCTAACAAGAGTATTTCTTGAATATTCTCGTTGATTTGGATCCCTAGTTCAGAGGCTCTAAAGAAAGCATTCCATTGCAATGGTAGTGATTGTTTTACTTTTTCTGGAGCTAAAGAAAGAGGCTTTCCTTTTTTCTCTACAAAGAGAGAAAGTAAGCGTATGTAATTCGTTTGGTATCCCATACTAGGCTCTGTAATCTCCCAAGAATTGATGGGCCAACTAGTGTTAATATCTTTGTACATTTTAGATGCGGGTTCCTGTATAGGCAAGCTTTCGAGATAACATTTTGCATTGTTTGCTTCTCCTCCACAGCTTTCTTTATCACAGCACTCATCCCAAGTATAGTCAGAGTTAGGGCCCCCAGCCAAAAATCCAGGAGCAGGTCCACTCGTAGAATCACTCACATAGTCCCACTCACTACTTCCATCTTTAAACCAAGAGTGGTAAATGGTAGTGATGCTTTTTGTAGCTCCAAAACTACTCATATTTGTCAAATAAACTTGTGTAAAAGGATTCACACCATGAATATAATGCAAATATTCTTCGGCTTTTTCTTTGTATATATCATTGTTAGCAGGGTCCAAATTGTGTTCAGCTAATTTTGCAAAACTCAAACCATAAATAGCCTTGTAACTATTAGATCCCCAATTATAGTCTTTAATAAAAGATCTGTACCCATCACTATCAAAAGCCCCCACAAAATCGTCTTCTTTTAAAAATCCAGTCTTTAACTTAGTAGAAATTTCTTCTTGAATACTTTTAGAAGCTCCATCCATTTTTAGATATCTAAAAAACATCATTTGATCTGCGTGCCAATATTGGCTTACAAAATTACTCCATTTATGTAAAGGCAGGTCTTTCCAGTTATTTTCAAAAATCAATAAATAGTCTTTATTTCCAGTCAATTCGTACATGTGAAGAGCGGCATTCAATCGATAGGCGATTCGATTCACCTCGTTGTCAATTTCTTGATCACCGGCCCCTAAATTAGTAGATTGATTACTCGACGAATTATTGTGAAAAATGGAGTCGGGGTATGTTTCTGCCCACTCAAATGCTCTGAGAGCAGCGAGAACAAGGGTGTCTGCATAATCATCTAGTTTTAAATAACGAAACACTCGAGCTCCAAGAGCAAAGGCTTTGACTCCACCTAAAGTCGCAGAAGTATTAGCGTCTCCATAAAAACTAGGAAATGTAGTCGAGGATGGAGGAGAAGCTTCTTTTAAAGAGACGATACTCAGCAAAGAGCCATCTTGATTTTGCATTCGAAGTAAAAAATCCAAACCCCACTTTACTTCATCGATTATATCGGGTATATCGTTTCCAGATTCAGGAATATCGTAATCATCAGTAAAAGCTTCTGGATTATCTAAATACGCTAACAATAAAGTTTCTACATAGTTCGAGGTCCAAGTAGTGTATTTGTTAAAGTCACCAGCATCGTACCATCCACCGTGCACATCTTTAGCGGTACTAGGGTCTGTTTTATAAAAAAATGAATTTGCACTAGTGTCTTGGAGGTGGCTAGCATTGTCTGCCCATTTTTCACCTGCAAAAGCAGCTTCTTTTACAAAGCCTGCCCTTTGATAAAAAAGCACTCGAAGCGCAGCTTTTAAAACATCGTTGTACACAGATTCCTTGATCTCGAACTCATAAGATTTCATATCATTTTCGGGATCATATATATAATATCTACCTTCGGACTTTATCTCAGAAAAATCAAACCACCAAATCACATCACCAGAAGCAGTGTCTATGGTCCCCTCATTAAAAAGCACGGGAGCACCGCTAAACACCACTTCATCTGAAGAAGATAAAATAACTTGAAGCTCTGGCCCAGGAGTATAGGTGTCTAAACTATCGAAACCTATTTTAGGATTTTTAAGCACAGCGGTTTTTTTTGCATCGGGTCTATACCCAAACTGATCCACAGCAATTTTAGTTTCAGCAGCAAGACTGGCAAAAACACTTATACTTAATGTTAAGAATAGAAAAAGAGCATTGATTTTGATGTGTTTCATAAGTCCTCGCATGGTAAAAACATCTTTTCTAATGTAAACTTATTTTAACAGAGTGGCTCAATAAATTCACCATTTATTAAATTCATTAAATTTCGAGATCACACACTACATTTTATCTATGCTTTATTATAAAATTAAAAATGATTGTCGTTAAAAAGCAATAAAAAAGACAAAAAAATTAGCATCTATATTTTTTTAGCAACACTCATAATGATCTTTAATGTTTTTAGTAGAATCATCAGCAACTAAAAAACGACCCAAAAATACACTAAAGTGGATGATATTTTTGATTATTTGTTTCACAATTTACCTTTTACTTTATTATTCTCTCTAAAAATTAAATTTTTAATTCTTTTCTTGCTACTATTTAAACTCATCTATAGATAAAAGAGTTGAGGCATTCTCATCACTCTTTTTTAGCTCAAAAAGGTGTTTTATGGCAAAATTAATGCGTTCAGTCTCTGGTATTCGAGGAATAGTAGGAAGCAGCCTTAGTCCTCAAAGTCTTAGTGCTCATGTAAAAGCATATTTAGAAGTAATAAAAGCAAAAAAAATCATTTTAGGGCGTGACTCAAGACCATCTGGAGATGCGATATCTAATTTTGTAGCGTCTTTGTGTCAATTATCAGGAGTCGAGGTTTTAGATGTAGGCCTTGCCACCACGCCAACAGTAGAGGTGCTTGTCACACATTATCAATGTGATGGAGGGATTATTATCACCGCCAGTCACAACCCCATTGAATGGAATGCGTTAAAGTTTTTAGACAATAAAGGTTTATTTTTAGGACCAGAAATCATTCAAAAACTCTTTGATATTGCAGATCAAGGGGTCTTCACATATCCAGATTTTTCTCAAATCCAAAAACACATTCCATTGAAGAACAGTGACGACATTCACATTCAAAATATCCTAAACATTCCCTTCCTTCGACTCAAAAAAATCCAAAACACAAAATTCAAAGTAGCCATTGATGCTGTGAATGGTGCCGGTTCTTTTATAGTGCCAAAACTCTTAAAAAATCTTGGTTGCGAAGTGGTCGAGTTGCATTGCACGCCCAATGGATTATTTCCAAGAGGAGCTGAACCCACCCCAGAAAATCTAAGTGAATTATCCAAAACAGTAATAGAAAATAACTGTGCCGTAGGCTTTGCTTTAGACCCCGACGCAGATCGATGTGCCTTAGTCGATTCAAAAGGCATGGCCATAGGAGAAGAATACACACTAGCCATCGCCACAGAAGAGGTGCTTTCTCAAAAATCGGGGCCTATTTGCATCAATCTTTCCACTTCACGCATGAACGAAGACATTGCCAAAAAATACAAGTCAAGCTGTTCAAGAGCCAAGGTAGGTGAAATCAATGTCAGCTTACAAATGATACAAGAAAATTGCATTATAGGTGGTGAAGGCAATGGTGGAGTGATCTTGCCAGCCTCTCATTATGGCAGAGATTCATTAGTAGCCGTAGCACTGGTTTTAAGTTGGATGGCCCATCATCAAGCAGGGATCGAGCACTTTGTGGACACCAATCCGCGATACTTTATGCCCAAAAAGAAATTTGAACTTCAAAACAAAACACTAGAAAAAATACTAGAAGACACACAAAAAGAATTCAAAGATTGGAACATGGACTCTAGAGACGGACTTCGATTTGAAAAAGAAAATTCTTGGATTCATGTACGAGCTTCAAACACCGAGCCTGTAATTCGTGTCATCGCCGAAGCTCCTAGTGAAATAGAAGCAGAAAATCTATGCCAAAGGGTCGAAAAATTAATTTAACACTCACCTTAAAAACCCATTATACCGAGAAAACACTCATTCAAAATCGAAATTAAAAGCAGTCTGTAAAACTTAAGGTGTTATTCTTTTAAATAATGAAGTTTCAGAAGCGCCTGGCTTTAAAAAAATCATCCATACTGTCTTTAAAATAAATCAAAGCACACCTTGATAGCAAATAAAATTACAGCATATATCCATGTGCCATGAACAGAATTTACAATTTTCTTTTTTGATGATCATAAGCTTGAGTGAAGTTGCTCTCAGCTGCCAAACTATCCAGTGTTTTTTTATAATTTTCTTCTATCTCTCTTCTTTTTTCACATTCTTCATTAAAAAGTTTAAAAAACTTTACCAAAGAGATATTAAAAGCTTTTGCCAAACACTCTTGTGTGGCTATATTAAGTATAGCTCCTTTGGATTCAATAAAAGAAATATGTTGCCTAGATATGCCACTTAAAGCCGAAAGCTGACTCTGCGTGTAATTATTTTTTTCGCGGAGTCTTTTGATAACGATTCGAAAAGCGTCTTTTCTAATAGAATTCTCTTGAATTTGAGACATAATAGTGCAAAATCATACAAAAAGTTTTAAAAAACTGTGACAGCTTGAGCTTGCAAAAAAGAAGATTGATTTTATAAAAAGTTGCTTTTAGCTATTATAAAGTATTTTTATTCAATTTTATGACCATTTTTTAGCAGAAAACAGACACTTTAGTCCATATTTAATTTTGTATATTAAGAAAGTCCCTCACAAGGGTATTCATTTAATCAAGAAAATCACCTCTAAATCCAGTATTGGATACACTTTTTTGTTTTATTATCAAAGAAGTTTTAATCTTATAATGAATTTAGAAGTGTTCACACATTAAATAAATGGAGTAGAATTAGTGAATCGTTTCTTTTTTTTGCTAATGGCTTTATCTGCACTGGCACTAGCTAGGCCCATAAACGATGGAAATAAGCTATTTGCTAAGGGAGATTATTCTGGAGCCATCGAAAAATATCAAAAAGTGACTCCAGCAGAGCAAAGCACCCCGCTTTATTACTATAATATGGGTACTTCTTTGTACCATTTAGACCGTTTTGAAGAAGCCAAAGAAAAATTATCTCTAGCTTCTTATAGCTTAGACCCCACAATAGCCTCTAAAGCATTCTACAATTTAGCTAGCGTGTATTATCGTTTAGGCGAAAAAACTAGTGAGCCTTCAGATCGTATCGAAAAATGGAGGCAGTCCATTGCGTATTTCAAGAAAACAGTAGACTCAAACCCCAATATGGATAAAGCCAAACAAAACATTGAAATTGTCCAACGCAAGCTAAAAGAAGAAATTGACAAACAAAAAGAGCAACAAAATGAAGATTCAAAGCATCCGTCTCCAGAACTTTCCGAAGCGGCAAAACAAGCCAAAGCAAGGGCACTTCAGTTGAGCAAAGAAGAAAAATATGCAGAAGCAAAAAAAGTCTTAGAAGAAATCATCTCCATAGACTCCACCGCCTCTCCTTTGGCACCGTATATGCAGCGCATCGATGACATCATAGAAATCAATGCCGGCAGAAAACCAAAATCAAAAATAGAAACCAATGACACGGATAATGATTTGGAGGTGATTTAATGCGTTTTTTCAAAAGTGTTTTAATCTCTATATTTTTTATCTATTCTTTTGGAGTCGCTGCAAACAAAACCATTCATGAATATTATCGAGAAGCAGCTTTCCAGTATATAGAAAATCGCCTTCCCACAGCAGAAATAACCTGTCAAGAAGGTCTCTCTCGTTATCCAAACAGTCTAAAGTTGCAAATGCTTTTAGACAGAATTTTAGAAGCAAAAAACGAACAAAAAAAACAAAATCAAGATCCATCGCAGCAAAACCAAGATCAAAACCAAGATCCATCTGACTCCAATGAAAACGAACAAAAGGACTCCCCAGGCGAAGATCAGGACTCCAATGAAAACTCGGACTCTCCTTCGGACTCCAAAGATTCGACTCCAGAAGAAAATCCAGAACCTAAGCCAGAAGACGCAGACAGCAATCCAGAAAACACAGAAACAAAGCAAAATGAAGAAGACCATAAAAACATGGAGCCTCCTCAAGAAGAACTTTTAGATTACATTAGTCCAGAAGAAGCATCTCAGTTGCTCAAAGATTTTAATGAAGAAAAAGGAGAGCGAAAACCTTGGCGAGGAAAAACTCGCCCGCTCAAAGACTGGTAAAGAATGCAAGAAATCCGAAACATTGCCATATTGGCTCATGTGGATGCCGGTAAAACAACACTTTCAGAACGCATATTATTTAGTGCTGGAGAAGTGCTTCGAGCTGGAGATGTAGAAGAAGGGCTTGCTACCATGGATTATTTGCCCGAAGAAAAAGACAGGGGTATTACCATTGAAGCAGGAGTAGCACACTTCGAATGGCGAGGGGTATGGTTCAATTTAATCGATACTCCAGGGCATATCGATTTTGGAGCCGAGGTTGATACCGCATTAGAGTCTGTAGATGCCGCTGTTTTGGTTGTTTCTGCTACAAGTGGTGTCGAAACACAGACTATATCGGCGTGGAATAAACTCAAAAAACAAGGTGTTTTAAGCTTTATTTTCATCAACAAATTAGACAACCCCCATGCTTCTATAGAGGAAACGCTTTTTGAAATAGAAGACTCTTTAGGTGTACAAGCTATTTTGCTCAATATCCCAGAATATTCCAACGGCTCTTTGACAACAATTTTAGATATTATCAGTAAAACTCGTTTGAGCCATGATTCCAGTGGACGAGAGCAGGCCATCGCTATCAGCGAAACCTCTAAAAATTTTGACATCTACTTCAATGAGCTCATCGAATTTACTTCCATTTTCGATGACACCGTCTTAGAACAAGCATTAAATCAAGTCAAAGCTACGCCCAAACAATTAATAAAAGCCCTTCAAGCTCTAGTTCAATCGGATGATTATGTTTTATGCTATGCGGGGTCAGCTCTTCATAATAAAGGGGTTCGTAGCCTCATGACGGGGCTTTCTTTTTTTATCCCTCCTCCACCAAACCATATACAAAATGTTCTTGGTCAAGTCATTCGTTTACGATTTTTTGGAGATCACGGCGAAGTATCTTTGTTCAAAAGCATGACTTCTAAATCCACATTGGATCTTAAAGGACTTCAGTTTTATAGAATGAAAGCCAATATGCTCATTCCAGTTACAGAAATACGAAAAGGCGATATATATGCCATGAAGTCAGTAAAAAAAATGGAATTGGGTGCATTTTTGGACTTCAATGGATCTCTTTTAAAAGAAAAAGAATCTAAAAAAACACAAAAAAAATCCTATGAAGCTTTATTACAGACTCAAATAGAGTGTCAGTCTATAGAAGATTTCGAAAAAGTAGATCATTCTCTAAAAATTTTATCTAGAATAGACCCTTCTTTTAGCGTCGAAATGCACCCACAAGGGGGATATTGGGTGATGCATACAGTCGGAGAAGTGCAATTAGAAGTTTTACTAGCTAGACTTAAAAGAGAGTTTCGATGCGAGGTAAAGGCTAGTGCACCAGAAGTGCAATGGCAAGAGCGACTGAATAAAAAAACTAACTCTTATACAAATTCTTTTCAAGTGGGAACAAATAAAGTTTCTATTTCTATTTCTGCGAAGCCTTTGCCAAAGATGGAACGAGATATTCGCTTAAATGCAAGTTTTTTAGAAGAAGAAAACCGAGAAGTTTTGGCTGGAATAAGAGCGGCGTTACTGGAAACAGCAGAAATTGGTTTTTTAGGAAAAGGGCCCTTGGTTGGGGTAGAATTTAAAATTCATAGCTTAGAATACACGCCTGGTATCAACATTGGAATGATAAAAAAAGCATGTACAGATGCAGTGCTTTTGTTAATAAAAGAAAAAGATGTGTTTTTGTATGAGCCTTATATGCTTCTTTACTTAGAATCTCCAGTAGAGTATGCAGGTTTTGTGACTAATGACATTCAATCTAGGCAAGGCATTATAAGAGAAGTGGGTGGAGATGGGAAAACACACTTTTTAAAAGCAGAAGTGCCGCTTCGTAATTTTTTTGGGTATTCAACTGTGCTTCGATCTATATCCAAAGGAAAGGCTCATTACGAGATGCAGTTTCTAAAATTTAAAGAAAAAGCATTCTAAAAAACATTTTTTTTGCGATTACAGGCATATTTTTAATAAAAAAGAAGAAAAAACAAAAAAGTCCTTGCCAAAAAACATAAATTTGCTAAAATTGTGTACTCAATTCCAAAAAATATCGCTTCCTCTATTTTTTGGACTAAAAGCTCTAAAAAGCTACTCACTCTGAAGCGATAAACCTTCTGGTGAAGAAGAGGCTAACATGGCAAAAGAAAAATTTGATCGCAGTAAACCCCACTGCAACATAGGCACCATCGGTCATGTGGACCATGGTAAAACAACGCTCACTGCAGCAATTGCAACCACTTTGGCCGCCAAAGGTCTTGCCGCTGCAAAGAAATACGATGAAATTGACA
>Ga0209075_1001435_pt1 | contig 22367 bp, 19 predicted proteins | sample Stecom2011_FD_187523 | JGI IMG/M metagenome (GOLD analysis project Ga0209075, IMG submission 187523) | Agricultural soil microbial communities from Utah to study Nitrogen management - Steer compost 2011 (SPAdes) (version 2) | ecosystem: Environmental > Terrestrial > Soil > Agricultural land...
TGGGATTATATTACCCGCGCCGTGTAAATACACTAAAGGTTCGCCACCGGCTGAGCTATCGAGCTGCTCGCCATCGCTATCGGTTAATGTATAGTGGATAGCAACTACGAGTTTATCGGCTATTTGTAAGGACATAAAAACACCTGCTTTGGACTTTGATATTTAAAAGTCCGCCATACTACGCGCATAAGGCTGAACATTAAAGCAGACTTTGCTTGAAATTTAGTCATCTACGCGCTTACTGCTTTAATCTATTCTTGTTTTTCCGCGGCTTTGGCTGCATCATAGATTATCCATTAACCTTATATACCGTGCATTATGGCCAGATTGCCTTTCCCCCCTTTTAAGCCCGAATTATTAAGCGAGCTTGCCGAACAAGCCAGCAAGTTACTGCCAAGCGAGAAATCTCGCGATGAAATTCAGCGCAGCGTGCAGCTTTTAGTACAAAGCGCCTTAAGCAAACTGGATGTGGTCAGCCGCGAAGAATTTGACGCACAAACGGCCGTATTACACAAAACGCGCGCCAAGTTAGAAGCCTTAGAAAAAGCTGTGGAGCAGCTGCAGCAACCCTAAGGACAAATAAGTACATGGAGGTTTTATGTCGCTTGCGATTGTTCGCACACGCGCTATTTATGCATTGGATGCCCCTAGCGTTACTGTAGAAGTGCATTTATCCAACGGCTTACCGGCGTTTAACTTAGTCGGGCTGCCTGAAACTGCGGTACGCGAAAGTCGCGATCGAGTGCGCAGTGCTATTATCAATAGTCGCTTTGAATTCCCAGCCAAACGCATCACCGTCAATCTTGCCCCTGCCGATCTACCCAAAGAAGGCGGCCGCTTCGATTTAGCCATTGCCTTGGGTATTCTAGCCGCTTCCAAGCAAATTCCAGCAAAGGCTTTAGAGGCTTATGAGTTTCTCGGTGAGCTAGCACTGACTGGCGAGTTGCGCCCCGTACGTGGTGTTATTAGTGCAGCATTGCTATGCCAGAAAGAACAGCGCACACTGATTGTCCCTCATGCTAATGGCGAAGAGGCCTGCTTGGCCATTGGTGATAACCACCGTATCGCTAAGCAGCTTATCGATGTCTGTGCGCATGTGGCGGGCAAGGGCGAGCTTGCCGCCATGCAAGAAATCGACTTTGTTAGCCTTGCGAACCCTGCAGCAACTTTCCCTGATATGGCCGATATTCAAGGTCAGCAACAAGCTAGACATGCCTTGGAAATTGCTGCAGCCGGCGGCCATAATATTTTATATGAAGGACCACCCGGCTGTGGTAAATCCATGTTAGCGCAGCGACTGCCCGGCATTTTGCCAGCATTGGAACGTAGTGATGCCTTAACCTTATTGGCTATACAGTCGCTAAGCCTAATCTATTCACCCCGTTTTGATCTACAACGGCCTTTCCGTGCCCCGCACCATTCATCCACTAGCGCGGCTTTAGTCGGTGGCGGCAATCCGCCGCGTCCTGGAGAGATTTCTTTAGCCCATAAAGGCGTGTTATTTTTAGATGAGCTGCCTGAATTTCAGCGCAGCGTTTTAGAAGCTTTACGCGAACCCTTAGAAACTCGCCATATTTGTATTTCACGGGCAGGGCGACAAGCGACCTTTCCCGCCGATTTCCAACTGATTGCTGCTATGAACCCCTGCCCTTGCGGGCATGCGGGCAGCCCTTCGGATTTATGCAACTGCACGCCCGATAATATCCGCCGCTACCGTAGGAAAATATCCGGCCCTTTGCTGGATAGAATTGATATGCACCTGATATTACAACCCACATCGCTTAACTTAATCACCAGTAAGCAAAGCCAACCTGGCGAGTCTTCAGATAGCGTTCGCCAACGCGTACAGCACGCCAGAGACAAGCAAATAGCTCGCCAAGGCGTATGCAATGCTGCATTAAACGGGCACGATTTACACGATATTGTGGTTTTGGATAACAACAGTCAGCAACTTTTGCAGCGTTTAGCTGAAAAAATGCAGCTATCTGCTCGCGCTGTACAACGCGTGATGCGTGTGGCGCGTACGATTGCTGATTTACAATGCAGTGATACGGTAAGCCAGCAGCATATTAGCGAGGCTTATAGTTATAGACAGAATGTCAGTAGCGAATAGGGATAAAAAATGGCGGGAAAAACCCGCCATTAGTCACTGTTGAGATATTGTTAGAAGCAAGCACGCTTAACAATCGTCTCTACACGGTCGGGGCCTGTAGAAACAATATCAACTGGCGCATCGATTTTGCTTTCTAGAAAAGCAATATAATCTTTTGCAGCCTGTGGCAAATCGTCTAAGTTACGCACACCAAAAGTGTTTTCTTGCCAACCGGGCAGCGTTTCGTAAACGGGCTTTACTTGATCAAATAAGGCGACGTCCACATGATCAATCACACTACCATCAGGCAACTGATACGCGGTACAAACTTTTATTTCATCAAGGCCATCTAATACGTCCAGCTTTGTTAAGCAAATACCCGATACACTGTTTACATGTACCGCATGCTTTACCGCTACCGCATCAAACCAACCACAGCGGCGCTTACGCCCAGTAGTAGCACCAAACTCTTGGCCTTTTTTACCCAGGCGGTCGCCAATATCGTCAAATAACTCGGTAGGGAATGGGCCGGCACCAACACGTGTGGTGTAAGCCTTAGTAATACCTAGAACATAATCCAAATACAGTGGACCTAAACCTGAACCTGTTGCAGCACCACCGGCTGTGGTATTCGATGATGTTACAAACGGATAAGTACCTAAATCGATATCGAGCAAAGTACCTTGCGCACCTTCAAACATCACATTATCGCCATCAATACGGGCCTGATGAAGAATACTGGTAACGTCTGCCAACATCGGTACGATTTTTTCTGCCATTGCCAAGGTTTCTTGCAAGGTTTTTTCGTAATCCACCGCTTCGCACTTATAATATTCGGTCAGCATAAAGTTGTGGTATTCCAGCAACTCTTTTAATTGCTCAGCAAAGCGTTTTGGATCACGCAAATCGCCTACGCGGATACCACGACGTGATACTTTATCTTCATAAGCAGGGCCAATACCACGACCGGTGGTGCCGATTTTATCATCGCCACGCGCCAATTCACGCGCTTGGTCTAAAGCCATATGCACAGGTAAAATCAGCGGGCATGATGGGCTAATACGTAAGCGCTTGCTTACTGGCACGCCACGCGCTTCTAGGGTAGCCATTTCTTTTAGCAAAGCTGTTGGGCAAATAACAACGCCGTTACCAATTAAGCACTGCACATTTTCACGTAGAATACCGGAAGGTATTAAATGCAAAACGGTTTTTTCGCCGTTGATCACTAAGGTATGGCCAGCGTTGTGGCCGCCTTGGAAACGGACAACGTAGTTTGCCTGTTCGGTTAGCAAATCGACAATTTTGCCCTTGCCTTCATCACCCCATTGCGTACCCAGTACTACAACATTTTTACCCATGAAGCTTCTCTCTATTAATTCCGATAAGTCGGTATTTAATCCGCCTACCTAAGGTAGGATTCACTGTTATCGCTTACTGATTGTTTCTTAGTTGAGCGCCTGTATCTGCCACTCACCCTCTTGAAGAACTAACTGATAGCCGCAATTACTTGGCTTGCCGGCATCAGGTAATTCCCTTACTACACGCTTACCTTGTGCACGCAGATCAGCAATACATTGCTCTAAAGCTGTATCGTCACTGTGTGGTGCAATAATTAAATCATCATCTTGCTCGGCAAATATTTGCGGCAATAATGTATTCACACTAACGGTAAAGCCTGTAGCAGGTCGGCTGCGGCCAAAGGCTTTACCAATACCATCAAAGCGGCCACCGTTAGCGACCGAATGGCCTACACCATCTATATAAGCTGCAAAAATCAGACCGCTATGGTAGGAATAGGCACGAATTTCGGCCAGATCTAGCACTATCGGCGTATCGGGGAAGCGCTGGCTAACCCATTGCGCTATGGTGTCTAAATCTTCTAACGCTTGGCGAACCGCTGCAGGCGCGTCTGCTAATATGGTTTTAGCCTTGGCTAATACCGATAAATCGCCATTCAACTCTACCAAAGCCGCCAACATATCAATCAGCTTTTGATCGCTGAGATTCTCACACAATATTTGTTTTACTTCCGTGGCTGCTTTACGTTCAAAGGCATCAGTCAGCAAGGTAATTTGATCCGCGGCCAAACCTGTAGCCGCGACTAGACCACGATAAATACCCAAATGGCCCAAATCTAAATGTACACGCTCTACGCCTGCTAAAGCGATAGTCGCTAGCATTAAGCTGATGGCTTCTTGATCGCTGTGTAAGCTTGCATCGCCATAAAGTTCGGCGCCTAATTCAATCGGTAAACGCGAGCTAAGCTGGGTTTTTGGTTTGGTGCGCACCACCGTGCCTATATAGCAAAAACGGCTAGGGCCTGATTGCGGCCAACCGTGTGCATCAATGCGGGCTGTTTGCGGGGTAATATCGGCACGGATAGCAAGGGTACGGCCCGATAGCTGATCGGTTAGCTTAAAGGTTTGTAAATCCATATCGCTACCCATAGCGATAAGCAAAGATTCACTGTACTCAATCAGCGGTGGAATAATTAGCTCGTAGCCCCAGCTACGATACAAATCAAGCGCCTGGCGTTGAAAGCTCTCAATTTGCCATGCTTGCTTAGGTAGAATTTCTTCCACCCCATCCGGTAATAACCAGCGGTTATTTTTAGCCATAATAGTCTATTGCTTGTGAACGGTATAAAGCATCTAAGCGGTAAAAATGTGTCATATAACGCTTAGAATGCATGATGTCTTATCGATTATCGCTGTTATTTTACCTTGTAAATAACAGTAATATCCACAAAAAAGCCGGAATTGCTTCCGGCTTGATCAATGATAACACAGCTCGTTATTTTTTTAATCCGTCAATCCACATTGAAGAATTAATTATATTATAGGCTAGGACTTTCAGCCTATTTACGCACCTTAGACTGGTTTAAATAACGGAAGAAGTCGCTATCAGGCTTGAGCAATAAGATATCAGACTTGCTGCTAAAGGTTTGCTGATAAGCGTTCAGACTGCGCCAAAATGCATAGAACTCTGCGTCTTTATCATAAGCTTTCGCATAAATAGCGGTAGCTTCGGCATCGCCTTCACCTCGGATAATTTCTGCCTGGCGATACGCTTCAGATTCGATAATGATCTTCTCACGATCGGCTGATGCACGAATACCTTCAGCCAGCTCTTTACCGCGCGCACGGTGTTCGCGGGCTTCTTGCTGACGTTCGGTTTTCATGCGCTCGTATACGGATTGACGCACATCGGCGGGCAAGTCTACCTGCTTCACACGGATATCCACAACCTCAACGCCAAGCTCTTGTAACGCCACTTGATTCAACTTCGCGGTAAGCTGCGCCATAAGCTCATCACGGCGACCAGAAACCACCTCGTGCATATCACGCACACCCACTTCGTTACGCAAACCATCGTTAATACGCTGGGCTAACAAGGCGTAAGTACGCGCTTCCTCACCGTTGGTTGCGGTGTAGTATTTCTCTACATCAACGATTCGCCACTTAGCAAATGAGTCGATAATTAGCGATTTCTTATCCAAGGTTAAGAAACGCACGGGACTGGCATCCATGGTAAGAATACGCGAATCAAATTTGCGAATCTTGTGCATGATAGGTATACGCCAATGCAGACCTGGTTTGATATCAGCCTCAACGACCTCACCAAACTCTAACTTTACAGCGCGTTCGGTTTCTTTGACAACAAACAGCGAGCTGCTGGCTACAAATAGCACGAATAATAGTGCAATTAATCCTATGTTCATCTTATTCATTTTATCGACCCTCACGAACACTGGTACGGCCGGTATTGGACGAGCGCAGATTATTATTGCCTACGCTAGACGGCATAATGCTGAAATTATCAGTTTGATCCGTATTACGTACTTTCGTATCAGAACCACCTTTCATTAGCTGGTCCAAAGGTAAATACAGTAAATTACCACCATCGACATCAACCATGACTTTCGAGCTGTTCGACAATACCTGCTGCATCATGTCAATATACAGACGCTCGCGGGTTACCTTGGGCGCACGCTGATACTCTGCCAGTAATTGACCGAAACGCGATGCTTCACCCGATGCGGCTGCAACGACTTGACCTTTATAAGCATTGGCCTCTTCAATTTGACGCTGAGCCTGACCACGCGCCTCAGGAACAACACCATTTTTGTAAGTCTGCGCTTGGTTAACAACGCGCGCCTCATCTTCTTTCGCACGGATAACATCATCAAACGCTGCTTGCACGTCTTGCGGCGGCTGCGCATCTTCGATGTTGACCACAGAAAGATGAATACCTGTACGGTATAAATCCAAATAGCTTTGTAAGCGCTCATGCACTTCCGCGGCAATCGCTATACGACCTTCGGTAAGGATTTGGTGCAAACTGGAGCTACCAACCACATGACGCAAAGCACTTTCAGTCGCTTGCACCAAGCTCTTCTCAGGTGCACGCACTTCTAGCAAAAACGCTTTAGGATCCATGACTACGTACTGCGCTGATAAACTCACTTCAACGATGTTATCGTCTTCAGTTAGCATCAGGCCTTGTATACGTATGGAACGTACTTTGGTTGTGTTAATTTTAGAAACGCTATCGATAATCGCTGGGTTCCAGCGTAAACCTGGCTCTACCGTGGTGTAATACTTACCAAAGCGCAATACGATACCGCGCTCTTGCTGATCTATTTGGTAGACGCCCATAGCAAACCAAATGGCTATGAAAACCGCTAAAATACCAATGATCATGCCACCACTGATTGTTGGTAACTGGCCGCCTGACCCTTGACCGCTATTATTGCCGCCTGATCCACCGGATTTTTTACCGCCGAATTTCTCTTTAAAACGACGAAATGCCTCATCTAAATCGGGCGGTCCTTCATTACCACCCCATGGGTCTTTATCTTTTTGTCCACCAGGCTCATTCCAGGCCATTGGCTTCTCCTCCAATTAATAATTTTGCTGAATTTTAACAGATATGCGCTTAAAAAGGCCGCACTAAGTAACAATAAAGTCTTGAAGTGTAACAGACATTTTCTTTTCAAGCTGATTCATATCAACTATTGAAATACGCAGGTCGAGTATGAAGTGACCTTGTTCGTCGACTTGTTCATTCTCAATCGCCTGCAGAGAAAACAACTGTGCTCGTAGCTGCCCTTGCTCTGGCGGCAAACGCAATGTTGCCTGCCAATGCTGCTTACCTAATAGCTCGGCTAGCGCTTGCATCAGCAGATCGATGCCTTGCTTATTGCTTGCTGACAACCATACTCTAACCGGCTTGCCCTGCTCATCGTAGTCGATGCGCGGCTCCACATCACCCAATAAATCGATTTTATTATAGACAAGCAATTGTGGCAGCTTATCTGCGCCAATTTCTGCCAATACCGCATCTACCTCACGCATATTGCTATCGCGCTCATCGCTGGCGCAGTCAACCACATGGATTAATAAATCAGCCATCACGGTTTCTTCTAGCGTGGATTTAAATGCATCAATCAATTTATGCGGTAAATGGCGAACAAAACCTACGGTATCGGCCAATACCACAGGCCCAGTATCGGCAACTTCAATACGACGAATAGTCGGATCCAAGGTCGCGAACAGTTGATCCGCTACGTAAACATCGGCATCGGTTAACTGATTAAACAGCGTAGACTTTCCTGCGTTAGTATAGCCCACAATAGAAACCGTAGGGATTGCAGCTTTTTTACGGCTACGCCTACCCTGCTCACGCTGCTTTTGTACTTTCTTCAGTTTCGCTAATAGCGATTTGATTCTTGCACGCAAAAGACGCCTATCCGTTTCTAACTGGGTTTCGCCCGGCCCACGCAAACCAATACCACCTTGCTGGCGCTCTAAATGCGTCCAACCTCTGATGAGGCGAGTGGAAAGGTGTTGCAATTGAGCAAGTTCGACCTGCAGTTTACCTTCGTGGCTACGTGCACGTTGTGAGAAGATATCTAAGATAAGGCCGGTTCTATCCAGTACACGGCATTGTAAGATTTTTTCGAGATTACGCTCTTGGCTAGGCGTTAAGCTATAGTTAAATATAGCAATATCCGCCTCATGCTCTTCAACTAAAGCGGCAAGCTCTTCAACCTTACCACTACCAATCAAAGTTTTAGCAAAAGGCGTTCTACGCTGAGAGCGCAAAACGGCAGCAATATCTGCACCGGCAGACATTGCCAAGGCTATAAATTCGTCGAGATCCTCGGCATCCTGCCGAGCAACGAAATCCACATGAACTAATATGGCTTTATCGCCACCTTCTTCACGATCAAAAAACAAGTGACTCCCCGGCTACCATCAGCCTTGACTACTTAAATGAATAAGCAGGCATTATACCTCGTCTTCATCATGTTCGGGTAGCGGCATGCGAATAGGACGCGAAGGAACAACAGTACTGACAGCGTGCTTATAAACCATCTGACTGACAGTATTTTTTAATAAAATGACAAACTGATCAAATGATTCAATTTGGCCCTGTAACTTAATACCATTTACCAAGTATATGGATACCGGCACACGCTCCTTGCGTAAGATATTTAAATAAGGGTCTTGTAAGCTTTGCCCTTTTGACATGATTCACTCCTTTTTAGCCTAGTCGGCCTAATTAACTTTATAGCTTCATTGTAGGCAGAAACTATTAGAATAATACTTCTAATAGTGACACTTTAAGCTGTTAATTAACAAGCTTTAAGGTTTGCTTCTGCCAACGCTGCAACATTTGCTCGGATAAGTTTTTCTCGTCCTCTTGGGTACTATAAAGCCAATTTAGTTCAGGCCAAGAGCGCAGCCACGTTAATTGCCGCTTTGCTAACTGCCTTGTGGCAGCAACGCCTTTTTCACGCATGGTCTGCCAATCGTACTCGCCTTCTAGGTGCGCCCACATTTGCCGATAACCCACAGCGCGAATCGATGGCATATCGGCATGCAAATCGCCGCGCGCCATTAATGCTTTTACTTCATCAGCAAAACCTTGCGCCAGCATATGATCAAAACGTTGCGCTATGCGCTGATGCAAAACCGCTCTATCATCCGGCGCCACAGCAATTTGCACTTGGCGATAGGCGAAATCCTCTTGTTGCGCCTGCTGCTCTTCACGCCACTGCGTCATGGTTTTGCCCGTCCCACGGAACACCTCTAGTGCGCGCTGTAAACGCTGCGGATCATTAGGGTGAATACGCTGAGCAGATTGCGGATCGACCGCCTGTAGCTGTTCGTGCATGGCTTGCCAGCCCCATTGCTCAGCCTCTGCCAGTATGGCGCTGCGAATCGCGGCATTGGCATTAGGCACCTCACTCATGCCTTTAAGCAGTATATTAAAGTACATCATCGTGCCACCCACTAGCAGCGGGATTTTCCCGCGTGCGGTAATCTCCGCCATTAATCGCAAGGCGTCTTGGCGAAACTGCGCGACGGAATAACTTTCGCTAGGATCTAGAATATCAATCAAGTGGTGCGGATAACGCTGCAGCTCTTCTATTGATGGCTTGGCCGAGCCGATATTCATTCCTCGATAGATTAATACCGAATCAACGCTAATAATCTCACAAGGCAAACTATCGTAAAGCCGCATAGCCAATGCTGTTTTACCTGAAGCTGTTGGCCCCATCAAAAAAATAGCAGTCGGCTTCATGCTTAGCGTCCACGCAAAAATAATTTATCCAGCTCAGGCATGGATAATAAGGTCCATGTGGGTCGGCCGTGGTTACATTGGCCGCTGCGCTCGGTAATTTCCATATCGCGTAATAAGGCATTCATCTCAGCTATCGACAGCTGTCGATTAGCTCGTACAGCGCCATGGCAGGCCATAGTGCCTAATATCGCATGAATTTCAGCTTCAATACGATCAGACTGGCCGTAGCTGATTAAATCCGCCAGCACATCACGTATCAGTGGCTCGACTTTATTGGTGTTTAGCATCACCGGAATTTGTCGCACGACAAGACTTTCCACACCCGCTCTTTGTAAAACAAAGCCCAAGGCTTGGAATAGATCTTGATGTTGCTCGGCAAAATCCACTTCTCGCTCACTTAGAGCAAGTGAACAAGGCACAAGTAGCGGCTGACTCGCAATGCCTTGCTGCGCATAAGCCGTTTTCATACGCTCATAAACAATGCGTTCATGGGCAGCATGCATATCAACAACTATCAGCCCTTGCTCAGCCTGCGACAAAATATAAATGCCATGCAACTGTGCAATAGCAAAGCCCAGCGGCGGGCTATCTTGCTGTGGCTTGATTGCAGCCGTAGCTTGGCGATTATCATCCACCGGCTGATGGCTGCTAGCGCTAACATCGTTCACGCTTTGCGCTATATCTTGATAAAACTGCCGGCTTAAATCCACTTGCTGCTGGCTGACCTGCGAGTAGTTTTGCCCAAAGCCCATACCATGCTGTATAGGCTGAGGCTGGCTTATGCCGACCGCAGTATTGTCGCTTATAGTTGGCTCAATGGGCACGCCCGCTGTGCTGGGACGAATATCAGCAAGGCTTTTATGAATGGATCGAAACAGAAAGTCATGCACCGTACGGCCATCTCTAAAGCGCACTTCATGCTTAGTCGGGTGAACATTCACATCCACCGTCGCCGTATCAACATCCAAGTAGAGAACAAAAGCGGCGTGCCTATTGCTATACATGACGTCGCGATAGGCTTGTTTTATTGCATGCGCAACAAGGCGATCTTTAATCACCCGGCCATTAACAAAAAAGTGCTGCATATCCGCTTGGCTGCGAGAAAAACTAGGCAAGCCTATCCAGCCCTGTAAATGCATGCCGCCACCAGGAGCATCAATATGTACCGCGTTATCAATAAACCCTGCGCCACAGAGGCTAGACACCCGCATTTCACGCTCGCGTTGATCTTTACAAGCCTTTAGTTGATGAACAACACGGCTGTTATGCCGTATCGTAAACGCCACATCAAAACGACTCAGTGCCTGCCTACGCACGACATCCATCAAGTGATTAAATTCGGTTTTTTCTGTACGTAGGAACTTGCGTCTGGCAGGCGTATTAAAAAATAAATCGCGCACCTCTAAGGTTGTGCCTTGCGGGTGTGCTGCGGGCTGCACTTGGGTTTGCATATCGCGACCTTCGCTCATTGCCTGCCAAGCACCATCACCTGCATTACTGGTTAGACTTAAACGCGAAACTGATGCAATACTGGCCAAAGCCTCACCGCGGAAGCCTAAAGTGGCGACCGCCTCTAAATCATCTAAGTTCTGGATTTTACTGGTAGCGTGACGACTTAAAGCTAAAGGTAAATCGGCTTTGGCAACGCCGTGGCCATTATCACGTATTTTTATGCATTTAACGCCAGCCGCTTCAATATCAACATCAACCTGTGTGGCACCCGCATCTAAGGCATTTTCGACTAATTCTTTAACCACCGACGCCGGCCGCTCAACCACTTCACCGGCGGCAATTTGGTTGGCTAAACGTGGGCTTAAAACTTGTATGCGGGACATAAAGCTATATTCCTGACACTTTATTGCAAAGCATGAAGATTAACTGATTTTGGAAAAAATATCTGGCGCGAACCGACAAAACGTTTATGGATTAAGCGGAATAAGCAGCTCTTGCCCTATGCGCAAGTTGGAGGAAGCTAAGCTATTACGGCTACGCAAATCGTTCAAGCTGACCGAATAGCGGCTAGCGATACCCGATAAGGTATCACCCCTTGAAACAATATAGCGAGCCTCGCCATTGCCCTGGCTTTTCTTCCAAGCAATGTACGTGCCTTCAGGTGGGCGACGATTATAAAACTCATCCACACCATTAAAAATGGCTTGGGCGATTTGCCGCTGGTAAGCCGTGGTTTTTAATTTTCTGGCCTCTACAGGGTTTGAGATAAAGCCTGTTTCCACCAAAACCGAAGGGATATCCGGTGTTTTTAATACTTGGAATGCAGCAAGTTCTACTCTTTTGCTGTGCAGACGTGATATTTGACCCATCTCACGCAAAATACTACTGCCCACATCAATACTCGCCTCTTGCTTGTGGGTCATGGAAAGATCCACTAAAACAGAGGACAGCACTTCATCTTTATCGCTTAGGCTAACGCCACCGACCAAATCCGATAAGTTTTCTTTATCCGCTAAAAACTGCGCAAACGTTGAAGTCGCACCGCGTGACGACAATGCAAATACAGAGCTGCCATAGGCTTTAGGGCTAGTAAAGGAGTCCGCATGAATTGAAACGAATAAGTCTGCCTGTGCTCGACGCGCCAACTCACGACGCCCGCTTAAGCTAATATAGTAATCGCCCTCACGAATCAACATGGCTTTATAGCCTGGCGTTTTTTCTAGCAACTTTTCTAGCTCTTTGCTGATCGCCAAAACCACCTGTTTCTCATACACATTACCAGGGCCAACAGCGCCAGGATCCTCACCGCCATGCCCAGCATCAATAGCGATAATCAGTGCGCGCTTTTCTTTATGGCTAGCGGCTACCGTCCGACTAGCGACATCTTTGGTTGCTGCTTTATCTTCCAAGTCGATAACTAAACGATGATTAAAACCGGCCGTTTTCTTCAAAAAGAAACTTTTAGCTTGTACGCTTTTTGATAAGTCTAGAACAACACGCAGCGTGTCTTTATTGTGAATGCCCGTACGTAAATTTTGTACCGGCGTACCCTGCCACTCCATGGTACCAACATCAGCCTTGATGCTAGCGCGTGGAATATCAATGACGACGCGATCAGGGTTTTTTAAGACGAAAACTTTATGTTCTATTGCTTGGTCCAAATCGAAAACAATTCGGGTATTGTCGGGCGAGCGCCACATACGCACATCATGAATATTCGCACTAGCACTTACCCACGCCGAAGCGCCTAGCATCAAAGCTAGTAGCAGCAAGGGAAGCAAACGTAATCGTTGAGTTTTTTGCATAGTGGTCGCTTTCGGACATAGCATACATTGATATTTAATTGAAGTTTCTATGCTAACTAATTGAAAGTCAAGCAATCTGCGCCAATATCTTCTGCCCTACCACGCTAAAGGACTGTAAGCTAAGTTGTCGACTAGCATCACGATTGATGCTGATTTCTATGCTGATATCTGCCGCAGGTATATAACCTAAGCCCCGCTGCGGCCATTCAAAGAGCATCAACGCCTGCTCCTCAACATAATCGCGTATGCCGATATACTCTAACTCTTCCGGTTCAGCCAAGCGATATAGATCAAAGTGATAAACCGGCGGCGTTAAATGCGTGTAGGGCTCAACCAAGGTATACGTTGGACTTTTTACTGCGCCTTGATGCCCTAAAGCCTGAATCAAACCGCGACTAAATGCCGTTTTGCCTGCACCTAACGCACCGTGCAGATAAATAACCAAGCCAGCAGGTGCTAACTCAGCAAGCTTAGCCGCGAGCTTTAACAGTGCCGGCTCATCCAGCCGAGAAAAACAAAGCTTAGTTTTTTCCATTGAGTAAATATCGCATAGGCATTAATAAATCCGTCGCTAATAAGCCGCGCTCACCAAAACTTTCTGCAGCTTTATCAGCAGCTTTAGCATGCAAAGAAACTGCCAAAGGCACAGCCGTAGTCGCCGGTAAGTGTTGCGCCAATAAACTACCGATAATGCCACTGAGCAAATCGCCCATACCACCACTGGACATACCGGGGTTACCATAGGAACACAAACTGGTTTCATTCTCGGTGCGCACTAAAGAGCCCGCGCCTTTTAACACCACCACGCCACCAAAGCGTTTTTGTAAGTCGACTACCGCCTTAAATCGATCCTGATTAATTACCTCTGTACTGGTACGTAATAAACGCGCTGCCTCACCAGGATGCGGTGTTAATACCCAATTATCACGCTTAGACTTATCGCGAACAAGTATTTTCGACAGCAAGTTTAAAGCGTCAGCATCAATCACCAACGGTTTATTACTAGCTAACGCTTTTTGTAAAATTTGTTCCGACCACGGCGTTAGCCCTAGCCCTGGTCCAATAACGATAATACTCGGTGCAACCAGCAAAGGGTCCAAGGCTTGGCCTGAGGCTACCCCATGCACCATAATCTCAGGCGCTCGGGCCAACATAGCGCAAACATGCTCAGGTCGCGTTGCCACCGAGACCAGCCCTGCGCCTGCACGTGCGGCAGCCTCTGCCGCCAGCACCGCTGCACCAGCCATGCCGTAATCACCGCCGATAATCAGCACATGCCCAAACAAACCTTTGTGCGCATTACGCGGCCTACGTGGAAAACGCCCCAATAAAGTCTTTAAAGCGTGGTGTTTAATGGTCTCGCCGATACCGTCAAATATCGATGCCGGCACCGCCAAATCGTCAAGTAAAACCTGTCCACTAACGCTAGCGCCTTCGCCTGTGAATAAGCCACGCTTGGCTGCGATAAAGCTAATCGTCATATCAGCGACAACCGCATCGCCCATGATACAGCCTGTATCAGCACATAAACCGGAGGGGATGTCCAAAGCTAAAATTGGCAAGCCTGCTTGATTCATCCACGCTATAGCGGATGCTGCTTGCCCCCTTACCTGCCCATTCAAACCAATGCCTAATAGTGCATCAACAATCACGCCATCGGTTAATGGGTCATCGGCGCTAAACGACTTAATCAAAACACCGGCTTGTTCAGCTTCTGCTAATGCTTGTGCAGCTTCTGCTGTTAATTTGTTTTTATCGCCACAAAGGTAAACGCTTACTGCCAGCTCACGCTGTCTAGCAAGCTTAGCCAGTACCAAACCATCACCGCCATTATTGCCAACACCGCATACAACATGAATATGGTTGGGTAAGGCCCACTGTCGCAATAATATATTAAAGGCTGATAAACCCGCGCTAGACATCAAGCTATACGCAGAAACACCCGTTGCAGTCGCCCTAGCATCCAAAGTTCGAGATTGTACTGCCGTGTATAATTGCGCAGGCCACAACATAGATTTCACCATTGATAGTATAAAAGAACAGAACACCCTGTAATCACGGAGGCTATTATCATCGCCTACTTTGGTAGATGCAATTTTTTTAACCATATAGCCCTACACTTCCTATGGTTAAGCCCCTTCTTTATATAACGCGTATAAACTTTTAGCGTGGATGACTGTCTTACTACTTGATGGTAGACTCGTTCGCTGCTATAAAATACTGCGTGAACGACAGTGTTGTAGCACCAGTACGGTGTTTTCAGGAGAAGACGATGAGCAAACAATTACAGTTTTTACCAACGCTGACGCCTGGGGGCGATTTTAACGGCTACATGCAGGCAGTAGGCGCTATTCCAATTTTATCCGTTGAGCAAGAGCGTGATTTAGCGGAGTCCTTTTTTTACCAACAGGATTTAGAAGCCGCACGCCAACTTGTTGTATCACACTTGCGCTTTGTTATTTATCTTGCCAAAAGTTATAACGGCTACGGCTTACCTATCGCCGATTTAGTGCAAGAAGGCAATATTGGCCTAATGAAGGCCGTTAAACGCTTTGATCCTAGCAAAGGCGTACGTTTAGTATCGTTTGCAGTGCATTGGATAAAAGCCGAAATGCACGAATTTATTCTACGTAACTGGCGTATCGTCAAAGTTGCGACAACCAAAGCCCAGCGCAAATTATTCTTTAATCTGCGCAGCGCAAAAAAGAACCTTTCTTGGCTTAACCAAGACGAAGCAAAAGCGATAGCCAAAGATTTAAATGTTGAGGTGCACGAAGTCGAGCGTATGGAAGGACGCCTATACGCCGTGGACATGGCCTTCGATATCGACGATAAAGATGACGAGAGCTATAGCGCACCATCAAACTATCTCGAAGATAGTCGATACGATCCGGCACGCTTGCTCGAAAACGATAACTGGGAAGAAAATACCAATGACAGCTTATACCGCGCATTGGATAATCTAGACGAGCGTAGCCGCGATATTATTCAACGCCGCTGGTTAAATGATGAAAAAAAGCCCACGCTGCATGATCTTGCCGCCCAGTACGGCGTATCCGCTGAGCGCATTCGTCAGCTAGAAAAAAACGCGATGAATAAGGTGAAAGATTTTATCCTCGTATAAGCTAGCATTAAACGGCCGCCAATACCGAACCCCTTTATTTGCTCTGCAGTAAAGGGGTTTTTTTATTTTTCGCAAAAAAACTTCCCCTACATACTTTGAAAACTTCAGCTTTTCTCTGTAAAGTCCGAGTTCATTCACTTTGGTTCCGCTTATGCCATCAATTTTCATTCAAATTAGCGCTATCAGCGGCTTATTAGCCGTCGCCTTAGGAGCTTTTGGCGCTCACGCTTTAAAGAACCGTCTAGATGACTACGCACAAGGTATTTACCAAACCGCTGTCAGCTATCACTTTATCCATACCCTCGCTTTATTAGCCTGCGCCATTTTATTATTGCACTGGCCGAAATCCACGGCTTTGACCGCCGCAGCTATCGCTTTTATTGTCGGTATGCTGCTATTTTCTGGCAGCTTATACACTTTGAGTTTAACCGGCATTCGCGGCCTTGGAGCTATTACGCCAATCGGCGGATTAGCTTTCATCATTGGCTGGGGTGCATTATTTTTGGCCGCTTACCGCCTATGAATACCCACACCCCTGATCGCCCTTTACGCCCTATACGCAGCTTTGTTTTACGCACTGGCCGCATGACAGCCGCACAAAAACGAGCCATTGAAGAGGGCTGGCCTAAGTTTGGCCTAAGCAGTAGCGACGGCCTACTGCACTTCAGCGACACTTTTTCTAGAGATAGCGAGGTCGTATTCGAAATAGGCTTTGGCATGGGCGATTCTCTCGCGCAAATGGCCGCAGCACACCCTGAACAAGATTTTATTGGCGTGGAAGTCCATCGCCCTGGCGTTGGCAGCTTACTAAAGCAAATAGAAGAGCAAGATTTGAGCAATATCCGTGTCTTTGCTGAGGATGCCAATGATGCACTGAAGTACAGCATCGCTGATGGTAGCTTAAGCAAAGTGCAAATATTCTTTCCCGACCCTTGGCATAAGAAAAAACACCATAAACGCCGCATTGTGCAACCCGAATTTATTCAGTTTCTACGCAGCAAGCTAAAGCCCCAAGGCATTATCCACCTCGCCACTGATTGGCAGGATTATGCGGAGCATATGCTAGAGGTTATGAGTAACGCTGAAGGCTTTAGCAATATGGCTGAGTCCGGCGACTATGCCGCAAGACCCAGCTTTAGACCAGAAACCAAGTTTGAACGCCGTGGCGAACGTTTAGGCCATGGCGTGTGGGACTTACTCTTTTATAAACACTAACAGGCATCGCAAAATGTCTTGAGCGCCGCATTAAGCTTCACGACATCTATCGGCTTGGCTAGCACTAAATTCATACCGCTTTCATAGCAGCGTTTCTCATACTCGGGTAAAACATGGGCGGTAATTGCCACAATTGGGATGGCATGGATACCACGCTTGCCTTCAAAGGTACGTATTTCCTTCGCCGCTTGGCAGCCATCCATCACTGGCATCTCATAATCCATTAAGATCAAATCGAATGCGTCAGGCATATCGCAGTAGCGATCCACAGCCATTTGCCCATTAGCAACAATCTCATGCTCAATATCAAGTTTCTTCAAAATCGCACGAATCACCAAACGATTGGTTGCATCATCCTCAGCGACTAAAACACGCAAATTACTACAACTACCTATTGCCTCCATCTCACTGGCGGCTAAAGACTCCACAGGCTCCTCTTGTATGCCAAACACACTGTATAAAGCTTGTTGTAGCTCCAGTAGTGAATACGGCATATGCAAATTCTGTGCAGCATCACAACCTAATATTGGCTGCGCTTGATGCGTAAAGCAATCATCATAAATAATCATGCGTGATAAATACGGTTGCCACTGCAACTTATCAATGGCTGACATTTGCAACACTTGCTCTTTGCTAATCAGCAAAGCATCTATGGGGCTTACTGTCTGCTCCAAATAGTTGAGCGCCTCACCGTCGTCATGAAAGTAATAGGGCTGCACATGCCAGCGGCTAAGCACCTTGTACAGATAGTTTTGCTCCATGGTTTGCGTGGAAACCATCATTAACTGCTTGGATTTTATGGTATTAATTTGATTGAACCAGCCTTGCTCTGCTGCCTTATCATGCTGCAAGGGCAAGCACAAACTAAAACAACTACCTTCTCCGGCAGTACTTTCAACATGCATTTCACCGTGCATAAGCCCTGCTAGTTGCTGGGTAATATTGAGCCCTAAGCCGCTACCACCATAAATACGGCTAGTTGAGGTATTCGCCTGCGCGAACGGTGAGAAAATACGCTCTTGCTCCGCTGCCGTCATACCAATTCCGGTATCACACACCGTAAACTCTACCTTTAACTTGCTCTCATCTTGACCTAGCAGCTTCACAGTGAACTTGATGCTGCCAGTCTCAGTGAACTTCACCGCATTGCTGAAGATATTATTCAGCATTTGCTGAATGCGGCTAGCATCACCAATAACATGCAGCGGTATATGTGTATCTAACTGGAATTGGTAAGCTAAATTTTTCGCTTGTATTTGCGGCCAGAAAATCTCATTATTTTTCTGCAGCAACTCATCTAAACGAAACGCTTGCTGCTCCAGCTCCAGCTTACCCGCCTCAATCTTGCTGTATTCCAAAATATCATTAACAACATTCAATAGCGTTTTACCGCAGTGATTAATAACATCCGCATAATGCTTTTGCGTTCGTGACAATGGCGTTTCAACCAATAATTGCGCCATACCAATCACGCCATTAATGGGTGTGCGAATTTCATGGCTCATTTTGGCTAAAAATTCATTTTTCGCTTTGCTTTGTGCATAGTGCGAATGGGCATGTGCTTGTCGCTTACCGATCCTGACCGACAAAATCACCGAAATAGTTGCTAACAAAATCAAATCGCCTAACTCACCATCGACTATCCAAAGCAGGCCTAAACTGAAAACATGGTTAAATATGGATACGAAACTTAGGCCAATCAATATGCCATAGCCAATAAAAAACCAAAGCGCTTCTTTTTCGCCCTGACGATACGTCCAAAAAGCTGTCGCTAAAATCACAAAACTAAATATCCATGCAGGTATCAACCACAAAATCAAATGCATGACCTGCCAACCTTCCCACAGCAGAATAAACCACATAGGAATGTGTAAAAATGCATAAAACCAAAACAGTTGAGCCAGCCGTATACTGTATTGCCTGACATTCAAGTAGTTGCAAATAAATAGAGTCAGGCTAAACGAGCCAATAAGCAAAGCGCTGAGAGAGACGATGTTTTGTAAAGCCGGTAACTCTGGCCAAAAATACTCGAAGAAAAAATTATATTGCACCATCATACGAATCAGCAGAGCCGATGCAAAAAGTGAAAACCAAAAATAATAGCTTTCGCGCACAGCAATAAACAATAAAAACGTATACGCGGTGAACAGTAGCAACAGGCCGCAATACATGGCCTGCACAACTAAGGTGTTATTGGTTTTTCCAAAATACTGATCACGATCCCATAAGCTCAGCTTACTGGATAATCTATCCATACGGCCTTCCGCCTCTATCAATAGATTGAGTCGCTCCCCTGGGCCGATATCAATGGGGTAAAGAAGATTATAATTGGCGATAGGTCGGCTGGAGAAAGCATGGTCATTGCCCGCTATATCACGGCGCAAGATACCATGCTGATTAGCCTGAATAAGCTCAAAAGAGTCGATAAAAGGCTCATCGAGAACCAACAGCAAACGTCGTGCTTTATCACTGGTGTTTTCAAGGTAGAGCTTTAACTGCACAGGCTGCCAAGACGGCGTAGCGTCTTTATCAGAAGCAGGCTTCCATAGCGAAAAGAAATAATGCTCCTCAACCAACTGCTCTAAACTGCGCGGCTCACCTTTCCAAACTGATAACCACGGCTTTATGTTTTTCTGTTGCACAAAGCCTTGATCAATCTCTATGGCCGTATCAGCGAAGACTACCCCGCACAGGGGCAGCAGTAGCAACACTACCAATCCTTTCACAATTTGCTTGATCACATCCACCTCAGCTTACTTTTTATACTGCTCGCGCCGATGTTAGAGTTACGACCGATTAGCTCTTTCTATCTGTTTTTTTGACTCAAGTAACCCTGATGATATTACATTTTTTTAACGTTAAGCTTCAAGCTCTATGGCCTATATATTTACGCTCTTACGCAAAGCTTCCATTTGTGCTTGCTGCTCTTCATCACTTAATGGCTTCGTTGGCACTTTCTCTGGCAGCGCAGCGGCTACCGGCAAATGCAGTTCTTCACCTTCGCGAACACGCTGACATAACAACTGGTAATTGCGCTCAAACACCGGGAAAGCTTGGCGCTCTGGGGTATTGGCTAAAAAAAACCAATCACTGGCTTTGCCGGCAAAATAAACCGCGGGATGACTCCACTGCGCTTTATCTTGCGGCGGCTGCGCCATACAAGCTTCTACATAGGCATTGCGGGCATCCGGTAAGCCATACATTTCCAGCTCATCATTGCAGTATTTCAGCAGGCCACGAATAGTCGGAAGGTACTCTGATTCGCGAATAGCACGATGCGCCGCTGCCACAATTTGTTCAGGGCGCAAATGCTGTAAATGGCTTAACCAGAGTTTTTTTGCATATTGCAGCTTTTCTCGGTTAGAAAAAGCTTTAGTAAACTGATTGTGATAAACCAGCTCGAATTCAGCGAATACTTGGTTTATCGCATCAATCGCGGCTTCTTTATCGCCGCTTTTATTCTGCCCAGCTTCTGTCTGTGTGCTTTTCGATGAAGCTACCTGCTGCTGCGCCTTGTCCAGTAGCGTTTTGCTGTTGTGCATTATAGCCCCCTATTTGATGCTGATTTGCCCAGCAGTATTTTACATGCTGCAGAAACTTTGTGTTCCATGAGTTTTGTAGCTTATTGCTATCTTTCCAATATAAAACAAATTCATCAATACGACTGTTCGCAAAATTCGCATCAATATTCGCCATTCGCAGAATATCGTAAACATCTCTTGATGGCTGCCAATTAGCCGGGATGCGGCGTGGTTCGGTATCATGCTGTAAAGACGAGGTATAACGTGCCCATTGCTGTTTCACATGCTGAATAAATTTACTATTCCACGTATTGGTTGCCGTGCCTTTTTCGCGCCAATATAAAACAAACTCCGGCACCGCATCTTCAACAAAGCGCGAATTAATGCCGTTTCTCTGTAAAATTTCTAGGGCATCTTGGCTGGGTTGCCACATTGCCTGTAAAGGCTGTGGCGCTTCATTCGCTTGCGCTAACCAAGGCTGGCTGCGCTGCATTTGCCACGCACGTAGCGTATGCTTTAAGAAACGCGCCTGCCACGAGTGGCTGATTTCGCCACGCTCACGCCAATAAGTAACAAATTCATTTACTTGCTGACGTGCAAAATCAGCCGGAACATTATGCTGTGCTAACTGCTGCAGCACGGTTTCATCGGGCTGCCAATAGGGCGATATTTTATTCGCACCGCGGGCTGCAACAGGCGCTGGCGCTATAGGGACTTCTCTTTGCAGCGGCGTGTCAAAACGATAGAGTAAGGTTTCAACTTGTGACACCGGCGGGCTTAATTGCTGCAATACGCCCTTATCAGCAAGGCTTTTGATAATCCTTTGGATATCCGCCAGCGACCAAAATGATAAACGTTGCACCAAGGCACTAACAGCGATCTGATAATGCGTACCAGCCTGTAATAAAGCCGCATCGTGCAGTAGCTGCAAAACAATGGCTTCTTCTAAGCCTATCGTCTCAGCTAACTGGGCGGAAAAATGTAAGGGAGATTCTGTAATCAAGGATGACATAAACAAGTTCTGTAATATTTATCTTGGCTTGCTAAAATGCCAAAGCTTTATTCTTTCAATTTCTCAGGGATTTGCACATGGCAAAAGCACAAAAAGCCTACGTTTGTAGCGAGTGTGGCGGCGAACACGGAAAATGGCAAGGGCAATGTAAGGATTGTAACGCCTGGAACAGTCTGAAAGAAATTATTTTACAGCCCGCCGGAAAAGGCCACGTAGATCCTAGTTTTCATGGCTATGCAGGCGCCACTTTAGCCGTTGCCCAACCCTTGCAAGATATTGATTTAACAGACTTACCCCGCATAGAAACCGGCGTAGCTGAACTTGATCGTGTTTTAGGTGGCGGCTTGGTGCATGGCTCAGCAATTTTAGTTGGCGGCCACCCCGGTGCGGGTAAAAGCACCTTGTTATTGCAAGTGCTTTGCCGTTTAGCCAAAAATTATCCAGCTTTATACGTCACGGGTGAAGAATCCTTGCAACAAGTCGCTATGCGCGCCAAACGTTTAAACCTTTCGCCGAATAATCTGCAAATGTTAGCCGAAACCAATGTGCACAA
>Ga0209075_1001436_pt1 | contig 22367 bp, 25 predicted proteins | sample Stecom2011_FD_187523 | JGI IMG/M metagenome (GOLD analysis project Ga0209075, IMG submission 187523) | Agricultural soil microbial communities from Utah to study Nitrogen management - Steer compost 2011 (SPAdes) (version 2) | ecosystem: Environmental > Terrestrial > Soil > Agricultural land...
CCAAGCTAACTAGGCAAACAACCAAGGCGCTTCGACTTTGCGCTTGGCTTCATACGCTTTGATAGCGTCGGCGTCTTCTAAGGTTAAGCCGATATCATCTAAACCATTAAGTAAGCAGTGCTTGCGAAATGCGTCCACCTCGAATGGAATCTCTTCGCCTGTGGGCGTTTTAATTAGCTGTGCCTCAAGGTCTATTGTTAACTCATAGCCTTCGGTGGCTTCAGAGGCAACAAATAAACGGTCAACGGTGGCATCGTCTAAAACAATGGGTAGCAAACCGTTTTTAAAGCAATTGCTAAAGAAAATATCAGCAAAGCTTGGCGCAATAATCGCACGAAACCCAAAATCTTCTAAAGCCCAAGGTGCGTGTTCACGACTTGAACCACAACCGAAGTTTTCACGCGCTAACAATACAGACGCACCCTTATAACGGGGCTTGTTAAGCACAAAATCCGGGTTAAGTGGACGGCCTGAGTTATCAGCATCCGGCTCGCCTACGTCTAAGTAACGTAATTCATCAAACAAGTTAGGGCCAAAGCCAGTGCGCTTAATCGACTTAAGGAACTGCTTTGGAATAATCATATCGGTATCGACGTTGGCACGGTCCATAGGAGCAACAATGCCAGTGTGTACAGTAAAAGCTCTCATCGTATTCTCCTAAAATTCACGCACATCAACGAAATGACCAGCAATTGCAGCAGCGGCTGCCATAGCCGGACTCACCAGATGAGTACGACCGCCGTAGCCCTGACGGCCTTCAAAGTTTCGGTTGGAAGTGGAAGCGCAATGCTCGCCCGGCAACAAGCGGTCATTATTCATCGCTAAACACATTGAACAACCCGGCTCACGCCATTGGAAGCCTGCTTCAAGAAAAACTTTATCAAGACCTTCTTTTTCAGCCTGCGCTTTCACTAAACCAGAGCCCGGAACAACCATGGCTTGCTTAATGGTAGCGGCCACTTTACGACCTTTAATAACACTGGCGGCTGCACGTAAGTCTTCAATACGTGAGTTAGTGCATGAACCTATAAACACTCGGTCTAATTGAATTTCACTAAGCTTCTGGCCGGGTGTTAACCCCATATACTCATAAGCACGCTCAAAGCCGGTACGTTGTACGTCGTTCTTAGCGTCTTCAAGCGTAGGTACAGTGTCGTTTACACTAATTACCATTTCTGGAGAGGTACCCCAGGTCACTTGCGGCTGAATGTCTTCGGCACGTATTTCGACTACTTTGTCGAATACAGCGTCTTCGTCTGAAACCAAGTCTTGCCATGCTTCAACGGCTAAATCCCACATCTCACCTTTTGGTGCATAAGGTCGGCCTTTAAAGTACTCTTCTGTTTTTTCGTCATAAGCGACCATGCCTACGCGGGCACCAGCTTCGATGGCCATGTTACAGATGGTCATACGCGCTTCCATGCTAAGCGCACGAATGGCTGAACCACCAAACTCTATGGCGGTACCGTTACCACCAGCGGTACCAATCACACCAATGATGTGTAAGACGATGTCTTTACTGGTTACGCCTTGGCCGATCTCACCTTCTACTTTAATTAGCTGGTTTTTAAACTTACGCTGAATCAAGCACTGAGTAGCAAGTACGTGTTCTACTTCAGAGGTACCAATACCCTGCGCTAACGCTGCAAAAGCACCGTGGGTGGCCGTATGCGAGTCACCACAAACAACCGTCATGCCAGGTAGGGTTGCGCCCTGTTCTGGGCCAACAACGTGTACAATACCTTGACGGATATCGTCCATTTTAAATTCGGTAATGCCATACTCATCACAGTTATCGCCTAAGGTTTTAACCTGAATGCGCGACACTGGGTCTTCAATACCTTCAATACCCGCTTTACGCTCTTCGGTATCGGTGGAAACGTTATGGTCTGGCGTGGCAATGTTAGCGTCTATGCGCCAAGGCTGACGACCCGCTATGCGTAAGCCTTCAAACGCCTGCGGCGAAGTTACTTCGTGCAATAATTGACGGTCGATGTAAATAAGTGCAGTGCCATCTTCACGCTGCTTGACCAAGTGTTGTTCCCACAACTTGTCGTATAAGGTTTTTCCAGCCATTTGTTCCCTCTCATCTTTAAATAGGGGTTAATGTTGTTTAAAACTGATCTTTTATAGTTGTATTATCATACGCTTCCTGATAAACAACTCAAACTCATAATTTTTCTAGCATCCATTCCAAATAGGAATACCAATCAGGAGCAGCTCGATGGATACCCACTCGCTCACTGCCTTTATTGCCGTATCAAACCTACAGTCGTTTTCCCAAGCTGCTGAATACCTACACTTAACTCAGTCTGCGGTAAGCAAACGCATCCAGCAATTAGAGCAGCACTTAAATACAAAGCTGTTTGACCGGCATAATCGTACTGTCAGCTTAACGGAAGCCGGAAGAATTTTACTGCCTAAAGCACAAAAAATATTAGACTTGATCAGCGACACCGAAATAGCCATTCAAAGCCACGACACAGAAGTCGCCGGCACCCTGGCTTTAGCCACCAGCCATCACATAGGCTTACACCGCCTACCATCTGTAGTGCGCGAGTTTACCGCCAACTACCCTTCGGTAAACCTAGACTTAAGTTTCGTTGGCTCTGAAAAAGCTTACAAAGCCATCCATCAACGCCAAGTCGAGCTGGCGCTTACCACGCTCGACAATGCTAACGACACAGACCAAGGCGATTTAAAGTCTGACTTAAAAATAGTACCGCTCTGGCAAGATGAAATGGTGTGCGTCTGTGCTAACAACCATCCACTCGCCCAGCAACCCCATTTAACACTAGCCGACTTAAGCAAAGTACCAGCCATTTTACCGGAACCGGATACTATTACCTTTCAGTTAGTGGAACGTATATTTCAACAACATGGTCTTACTTTACACGCCCCAATGCCCACCAACTATTTAGAAACAATTAAAATGATGGTTACCGTGGGTATGGGCTGGAGCATGTTGCCTAAAACAATGTTGGATATTCATTGTCACGAATTGGCATGGCCAGACATACCCTTAAAGCGATCTCTGGGTGTAATCTACTTAGAGTCGCGAACATTAAGCAACGCTGCTAAAGCATTCTTAAATACACTAGAGCATTAAATTAGTGCTAGGCTGATATAAAGCAATGCAAATAGTAGTAAATTCAATAGAGTGAGCATAATCATTCAAGGAGATAACAATGCTTAACATTAACCGAATTTTAGTCGTATTAGATAAAGGCAGTAATGAACTGCACGCCCTTAAAAAAGGTATATGGCTAGCGCGCTCCGTCAACGCTGAACTAACACTATTAACCAACACTTTTGACTCTTTCAGTGCTGAGAATACAAGTCTAGACGCAGATACTCGTGACCAACTTAGGTATGGCCTAGTCGGCCAAGCAGAACAATGGCTTAAAAGCTTTGTTTTAGACGTAGAAGACATCAAAGTAAACATTGATGTACGCTGGCAAAAACACCTTTACGAAGCCGTACTCACTGCTACCCAAGAAACAAACTACGACCTAGTACTAAAGCGCCCGAATAAGCACAGTCTAATGGATAGAATTTTTACCCCGGTAGACTGGAACCTGTTACGTCACTGCCCTGCGCCCATTATGCTGATCAAGTCATCTGAGCCTTGGAAACATAACCGCATACTAGCAAGTATTGATGCAACATCAGCAGATGAAGGCCACCAGCTAATCAATGACAATATTCTGTCGTTTTCTGAGCAGCTTTCAGACCATTTTGACACCGACCTTCACATTGTTAACGCCTATCCATTAGTTAACGTTGCCTTTGCCATGGTGCCTGAAGTAACCGCACCCGACGACTTACACCAGTACGTCCAAGAACAACACGAAGAAGCCTGTGGCAAGTGGGCAGATAAATACAATATACCCCGCAAGAACATTCACGTTAGCGAAGGCGCACCTGAGATAGTCGTTTCTGATCTTGCTAAGAGCTTAGAGACAGACGTCGTCATCATTGGTAGTGTTGGCCGTACCGGCTTGTCTGGTGTATTAATTGGCAACACGGCCGAATTGTTATTGGATAAGCTAGAGTGCGATATTCTTGTTATCAAACAGACCGATGGAGTGTTTCCTGACGCCTAACTCTTAAAGAGGTATAAATGATGAGTAAGACATTGTTGATTATTGCCCATGCTCCTTCACCAAACACACAGAAGATAGTGCAAAGCTGTCAACGTGCTTTTGAAGAAGCGGAGACTGAACAAACCAAGCTCATCATTTTATCTCCTTTTGACGCCCACCCCGAAGACTCTATTGCAGCAGACGCTATCCTGCTTTTCACACCTGAAAACTTAGCTTATATGAGCGGCGCTTTAAAAGACTATTTTGATCGTAACTACTACCCCTGCTTGGAAGTTACCCAAGGTAAGCCCTGCGCAGCTATTATACGTGCCGGTCAAGGTGGCGGTGATGGTACCAAGAAAGCATTAGAAACGATCACCACAGGCCTACGTTGGCGCTGGGTTCAAGAGCCATTAATACTAAGAGGAGAGTGGCAAAATGAGTTTGAAACTGAGGCCTACGAGCTAACTCAAGCTATGGCTGTCGCCTTAGACTCAGGAATAATATGATGCGTTACAAGTGGAGGCATATCGGTTAAAATACAAGCATATTCACATACTGCAAAGACATATATGACTCGCATCAGAAAAAAACGCTCGTTAAAGCGCATTCACAGTATAAAAACTGGAAGCATCTCTAAAATCAAGAAGGCTCAAGCTCATAGTGGTCAAGTCGAACCTAAGCGCAAGCTTTCGAAAGAACATAAGCAGCTTTCTGCTTATGAGAAATACTTATTAGAAAACCCAGAAGCTAAGAAATCAGATCAAAAACCTGCTGCTGCCAAGAAACAAGAGAAAAAGGCAGAAACAGAAGTAGCTAAAAAGAAACCTCTGACGTCAGAACGTCCTGAAAAAGTCGAAAAGAAAAAGACTTTGTTCGAACAGCTCGACGAAACCAAGTTGAAAGATATTTACTAAGCACGACGTTTTGCAGCAGAGTGGGCAATATTAACACTGACCACTTTGCCATGATTTATGTATTCCGCTATATACTGATATGCACCCTGCTCTAATTCTGTAAACCTAGAAACAAGCAAGCTCACATTCTGAGAAACACGACGAATTGCATTTACGGAAACACTCCCGCTAATGCAAATAGGCTCTTTACCAGCTTCCAAATAAAGCTCACAGAACAACTTCACCAACCTACCACTTTGGTCTCGCAGAAGTTTTATAGACTCTTCTGATATTTGGCTCTCAAAACCTAGAGGTGTGATACTTTGCAACTCTGAATCTACAATGACCTCGTTTCTTTCATTTCTTATTATTACACTAGCCATAACCTTTTCACCTGAGTAAAATTGTTTCTTAGTTCGACTCATACATATGCCATACATCGACAGCCACTAGACTACACTTTTGAGCAAAAGTGCCAAGGTAGCTGAAACTTTGTCACTAATGATACATATTGCCTCATACAACTTCTGTCATCTGGGCCAACAACTTAAACATTGGCGCAAAATGTAGCTCAAAGCTTCCATCCCGCCACTTATAAAAATAATAAATATTAGGAACAAGAATGAAAAAACTCACTTCTTTTACTTTATTGCTTGCTACTCTTTTCATGGGCGGCTGCGCTAAATCGGTCAAAATAGCAGAGCACAGTTTCTCGACAGAAGGCACTAAAATACCAGCACAAGGCCAAGGCCAGCAAGAACCCACACTCGACATTCAATACTTAGGGGTGGGTGGCCATCGCATTCAATATGGCGATGCGGTTTTATTAACAGGCCCTTCTTTTACTAACCCCTCATTTTTACTGACGGGCCCTTTCATGCCACTAAGCAGCAATCATAAAAAAATTGATAAGTTCATGCCAGAATCGAGCGAAGCTCAAATCATATTAGTTGGCCACGCCCATTATGATCATTTGCTAGACGTACCTTATGTTATGCAAAAGCACGCACCAAAAGCACAACTATACGGATCTCAAACCACTGTAAACAGTATTATTAGTGAAATTCCTGCTGAGCGCATGACCGCCGTTAATGAGTATATGGGCACCAGTGACAAGCCGGGTAAATGGTTTTATAGCGCAGATGGCAATATACGAATAATGGCTCTTAAGTCTTCGCACGCACCTCATTTTATGGGTATTAAGTTAATGCAAGGCAAGCACAAAAAGCCGCTAAAGAAATTGCCTTGGCATTCATTTGGCTGGAAAGAAGGCCAAACCATTGCCTACTTAATTGATTTTTTAGACGCTGAACAACAACCTGTATACCGTATATTCTATCAAGATGCAGCCACGGCTGAACAACAAGGTGTGGTTCCCGCTCTAGGTGATAACAAAGGGATAGATATTGCTATCATTTGCCCTGCTTCGTTTAATCAAGTAAAAAACTACCCAGCAACCATTGTTAAAAACACTCAGGCCAACCACTACATTCTTGGCCATTGGGAAGATTTTTTTGGTAACAAGCCTGATGGTAAACAAAAATTCGTTAGAAACACCAACGCTAAGAAATTCATTGAACAACTAAATAACGCCTTACCAGAAGGGAGCCAATGGACTCGTCCGCAACTCTTTTCTACCTACCAGTTTAATTCAGAAGGACTCATACCTTGACCCCTATTCAACGCAGCGCCTTGTGCACTGCTATTGCTGCAATAAACTTACCTCATATTGAATTTTGGGCTGAGCACACTCAGGCCGAAACTGCGCCCTATAACAAGCTACTGACCAAAGTGCTGTCTTATTTGCGTGGCGAACTTAAATCACAGGCCAACCTATTACGCTTTCATGATAATTTCTATGCTTGGCGCGAGCAACAAACTGAAGAAGACAGTCTGGCTTATCGTATTCTTGAGCTCTGTAATTCAGCCATTTATAGCTCTGTAGAAAGCTTATTTGACCCTGAGTGCAATGATATAGAACTAGTAGAAGGTACATTAAACAACTGCTGGGACGAAATGGCTGAGCTAGGTGCTGAAGTATCCGATCTGCGTAATTACTGGTCTGAAATAAGAGCCGAAATACTGTCTCTTGTTACGGAAAGCAGACAACTTCCTTTACCTAAAGAATTCTTTACGATGTTAAAAGAAGCCAATGTTAGCTTATTTGGTATGGGTGACTAATTACAAATAACTAACCAACTACCCCCCTAAAGAAAATCCAAACCTGCTATAATTCGCAGCGATTTTATTTGGGGCTTTATAATGACTGAATTACTCTCTCCAGCTGGCACCATTCGCAATATGGAATACGCATTCGCTTATGGTGCAGATGCCGTTTACGCAGGCCAACCACGTTATAGTTTACGTGTGCGTAATAACGATTTCACCTTAGATAACTTAGCTTATGGTATTAACCGTGCCCACGAGCTCAATAAAAAGCTGTACGTTGTTAGCAATATTTCCCCACATAACAGTAAAATCGGCACTTATATACGTGACATTCAGCCCGTTATAGAAATGCAGCCTGACGCTTTGATTATGTCTGACCCAGGCCTAATTATGATGGTAAAAGATAAATGGCCTGACCAAGAGATTCATCTGTCGGTACAAGCCAACGTCGTTAACTACGCTACCGTTGAGTTTTGGCGTCGCCAAGGCGTAAAGCGTATTATTTTATCGCGCGAGCTTTCTTTAAAAGAAGTGGCAGAAATCCGCGAACACAGCCCTGAAATGGAAATTGAAGTATTCGTTCACGGCGCTTTATGCATGGCCTATTCTGGTCGTTGTTTACTTTCTGGCTATATGAACCACCGTGATGCTAACCAAGGCTCATGCACTAACGCTTGTCGCTGGAAATACGATGCCCACGAAGCCGAAGAGACCTACTCGGGCGACTACGTTCCTAAAGGCGTACAAGAGTTTAATCCTAACTCCTTTACACCAGAGCCCACCCTAGGTGCGGGCGCTCCTTCTGAAAAAGTGTTCTTACTGCAAGAGCTTAATCGCCCTAATGAGTATATGCCGACCTTTGAAGACCAACACGGCACCTACATAATGAACTCAAAAGACCTACGTGCCATTCAACACGTAGAAGAATTAATTAAAATAGGCGTGCACTCGCTTAAAATTGAAGGCCGTACTAAATCGCATTATTACGCAGCCCGCACCACTCAGGCTTACCGTAAAGCCATTGATGATGCGATTGCCGGTAGGCCATTTGATATGGGCTTAATGGACATCTTAGAAAACATGTCTAACCGTGGCTATACCGAAGGTTTTTTCCGTCGTCATGTCCACGATGAATACCAAAACTATGAACGCGGACACTCCATCAGCACTAAGCAGCAGTTTGTTGCTGAAGTTCAACAAGACTTAGGCGACAGCCTATTGTTGGATGTTAAAAACCGCTTTGAAGTGGGTGACAACCTAGAATTAATGACCCCTAATGGAAACATTAATTTTAATTTGAATACGCTTGTCGACAAACACGACAAGCCCCGCCAAGATGCACCTGGATCTGGTTTTATTGTCAAAATTCCAAAGCCAGAAGCTTGCTTCACCACCGATTTCAGTAAAGCCCTACTGATTAGAAATCTACCTAACCAAGTAATTGCCCATGACTGATTTCCCACTGCCTAAAATTCTGTTTATTGATGAACAGATTATCGTTATCAATAAACCTTCAGGACTCCTCAGTGTTCCAGGGCTTTACAATAAAGACTGTGCCGTTAGCCGTTTAGAAAAAGAGTACGGCGAGCTGTTTATCATCCACCGCCTAGACCAAGACACATCAGGCATTATGGTGTACGCACGCAACAAAAAAGCGCTAACTTTTATTCAGCAACAGTTTGAAAAACAAAAAACTCGCAAAGTGTATGAGTGCTTAGTCATTGGTAAATTGCGCGGCACCAGAGGCTGTGTAAACTTACCGATCTGTGTTGACTGGCCTAATCGTCCGCTACAAAAGATTAGCCATACCGATGGCCGCTATGCCCTCACCCGTTGGAAGCGCTTAGAGCAAACAGAAGACCAAACCAGAGTAGAATTATACCCGCAGACAGGACGCTCTCATCAACTGCGCATACACATGCTCAACTTAGGCCACGCTATTGTTGGTGACCCCTTTTATGCGCCTGAAAGCGCTAGAGTAAACGATCGTTTAATGCTGCACGCCCGTGAGCTGGATTTTAATCACCCCATCACCGAAGAGCGCATGCAATTTAAGCTAGCTGCACCGTTTTAAGCTAGGATTTTACTATCTGAACTTGAACAGACGGAACAGACAAGAAAACACCAGTAACAGCAATATAAATAAGATCAAACCACCCATCAAAATAGAAGCAGCAATACCGCCAAATAAATCCGGTGCTTTCATCATGGTGCTCATTAACGATTCTTGGTAATAGAAGAACCACTGATGTCCGTCCGGAAACACCAAAATATGAAACTGATAGAACACTTTGGTAGGACCTACTACAAAGACTATCGCAAGAACAAAGACAACCAATAAAGATAAGCACAACAGCTGTACCTTCAGCCTTGGTTTTCTTTTATTTCTAAACAGATAAAAAACAAGCAGAGCCGATAAAACGATAGTACCTATGGCCACCCACTTAAGGCGGTCGATAAGATTAGCAACGTCTTGTAAGTGGACTACTTCAGCCTTGTGTAAGAGCTTTGTCGGCTTACCTTCCAGCATAAAACTAATATCAGCCAAGCCTCGTCCTTGGTTATGAACTGCGGCACTAATTTGATTAAACAAAGACACATGTTCGTCTTTAGAGAGTTTATCTAACCCTAATATATACTCATTTTGCGGAGCAAATTTTTCAATATGCTCGCCAATGTTATAGAAGTCATAAAAGTAAGAGTAGCCGTAATGATAATGAGCATTAACCCACCAGCTAATAGCCAAGCTAGTTAACAACATAGCGACTAGGGCAATAAACCAAACAAACTGCAGACGTAGTCTTTTATTAATCATGAGTTAGAAACTCTTTTATTCGCTGTGCAATCTTACCTACAGAAGCAGCCTCTAGATGAAAATGATGTTTACCTGCAATGATAGCCAACGAGCCATTAGGAATATGCTCTAGACGCTGCTCAAAAAACATTGTCGAAGCCATACCCTGCTGCGCCTGAATAGCCAGCACCGGCATAGTTAAAGTTTTCATAACACTTTGCAACTGCTCTTCAGTAAAACGTACGATCGAAGGCAGACGTAAATTCGGGTCTGTACTCCACTGCCAGCGATGGCCCTGCTTGCTTAGGTTTCTTTCTACTATCTGCAATAAAGCTGCCTCTGGCACATCGGCTGTAGCTCGCATACGTACGGCCAGTGCTTCGCTAACGCTATTATACAAAGAAGACGTTTTAGGGGCGGCAAGTAATGACTGTTTAAGTTGAGCAGCGGCTCTATGCGCAGGCGTAGTTATAGGGCCTAAAGCATCCAAGGCAATGTATGCCTTTATTTTTTCGGGAATAACACTGGCAACTAACATAGCAACACCGGTACCTAAAGAGTGGCCTAAAATATAAAAAGGTTGCTCATTAAGTAACGAATAATTTTGAATTGCTTCCAAGATTGGTGGTACATAGGACCATATCAAGTAACTGGCACCATCACCCAGCCAAGCTGAATGACCATGCCCAGGCAAATCTAACGCCAGTACTGAATAGTCTTCAAGCAAAGGGGCTAATAGGTGAAAGCTGGCGGCATTATCTAACCACCCATGTAAGGCTAAAATAACTGGCTTATCAGGCTGCCCATAAAGAATGCCACTAAGCTCGCCTATAGAGGTGACTATTTTAATATCAGCTTTTACTTCTGTGCTAACGCCTGCTGTTTCACTCATAAAGACATAGCCGCTAATGAAGTGATAATAGTTTGTGCTGTTTGCTCAGGGTATTCTAATGGAAACATATGCGTACCGGGCAACCAGTATAACTGCATGCCTAACTTACGCTGCATGCGAGTGGCCTGCTTGCGCGTTAATACAGTACTCTCTTTACCGCCTATGGCCACTGCGGGTACAGACAAAGGTCGACGCAAAACAAAGTCATCAGGAATGGTACGGTAAATCTGAACTTCAACTTCTGGGTTAAAACGCAAACGAATTTTATCCGCTGCAGGCTCAGTTCCAAAGCGTACGTAATTTTCTAAACAACGTTGATCAAATTGGCTCATCAAGCGCTTAGACCTGAAGTACTCTATTGCCTCGGCTTGGTTACCCCACTGTGCTTTACGGTTCACGGCTCGGGCTGCTGGGGTGACTTTATCCATCATCCCAAAACACTTAATCAGCTTTAGTCCTTGGGCCTCTAACAAGCTTAAGGCAGGCACATCTAAAACCACCACCGCTTTAATTAAGTCTGGGCGTTTAGCTGCCACGCGCATACTTAGCGCACCACCTAAGGAATGGCCGACGGCAATCACTGGCTGAGAATAGCTTTTCTCAAAGTTATGAATCATCTCTTGCTCAAGATTAAGCCAGTTATTATTAACTGGATAATCAGGATGATGACCAATTCTATCCGTCCAGCGAACATCGTAATGAGCCGACAATGCGGATAGTAAAACACTATAACTGCCACCCGGAAAACCGTTAGCATGTGAAAAATGCAATATTGTCTTCATTATTATTTTTTCTTGTGACTTTTTTATGACTACCGAGTTATTGCTATTGCGCCAGTACAGGATACCAAACACTGGTGGTGGTCATACAACCGGCAGCAGCAACTTCACCTTCTAACAACCAACACTCAGCTGGTGACCAAGGCTGGTCATAGCAACGGCCATCTACCAACCAAGAAGCAAGGTGACCAACCAAGGGTAAATGCGATACTAGAATGGTATCTTCAGTGATACCACTTAACTGTTCAAGCAACGCATTCACATTTGCGCCAGGTGTCAGGCCTTTCCAAGTTTCCAGCTGCAAGCCACATTCTTCTGCAATAATTGTCGCAGTTTGCTGGGCACGCACATAAGGGCTGGCAATAAGACGTGGCTTTTTAGGAAACTGAGCCACCAGCCATTGCCCCGCCACCCTAGCTTGATGCTTTCCGGTAGAGGTTAGCTGTCGCTCTGAATCGGGCGTGGTGAAGCTTGCCGACCCATGCCTAACAATACAAAGTTTCACTCGTTGCCTTCTTCTTGCTGAAGTCTTGGCCAGTCTTGAAATGGGTAAGGTTTCTCTTCCTTTACACTGGTTAGGAAGAAAGTGATCTGTTGTAAATACAAACCTAAAGAGGCACCAAACTTAACCAAAGAAGGGTGCGGGCTTCCGGTAATAAGTGTAAACAACCACTGCCCTAAAGTGGCTAATAACAAAACAATATCGAGAACGCGATAAACAATAAAAAACATCACCACAAACAATGTTTTTACCCAAAAGGAATCTGACGTTACTGTGTCTTTAAATTTATTCATAATTTTTAGTTCTACTATATTTCATAACGAGGTAAGGCAAACTCAACATCGGATGTGTGCTCGCCCGTCATTAACCCTTGTGCCACCACCTTCGGTTCAGCACCATTAAACAACACTTCATAAGCGCCCATTACTAGGGGCATATAAATATCTAACTCGATGGCTTTTTCTCTGACATAACGCAAAGTGTTAACGCCTTCTGCTACTTCGCCAAGCTCTTCAATGGCTTCTTCTAAGCTCTTACCACTACCAATGGCTAAGCCCACTCGATAGTTTCGACTCAGTGGTGACATACAGGTAACCACTAAGTCACCAATACCGGCCATGCCTAAAAAAGTCAGCGGATTCGCGCCTAAGGTCACAGCAAAACGGCTCATCTCGGCCAATGAACGGGTAATAATCATGCTTTTGGTATTTTCACCCATGCCTAAAGCAGCAACAAAACCAGAAACTATGGCGTAAATATTCTTTAACGCACCGCCTAGTTCAACGCCGTATAAATCGTTAGAGGCGTATATACGGAAATAAGAACAACTCAACGCTGTTTGTATTTCTCGTCTTATATCAGCATCTTCACAGGCCACCACACTGCCTGCTAATTCACGACGAGCTATTTCTTTTGCTAAGTTAGGCCCGCTTAATACTGCCACAGGGTTTTCTGGGCAAACCTCATGAATCACTTGGCTCATTAATAAAAAGCGCTCATGCTCAATACCTTTAGTAGTACTAAGCAGTACCTGATGAGGCTTTATTTCAGAAGCGATGCTTTGAATAACTTCTCTGACCGACTGGCTAGGCACAGAAATGACAATAATGTCGGCATCAACGATGCTAGCGCTTATATCGGTGGTGGCCGTTAAACTTGGGTTCAGCTTTACACCGGGCAAGTATTTAGGATTTTCATGTAATGTATTAATGGACTCTGCTGTTTTAGCATTACGCATCCATTGCACGGTTTTAATGTCATTATCAGCCATGATGTTGGCAACTACGGTACCAAAGCTACCACCACCAATAACGGCTGCTCTTTTAAAGCTCATATACTCTCCAAACTTTAATGGTTGTGGCTTTCAGACTCTAATGAATGGACTAAGTCGTGAAATTCACTTTTATTCTTGTCGTTCAAGCTCATTAAAACACGATGAGCCTCTATGACTTGTGTGCGCCCTTCTTCTTCGTCCATGGCTTCGCTTACCCACTCTTTAAACTTAATATCGTTTGAAAATGGTTCATGAATTATATGAAAAACCTGATCAAAACCCATACTTAGCAATAAACGCGTAATTGTAGAATGAGGACTGACAATGGTTGGCGTTAGCTGGTAACGCTCGCGACACAAAATAGAAATTTTTGCTAACTGGCCCAATGTAGTGCTATCAATGGCCTCTGCTTTTGACAAGTCGACCACCACATTGGTGAAATTAGGAACAGCCAGTGTTTCATCTATGTACTTTTCTAAGCCAGTACACAGGTTTAAACGAATATCACCGCTGAGTTTAATAACATGAGTGCCATTAACAAAGGCCACTTGAATCTTACCTGAACATTCCATAGCCTAACCCCGTGCAATAGCAACCATGGTAATATCATCCAAGATTTCAACATCTTGCTCTAAATTAAAATGCTCTGTTAATAAGCTTAAGCGCCCTTGGCTTTGCTCTACCAGCGTTTTCAACTGCTCTTCTTTATCAACATTTTCTTGATTCATCATTTCCAGAATACCATCTGAAAATAACAATAAACGGAAATCATTGGGTAACTCACATTCGTAGGTTTTAAACTTAGCTTCAGCAAACAAGCCAACGGCCATACCCTGTCCTTCTAAGTACTGGGCTTGGTTGTTGCTGTAAAGAACTGGCATAGGCAAATGACCCCCGACGCTGTATTTCAGGGTTAACGTATTAGTGTCTATTACACCATAAAACATGGTGGCGTACTTATCTAAATGCGAAGATTCTAAGTCTGTATTGATAAATGACAATACTTCTTCAGGTTTAAGAATATCGGTATTTTCTTTGCGTACATAAGCTCGTCGAAATTGATCAACCAGCTTCTTTATTAGAATGGTAACAAAAGCAGAAGAAGCGCCATGACCAGAGACATCGGCTATGTAAAAGCCAACCTGATGTTCAGATATTTTAAAATAATCTAAAATATCGCCACTAAGAAAAAGTGCAGGTACCACCAGATGTTTGAAATCTAAACCTTGTAAACTAAAAGGCTTAGGTTGCATGCGAACTTGTATTTCTCGTCCGGCTAGATGGTCATTGCGTAACTCATTTAACCTTATACTCAGCTCACTGTTCGTTTGCTCTAAGTACTTTTGATAAACTTCATTTTCTGACTCTAACTTGGCAAGCTGCAACACTTTGGCCAGCACATGCAGAATAATTTCAGAACCTGCCCACGGGTATATGAAGTAATCATCCACACCCTTGGTTAACACTTCTAAAACTTCAGTATAGGCAGTCTCTTTATCGACCTTTACAATCATTGGAGAGTAAGGCAGATAAAGTCTTAACTGATTAAGCAGCCCTTCATTTTCAGTTAGTAAACTTAGCGCACAGATGAGAGCGTCAATAGAGTTCGTTTCTATATGCGTAAGTAAGTCATCGAGGTTACTAGCAATGATCACTTTATAGCCATTTTCTTGTAAAACAGCGGCTAATTGCGTTCGAACTGTATTGTCTTCATCAATGACCAGCACAGTTGCGGCCATTCTTAACTCCCATAATCGATCGTTGAGCGAACACTAAAGCTAATTGCTTTTCCTTGCAATCATTTCCTATGCTATTGTACAAATGTTGAGCAATTCTATAGCCTAGATGAGTTTTAACCAAAAAGATTAAACTTAAACTGAATTATTTTCATTGTACAAAATTTCACCAGCAGTGATAACATCGAAGTAAAATAAAAAAGGAGACGGCCGATGTCCAACCTAGCGCGTGAGTTTCAAGAGAAACGTGACTTCATTCGTATGCAGATACAAACCTCTGCTACCTTGGAATTAGAAAACGGTACGGAGTATGAAGTTACCTGCATGGACCTAAGCAGTAGCGGTGCCCAACTACAGTCCAAACAAATCATTCCTAAGAACTCTGTCGGTAACTTAACTATTCGTAGTGGCGGTGGTAATACTTCTAACTTAGTAGTAGAAGTGACTATATGCCGGGTAGAAAGGCAAAGCGAAGACGAGTATCAAGTAGGCGTATTAATTAACAAGTACTTGTAGTTCGCAATTTCTGTTTACCATTGTAAAAAGCAGCGCTGGTGTTATACCAGCGCTGCTTTTTATTTAGTATTCAGGTAAAGCAATATCTGCGAACAATTCATCCACTTGCTGTGGCGTAGTGCAAGCCATGGTTTTCTCAACCAGCTCAGGCGTTAAGTGCGGCGCAAAGGCTTCAATAAAGTTATACATATAGCCACGTAAGAAAGTGCCCTTACGGAAACCAATTTTGGTTACACTAGATTCAAACAGATGACTGGCGTCTATGGCGACCAAATCACTGTCCATTTGTGGATCCACCGCCATACTCGCAACAATTCCTACACCCACACCTAAACGTACATAAGTTTTAATAACGTCAGCGTCGGCTGCAGTAAACGCTACTTTAGGTGTAATGTTATGTTCTTTAAAAGCATCATCTAAACGTGAGCGCCCAGTAAAACCAAACACATAGGTCACTAGTGGATATTCAGCCAACTCTTCAATCGTCAGCTTTTCTGATTTAGCTAATGGATGATCTTTTTTAACAAGAACACAACGGTTCCAGCGGTAGCAAGGCATCATCACTAGGTCGTTATAAAGCTCCATGGCTTCTGTTGCTATCGCAAAGTCGGTAGCACCACTGGCAGCCATTTCGGCAATCTGTACCGGTGTGCCCTGCTGCATATGCAAAGATACATCTGGGTAATTGTGCATAAACTGCTTAATAACTTTAGGCAAAGCGTAACGTGCCTGTGTGTGAGTAGTAGCAATTGAAAGCTCACCACTACTTTGCTCACTGAACTCTTGAGCAACACGCTTAATGCTTTCGGTTTGACGTAAAATATCTGCTGCTATTTCAAGAATGGTTTTACCAGCAGGCGTTACTCTCGTTAAATGCTTACCACTGCGAGCAAATATCTCAACACCCAGCTCATCCTCTAACAAACGAATTTGTTTACTTATGCCTGGCTGCGAAGTATATAAAGCCTGTGCAGTAGCAGAGACGTTCAAATTGTTTTTCTCTACCGCACAAATATACCTGAGTTGTTGTAACTTCATATGCCCTCCAGGCTTTGAGTATCACTGCTAAAAATATTGTAAGTTTGGCAGTGCACTATTAAGTTTTGCAAGTAAGGACCTATATTAACGTCATTTTCTCTTATATTCAAACTGAAGGTTAATCATATTTAAAATATTTTTTGGTTATATGGGGTCTTCTTTAAAAAAGAATACGAATTTGGTGTTTTAAATGTGCAAGCAGCCTCAGCATTTGCCATAATTAAGAATATTTTTATAAGATCAGTGATTTAGGGAAATAATAATGAATGACCACCGTGTTGATGATTTGAGCATAGACTCCATCGTGCCACTAATAACGCCTAAAGAGCTCAAGCAGAAAAGACCCATTTCTGAAGCCGCTATTGCAAGTGTACAAAAAGGTCGTCAAACCATTAGAGATATTTTAGACCGTAAAGATCATCGTTTATTTATTGTAATTGGCCCTTGCTCTATCCACGACGTTGAAGCCGCCAAAGATTACGCCGCTCGTCTAAAAGCATTAGCAGACAAAGTAAGTGATACCTTGTACTTAGTCATGCGTGTCTATTTTGAAAAGCCACGCACCACTGTCGGCTGGAAGGGTTTAATTAACGACCCTTACATGAACGACACCTTCAAAATTGAAGAAGGCTTAGAAATTGGCCGCAATCTCTTACTAGAACTTTCTGAAATGGGCTTAGCACTATCCACTGAAGCGTTGGATCCTATTTCACCCCAGTATATCCAAGACCTAATTAGCTGGTCGGCAATTGGCGCACGCACTACTGAGTCGCAAACTCACCGCGAGATGGCTTCAGGCTTATCTTCTGCTGTTGGTTTCAAGAATGGTACCGACGGTAGCTTAACCGTAGTAACCAACGCCCTAATGTCGGTGGCTAACCCTCACCGTTTCTTAGGCATCAATGCCGATGGTCAGGTATCTATAGTGTCTACTCGTGGCAACCCCTACGGTCATTTAGTATTGCGTGGTGGCGGTGGTAAACCAAACTATGATTCGGTTAACGTGTCTATTGCAGAGCAAGCATTGGCTAAATCGGCTTTACCGCAAAATATTATGATCGACGCCAGCCATGAAAACTCTAGCAAAGACCCTGCCTTACAACCTTTGGTTATGGACAACGTTTCCAGCCAAATTCTAGAAGGTAACAAGTCTATTGTTGGTTTAATGGTTGAGTCTAATATCAAGCATGGTCGTCAAAACATTCCGGCTAATCTTGATGATCTAGAATATGGCTTATCTGTAACAGACGGCTGCATTAGCTGGGATGAAACAGAAGAAGCTATTTTAAAAATGCATGAAAAATTAAAAGACATACTACCTATTCGCAATAAAGCAGAATAAAACCACTTTACGGAGGATACCTTTTGGACGCTATAACCATTAACCACTTGTTGTTAATAGGTGCCGTTTTAGTAGCTGCTAGTATTATGCTCAGCACTTTTGCTAATCAAATTGGCGTTCCAATTTTAGTTATTTTCCTTGCTGTGGGTATGTTTGCTGGGGTCGATGGCCCCGGCGGTATTGTCTTTGAAGATTACTCTCTGATGTATATGGTGAGTAATCTTGCACTAGCCATTATTCTTTTAGATGGTGGTATGCGTACCCGAGCAGCCACTTTCCGGGTAGCCTTGTGGCCTGCACTTAGCCTAGCCACCTTAGGCGTTATTATCACAGCTGGTTTTACCGGCCTGATGGCACACTGGCTATTTAATCTTTCTTTATTACAAGGCTTACTTATTGGTGCCATTGTTGGCTCAACCGACGCAGCCGTTGTATTCAACCTGTTAAAAGGCAAAGGCTTAAACGAGCGCGTGGGCTCTACCCTAGAGATAGAATCCGGTAGTAACGACCCCATGGCTATGTTCCTGACCGTTACCCTTATTGCTATGCTGGTTGAAGGTAAAAACTCCTTTGAAGTAGGTATATTAGTTAGCCTAGTACAGCAGTTTGGCTTAGGCATCGTACTTGGTTTAGGTGGTGGGTGGCTCTTACTGCAACTGATTAACCGCCTAACTATCGCAGATGGTTTATACCCATTACTGGCGGTATCTGGTGGTATTATACTGTTTGCGGTCGCCACAGAGGTAGGCGGCTCAGGTATTTTGGCCGTATATGTGTGTGGTTTACTGCTAGGCAACCGCCCTATTCGTAACCGTCACGGTATATTACACATGTTTGACGGCTTAGCTTGGCTTGCGCAAATTGGCATGTTCGTGATTTTAGGGTTGCTGGTTAACCCAAGTGAATTGCTACCTATTGTTGTACCAGCTTTATTATTATCTTTATGGATGATTCTGTTTGCCCGCCCAATGTCTGTATTTATTAGTTTAATTCCTTTCCGTAGCTTTAACCTTAAAGAACGTAGCTTTATCTCATGGGTAGGTTTACGCGGGGCTGTTCCAGTTATTTTGGCTGTTTATCCTTTAATGGCTGGGCTAGATCATGCCCAACTATTCTTTAACGTAGCCTTCTTTATTGTACTGGTTTCTTTAATACTACAAGGCAGCACTTTAGCGTTTACAGCTGCTAAAGCGCAGGTCGTTGTTCCTGAAATGCCCTCGCCAATCTCGCGCTTAGGCTTAGAAATTCAGCTGGCCAGCCAATGGGAGTTGTTCATTTACCGCCTGAAAGAATCACGTTGGTGTATAGGCGCTGAGCTGCGTGAACTGCACATGCCAGAAAACACTCGTATTGTTGCTTTGTTTAGAGATAACAAGCTTTACCATCCTTCAGGCAGCACTGTCTTAGAAACTGGCGACATACTTTGTATTGTTGGCCATGATTACGACTTACCCGTACTTGGCCACATGTTCAGTGAAACTCCAAAACGTGGCTTAGACTTAAGCTTCTTTGGCGACTTTATGCTCGATGGCCAAGCCAGACTAGTGGATCTTGCTAACTTCTATCCTATCGACTTAAGCACCACCGATGCAGAGACTATTGAAGAGTTCCTAAAACGCAAGTTAGGTAACAACTTAGTCGTTGGTGACAGCTACAGCTGGGCTGATATGGTCTGGACCATTGCCGAAATCGAAGATGGCAACATTCTACGAATTGGTGTTAAACAAATTCCCGAGGGCGGCGTTGTGTTAGATGAAAGAACAGCCTAAAGCGCTGTCACAAGTTAACTTACAACCATTCCCCTTGTCGCCTTTGTTTACTTGTAGTGTTTATGTCCTCTTTTAGTTGGCAACAAAGTTTTATTAAAACCCTTCCCGTTATGCTCGGTTACATTCCACTTGGTATTGCCTTTGGTGTGTTGGCAGTGCAAATGGGGTTCCCTTGGTGGTTTGCTCCTTTAACTTCTATTGCAATTTACTCCGGCGCAAGCCAGTTCCTCATACTTAGTTTATTAACAGCTGGAGCCAGCCTGAGTGCTATCTTTGTTGCAGTATTCTTACTAAGCACTCGTCATATTTTTTATGGCTTGTCTTTACTGGCTCGTTATAAAGATGCACACCACAAAAAGCCTTATTTAATTTATGCACTTACCGATGAAACCTACACTCTATTAACCAGCAGCCCAGACAGAAGTTCGGATTTTAAAATAACCCTACTTAACCAGACATGGTGGTTTTCTGGGACGATAATTGGAGTATTAATAGCCAGTCTCATTAATTTCGACAGCAGCGGAATGGAGTTCGCCTTAACCGCACTGTTTATTGTCTTAAGTGTCGAGCTGTACAAGAGCAACCAAGAGCTTAAACCTCTTGTTATTGGCTTATTCTCAGCCGTGCTAGCGCTTTATCTACTGCCTAAGCAACATATGCTTCTGGCGGCCATTAGCGCCTCAAGCTTAGTGATTCTAATTGAATTTCTACGAGCAAAACATGAGCGTTAATTATTTGTTATTAGGCATTGCAGTAGCAGCACTGGCCTCGATTATTTCGAGAGCACTGCCTTTTATAGTTTTATCTAAGTACGCCAATGCACCGCTACTGCACTTTCTTGGCAAGCAACTTCCAGGAGCAATTTTAATTATATTGGTAGTTTATTCTTTACAAGATTTGTCTATATTCGAAGCCGATATGAGCCTAACAGACTCGGCCAAAGGCTGGCCTCTATTAATGGCTTCTTTAACAGTGGCAGCACTACATTTTTGGCGCAGAAACGCTCTGCTATCAATTTTTTTAGGTACTGGGGTTTATATGTTTCTTATTCAATACTGCTTATAACAACCAATCTATAGGCAACCAAGACAAAAACCTCACGGTGGCACGTCTAAACCAAGAAGCTCCTGGCTCTTTATGGTGAATAATAGTTGGATCACCCTGCTCTATCCAAAACAACTTACCTTTGTTATCTAACTTCACCTGATAGGCTGTCTGTCGAATTCTTTCCTCAAATACCTCATCAAGTTCTGTCGCCAAGGTTGGACTGTCTATTAAAAAACCAAGCTCAGTGTTAAGACGGGTAGAGCGTGGATCAAAGTTAAACGAACCAACAAACAGCTTAGTGTTATTTACCGCAAAAGTTTTGGCATGTAAGCTCGAACCCGAACTACCAAAGACACCACTACCGCTACCTGAACCACTGCCTTTACCGCCCGCTCCAGGTAGTTCTGTACGGCTCTTCATTTCATATATTTCTATGCCTGCTTTTAATAGTGTTTTTCTACGCTTGATATAACCAGAGTGAACAGCGGCAACGTCGGTTGCCTCAAGGGCATTAGTCAAAATTCGAATTTGCGCTCCTTCTTCGACCATTTTTAAAAACGTTTGTGTCCCTACTTTGGCAGGTACAAAGTAAGGCGACACCAGGTCTAGTTTTTCTATACGACTCTCTATCAAGCTGTCTAATCGGTACAGTAATAAGTCGCTGTCTTTATTAAGCCCCATCCCTTTAATAGGGTCATCACTTACTAGACGTACGTTAACCCATTCAAACGGTAGGTTTTGAGAGTTAAATTCACTGGTAAAATACGTATCTTTTAAAGCCATTACATACAATATAGATTCAGGCTTGCTGAAAACATTGTTTACCTTCTGCAGCATTACGGCCGTTTTTTGCTTTTGTTTAAATAATTGCTCAACCGGATAAGCAGACTGGCTCATCCAGTAAAGATCGAAGTCTTCACTGACTTTAGTAGCCGCAGGCCCTAGCGTTAATACGTCTAAGTCTGAAAACAGCACGCCGTTAGTGGCTGCAAAATACTCATCGCCTATGTTACGTCCACCAACAATGGTCATCGCTTGGTCAGCAGTAAAAGACTTGTTATGCATACGCCTGTTAACACGATTAAAGTTCTTCACAAAATCGAAGACACGTACTTTTCGTGAAAAGAAGGGGTTAAATAATCGTACTTCTATATTGGGGTGGTTATTAAGCATAGCTAGCCAATCGTCCATACCATAGCTGCCTAGGTCGTCCAGCAATAAACGCACCCTAACACCACGCTCTGCGGCTAAATAAAGCTCATACAAAAGTAAGGTGCCGGTATTGTCATTGCGCCAAATATAATACTGCACGTCTAAGGTTTTTTCGGCGGCACGCACTAATAAAACTCGCGCAAGAAAAGCTTCAAGCGCTGGCTCTAAAGGGTAGACTCCCGATAATTGATTATTTTGCTGGCTAAGAGATTCTATAGACTGATAGAGCTTAGATTGAGAAATCTCATCATAAGGAAGGCTTAAAAACTCTGTGCGCTCTTGCAACGGCGTGACCGAGCATCCTGCAAGCAAGGCAA
>Ga0209075_1001437_pt1 | contig 22364 bp, 20 predicted proteins | sample Stecom2011_FD_187523 | JGI IMG/M metagenome (GOLD analysis project Ga0209075, IMG submission 187523) | Agricultural soil microbial communities from Utah to study Nitrogen management - Steer compost 2011 (SPAdes) (version 2) | ecosystem: Environmental > Terrestrial > Soil > Agricultural land...
GGCCGGCCTGGGGCTGGTGCTGATCGGGTGGGGAGTGCGCCGTCCTCGGCCGCTGGTACGCTGCCTGGTGCACCTGCTGGTACGCCTGCTCTATCGGCTGCGGCTGAGCGGCATCGAGCATATCCCCTCCCGTGGTGCTGCCCTGGTGGTCTGCAATCACGTCAGTTTCATGGATGCCCTGGTGATCGGCGGCGCCAGCCGCCGGCCCCTGCGTTTCCTGATGGACAAGCCGATCTACGACTCCCCCTGGCTCAACTGGCTGTTCCGGCTGGTGGGGGCCATTCCCGTGGAGTCGGAGCGCCGTGACCCGGGCAACGTGCGCCGGGCGCTGGCCGAGGTGAGTCGCGCCCTGCGCGAGGGGGAGGTGGTGATGCTCTTTCCCGAGGGGCGCCTGACGCCGGATGGCGAGATCCACGCCTTCCGGCGGGGCATCGAGCTGATCCTGGCCCGGGACCCGGTGCCGGTGATCCCGGCCGGCCTCTCGGGGCTGTGGGGCTCCTGGACCTCCCACAGCGATGGCCCGGCCCTCGGCCGGCCGCCGCGTCGCTTCCGCGCCCGGGTGGCGCTGCACTTCGGTGAGCCGCTCTGCCCGCGGCAGGTGAGCCGTCAGGTGCTGGAGTGCCGGGTCAGGGGGCTCAAGGCCGACGCCGACCGTTTTGCCGAGCCGGCGGTGGTCGAGGCGCTGCCCCGGCGCTGAGGGCGCCCTCAGCGCCGCCGAGCCACCTGCCAGCAGCGCGCCGCGGTGATCAGGTTGTCGCGCACCTCGAGGATCTCCATCCGCACGCTGCCCACCTGCAGGCAGGCGGGGCCGTCGGGAAAGGCCTCCAGGTGCTCGAGGATCAGCCCGTTGAGGGTCTTGGGTCCGTCGGTGGGGAGCTGCCAGCCCAGCGTCTTGTTGATGTCGCGGATATTGGCGGTGCCCTCGATGAGGTGGCTGCCGTCCTCCTGACGGTGGATCTCCTGCTCCATGCCCGCCACGTCGGTGGTGAACTCGCCGACGATCTCCTCGAGGATGTCCTCCAGGGTCACCAGCCCCTCCACGTCGCCGTACTCGTCCACCACGATGCCGATGCGCCGCTTCTGCTTCTGGAAGTTCAGCAGCTGGGTGTGCAGGGGCGTCGACTCGGGAATGAAGTAGGGCTCCCTGGCCTCCTGGACGATGGCCGCCTTGGTCACCTCGCTGCGGGAGAGGAAGCGTGCCGCGTTGCGCAGGTGGAGCATGCCGATGATGTTGTTGATGTCGCCCTTGTAGACCGGCAGCCGGGTGTGCTGGCTGGTGCGGATCTGGGCCAGGATCTCCTCGAGGCTGTCGTCCAGGTCGATGCCCATCACCTCGTGGCGCGGGACCATGATGTCGTTCACGGTGACGTTCTCCAGGTCGAGGATCGACAGCAGCATCGCCTGGTGGCGCTGGGGGATCAGGGTGCCCGCCTCGTGCACCACGGTGCGCAGCTCGTCGCGGGTCAGGTGGTCGCCGCCCCCTTCGATATTCTTGACGCCGAGCAGCTTGAGCAGGCTGTTGGAGATCACGTTGACCAGCCAGACCAGCGGGTAGAGCAGCTTGAGCAGCGGCACCAGCACCCGGGAGGCGGGATAGGCGATGCGCTCGGGCTTCACCGCCGCATAGGTCTTGGGGGTGACCTCGGCGAAGATCAGCACGGTGATGGTCAGCAGCGCCGTGGACACCGCGGGGCCGGTCACCTCGCCGAAGAAGTGGATGGCGATGATGGTGGCGATGGAGGCCGCCAGGTTGTTGACGAAGTTGTTGCCGATCAGGATCACGCCGATCAGGCGGTCGGGGCGGGACAGCAGCTGCACCACGCGCCGGGCCCGGGAGTCACCGCTGTTGGCCTGATGGCTCAGCCGGTAGCGGTTGATCGACATCATGCCGGTCTCGGAGCTGGAGAAGAAGGCGGAGAGGCAGATGAGCAGGAACAGCAGGCCGAACAGCAATCCCAGTGGGAAGTCGTCGCTCAAGTCGAAGGGTCCTCGGTGGCGTGTCAGGCTCGATTTGACGGGACTGCTGCGCGCGCTGTCAAGGCGTCAGGCGCGGCCCAGCAGGACCTCCAGTACGAACTTGCTGCCGAAGTAGGCGATCAGCAGCACGGCGCAGCCGCCGAGTGTCCAGTGCACGGCCCGCATGCCGCGCCAGCCCAGCCGGTGGTGGCTGAAGAGCAGGATCGAGAAGATCACCCAGGCCGCCAGGGAGAGGATGGTCTTGTGGGCCAGGTGCTGGGCGAACATGTTGTCCAGGAACAGGAAGCCGCTGAGGATCGACAGCGTGAGCAGGCCCACGCCGCCCCAGATCAGCTCGAAGAGCACGCGCTCCATGGTGGTCAGCGGGGGCAGCGCTTGGACCAGGCCGCGGATGTGGTGCTGGCGCAGGGCGCGGTTCTGCAGGCCCAGCAGCACCGCCTGCACCGCGGCGATGGCCAGCACGGCGAAGGCCAGCAGGGAGCTCAGCGCATGCACGGCGATGCCCGGCGTCAGCCCCTCGACGCGTTCCGGGCTCGGCAGCCCGGCGGCGAGCACCAGGGCCAGGCCGGCCAGCGGCAGGATGCCCACGGCGGCGTTGAGCACCGGCTTGAAGAGGCTGACCAGCAGCAGCACCGCCACCGCGCCCGAGCTGATCAGGATGATGCTGGTCGAGAGCCCCGGCAGCACCGGCTCGCCGTGGCCGAAGAGGCCGATGGCCAGGGGGAGCTGGCAGAGCAGGCCGAGGGTGGCCATGCCGCGGACCAGCAGCGGCTGCGGGGAGGCCCGGCGCAGCAGCACCAGGGCCTGCCAGGAAGCGGCGGCGATGTAGAGGAGGAAGGCCAGGGCGGCCAGAGCGAGCGCCTGCATCGATTGCGTTCCGTGCGCCGGTTGGAAATGTCGAGGCCTACTATACCCAATCCCCCCGGCCGCGCACAGCGGTGCGCCGCGGGTGCGGCACTGCGCCGCCGGACCAGCCTCGAGCGTGGCGGCCATCCGCGATGGTCCTGGCCGCCGGGCCAAGGCGCATGGAGACTGCCGGCCACAGCGCGTATAATCGCTCCCACTTTCGGGCCGTCGTCACTGGAGAGGCCAATGTTCCAGAATCTCAGCGAGCGTCTGTCGCAGACGCTCAAGTCCATCAAGGGTCAGGCGCGCCTGACCGAGGACAACATCAAGGACACCCTGCGGGAGGTGCGCCGGGCGCTCCTCGAGGCGGATGTCGCCCTGCCGGTGGTCAAGGACTTCATCGAGCGGGTGCGCGAGCGTGCGGTGGGTCAGGAGGTCTCGAAGAGCCTCTCGCCCGGCCAGCAGTTCGTCAAGATCGTCCAGCAGGAGCTCGAGGCGACCATGGGCGAGGCCAACGAGGGCCTCTCCCTCAAGGGTTCGCCGGCGGTGGTGCTGATGGCCGGCCTCCAGGGGGCGGGCAAGACCACCTCCGTGGCCAAGCTGGCGCGCTACCTCCGTGAGCGCGAGAAGAAGAAGGTGCTGGTGGTCTCCGCCGACGTCTATCGCCCGGCGGCCATCGATCAGCTCGAGACCCTGGCGAAGGAGGTCGGCGTCGACTTCTTCCCGTCGCGCTCCGACCAGAAGCCGGTGGAGATCGCCGAGGCGGCGGTCAGGCACGCCAGGATCCAGTTCCACGACGTGCTGCTCGTCGATACCGCCGGTCGCCTGGCCATCGACGAGGCGATGATGGCCGAGATCCAGGCGCTGCATCAGGCCGTCACGCCCCAGGAGACGCTGTTCGTCGTCGACGCCATGACCGGCCAGGACGCCGCCAACACCGCCAAGGCCTTCCACGAGGCGCTGCCGCTGACCGGGGTGATCCTCACCAAGGCCGACGGCGACGCCCGCGGTGGCGCGGCGCTGTCGGTGCGCCACATCACCGGCAAGCCGATCAAGTTCATGGGCGTGGGCGAGAAGGTCGACGCCCTGGAGCCCTTCCACCCGGACCGCATCGCCTCGCGGATCCTCGGCATGGGCGACATGCTGTCGCTGATCGAGGAGGCCGAGCGCACCGTCGACAAGAAGAAGGCGGAGCAGCTGGCGAAGAAGGTCAAGAAGGGCGAGGGCTTCGACCTCGAGGACTTCCGCGACCAGCTCCAGCAGCTCAAGAAGATGGGCGGCATGGGTGGCCTGCTCGGCAAGCTGCCCGGCATGGGGCAGATGGCCGAGATGGCCCAGGGCCCCGGCCCGGAGAAGGAGCTGGGCAAGCTCGAGGCGCTGATCAACTCCATGACCCCCCAGGAGCGCCGCCGCCCCGAGATCATCAACGGCTCGCGCAAGCGGCGCATCGCCGCCGGTGCGGGCCTGCAGGTGCCGGACCTGAACCGCCTGCTCAAGCAGCACAAGCAGATGCAGAAGATGATGAAGAAGGCCGGCAAGAAGGGCGGCATGCAGAAGATGATGCGCGGCATGTCCGGCATGATGGGCGGCGGCGGCCCGGGTGGCCCCGGCGGCATGGGGGGAATGGGCGGCCCCGGCGGCATGCCCTGGCGCTAACCCCGAAAAAGGTTCCCAAGCGGGGCTGTTTTCCGTAGAATGCTGCCTCTTCACTGGCAGGACCACGCGTTCGCGGTCCTCGTCGTGACCGAATCCAACTCAACCGAAGGACTGACTAGGCCATGGTTACCATTCGTCTGGCTCGTGGTGGCGCCAAGAAGCGTCCCTTCTACCACCTGACCGTTTCCGATTCCCGCAACTCCCGCGACGGCCGCTTCATCGAGCGTCTGGGCTTCTTCAACCCGATCGCCCGCGGTCAGGAAGAGCGCCTGCGCGTCGATCTCGAGCGCGTTGCCCACTGGCAGAGCCAGGGCGCCCAGCTCTCCGAGCGCGTCGCCGAGCTGGTCAAGGAAGCCCGCAAGCAGGCCTGAGGCCTGGCTTGTCGTGCCATCGGTGATCACGAGGTCGTCAATGAGCGAACACGCTGACGTGCAGCCTGCTGACGATCATGTGGTGCTGGGCAAGCTGACCAGCCCCTACGGTGTCAAGGGCTGGCTCAAGGTGTACTCGTACACCGGCCCCATGGAGGGCATCCTCGACTACCCCGAGTGGGTGCTGCGCCTGGGCGATCGCCTCGAGCGCCGGCGTCTGCTGCAGGGGCGTCGCCATGGCAAGGGCCTGGTGGCGCACCTCGAGGGGAGCGATACCCGCGAAGCGGCCGAGGCCCTGGCCGGGGCGGAGATCCTGCTGGCCAAGGCCGAGCTGCCGGCACTCGAAGACGACGGCTTCTACTGGTACCAGCTCGAGGGCCTGCGCGTGGTGACGCGCGAAGGCAGCGTGCTGGGGCGGGTCGACCACCTCTTCGAGACCGGTGCCAACGACGTCCTGGTCGTGAAGGGCGGGCTCGAGGCCGACGCCATCGACGCCCGGGAGCGGTTGCTGCCGTTCCTGCCCGAGGAGGTGATCCTCGAGGTGGACCTCGAGGGCGGCGTGATGACCGTCGACTGGGACCCGGAGTTCTGATGGAGCCCAGCGTGCTGGAGCCCGGCGCATCGAACGACGCGCCCGGGGCCGATATGTGGATCGGGATCGTGTCGCTGTTTCCGGAGATGTTCGAGGCGATCACTCGCCACGGCGTCACCGGCAGGGCAGTGGAGCGTGGCCACATCGCGCTGGAGTTCTGGAACCCCCGGGACTACGCCACCGACCGGCATCGCACCGTGGACGACCGCCCCTACGGCGGCGGCCCCGGGATGCTGATGAAGGTGGAGACCCTGCGCGCGGCGATCCATGCCGCTCGCGAGCGGGCCGAGCAGGCCACGGGGCAGCGCCCCAGGGTGCTCTACCTGTCGCCCCAGGGGCGACGGCTCGACCAGGCCGGCGCGCAGGAGCTGGCGTCCGGGCCACCGCTGGTGGTGGTGGCCGGGCGCTACGAAGGCATCGATGAGCGGGTCGTCGAGGCCGACATCGATGAGGAGTGGTCGATCGGCGACTACGTGCTGAGCGGCGGCGAGCTGCCGGCCATGGTGCTGATCGACGCCGCGGCAAGGCTGGTGCCCGGGGTGCTGGGCCATCAGGATTCCGCGGTCGAGGACTCCTTCAACGACGGGCTGCTGGACTGCCCGCACTATACCCGCCCCGAGGAGATCGACGGGCGGCGGGTGCCGGAGGTCCTGCTCAGCGGCAACCACGGCGCCATCCGGCGCTGGCGGCTGAAGCAGTCCCTGGGGCGCACCTGGCAGCGGCGCCCCGACCTGCTGGAAGGCAGGACGTTGAGCAAGGAGCAGCGCGAGCTGCTCGAGGAGTACCTCGAGGAACACGCCCTGACGGCCAGGTAGGCAGGGCGGAGGTGCGGGGAGCGTCGCGTCGCTGACCCGCGTCACCCATCGTCTCCCGCGCTCTCGAGCTCGCTCGGGCGCCGGGATCACGATCCATCGGCACTCCAAGCCGACCGATGGGTCAACATTTTGAGGAGCTATCCGTCATGAGCAGCAAGAACAAGGTGATCCAGGCGCTCGAAGCCGAGCAGATGAGCAAGGAAGTCCCGGCCTTCGCCCCCGGCGATACCGTCGTCGTCCAGGTCAAGGTCAAGGAAGGCAGCCGCGAGCGCCTGCAGGCCTTCGAAGGCGTGGTGATCGGCAAGCGCAACCGCGGCCTGAACTCCGCCTTCACCGTGCGCAAGATCTCCCACGGCGTCGGCGTCGAGCGTACCTTCCAGACCTACAGCCCGCTGGTCGACTCCATCAGCGTCAAGCGTCGCGGTGACGTGCGTCAGGCCAAGCTGTACTACCTCCGCGAGCGCAGCGGCAAGTCCGCCCGCATCAAGGAAAAGCTGGCCTGAGGCTGACGCCTCGGCCGCTACCCGGCCGGGCTTTCGCCCGGCCCGTCGAGACCCCGTCACCGCATTCGCGGGGCGGGGTCTCGCCGCATCTGGGGCCAGCCTCTCGCATCGCATGCCATGAGCCAAGCTGACGACGGCGCCCGCATCGACGCCTTTCTCGATGCCCTGTGGCTGGAGCAGGGGGTGAGCGACCACACCCTGGCCGCCTACCGGCGCGACCTCGCCGCCTGGTCGGCACGCCTGGCCGGGCGCGGGGAGGCGCTGCTGACGCCGGCGCCGGAGGCCCTGCCGGCCTGGCTCGACGAGCGTCGGGAGGCGGGCTATCGGCTGACCAGCAACGCCCGGCTGCTGGCCAGCCTGAGGCGCTTCTACCGCTGGTGCCTGGAGGCAGGGACCCTCTCCCGGGACCCCCTGGCCGAGGTGCGCCTGCCGCGGGTTCGCCCGAGCCTGCCCAACACCCTGGAGGAGCACGAGGTGGAACGGCTGATCGCCGCCCCCGACGTGACCACGGACCTGGGGATGCGCGACCGGGCCATGCTCGAGCTGCTCTACGCGGCGGGGCTGCGGGTCTCCGAGCTGGTGGGCCTGACCACCGATGCGGTCAACCTGCGCCAGGGCGTGGTGCGGGTGCGCGGCAAGGGCGACAAGGATCGCCTGGTGCCCCTGGGGGAAGAGGCGGTAGAGTGGCTGTCACGCTACCTGCGTGGCGCCCGGGGTGGCCTGATGCGCGATGCGACGCGGCCGGCGCTCTTTCCGGGGCGCGACGATCGCGCCATGACGCGCCAGACCTTCTGGTATCGCATCAAGGTCCATGCGCGCACCGCCGGCATCGAGCGTCCGCTGTCGCCCCATACCCTGCGGCACGCCTTTGCCACCCATCTGTTGAATCATGGGGCCAACCTGCGTGTCGTACAGCTGCTGCTGGGCCACAGTGACCTGTCGACCACGCAGATCTATACCCATGTGGCGCAGGCGCGCCTGGAGCGCCTGCATGCCGACCATCACCCGCGAGGTTGAAGAGAAGATGAAGAGTTCGTTTCGGATGCTGCTGAGTGGCCTGCTGGCCGCGACGCTCGTTACCCCGCTGCTGGCCCAGGCCGATGGGGACAGGGAGGTGGCCGCAAGCCTCGCCGCAAGCCTGGCGGTCAACGGCCAGCCGATGCCGGTGGAGAGCGTGCGCGCCACGCCGATGGAGGGCATCTTCGAGGTGCTCCTGGCCACCGGCGAGCGCTTCTACAGCGACGCCGACGGGCAGCACTTCCTGGTCGGCGACCTCTACGAGAACGGCGCCCAGGGGCTCGTGAACCTGACCGAGCAGGGGCGCAACGGCGAGCGGGCCGCGCGCCTGGCCGAGATCCCCGAGAGCGAGCGGGTGATCTTCCGCGGTACCGGCGAGAGCCGCGCCGAGCTGGTAGTCTTCACCGACACCACCTGCCCCTACTGCCGCCAGCTCCACGAGGAGGTGCCGCGGCTCAACGAGCTGGGCATCGAGGTGCACTACCTGGCCTTCCCGCGGACCGGCATGAACGCCCAGGGGGCGCGCACCATGCAGCAGGTCTGGTGTGCCGACAACCCCACCGAGGCGATGAGCACCGCCAAGCGCCAGGAGCCGCTTTCCGGCAGCGCCAGCTGCGACAATCCGGTCGAGTCACAGTATCATCTGGGCCTGGAGCTCGGCGTCCAGGGCACGCCGGCCATCGTGCTGCCCGATGGGCGCCTGGTGCCGGGCTACGTGCCGGCCGAGCGCCTGGCCGCCATGCTCGGCCTCGACGGCTGAGCCCCGGCGGTCCACACACGATAGACACCGGCCCGAGCCGGTGCAGCGGCCTGCCTGCGGGCGGGCCGACACGCTGAGACACAACCCGACACGCGAGCAGGAGCAAGACATTGAAACCGGTGAGAGTAGGAATCTGTGGGCTGGGTACCGTCGGCGGCGGCACCTTCAACGTACTGACGCGTAACGCCGATGACATTGCGCGGCGTGCGGGCCGGCCGATCGTCATCGAGCAGGTCGCCTACCGCACCCCAAACCCGGAGTGTGACCTCACCGGCCTCAAGACCACCGCCGATGTCTTCGAGGTGGCCACCAACCCCGAGATCGACGTGCTGGTGGAGCTGATCGGCGGCTACGACGTGGCCCGGGAGCTGGTGCTCACCGCCATCGAGCACGGCAAGCACGTGGTCACCGCCAACAAGGCGCTGATCGCGGTCCACGGCAACGAGATCTTCGAGGCGGCTCATGCGAAGGGCGTGATCGTCGCCTTCGAGGCCGCCGTGGCCGGGGGCATCCCGGTGATCAAGTCGCTCCGCGAGGGGCTGGGCGCCAACCGCATCGAGTGGGTGGCGGGCATCATCAACGGCACCGGCAACTACATCCTCACCCACATGCGGGACGAGGGGCGCGCCTTCGAGGACGTACTGGCCGAGGCCCAGGCGCTGGGCTACGCGGAGGCCGACCCCACCTTCGACGTGGAGGGGATCGACGCCGCCCACAAGCTCACCATCCTCGCCTCCATCGCCTACGGCGTGCCGCTGCAGTTCGAGAAGGCCTACACCGAGGGCATCTCCCGGGTCACCGCCGAGGACGTGGAGCAGGCCGACAACCTGGGCTATGTGATCAAGCACTTGGGCATCTCCAAGCGCACCGACCTGGGCCTGGAGCTGCGCGTGCACCCGACGCTGATCCCCAAGGAGCGGCTGCTGGCCAATGTGCACGGGGTCAAGAACGCCATCGCCGTGATGGGCGACGCCGTGGGCCCGACCCTCTACTACGGCGCCGGCGCCGGCGCCGAGCCCACCGCCTCCTCGGTGGTGGCCGATATCCTCGATGTGGCCCGGGACATCGCCACGGACCACCACTACCGGGTGCCCTACCTGGCCTTCAGCGGCATCAGCGAGGACGTCAGCCAGCTGCCGATCATGCCCATGGAGGAGATCATCTCCGCCTACTACCTGCGGCTGCTGGCAGTGGACCGCCCCGGCGTGCTGGCTCGGGTGGCCACCATCCTCGCCGAGCAGGGCATCTCCATCGAGGCGCTGATCCAGAAGGAGGCCACCGAGGGCGAGCTGGTGCCGATCATCCTGATGACCCACCGCACGGTGGAGAGGCAGATGAACGAGGCGATCCGCCAGATCGAATCCATGGCCGACATCGCCGGACCGGTGAACCGGATCCGCGTGGAATCACTGGACGAGCAGGAATAACCCATGCGCTACATCAGCACCCGCGGGCAGGCGCCCGCGCTCTCCTTCGAGGAGGTCGTGCTCACCGGCATGGCCAGCGACGGCGGCCTCTACGTGCCGGAGTCCATCCCGCAGCTCTCCCGTGACGACCTGGCCGAGATGGCGGGGCTCTCCTATGCGGAGATCGCCTTCCGGGTCATGCAGCCCTTCGTCAACGGCGAGATCGACGACGACACCTTCCGCGGCATCGTCGAGGAGGCCTATGCCACCTTCAGCCACGACGCCGTGGTGCCGCTGAACCAGCTCGATGCCAACCACTTCCTGCTCGAGCTCTTCCACGGCCCGACCCTGGCCTTCAAGGACGTGGCGCTGCAGCTGCTGGGCCGCATCCTCGACCATTTCCTGAAGAAGCGCGGCGAGCGGGCGGTGATCATGGGCGCCACCTCCGGCGACACCGGTTCCGCCGCCATCGAGGGCTGCCGCCACTGCGACAACCTCGATATCTTCATCCTCCACCCCTACCAGCGGGTGTCGGAGGTGCAGCGTCGCCAGATGACCTCGGTGCTGGCCGACAACGTCTTCAACGTCGCCATCGAGGGCAACTTCGACGACGCCCAGGCCATGGTCAAGGCGAGCTTCGCCGACCAGTCGTTCCTGAACGGCACCCGGCTGGTGGCGGTGAACTCCATCAACTGGGCGCGGATCATGGCCCAGATCGTCTACTACGTGGCCTCCGCCGTGGCCCTGGGCGCACCGCACCGCAAGGTGAGCTTCTGCGTCCCCTCGGCCAACTTCGGCAACGTCTTCGCCGGCTACATGGCCTACCGCATGGGCCTGCCGGTGGAGCGCTTCGTGATCGCCACCAACGCCAACGACATCCTGCACCGCACCCTGGCCGCCAACGACTTCTCGAAGCAGGAGCTCAAGGCGACCCTGGCGCCCTCCATGGACATCGTGGTGTCGTCCAACTTCGAGCGGCTGCTGTTCGAGGCCTACGACCGCGACGGCGCCGCCGTGGCCGCCCTGCTGGAGCGCTTCCAGGCCGAGCCGACCGCCCTGGCGGACGCGCCCCTGGCGCGGCTGCGCGAGCGCTTCGCCAGCCACAGCGTGGATGACGCCACCATTCTGGAGGTGATCCGCGAGGCGCACCATCGCACCCAGGAGATCCTCGACCCCCACACCGCCACCGGCTACCGCGCCGCCGAGCGCGAGCGGGGCGACGCGGCCGTGCCGATGATCACGCTCGCTACCGCCCATCCGGCCAAGTTCGCCGAGGCGGTGGTCAAGGCGGGCTTCCCGGGCGTGCCGCTGCCGCCCCACATGGACGACCTGCTGGAGCGCGAGGAGCGCTACGCCGTGCTGCCCGCCGAGCTCTCCGCGGTCCAGCAGTTCGTGGTCGACAACCGCCGCTGACGCTGGAAACGGCAAGCAGCGAGGGGCGCCGGGGACAGGTCTGGAGGGGGTCTTTTTCCAAGGAAGGAAAAAGTAGCTTACAGGGAGGTATTCACAGCGCCCCCGAACAGGCCTGTCGCCGGATCAGCCCCGAGCGGGCTGCTACCTCTGCGTTCTCAACTGCCAGCATTACCTGCAGGAGTCAGGCTTGAACGCCGCAAGCGATCCCATCGATCTTAACCAGCGCCTGAGGCCGCGCATCCTGCCGCGGCCCCGGGACGCCGCCCTCTATGCCCGCGCCCAGCGCGAGGGACTCTCCGAGCTCCAGGCACGGATCCTCGCCGGCCGCCTGAAGGGGTTCACGGGCGAGCTCGCCCCGCTGGTCTCGCCCAGCCTGCGCCACCTGGCCCACCCCGAGCGGCTCGCCGACGGGCGTCGTGCCGCCGAGCGCATCGCCCGGGCGGTGGTCGACGGCGAGCATATCGGCATCCTCACCGACTACGACGTGGACGGCATCACCTCCCACGTGGTGATACGGCGCACCCTGGTGGAGCTGTTCGGCGTGCCGGAGGCGAAGCTGCACAGCCTGATCGGCCACCGCATCCATGACGGCTACGGCATCAGCCTGCCGCTGGTGGAGCGCACCCTGGCTCTCACGCCCCGCCCCAGCCTGGTGATCACCGCCGACTGCGGCAGCAGCGATGAGCCGCGCATCGCGCGGCTGGCCGCGGAGGGCATCGACGTGGTGGTCAGCGACCACCACGCCCTGCCGGTGGAGGGGCCGCCGCCCTCGGCCCACGCCTGCGTCAACCCCACCCGGGAGGACTGCGACTACCCCGATCCCACCATCGCCGGCTGCATGGTGGCCTGGCTCACCATGTCCCTGGCGCGCAGCGTGCTGATCGAGTGGGGCGTGCTGCCCGAGGCCACCCCCAAGCTCTCGCCCTGGCTCTCCTATGTGGCGCTCGGTACCGTGGCGGACTGCGTCTCCCTGGGCGGCAGCCCCGCCAACCGCGCGGTGGTGACCCACGGCCTGGCGCTGATCAACCGCATGGAGGCCGCTTGCTGGCGGGCCATGGCCGAGCGCCTGGGGGCCGACAGCGTGCCCTTCGATGCCGAGACCCTGGGCTTCCAGATGGGGCCGCGGATCAACGCCCGCTCGCGCCTGGATGACCCCTATGCGGCGCTGCACTTTATGCTCGCGGCGGATGACGCCACGGCAGCGCGTCACCTGGAAACGCTGGATCAGGACAACCAGTCCCGCAAGGCGATCGAGGCCGACATGGCCGAGGAGGCGAGGGCCCTGGCGCTGCCGGCCCTGGCCGCCGACGAGCCCGCCGTGGTGGTCTTTCTGGAGAGCGGCCATCCCGGCGTGCAGGGCATCGTCGCCTCCCGCCTGGTGCAGGCCTACGGGCGCCCCGCGCTGGTGCTGACTCCGGCGGCGGCGCCCGGCATGCTCACCGGCTCGGGGCGCTCCATCGAGGGGCTGCATCTGCGCGATGCCCTGCAGCGCACCTTCGAGCTGGTACCCGAGGCGCTGCCGCGCTTCGGCGGCCACCGCGGGGCCGCCGGCGTCGGCGTGCCGGTGGATCGGCTTGAGGCCTTCAAGGCGGCCTTCCTGAAGGCGGTGAGGGAGCAGCTGGGTGAGGCCGAGCTCTACCCGACGATCCTGACCGACGGCGAGCTCGGCCCGCACCAGCTGAGCCTGGCGACCCTGGACGAGCTGCAGGCGCTGGGGCCCTACGGTCGCGAATTCGACCCGCCGCTCTTCCAGGGGGAGTTCCTGGTGGAGCGCCTTCGCCCGGTGGGCGCCGATGGCACCCACCTGATGCTGGAGCTGTCGTCCGGGCCGGCCAGCCTCAAGGCGATCTGGTTCCGGGCCCTGACGCCCGGGGAGATGCCGGCCTTCGGCGTCGGCGACCGGCTGCGCTGCGCCTTCAAGCTCAACCGCAACCGCTGGCGGGGGCGCGAGAGCCTCCAGCTGATGGTCGAACACGCCGAGGCACTCTAGATGGATCCCCAAGAACTGCCCACCGACCCCCACCGCCTCCACGAGGATGTGATGGCGATGCTGGTCGGGACCCTCTTCGTGGCGCTTGGCGTCACCTTCTATACCCAGGCCACGCTGCTCACCGGCAGCACCGCCGGCCTGGCCTTCCTGCTGCAGTACGCCACGGGGTGGGCGTTCGGGGTCTGGTTCTTCCTGATCAACCTGCCGTTCTACTGGCTGGCGATCCGCCGCATGGGCTGGAGCTTCACCCTGCGCACCTTCGCCACCATCGCCCTGGTCTCCCTCTTCTCGGAGCTGACCGGGCGCTGGGTCACCCTCGAGGGCCTCAACCCGCTCTACGCGGCACTGATGGGCGGCTCGCTCATCGGCATCGGCATGCTGATCCTGTTCCGCCATCGCTCCAGCCTCGGCGGGGTGAACATTCTGGTGCTCTACCTCCAGGACCGCTACGGCTGGCGCGCCGGCTACGTCCAGCTCGGCATCGACGGCTTGATCATGCTGGTGGCGCTGATGACGCTCCCCCTGGAGCGCGTCGGGCTCTCGGTGCTGGGGGCCGTGGCCCTCAACCTGATCATCGCGCTCAACCACAAGCCCGGGCGCTATATGGGGGTCAGCTGAGTCGCGACCTGGCTCAGCACTGGGCCGGGCCGTCGACCTCGTCATCACCGATCCTGACGCGCCCCATGTTGTTGATGATGATCTTGACGCCATGGCCGTGGCGGCCGCAGACGGTGAAGGTGCCGTTGTGGCCGCGGCTCCAGCCGGTGGACTGGTAGCGCACCGGGTAGTCGCGGTTGAAGGTGATGGTGGGCCCGCGGCTGGGCTCGAGCACCCTGAGCACCTCGACGTCGGCCAGGTCGCCTGAGGTGGCGTGGCCGTCGAGGATGGCGATGGGCAGGGACCAGTCCTGCTTCTCGCACTCGCCGGCCTCGGGGCTTGCGACGGGGCAGACGGCGATCACATGGCGGCGGGTGACGGCGGTATTGCGGGCCAGCGCCAGGGCGGTCTTGATGCGCATCACCTCGGCGGCCACCTCGTTGCGGGCGGTGAACTGCTGATAGCGGGGGATCGCCGTGGTGAACAGAATCGCCAGCAGGGTGATGGCGACGATCAGCTCGATCAGCGTCAGGCCGCGTTGGCGTGGCGCGGTGGCGGCGGTTGCCGAGGGGTGGCCGCGGTCGCTAAGGTGGCGTGCGGCCGGCGGAAGGGGGTGGGGTAACACGGGGCGCATGGTGCCCTCCCGGAGTGCTCTCCTTGATCCGTGGCTGGTTTCTTCACCCTAGCCAAGCGCCGTGATCTCCCTGTCAGACAAAACGGACAATGCCTGTGAGTGAGTTCCTCGTTGTGGGTGGCGGTGTCATCGGCATGATGACGACGCTGCAGCTGGCCGATGCCGGCCATACGGTGATCCTGGTCGAGCGGGGCCACTGCGGCCGCGAGGCCTCCTGGGCCGGCGGCGGCATCGTCTCGCCGCTCTACCCCTGGCGCTACGGGCCGGCGGTGTCGCAGCTGTCGCGCTGGTCGGAGGGGTTCTACCCCGAGCTTGCCGGGCGACTGCACGAGGAGAGCGGCATCGATCCGGAGTATCGCCAGAGGGGGCTGCTCTACATGAGGGTCGACGACGCCGAGGAGGCGCTGGCGTGGGCGGCCGAGATGGGCAAGCCCCTCGAGCGCGTCGGCGCTGGCTTCCTCTACGCTCGGGAGCCGGAGGCGGCGCCGGGCTTCGAAGAGGCGCTCTGGATGCCGACCCTGGGGAGCATCCGCAACCCGCGCCTGGTACGGGCGCTGCAGGCCAGGCTGGCGGCGATGCCCGAGGTGACCCTGCGCGAGGGTGTCGAGGTGATCGGCTTCGAGGTCGCCGCCGGCCGGGTGCTGGCGGTGAAGACGAATCGCGGCGACCTGGCCGGCGGCCAGGTGGTGGTGTGCGGCGGCGCCTGGGCCGCGGGGCTGCTGGAAGGGGTGCTGGCACCCCGGGGGATGGCGCTGCCGGTGCGGCCGGTGAAGGGGCAGATGATCCTCTTCAGGGCGCCGCCGGGGCTGGTGCAGCGGGTGGTGCTGATGGATGGCCGCTACGTGATTCCCCGGGCCGACGGGCGCGTGCTGGCCGGCTCGACCCTGGAGGAGTGCGGCTTCGACAGGACGACCGATGAGCAGGCCCTGGCATCGCTGTGGGCCAGCGCCACGGCGATCATCCCGGCCCTGGCCGACTGCGAGGTGGAGCACCACTGGGCGGGGCTGCGTCCCGGATCGCCGGACGGCGTTCCCTTCATCGGCGCGGTGCCGGGCCTCGACAACCTGCACGTCAACGCCGGCCACTACCGCAACGGCCTGGTGCTGGCGCCGGCCGCGACGCGACTGCTGGTGGACCGGCTGCTCGGTCGCGAGCCGATCCTCGACCCGGCGCCCTATGCGCCGGAGGGGCGCTTGTCGAAGGCGATGTAGGAGGCGCTACTCCTTCTCCTCCGGCCTCTCCTCCTGCTGCTCCTGGATATAGCGGTCGAGGTGGGCGCTGGAGCAGAACCACTCGCCCTGGTCGCGCAGGGCGTCGCTTTCGGGCACGTGAACCTTGCACCAGCTGCAGCGCACCATCTGGCCGCCCTCCTGGCGGGCGTCGTCACTTTCCAGCAGCTCCTCGCGGTCGAGCTTCCACTCTCGGTACATGCGGTAGAGCTTGAGGCCGGCGAAGAAGAGCACGGCGAAGATGATCAGGCGGATGATCAAGAGGTTCATTCCGGTAGGGACTCCCAGGTGGGGGCGGGTCGGCTTTGCCAGTCGGCGGCCCTTGCGGGACAATGGGTGTATTCATCGATTCTCGAGAGATTTCCAAGCCCATGCAAGACCTGACGCTGGTGATGGCTCAGCTGGACCCCCTGGTGGGGGATATTCCCGGCAATACCGAACGCGCCATCGAGTCGGTGCGCGAAGCGCGCATCGAGCATGGCGCCGATATCGTGGTGCTGCCCGAACTCTTCCTGACCGGCTATCCGCCGGAGGACCTGCTGCTGCGGCCCTCCATGGAGAGCCGCCTGCGCGCGGCGCGCACCCGCATGGCCGAGAAGGTGGTTCGCGACGTGCTGGTGATCGTCGGCTACCCAGGTCGCCGCGAGGGGCGGCTCTGGAACCTGGCCGGTGCCCTCTACAACGGCGAGTGGCTGGGGGAGTATGCCAAGCAGGCCCTGCCCAACTACGAGGTGTTCGACGAGCAGCGCTACTTTGCCGCCGGCAGCGAGCCGCTGGTGCTCGAACACAAGGGCCTGAAGCTTGGGCTGCTGATCTGCGAGGACCTCTGGGACGAGGGCCCGGCGCGCCGGGCCCGGGAGGCCGGTGCCCAGCTGCTGGTCAGCCTCAACGCCTCTCCCTTCCATCAGGACAAGCCCGCCGAACGGCTGCGCCTGCTCGAGGAGCGGGCCGCCGAGGTGGCACTCCCCATCGTCTACGTGAACATGATCGGCGGCCAGGACGAGCTGGTCTTCGATGGCGGCTCCGCCTGCGTGGATGCCGAAGGAAAGCTGATGCTCCAGGCGCCCCACTGGCAGGTGGGGCTGATGCCGGTGGCGCTGGTCCGGGAGAAGGGGGGGTGGGCGCCCCGCCCCGGCGAGACCGAGCCCGACGTCGAGCCCGAGGAGAACCTCTACTGCGCGCTGGTCACCGGGCTTCGCGACTACGTCAACAAGAGCGGCTTCGAGGGCGTGGTGCTGGGGCTCTCCGGCGGGATCGACTCGGCGCTGTCGCTGGCCATCGCCGTGGATGCCCTGGGTCCCCAGCGGGTGCAGGCGGTGATGATGCCCTACCACTACACCGCGGACATCTCGAAGCAGGACGCCGCCGAGCAGGCCGACCTGCTCGGCGTCCACTATGAGGTGCTGCCCATCGAGCCCATGGTGGAGGCCTTCATGGGGACCCTCTCCGGTGTCTTCGAGGGCTCCGAGCGGGATACCACCGAGGAGAATCTGCAGTCCCGCTGCCGTGGCGTGCTGCTGATGGCGATCTCCAACAAGAAGGGGCTGATGGTGCTCACCACCGGCAACAAGAGCGAGATGGCGGTGGGCTACGCCACCCTCTACGGCGACATGGTGGGCGGCTACAACGCCTTGAAGGATGTCTACAAGACCTGGGTCTACCGCTTGGCTCGCTGGCGCAACACCCAGTCGCCGGCGATCCCCGAGCGGGTCATCGAGCGCCCGCCCAGCGCGGAGCTCGCCCCCGGCCAGCAGGACAGCGACTCGCTGCCCGACTACGACGTGCTCGACGCCATCCTGGTGCGCTATATCGAGGGCGACATGAGCGCCGAGGCGATCATCGAGGCGGGCTTCGACCGCGACGACGTCTACCGGGTGGTGCGGCTGGTGGATCGCTGCGAGTACAAGCGCCGCCAGGCGCCGGTGGGGGTGCGGGTGACCCGCCGCGGCTTCGGTCGCGACCGCCGCTATCCCATCGTCAACGGCTGGCAGCCCGGCGAGTAGGGCCCGCCGCGACCAGGCTGCCCCGGAACGCCACCTCCCCCTCGGGAGGTGGCGTTCTGCCGTGTGGGGCTCAGGGCGGGGCGGGCGCTCGGGGTCAGGCCGAGAGCGACTGGGCGTTCACGTGCCTGGGTTCGAAGGTGCGGCCGCGCAGCTGGTTGTGGCGGGGGTCGTTCTCGATCAGCACTTCCAGCACCTCACGCGCGCGGTCGCGCATCTCCAGGCCCAGGTAGCCCTCGACCATGACTGCCAGGGCGTCGCGGGTCGCCTCGCTCTCCGGGTAGTTCTCGATCACCCAGCGGCCGCGCTCCACGGCGGCCAGGTAGGCCCCGCGGCGCAGGTAGTAGTCGGCCACGTGAAGCTCGTGGCGGGACATCAGGTTGCGCAGGTAGACGATGCGCTGCTGGGCATCCGGCGCGTACTGGCTGTTGGGGTAGAGCCGCACCAGCTCGCTGAAGTCGGTATAGGCGTCCCGTGAGGCGCCCAGGTCGCGCCGGGAGATATCGATCAGCTTCAGGCGCTCCAGGCTGAAGCGCCCGGCCTGCCAGGAGGCCAGGCCGCGCATGTAGAGGGCGTAGTCGGCCTGGGGGTGGCTCGGGTGCAGGCGGATGAAGCGGCTGGCGGCGGCGCGGGTGGCCTCCCAGTCGCCCAGCTCGTAGTGGGCGTAGATCAGCTCCAGCTGCACCTGCTCGGCGTGGCTGCCGAAGGGGAAGCGGGTATCCAGCGCCTCCAGCCGGGTGATGGCCGCGGTGAAGTTGCGGCGCTCCAGGGAGCCGCGCGCCTCTTCGTAGAGCTCGCGCTCGGCAACGCCAGCGAACTCGTCCTGTTCTTCTTCGCTATCGCTGGAGCCGCTGCTGGCGCAGCCCACCAGCAGGCTGGAGGCCACCAGCAGGGCCGCAAGTCGGGCGGTAGGGCGGAATACGCGCATCGTGATCCTCGTGGCAAACAACGCGGACTGGCCGTGGTAGAATCGACCGAAACCCGCTCACTATAAAGCACTGCGCGGCAAAACGCAGTCACCGCGCGCTGCTCTGACCCACTCTCCTGCTGACAGGCCGCCCCGCACCCATGCCACAGACCCTGGAAGCCCAGCAACGCGTTCCCGACGCCATGGCCGGCCTGCGCCTCGACCAGGCCGCTGCCGAGCTCTTCGCCGACCACTCCCGCGAGCGCCTCAAGGCCTGGATCAAGGCCGGGGCGCTGACCCTGGACGGTCGGCCTGCCAAGCCCAGGGACAAGGTCTACGGCGGCGAGTGGCTGCGCCTCGACGCCGAGATCGAGGATGACACCCGCTTCGAGCCCGAGGACATCCCCCTGGCGGTGGTGCACGAGGACGACGAGGTGCTGGTGATCGACAAGCCCGCGGGGCTGGTGGTGCATCCGGCGGCAGGCAATCCCGATGGCACCCTGCTCAATGCGCTGCTGCACCACTGCCCCGCGCTTGCCGGCGTGCCGCGAGCCGGCATCGTCCATCGCCTCGACAAGGACACCACCGGCCTGATGGTGGTGGCCAAGACCCTGGCCGCCCAGACGGCGCTGGTGGAGCAGCTCCAGGCGCGCACGGTGTCGCGGGAGTACGATGCGATCTGCGTGGGCGTGATGACCGCCGGCGGCAGCGTGGATGCGCCCATCGGCCGGCACCCCAAGGATCGCAAGCGCCAGGCGGTGACCGCCTCCGGAAAGCCCGCGGTGACCCACTATCGGGTGGTGGAGCGCTTCCGTGCCCATACCCATGTGCGCTGTCGCCTGGAGACCGGGCGGACCCACCAGATCCGCGTGCACCTGGCGCACCTGCGCTACCCCCTGGTGGGCGACCCGGTCTACGGCGGGCGGCTCAAGCTCCCGCCGGGCGCCGCCGAGCCGCTCAAGGAGATCCTGCGCGAGTTTCCGCGCCAGGCGCTGCACGCCCGCAAGCTGGCCTTCGTGCACCCCGGCAGCGGCGAGAGGGTCGGCTTTCGCGCGCCGCTGCCGGACGACCTGCTGATGCTGCTCGACTACCTGCGTGACGACCACGAGACGATGCGTTGAAGTGACTGTGCTGAGGAGCCCGACATGAGCGACGCCCCCGACCTGCGGCCGACCCTGATCCTGCCCGACTGGCCGGCGCCCACCTCCGTGGGGGCCTTTGTCACCACCCGCGAGACCGGGCCCAGCCAGGGGGACTTCGCCTGCTTCAATCCGGCGGAGCACGTGGGCGACAACGCCGACCACGTGGCGCTCTGCCGGCGCCTGCTGGAGAAGCAGGTCGACGGCGAGCGCCCGCTGCTGTGGCTCGACCAGGTGCACGGGGCGCGGGTGCAGCAGCACTACGAGGCCACGCCGCCGGAGGCCGATGCCGCCGTGGCCCTGAGCCGCGACTACGCCTGCGTGGTGATGACCGCCGACTGCCTGCCGGTCTTCTTCAGCGACCATCGCGGCACCCGGGTGGCGGTGGCCCATGCCGGCTGGCGAGGCCTGGCCGGCGGCGTGCTGGAGGCTACGGTGGCGGCGCTGGGCGTGCCGCCGGAGGAGCAGCTCGCCTGGCTGGGCCCGGCGATCTCCAACGCCCAGTTCGAGGTCGGGCCCGAGGTCTACCATGCCTTCGTCGGCGTGCATCCGGAGGCCAGTGACGCCTTCGACCCGAGCCCCTATCGCCTGGGCCACTACATGGCCGACCTCTACCGCCTGGCCCGCCTGCGCCTGGAGCGCCTGGGTGTCTCGCACATCAGCGGAGGGCACTTCTGCACCGCCTGCGAGCCGCGCTTCTACTCCCATCGCCGCGACGACGGCAAAACCGGCCGCATGGCCAGCGTGATCTGGCTCAGATAGTGCCGGGCGAGTGGCGCCGGAAGAGCTTCGAGTGACTCCTTGAGCCTTGATCCGCGTCAACCTGCCGCGCGCTTCTCCTGGCGGTCGACTTGAAAGCCGACCAGCCTGACTCCATTGAGTGTGTCAAGACGAATTGACAGGGCCACGCGGTGCGTCCAAGCGCGCCGCCACCCCGATGGAGGAAGGTTTCATGCGTTTCGACAAGTTCACCGCCAAGCTGCAGAACGCCGTGGCCGACGCCCAGTCCCTGGCCGTGGGCCGCGGCCACAACCAGCTGGAGCCCGGCCACCTGCTGCTGGCCCTGCTGGAGGCCCGCGATACCGGCGTCAAGGCGCTGGTGCAGAAGGCCGGCGGCGACGCCGCCCGGCTGCGCGATGGCCTGACGGGCCACCTCGACGACCTGCCGAAGGTCGCCCACTTCGACGGCGAGGTGCAGCCCTCCCGCGATCTGATCAAGCTCTTCAACCTCACCGACCGCGAGGCCCAGAAGCGCGGGGACCAGTACATCGCCAGCGAACTGGTGCTGCTGGCCGCCCTGGAGATGGGGCATGCGGTGAGCAAGCTGTTGACCCGGGCCGGGGTGACCCGCAAGTCGCTGGAGGCCGCCGTCGAGGGCGTGCGCGGTGGCGAGAGGGTCGACGACCCCAATGCCGAGGACCAGCGCGAGGCCCTGGAGAAGTACACCCTGGACCTCAACGAGCGGGCCGCCAGCGGGAAGCTCGACCCGGTGATCGGCCGCGACGACGAGATCCGCCGCACCATCCAGGTGCTGCAGCGGCGCACCAAGAACAACCCGGTGCTGATCGGCGAGCCCGGCGTGGGCAAGACCGCCATCGTCGAGGGGCTGGCCCAGCGCATCGTCGACGGCGAGGTGCCGGAGGGGCTCAAGGACAAGCGCGTGCTCTCCCTGGACATGGGCGCGCTGCTGGCCGGGGCCAAGTTCCGCGGCGAGTTCGAGGAGCGCCTCAAGTCGGTGCTCAAGGAGCTAGCCCAGGAGGAGGGGCGGGTGATCCTCTTCATCGATGAGCTGCACACCATGGTCGGCGCCGGCAAGGCCGAGGGCGCCATGGATGCCGGCAACATGCTCAAGCCGGCCCTGGCCCGCGGCGAGCTGCACTGCGTGGGTGCCACCACCCTGGACGAGTACCGCCAGTACATCGAGAAGGACGCCGCCCTGGAGCGCCGCTTCCAGAAGGTGCTGGTGGATGAGCCCAGCGAGGAGGACACCGTGGCGATCCTGCGTGGCCTCAAGGAGCGCTACGAGGTGCACCACAAGGTGGATATCACCGACGGCGCCATCATCGCCGCGGCCAAGCTCTCGACCCGCTACATCACCGACCGCCAGCTGCCCGACAAGGCCATCGACCTGATCGACGAGGCGTCGTCACGCATTCGCATGGAGCTCGACTCCAAGCCCGAGGAGATGGATCGCCTCGATCGCCGGCTGATCCAGCTCAAGATGGAGCGCGAGCACCTCAAGCAAGAAACTGACGATGCCTCGAAAAAGCGCCTGGAAATTCTCGAAGACGAAATCAGCGAGCTTGAGCGCGAGTATGCCGATCTCGATGAGATCTGGCGCTCCGAGAAAGCCAGCATTGAAGGAGCAGGGCAGTTCAAGGAGGAGCTGGATCGTGCCCGCATTGACCTGGAACAGGCGCGGCGCCAGGGTGACCTTGGGCGCATGTCGGAGCTGCAGTACGGGGTGATTCCCGAGCTTGAGAAGAAGATAGCCGAGGCGGGGGAAAGCGAG
>Ga0209075_1001438_pt1 | contig 22329 bp, 20 predicted proteins | sample Stecom2011_FD_187523 | JGI IMG/M metagenome (GOLD analysis project Ga0209075, IMG submission 187523) | Agricultural soil microbial communities from Utah to study Nitrogen management - Steer compost 2011 (SPAdes) (version 2) | ecosystem: Environmental > Terrestrial > Soil > Agricultural land...
AGGTTGCCGCCGGGTTGCGCATCATCGCCGACGAGGTCAGGGCGGTGTGGCAGGAGTCTGGCGTTCCCGTTCAGTCCTGAACCCGGGCATCCCTGAGCCTGAGCTCGTACTCGCTGCCGTCCGGCTCTACCTGCAGTAGCCGGACCAGCAGATAGTCCCGCGCCGGATCAAACCACATCAGCGTCTGTCGCCGGGCGTCGGCTTCACGCACTTTTTCCGCCTTGAGGGTGTTCATGGTGCGGCCGCGGTCGCTCAGGCTGTCCTCGTCCACCACGGAAAAGCGGTCTTCGTCGTAGTCGCCCTTGTCGAGCACGTGATAGGTAACATCCCGCTTGCCTGCCTTGAGGTCCTGGTGCAGCTGCAACTGGAAGCCCAGCGGGTCCAGGGTGCCGTCCCGGAGCTCTACCTCAAAGGCCTCGCCCTGATAGCTGCCGGTAGCAACGCCTTCCGGCCAGTCAAAATCGATGGACTGCCGGCGATCCTTGATCAGAAAACCAGACAGGCGATAGCGGTAGCGCAGGGGGATCACCTGGCCATTTTCCCACTTGAAAATCAGGGACTCATCGATATCGGCAATAAAGGAGTCGACGTCGGTACGGTATAGCCAGATGTTATTGCCCTGATCCGACAGGGTGCGGACTCCTTCGCCCCGGAGGCTGACGCCTTTGGACATCGAGGCCGTGTAGCTGGCGTGATAGGGTGTCAGCTCAGGGCCGGAATCAGCCGCTGTTGCTGAGCAGGCCCAGAGGCCGGACAAAAGCCCGGCCAGAAGTGCAGACGTTGGTAGGGTAGCCGCTGTTGTTCTAAGCATCCGGTTGCCTCTTTCTCTGTCTAAGCCTGCGCCAGTCTAGCTGCTTCGGGAGGCGGGAAGGATGACAATCTGTTCAGCTCGCCACCAGCCGCAGCGGTTGTTCGAGCCGTTGGCCGTCGAACAGCACGCCTTCTGCAGCCAGCTGTACCCGGCCTTCACAGAACCAGCGTACCACAATCGGATAAAGCTGGTGCTCCTGCTGCTGAACCCGCTCGGACAGGGTTTCGGCGGTGTCACCGGCCTGAACCCGGATTTCAGCCTGGGCAATCACCGGCCCGCCATCAAGCTCCTCGGTGACAAAATGAATGGACACACCATGCACAGCCTCGCCGGCATCCAGAACGCGCTGATGCGTGTTCAGGCCGGTGTAGGCCGGTAGCAGGGACGGGTGCACATTGAGGATCCTGCCGCGAAAGGCCCGCACAAAATCACTGGTAAGGATGCGCATGAACCCCGCCAGTACAATCAGGTCCGGATTAAACTCGCGCAGCCTGGCTAACAGGGCCCCGTCAAACTCTTCCCGGGAGCCGTAGTTGGTGTGATCCAGCACAAAGGTTTTGAGGTTGGCCTGCGCGGCCCGCTCGAGCGCAAAAGCACCCGGGCGGTTGCAGCCGACCGCAAGGATCTCGCCGGGAAAGCCGCGTTCCCGGCTGGCGTCGATAAGAGCCTGCAGGTTGGTGCCGCTGCCGGAGGCCAGTACCACAATCGTTGGCAGGGGTGCCGGGTCAGCCATCATGCTTTCAGCAACTCCGGTGCGTAGCGCACCACCGGATCAGCATCGCCGGTTTGCGCGGCTTCGATGGCGCCCACTTGCCATACGCTCTCGCCCATGGCGTTGAGGGTGTCGATCGCCAGCTCTTTCTGGTCCGCCGGTACGCATACGATCATGCCAATACCGCAGTTAAAAGTACGGTACATCTCTTCGATAGCCACACCACCGGCGTCTTGCAGCCACTGGAACACCGGCGGCAACTCCCAGCTGGCGGTGTCGATGGCCGCGACTGTGCCTTTGGGAAGAATGCGCGGGATGTTTTCGGGCAGACCGCCGCCGGTGATGTGGCACAGGGCACGGACGTCGACCTGGCGAATCAGTTGCAGCAGGTTCTTTACGTAAATGCGGGTAGGGGCCATCAGGGCGTCGGCCAGAGTCACATCGCCCATCGGCTGGCCGAGATCGGCGTTGCTGACTTCGATGATCTTGCGGATCAGCGAGTAACCGTTGGAGTGGGGGCCGGAGGAGCCCAGCGCCAGCAGGACATCACCGGGCCGCACCCGGCTGCCGTCGATGACTTCGCTGCGCTCTGCCACGCCCACACAGAAGCCGGCCAGATCGTAATCCTCACCTTCGTACATGCCGGGCATTTCAGCGGTCTCTCCGCCCACCAGGGCGCAGCCGGAGAGTTCGCAGCCCTGGCCGATGCCTTCAACCACGCGCGCGGCAATGTCGACGTTCAGTTTGCCGGTGGCGTAATAGTCGAGAAAAAACAGCGGCTCGGCACCACCTACCACCAGGTCGTTCACGCACATTGCCACCAGGTCGATACCGATGGTGTCGTGCTTTTCAAGTTGCATGGCGAGGCGAAGTTTCGTGCCCACGCCATCGGTGCCGGATACCAGTACCGGTTCCTTGTAACCGGCCGGGATGGATACCATCGCGCCAAAACCACCAAGACCGCCCAGCACTTCGGGGCGACGGGTCCGCGCAGCGGTGCTCTTGATGCGGTCGACCAGTTCGTTACCCGCATCAATATCAACGCCGGCGTCACGATAGGTAAGGGAGGGCTTCTGTTCGCTCATGAATTGTAAACCGTAGGCCTGTGGGTCAAGCGGCGGATTTTAGCAGGTGCGCACGGGGGCTCCAAATGGTATTGCCCCTGGAGACCTTTCAGGGGGTTGCTACTCTAGTATGAAGTGATGGTGTATCCTGTGCGCGAATCATCGGAACGACAGGGTGTTACATGACTGAATCGCGATGGAAAAGCTTACGCTGGTACTCAGTCCGGGCGGCGTTATCGGTTTTGGTGGCCGGCCTGATCGTGCTGGCCGCGCCGGCTCACGCTGTGTCGGTCCCGGGCCTGTACTACGCGGAGGTGCCGGTGGCCGACAGCGCTTCCGGTGCCCTGCAGCAGGGCTACAGGGACGGGCTCAGACAGGTGCTGGTGCGGGTGTCGGGCAGCGAGGAGGTACTCAGCCTTGACGGAATTGATCAGGTGCTGGCCGAGGCCGAGAGCCTGTTGCAGGGCTATCAGGTGGGTAGTGAGGACGGCCAGGCCCGGTTGCAGATGAGTTTTGGTGCGGTGGGCGTCAACCGGGCGCTGGCCTCGGTGGGCGCGCCCGTCTGGGGCGCCAATCGCCCTCTTACCCTGGCGTGGGTGGCGGTAGAGGATCGGGGCAGCCGGAACTTGCTGGTCAGCGGTGACGACCGCGAACTCTGGCGCGAGGCGTTTGAGATCGCAGCACGGGTACGGGGTTTGCCGGTGGCGTTTCCTTCCGGGGAGCATGCCGGTAACCGGTCGCTGATGTCAGACCTGTGGGGCCAGTTTGTGGGTCGTATCGAGCAGGCATCTGAAGACATCGCCTACGATGTGCTTGCGCTGGTACGGGTCAGTCGGAGTGGTGGTCATTGGCGTGCCGGCTGGGTGATCGACGGCATGGGCATGGACGCGGCGGAACGCTCGGTCACAGCGGACACTCCGGAAAACCTGGCCCGGGCGGTGGTTGATCACTGGGCCGAGCAATATGCCCGGCGGTATGCCGTGGCGGCTGGCGACGTGGGAGAGGCGCCCGGGGTAGACGTGGTTTTTGAGGGGGTATCGACCGTCGCCGATTATGCCGGAGTGATCGGGGTGCTTGAAGAGCTGACGCCGGTGGATTCGGTGAGTGCCACCCGCGTTCGCGGCGAGCGCCTTACCATGCGTATCGCATTTACCGGAGAGCTTGAGCAGCTGAAAGAATATATGGCGCTTGATCCGCGCTTTGTTCCTGTGGCGGCCGGGCCCGAGGTGGAGGCCTCCACCGACGAACACGACGCTGAGCAGGCTTTCGAAGCTCTGTACCAGGTACTTTACTACCGCTGGCAGCCAACCCCTGTTGTCCGTAGTGGTGGAGACAACGAATAAGCTGACGGAGGCGGCCGGGTGAGATCAGAACGGTGGCGCTGGATTCCCAATGCCCTGACCTTCATGCGGATGGTCCTGATCGTTCCATTTGCGGGTGCGCTGCTGGAAGGCAACTACCGGCTGGCGTTGCTGATTTTTGTGATTGCCGCCATCAGTGATGGTATTGACGGCTTTCTCGCCCGCTACTTCAGCTGGCGTACCAGGATAGGGGCGATCGCAGACCCTCTGGCCGATAAGGCACTGCTGATTACCACCTATCTGATGCTGACCATTACCGGTGTGTTACCGGTGTGGCTCTTTTTGCTGGTTCTTGCCCGCGATCTGGCCATTGTGGGTGGTGCGCTGGCTTATCATTATTTTGTCGGGCGGTTTGAGATGGCTCCGAGTACGCCGGGCAAACTCAACACGCTGGTGCAGGTGCTCGTCGCGGTTGCCATCATGGTTTTGCTGGCGGGCTGGCCCATGCCCTCGGGGGTGATAGGGGCCGGGGTCTGGCTGGTGGCTGCCTCAGCGGTGTTTAGCGGAAGTCACTATGTCATTACCTGGAGTTTGCGAGCCGTAAGGATGAAGCAGTCATGACCGCCTCCCAGATGGCCCTCGGCATCAAGCTCCGGGATGATGCCCGCTTTGACAACTTTCATGGTGACCGCAACCAGCAGGTAGCCCGGCGTTTGCAGATGGCCTGTGAGCAGGCGCTCGACTTGCCGGTGCTGGTGATCTGCGGGGCTGAGGATACCGGCAAGAGCCATCTGTTGCAGGCGGTATGCCATCGGGTTGAACAATCGGGCCGGAGTGCCGTGTGTATCAGTATCGGTGAATTACTGCCTTTTGGCCCCGAAGCATTGGCAGGTCTGGAGCAGCATCAGGTAGTCTGCCTGGACGACCTGGATCTGCTGGCCGGTGATCCGCGCTGGGAAGAAGCCGTATTCCATCTGTACAACCGGATTCTGGATTGCAAAGGATTGCTGGTGGTGTCCATGTCGGAAGTGCCGGCGGTACTGCCTTTTGGACTGGCGGACCTGGGGTCCCGGCTGGCCCATGGTCTGCTGCTGCAGCTGGGCGTATACCGGGACGATGACCGGGTTCGGATTCTGGTGGCCCGGGCCGAGCAGCGGGGCATGGTAATGACCGATGAAGTGGCCGGTTTTATTATGCGTCGTGCGCCGCGCAAGCTCGGCGAGCTGCTGGCCATTCTGGACGCGCTGGATGAGAACTCTCTGCAGGCCCAACGCCGGTTAACGGTGCCGTTTGTCAAGACGGTTATGGGGTGGTAGTCGCGGTTTGCCATTAATGACAAGGACATACTGGAGGGACGCATGAGACGGGTGATCTTTAATCAGAAAGGTGGCGTGGGCAAATCCAGCATTACCTGTAATCTGGCCGCGATCAGTGCGGCCAGAGGCAAGCGTACGCTGGTGGTCGACCTGGACCCGCAGGGCAACTCCACCCATTACCTGCTGGGCAAACCGGCGGCGGAGCTGCGGGACACGGTTGCCGACCTGATGGAGCAGACGGTCGGGTTCAGTGTATTCAACCGTCGTCCGGATGAGTTTGTGCATGCCACGCCGTTTGACAACCTGTTTGTGATGCCGTCCAGTCCCGAGCTCGATTTTCTGGAGCGCAAGCTTGAGGCCAAGCACAAGATCTACAAGCTGCGGGAGTACCTGAAGAAGCTGAGCGAAAGCTTTGATGCCATTTACATTGATACCGCTCCGGCCCTTAACTTTTATACCCGCTCTGCTCTGATCGCGGCCCAGCGCTGTCTGATTCCGTTTGATTGTGATGATTTTGCGCGCCAGGCGCTTTACAACATTCTTAACGAGATTCGTGAGTTACAGGAAGATCATAACGAAGCACTGGTGGTTGAGGGCATTATTGCCAACCAGTTTCAGGCCCGTGCCACTCTGCCCCGGCAATTGCTGCAGGAGTTGCTGGACGAAGGGTTGCCGGTGTTGCCGGTACGGCTCTCAAGTTCGGTGAAAATGAAAGAGTCCCACCAGAGCCGGCAGCCGCTGATTCATCTGGCACCCAAACATCCGCTGACCCTCCAGTTCCAGGGCCTGTACGGCATTCTCCACGGCGAAACCGTGGAGCTGGAAGCCCTGGCAGATTGATGAGAGCACTATGAACCAGAACCAACAGCACCTGCACCAGGTCACCGACAGCCTGTTACGGATCGAAACCGAACTGCGGCAGCTTGGCTTATGGCAGGCCGACCCCTTACCGGCAGAGGCGTTCCTGAGTACCCAGCCGTTCTGCCTGGATACCATGAACTTTGGCCAGTGGCTGCAGTTTGTCTTTCTGGAACGAATGAAGGTGCTGGTGGAGACTGGTCAGCCGTTGCCGGTGACCTCCGGCATCGCCCCGATGGCGGAAGAATACTTTCGGGGCCGCCCGGAATCGGGGCAGGGCCTCATTCGGGCCCTTGAAGAAATGGACCGGCTGCTGAGCCGGGCCTGATTGCCCGGGCAGGGGTCAGTCCAGCCGCATGGACAGATCAACCGCCCTGACGTCTTTGGTCAGTGCGCCAATGGAAATATAATCCACCCCGGTTTCGGCCACGGGCACCAGCGTCTGCTCGTTGATGCCGCCAGAGGCTTCCAGTTTGGCCCGGCCGGCTGTCAGCCGGACCGCGTCTGCCATATCGCCCAGCGTAAACTCATCCAGCATGATGATATCCGCACCGGCCCGCAGGGCCTGCTCCAACTCTTCCATGTTTTCTGTTTCGACCTCCACCGGCTTACCGGGCGCGATACGGTGGGCGGCCTCCACTGCATTGGCAATCGAGCCGCAGGCGGCAATGTGGTTTTCCTTGATCAGGAACGCATCCCACAGGCCCAGCCGGTGATTGTCACAACCGCCACAGGTTACCGCGTACTTCTGGGCCAGCCGCAAACCGGGGAGTGTCTTGCGGGTATCCAGCAGGCGCACATTGGTGTGAGCCACGCGGGCGGCATAACCGGCGCAACGGGTGGCAACGCCGGAAAGCGTCTGCAGCCAGTTGAGCGCCGAGCGCTCGGCGGTGAGCAGCGAGCGGGCGCGGCCTTCCATACGGAACAGTTCGGCGTTGGCGGGTACGTCATCGCCATCGGAAACCAGCCATTCCAGGCGCACACCGTGATCCACCTGGCGGAACACCTCATTGACCCACTCGGTACCGGCCAGACGGGCGTTTTCCCGGGTGATCACCCGGCCTCTGGCGGTTTTGTCGCCGGGAATCAGCATGGCGGTGATGTCGCCATCCCCGATATCTTCCCTCAGGCTTTGGGCGACAGATTCAATTCGGGCCTGACGGAGCAATTCGGGGGTAATCATGGCAAACTTCCGGTGTGGGTGAGAGAAAAGGGACTGTAGCGGGCAATTCTACTGCTACCCTGAACAATTGACAAAATAGTCCCGCCGATTAGGGTCTTATCTGGAAACAAAAGGTGACAAAAACTGACAGAAGATGACGACAAGTGGTCGTATCATAAGGTTGCCAAGTAGTATAAGTAAGTTACGCAGATTCAACTTCGGAGCGATTCCATGGCGCACGACAGCAAGGTAGTCCGATTAGTTGGCGAAAAACCGGTAAGCCGGTTCTCATTGCCTGCTGCTCTGGTCCGCCTGCGGGATACTGCCGGCCAGGAACTGAAAACGGTATTGGCGAGCTTTTTCGAGCAGGCCGACGACAGCCTGTTTTCGCTGGCAGACCGTGCCGGCTCCAATACGGACCAGTCTGCGTATTTTGATGCCATGCGTGAGCTGCGGCTGCGGCGTAAGGCCATGTCGCTGTCGGTACTCCAGTATGTAGGCCAGGCCTTCAACGAGCTCGGACGGTTCAAGCCGGTGCGCTCCGGTGGCTCGCTGGAGGATGTGACCCAGGACACTCTGAGCCTGATGGAGCACTCCGAGCTGGAAGAGCAGGTGGCGGTTGAAAACCTCACCAACCGTCTGCGTAACCGCCATCAGGAACAGATCCGCCTGCTGGCGGCACGGGTGCGCCACCTGATGCCGAATCTGGAGCTTACCGACGACCAGATTCCTCTGAGCCCTGAAGTCATCTGCGGCGGTATCGCCGAAGCCTGCGCCGATCTGGATATTGATATCCGGGCCAAGCTGGTGGTGCTCAAGCTGTTTGAGCGTCTGCTGGCCGACAAACTGGAGCATTTTTACCAGCAGTGTAATCAGGCCCTGATCTCCGAGGGCGTGTTACCGGCGATGAAGAATGCCCCGTTTGGCCGGGCGCCGGTGGCGCCTCGTCCCGCGGTCCCGTCCCGTACTCCGGATACCGACACCGCCGGGGATCTCACCCAGGAAAACACCCCGGAGGATGGCGGTGGTATCGCCACCTCTGCCACTTTCAGCGAGCTAAGCTCCCTGCTGCGCCAAGGGCACGAGCCTGCGGTGGTCAGCCAGCCCGCTAACGCCAGCCAGGTGCTGGATACCAGCGGCTTGCTGGCCCGGCTGAGCGAACTCCAGGCAGCCGGTGATGCACCGCTTTCCATAGACAGCATCCGGCCTTTGCGGGAGCAGCTGCAGTCCCTGTTACAGCCCTCTGAAGAGGCCAGTGTCGCCGTTAACCAGACCGACGGTGATGTGATTAATCTGGTGGCCATGCTGTTTGACTTTATTCTGGACGACCGTCAGCTGCATCCGGTGATGAAAGCGCTGATCGGCCGCCTGCAGATCCCGGTGCTGAAAGTTGCGCTGAGCGATCGCAATTTCTTTAACCGTGGCGGTCACCCGGTTCGCAAACTGCTGAACGAGCTTGCCCTGGCGGCCATTGGCTGGAACGAAAAGCGCGCCGGCATGCGCGATCCCCTGCGTGAGAAGATCGAAGAGGTGGTTGGCCGGGTCCTGTCGGAGTTTACCGATAACATTGAACTGTTCGACGACCTGCTCAGGGACTTCGGCCATTTTATGGATCTTGACCGTCGTCGCCGGGAGCTGGTTGAGCAACGGCTCCGGGATGCGGAAGAAGGCCGGGCCCGGCAGGAGCGAGCGGCGCAGATGGCCAAAGACATCATGCGCGAGCAGACTGAAGGGCGAGACGTCTCTGAGGCGATCTGCCAGCTGCTCGATGGGCCCTGCACCCGGTACCTGCAGTGGATCATGCTGCGCCAGGGCGAAGACAGCCAACAGTGGCGCGATGCCTGTCAGCTTGTGAGCCGCCTGATCTGGACCATTGATCCGAGGCCGGTCACAGCCTCCACCCGGGCCGAGCTGCTGCGGGCGATTCCGGATGTTGTGGAAGGCCTGCGAGCCGCACTCAAGGAGATTTCCTGGGATCCGTTTGCAACAGATGCGGCGGTAAGAGATCTGGAGCTGGCCCATGTGGATGCGTTCCAGAAACTGGTGCCGGTACAGGCCGCTGTGGCCGATGGCCCCGAGGTTTCAGATTTACCCCAAAGCGCAGACAAGGCACGCCTGCCGGATGAGGCAACGGCCGCGGCTGAAGAGCTTATCATCGAAGAGTTTCTGGCCGAGGATTTCATGCCCGAGGACTGGCATGGTGAGGATCCGGTATCGGGCGGAGAGTCGGAAATGCAGCCAGAGCCCGTCGTACAGGCAGACGTGGTTCCGGCGCCTGAACCCTGCATGGAGCTCCGGTCACCGGCAATGGTGGAACCCGAGCACGGGCCGGTCGTCGCGCCCGAGTGGCTGGCGCAGGCTGATGAGATGAGGGTAGGGTCCTGGGTTGAGCTGCAGCGGGATGACGACACCCGGCTGCGTTGTAAGCTGGCCGCCTTTATCAAAGCAACCGGTAAATACATTTTTGTGAACCGCAGTGGTGCGAAGGTGGCAGAGTATCAGCGGGACGAGCTGGCTGCGGCCATGCAGGCGGGCCAGGTCGGCATGCTGGATGACGGGCTGATCTTTGACCGGGCGCTTGAGTCGATCATCGATAATCTCCGTTACAGCCGCAAAGACTGAACCCTGGCCATCACTCCGTAGCATCGCCAGACGCTTTGTGATTCAATCTTACGTGAATCATTCTTTGCGTATCTGGATCGCTCTTGTCCCATAATCACGTCTTTCATCTCGTCGAGCAGCTTCGCGCCACGGGCCGTTTTCCCGACAGTCGCTGGTGTCCTTCCCCCAACTATGGTCCTCGCCCTGACGGTGTCCCGATTTCGCTGCTGGTGGTCCATAACATCAGTCTGCCTCCGGGGCAGTTTGGCGGAGGCTACATTGAAGCGTTTTTCTGCAACCGGCTGGACCCGCACGCCCATCCGTATTTTGAAACCATTGCCGGCTTACAGGTATCCGCTCACGCCCTGATCTGCCGGGATGGCTCGGTGGTACAGTTTGTCAGCTGCCTGGATCGGGCCTGGCATGCCGGCCGGTCCAGTTTTGATGGTCAGGAGGAATGTAATGATTTCTCCATCGGCATCGAACTGGAGGGCACCGACGATCTGCCTTACACTGACGCCCAATACGCCACGCTCGCGCGTCTGGCACGGCTGATCATGGCCGCCTGGCCCGAAATAACGGCGGAGCGGATTACCGGCCACAGTGATATTGCCCCGGGCCGGAAAACCGATCCGGGCGATGCCTTCGGTTGGGACCGCTTTTACCAACAACTCAACATAACGGAGATCACCTGAATGGTTCTGGTGGTTTTTCTGCTTGCCTATGTGCTCCGGCAGCGGCTCGACCGGCTGGGTATCCTGTCCAGTGACGAGCTCTGGAACTGCTGGCTGAAACCTGGCACCAGAAAAGAGGCCAGCGAACAGCGCTCCCTGTTCATGGCGGCCGGGCTGGTGCTGGTGCCGACACTGGCGCTTGGGCTTCTGGTGCTGGCCGCAAGCTACGGCGGCATTCGCCTGATTCTGTATCCGCTTGAGTTTGTGCTGCTGGTATTGCTGATGGGGGTGCCGGGCTGGCGTGAGGTACTGGAATCCTACACAGAAGCCTGGAGCCGCGGCGACATGCAGGCGGCCTGGCATCACGTGGAGCCAAAGCTGCCGGAATCCGGGAAAGGGCAGGACCAGACTGCCGGGGCCATGCATTTATCCGTGGCGCGAGCCCTGATGATGGCGGTGTTCCAGCGTTTTTTTCTGGTGGTATTCTGGTATCTGGTTGGTGGCATCTGGCTGGCTGTGCTGGTCCGGGGCCTGGTAGCGGTTGCTGAACAGTGGCCACAGGCGGCTGTGCGCGCTCGCTTTGCCCGGGTTGCTGCTATCGCCGCCTGGCTGCCTGCCCGCGTGCTGGCCTGCACCTTTGGTATTGCCGGGGACCTGGCCGGCTGGACCCGGGCTGTGCGTGCGGTGCTTCCGGCCTTCGATAAATCCGCCGATGACGTCCTGATGATTTCCGCCGGCGGTTCACTGACAGGCTACGCCCTCGATCCGGAACGGTTCACCCAGGTGTATGCCGATGACTGGCACAAGTTTGGTGGTCGCAGTGTGCGGGCCATGCGGGATCTGCTCAGCCGCTGCATGCTGGTGTGGATCTGTGCCGTTGCCGTGCTGGTGATTGCCGGCGTTCTTTGAGTGCCGGCAATCACCAGCGCCTGATCTCAAATGCCAGACTTCTTTTGTTCCCACAGAATCTCCCGGGCACCCTCTCGCCGGGCGAGCACCCGTGCAATCACGAACAGCAGGTCAGACAGGCGGTTGAGATACTGTCGGCTGTTAACGTTGATGGCCTCTTCCTGCCCCAGCCCGACCACAACACGCTCGACCCGGCGACAGACGGCCCGGGCCAGATGACATTGGGCCGCGGCAGGGGACCCGCCCGGCAGAATAAAGTTTTTCAGGGGCGGCAGGTCGTCGTTGTACTCATCCAGCAGGTTCTCCAGCCAGCCAATATGTTCGTTACTGATGATCTGGCTGCCCGGAATGGCGAATTCGCCACCCAGGTCGAACAGGTGATGCTGGATACGGCGAAGCATTTCTACCAGCTCGTCCTCCGGGGCCAGGGTTTCTATCAGAAGCGCCAGGTGGCTGTTAAGTTCGTCGGCGCTGCCCATGGCCTCGACCCGCAGTGTGTTTTTGGCGATGCGATTGCCATCGGCCAGCCCGGTTGAGCCGTCGTCACCGGTGCGGGTATAGATTTTCGACAAGCGGTTACCCATGGATACTCTCTCCTGAGAAAGGGGTCAGCTAAGTTGGTGTACCTGTTCGGTAAGCATCTGGTTGACCGGGGTGGGGATGGCGTACTGTTTCCCCAGCTTAACCAGATACCCGTTGATGTAGTCGATTTCTGTAGGCCGGCCAGCCAGCCTGTCGGCCCGCATCGATGAGGTATTGGCCGCGGTGGACCGTGCGACGCGCTCGATATGGGCGCGCAGGGCGTCGGCTGACCGGGCCGGTTGCCCGCTGGCCGGCAAAAGCTGGCTGATTTCCTGGCACAGGGGGGCTATCCACCGCTGATAAAAGGGGTGGATGAGAATATCGCCATTGTTGCAGTCCAGAATCGCCGTAAAAGGGTTGATGCCGGCGTTAACGATCAGCTTTTGCCAGAGTTTGCCGGTAATGTCAGGTTCCGGATGGGTGACCAGGCCACTGCGTTTCAGCTGTTCTACCACCGTATCGAGTTGCTGGTTGCCGGTGTTGGTCAGTGCGCCTACCCAGGTCTCGCCGCGCCCGGCGTGGACGGTTATATCCGGGGCTGGCCGGTTGGCGCCTTCGGTGGTTGATGCGGCAAGAACGGGTCGCTCTGGCCAACGCTGCGTTACCTGTTGCTGGCTGCCCAGGCCATTCTGGAACAGCACCACAGGAACGGCGGCAGGCAGCGTCGGGAGCAGGGTGCTGAGGGCCGCAACGGTGGCACCGGCCTTGGTGGTCACCAGCACCAGCTCTGGTTGCTGGCCCGGTTGCAACCAGGGAATGCTGATGTCAACCGCACTGCCATCATGGGGAACAAAACGGAAACGGACAGGCTCGGATGCCGGACCGGGACGGGGTACAAACGCTACCTGCCCGGCAGGTAGCGTTGCCGCCCAGAGCCGGCCTATGGCGCCGGCACCGAGAATGGCCAGCATGGCCTTACATGGCCTCGATGTCGGCCCGTTGCGCACTCAGCCGCTGGAGGCTTTCCTGCGCTTCCTTGAGTTTCTCTTTTTCTTTCGCGACCACGTCGGCCGGGGCCTTGGCGGTAAACTTCTCGTTGTTCAGCTTGCCTTCCAGACGGCTGATTTCCTTGTTCAGGCGCTCCAGTTCTTTATCCAGGCGCTTGAGTTCGGCGCCGGTGTCGATCAGGCCGGCCATGGGGACCAGAACTTCCATCTTGCCCACCAGTTGGGTGGCGCTCATGGGCGCCTTGGTGCCGGTAAACCATTCCACCGTTTCCAGCTTGGCCAGGGACATCAGGAACTGACGGTTATTGTTCAGGCGGCGCTCATCATCGGCACTGCCGCCTTTGAGCAGAACCGGAACCGGTTTGCCCGGGGAGATGTTCATCTCACCCCGGATGTTGCGCACGGCCAGGATGACACCCTTGAGCCACTCTATGTCGGCGGCTACCTCGGCGTCCAGTTTGCCGGTGTCTGGCTGCGGATAGGGCTGCAGCATGATGCTGTCACCCTGTTTGCCGGCCAGTGGCGCAATGCGCTGCCAGATTTCTTCAGTGATAAAAGGCATCATCGGGTGGGCCAGGCGGAGCACGGCCTCCAGTACCCGTACCAGGGTGCGGCGGGTGCCGCGTTTGGCTTCGGCACTGGCGCTGTCATCATTCAGTACCGGCTTGGCCAGCTCCAGGTACCAGTCACAGTATTCGTTCCAGATGAACTCATACAGGTCGTGGGCGGCCAGGTCGAAACGATACTGATCCAGATGGCGGATGACGTCCTGTTCGCAACGCTGCAGTTCGCCAATAATCCAGCGGTCGGCCAGCGATAGCGTTACCGGCTCGTTGCTCACGCCACAGTCCTGGCCTTCGGTGTTCATCAGCACATAGCGGGCGGCATTCCAGAGTTTGTTACAGAAATTCCGGTAGCCTTCGAGACGTCTCATGTCCCAGTTGATGTCGCGACCGGTGGTGGCCATGGCCGCCAGGGTAAAGCGCAGCGCATCGGTGCCGTGGGCAGCAATGCCTTCCGGGAACTCTTTCCGGGTGCGTTTGCCGATCTTTTCGGCCAGCTTCGGCTGCATCAGGTTGCCGGTGCGCTTTTCGAGCAGGTCGGGCAGGCTGATGCCGTCGATCATGTCGAGCGGATCAATGACGTTGCCTTTGGACTTGGACATCTTGTCGCCGTGTTCGTCCCGGATCAGGCCGGTCACGTACACGGTTTTAAAGGGCACCTGGGGGCTGCCATCCTCGTTCTTCACGAAATGCATGGTCATCATGATCATCCGGGCCACCCAGAAGAAAATGATGTCGAACCCGGTGACCAGAACGTCGGTGGGGTGGAAGGTTTTCAGGCGCTCGGTAATTTCCGGCCAGCCCAGCGTGCCGAACGTCCACAGGGCGGAGCTGAACCAGGTATCCAGGACGTCGTCGTCCTGTTTCAGTGTGAGGTCAGCGGCCAGGCTGTGTTTCTGTCGTATTTCCTCTTCGCTGCGGCCGACATAGATGTTGCCCTCGGCGTCGTACCAGGCGGGAATCCGGTGGCCCCACCAGAGCTGGCGGGAAATGCACCAGTCCTGGATGTCGCGCATCCAGGCAAAATACATGTTCTCGTACTGCTTGGGCACAAACTGGATACGGCCGTCTTCCACGGCCTCGATGGCAGGCTTGGCCAGGGTCCTGGCATCGGCAAACCACTGATCGGTCAGCATCGGCTCGATGATCAGGCCCGAGCGGTCGCCACGGGGAACGCTCAGCACGTGGTCTTCAATTTTCTCGACCAGGCTTTCGGCTTCCATGTCTGCCACGATTTGCTGACGGGCAGCCTCGCGGGCCAGGCCGGCATAAGCGGCAGGCAAGGTGCCGTCGATGGTGGTGTTCCCGGTGCCGTCGGCGTTGAAGACTTCGGCAACGGCCCGGATGTTGGCGTCCTGGGTCATCACGTTGATCATGGGCAGGTTATTGCGCTTGCCCACGGCGTAGTCGTTGAAATCGTGGGCCGGGGTAATCTTCACGCAGCCAGAGCCTTTTTCCGGATCGGCGTGGTGATCGGCCACGATCGGAATGCGGCGGTTAACCAGTGGCAGCATCACGTACTGGCCGATCAGGTGCTGATAGCGTTCGTCGTCCGGGTGCACGGCCACGGCGGTATCACCCAGCATGGTTTCCGGGCGGGTGGTCGCCACCACCAGGTAGTCTTTGCCGTCCCGGGTTTTCTGGCCATCTGCCAGCGGGTAGCGCAGATGCCAGAAGTAGCCTTTTTCTTCCTTGTTCTCGACTTCCAGATCCGAAATTGCAGTGTGCAGTTTCGGGTCCCAGTTCACCAGTCGCTTGCCGCGGTAAACCAGACCGTCTTGATACAGGCGGATAAATACTTCCTGTACCGCTTTGTAGAAGCCGTCATCCATGGTGAAGCGCTCGTTGCTCCAGTCCACGGAGTTGCCAAGGCGGCGCATCTGGCGGGTGATGGTGCCACCGGAGTGCTCTTTCCAGTCCCAGATGCGCTTGATGAATTCGTCCCGGCCCAGGTCGTGGCGGGTTTTATCTTCTTCGGCGGCCAGTTTGCGCTCGACCACCATCTGGGTGGCAATGCCGGCGTGGTCGGTGCCTACCGTCCACAGTGCGTTACGGCCCTGCATGCGCTTGAAACGGGTGAGGGTGTCCATGATGGTGTGCTGGAACGCATGGCCCATGTGCAGGCTGCCGGTCACGTTGGGTGGCGGGATGGCGATGCTGTAGGAGTCGCCTTGTCCGCTGGGGCGGAAATAGCCTTTGGATTCCCAGTTTTCGTACCACTGGCGCTCGATGTTTTCTGGCTGGTAGGTTTTTTCCATGGGATTATGCAGTGACCGTCTTGGTTGATTCACACAGGGGATTTTTAATTGAGCGATTATACATGGTCGCCCCGATTGCGGCGAACGCCGGTGCTCACCGCCGCATATCGTACACCTGCGCTTCAATCCCCAGTTTCCGCAACTGTCGGTAATGTGCCCGGGCCTGATCAAGAACGGCCGGGTCATTGTGGGCCACAAGGGCCAGGCGGAGGTACTGGTCTGCGCTCAGGGGCAGGGTGCTGGACAGAACAATTACCGTATCCCAAAGAGACGGATCCGAGGGCGGCTGTAGCAGAATGCTGACCGGGGTGTCACCGGGGCGGTTCTGTTCAGACCCGATGCCATGGGGGAGGAATGCCTCCGGCGTGAAGGTCCACAGCAGGTCATCGAGCTCTTTGGCGTGGGCTTCGGTGTCGCACAGGATGCACACGCGGTCGCCCTGCTGCCAGGCTTTGTCTGCAAGCCTGGCGGCATGCAGATTCCTGGCAGCAGGGGTGTTCTGGGCGAGGATGTGGAACCAGTAGCGCTGGTTCCTGCCATCCGGCGTATCGCCAGGCTTACTGTTCTGCATGGGCCATCAGGTAGTCGACCAGCAGCGGTACCGGGCGGCCGGTAGCGCCTTTGGCCTTGCCGGAGTTCCAGGCAGTGCCGGCAATGTCCAGGTGGGCCCAGCGGTAGTCTTTGGTAAAGCGGCTCAGGAAACAGGCGGCTGTGATGGTGCCTGCCGGACGGCCGCCGATGTTGGCGATATCCGCAAAGTTGCTGTCGAGCTGGCTCTGGTACTCGTCCCACAGGGGCAGGCGCCAGGCACGGTCGCCGGTGCGTTCACCGGAGGCCAGCAGTTCGCTGGCCAGCTCCTCGTTGTTGGACAAGAGGCCGGTGGCGTGATGGCCCAGGGCAATAATGCAGGCGCCGGTCAGGGTTGCCATGTCGATAACGGCTTCCGGGTTGTACTTCTTCACGTAGGTGAGGGCATCACACAAGACCAGCCGGCCTTCGGCGTCGGTGTTGAGGATTTCGACGGTCTGGCCACTGAGGGTGGTGACGATATCGCCGGGGCGGGACGCACCGCCGTCCGGCATGTTTTCGGCCGCCGCGATAACCGCCACCACGTTGATCGCGGGTCTGGTCTCGGCCAGGACTTTCATGGTGCCAAACACGCTGGCGGCACCGCCCATGTCGTACTTCATCTCATCCATGCCTTCGCCGGGCTTGAGACTGATCCCGCCGGTGTCAAAGGTGATGCCCTTACCCACCAGAACGTACGGCCGGTCTTTACTGTTGCCGCCGCGGTACTCCATCACAATCAGGCGCGGCGGGTTGATAGAGCCTTTACCCACCGCCAGAATGGTGTTCATGCCCAGCTTTTCCATGTCTTTTTCGTCAAGCACTTCAACGCTGAGACACTCGTGCTCTTTGCTGATAGCCCGGGCCTGCTCAGCCAGCCACACGGGGTTACAGACGTTGGGCGGGGTGTTGCCCAGGTCTTTGGTGTAGTTCATGCCCCGGCCGGTGGCCAAGCCAAGGTTGAGGGCGGCTTCCAGCGTGCTGTCAGTACCGGACGCCTGGACCGTTACTTCGCTGAGCTTGTGGTCTTCCGGCTGTTCGCTTTTGTAGCCACTGAAGGAATAGAGCTGGTCTTCCAGCGTGCGGCCGATCAGATTCAGGCGGGCTGGCTCTGAGGTTACCGTGTCGTCGCCATTCAGGGTGGTATCCGTCAGGCTGATCAGCACGCTGCTGGAGGGCCCCTTCTTGAGGCTGCCGGTGAGGGCGCTCAGAGCCTTGCGGAAGCTGGCCGGAGTGCGGTCTGCGTCTTTACCGGTACCTACCACAAGCACCCGCTGCCAGGGCTGGCCAACCAGAGGCAGCGTGTTTACCGAGGCATTTTTACCGCTCAGATCGCCGGCTTTCTGCAGCTGTCTGATCAGTCCGCCGAGGGCCTGATCGGCGGCTTTGGTGGTTTCTGGCCACTCGCCGTCTTCAGGCAGGCCTATTACCAGGCATTCGGTTTTGGGTTCGGTAATGGCTTTGCTGCTGAGGCTGAAGTTCATGGCAACTCCCGTTGTCAGATGATGCTGTGGAGGCCCGCTCCGGGCGGGTTCGGTCGAATGCTATTAAGGATTGGGGCAAAGGCACGATTAATCAAGCGGTAAGCTGCTATGGTTACGATGGAGTCAGGCAGTTTCTCCGCACTGTCATTCATTCACAAGGTTACATAGAATACGCGCAGTTGCTTTTATCCTCCATCTCCTGAAACGCACACAGAGAGATTAGTTTGACCATAATTTTCCGATACCTCATTCGCCAGATCATGGTAAGCATGCTCGCGGTGTCCGGCATTCTGTTACTGGTGTTCATGAGTGGCCGCTTTATCCGATATCTGGCGAATGCCGCCGAGGGTGAGCTGGCAGCGGGTGTGCTGTTTTCCATCATGGGGTATCGCTTTCCCGGCTTTCTGGAACTGATTCTCCCCCTTGGGCTGTTTATCGGCATTCTGCTGGCTTATGGGCGCATGTATCTGGAGAGCGAGATGACGGTGCTGTTTGCCTGCGGGGTGAGTGAAGGCGAACTGCTCAGGAAAACCCTGACCGGGGCCATTCCGGTGATGTTGGTGGTGGCGGCCATGAGCCTGTTTATCTCCCCCTGGGGAATGAAACAGGTGGAGCACATCTTTAACGAGCAACGCAAAGCCACCGAGTTTGAAATGCTGGCTCCGGGCCGCTTCCAGAGCCTGAGCTCCGGCGCCCGGGTAACCTACACTGAGGCCCTGAGTGACGACAAGCGTCAGCTGCAGGGCGTGTTTATCGCCGAGCACGGCCGCAATGGCGAAGGCGTTACGGTGATCACCGCAGAAGCGGGTTCCCAGCTGATTGATGAGCGCACCGGCAGTCGGTTCCTGATCCTCGAAGACGGCGGCCGCTTTCACGGTATGCCGGGCCGCCTGGATTACAACGTCACTGAGTTTGAAGCCTATGGCCTGAAGATCCAGAGCGGTGAAGCGGGCAACAAGGAGCTGGAAGAGGGCATCAGCACCCTCGATCTCTGGCACTCGGACGACCCGGAAGACCGCGCACTGCTGCACTGGCGTTTCTCGTTGCCCCTTATTGTTCCGATTGTGACCTTGCTGGCGGTACGCCTGAGCCGGGTTAACCCACGCCAGGGCCGGTTCTTCCATTTGCTCCCTGCCATGCTGGTGTACATCACCTATCTGGGCTTGCTGATTGTTGCCCGGGATGCCCTGGCCGGCGGTAAGGTGCCTGAGTGGATTGGCATGCTGTGGGTGCACGCGCTGTTCCTGGCCTTTGGTTTATGGCTGCATCTGGGGCCCGCCTGGTTACGTCGCCGGCGACTGGAGAAGGAGGCCGGTGCCCGTGCGTAAGATCGATAACTATGTCATGCGCACGGTTGGCGGTGCGATGTTTCTGGTGATGGTGGTGGTGCTGTCACTGGATCTGATCTTTGCCTTTATTGCCGAGCTTGATGATACCCGCAACGACTACCAGACCCTGCAGGCTTTGTGGCACGTGGCCCTGACCCTGCCCCGGCGAATCTACGATTATCTCCCTCTGGGTGCCTTTATGGGTTGCCTGGTGGGGCTGGGGACCATGGCCAGTTCGTCGGAGCTCACGGTGATCCGGGCGGCCGGAGTCTCGATCAGGCGAATCGTGTGGTCGGCCATGAAGCCGGCGCTGGTTGTGGTGGTTATTGGTCTGGTGATCGGTGAGTATGTGGCGCCCACCACCGAGCGTATGGCGCAGAGCCAGAAGTCCATTGCCCTGGGGGCGAGCAAGAACGTTGCCTCTGCCCAGGGGGTATGGCATCGCGAAGGCAATACCTTTATGCACCTGAATGCGGTGCAGCCAGACGGGGTTCTGGTGGGGGTGTCGCTGTTCCGTTTTGATGAGGATCGGCAGCTGGAGCAGTCCAGCTTCTCTGGCCGTGCCGTGTTCAAAGGTGATCACTGGGTGCTGGAGAATGTGGCCGTTACCCGGTTTGAGGAAGAGCGGACCCTGGGCGAAAAGCACGATACCCTGCGCTGGGATACCGGCCTGTCGCCGGAGGTGCTCAGTGTACTGATTGTAAAACCGGAAAACCTGTCCATGAGCGGCCTGTACACCTACGCTACCTACCTGGGCGAGCAGGGGCTCACAGCGGTTCAGTACTGGCTGGCCTTCTGGAAGAAAGCCCTGATGCCGCTTGGTACCGCGGTTATGGTACTGGTGGCCATCTCGTTTGTGTTCGGGCCGTTGCGGTCCGTTACCATGGGTTTTCGGGTGTTTACCGGCCTGCTGGTGGGGCTGCTGTTCAAGTATATGCAGGATTTACTGGGGCCGATGAGTATGGTGTACGGCTTTAGCCCGCTTATTGCGGTACTGGCCCCCATCGTGATCAACGCGGTGGTGGGGGCGGTCCTGATGAAGCGGGCCGGTTAGGCGGCCCGGGCTGGTTACGGCTTCCGGGGTTTTTCGACCTGCACCACCACGCTGTTAGAGGCGCGGTCGGTCAGGGACTGGCCGCTGATGGGGCAGAACAGGGCGATGATGGCGGGCACACTGATCAGCAGGGTAACCGCGCCCAGGTAGTGGCCTGCGAGCATGGCAAGGAATACTACGAAGGCGGCAGTGCCGTAGCGCAGCAGGGCCTGGGTCCAGCTTACCGGCGTGCCATCGAGGTTCTCGATCCGTACCCGCCACACCTGCATGCCCAGAGTCTGGCCGATACGGGTCCAGAAATAGGCAAAGAACAGATACAGCACCAGAAAGAGAGTAAAGGTGAGCCCCGGGTCGCCTGACAGCTGGCCGGCCTCGGCCAGCTGTTCGTACTTGTCCCAGCCCGTCAACCACCCCTCAATCATGGTATAAATCCAGGTGGCAACCAGCAGGACGGCGATGCTGATCAGGCCATCGTAAATGATCGCCAGCGCGCGCCGGAGGGCGGTTGCCGGTGGCAGCAGCTGCTCGGCGTCATGAAAGCGTCGGGGCATGGGGTCTCCTGTAAGGTTTCACGTTTTTCCTGTACTCGGCGTGTGCTAGAGTAGCGGATTTGCACACGCATGTAAGTATTGCTATTTCAATCGAAGGCTTGCCGGCTGTTCCGGCGGGTTTCCGGCAAGGTATTTAAGGTCGAAAGGTATCCAAGGTCTATGAAAACCGCAGAGTTGCGACAGGCGTTTCTTGAGTATTTCAAACAGCAGGGGCACGCCATTGTCCCGAGCAGTTCGCTGGTGCCGGCAGACGATCCCACGCTGCTGTTTACCAACGCTGGCATGAACCAGTTCAAGGACCTGTTCCTTGGCCGGGAAACACGCGACTATACCCGGGCCACCAGTTCACAGAAATGCGTGCGGGCCGGCGGCAAGCACAACGACCTTGAAAACGTCGGTTATACCGCACGCCACCATACCTTCTTTGAAATGCTGGGCAACTTCAGCTTTGGCGACTACTTCAAGCGTGAGGCCATCAACTTTGCCTGGACCTTCCTCACCGGCGAGGAACACCTCAATCTGCCAAAGGACAAGCTCTGGGTAACCGTGTACGCCGAAGACGACGAGGCCTATGACATCTGGAATCAGGAAATCGGGGTTCCGGCCGGACGCATTGTTCGCATTGGCGACAACAAGGGCAGCCGTTATGCCTCTGACAACTTCTGGCAGATGGGTGATACCGGCCCCTGCGGCCCCTGTACCGAAATCTTCTATGATCACGGCCCTGATGTAGCCGGCGGTCCTCCCGGCAGCCCGGAGGAAGACGGCGACCGTTACATCGAAATCTGGAACGTGGTGTTCATGCAGTACAACCGCACCGCCGACGGCGAAATGCTCAATCTGCCCAAGCCATCGGTAGACACCGGCATGGGTCTGGAGCGGATTGCCGCGGTATTGCAGGGCGTGCACAGTAATTATGAAATCGACCTGTTCCAGGATTTGCTCAGGGCGGCGTCTGATCTTCTGGGCGGGGTAGCCACCACTGAAGCGTCCCTGCGGGTGGTGGCAGACCACATCCGTTCCTGTGCCTTCCTGATTGCCGACGGGGTGATGCCTTCCAACGAAGGCCGGGGCTTTGTGCTGCGCCGGATCATTCGTCGTGCCGCGCGCCATGGCAACAAGCTTGGCGCTACCCAGCCGTTCTTCTACCAGCTGACCGGCGCACTGGTTGACCTGATGGGTGACGCCTATCCGCAACTGGTCAGCAGCCGCAAGCAGATCGAGAAGGTGCTGCTGCAGGAAGAAGAGCAGTTTGCCAAGACGCTGGACAAGGGCCTGCGCCTGCTGGAGCAGGACATTGCCGGGCTGATGGGTACCGAAATTCCGGGCGAGACCGTGTTCACCCTTTACGACACTTACGGGTTCCCGGTGGATCTGACCAACGATATCGCCCGTGAGCGGGGCCTGACCCTGGACTACGAAGGCTACGAGAAAGCCATGGAGGCCCAGCGTGACCGTGCCCGGGCAGCCAGCAAGTTCGGCATCGACTACAACGCCGCCGGCATCACCCTCGAAGGCAAGACCGAGTTTACCGGTTACGACCACATTGATGGTCACGAGCGCATTCGCACGGTACTGGTCAACGGT